>Ga0137361_10000394_pt1 | contig 24144 bp, 22 predicted proteins | sample Mad1_80_16metaG_FD_104923 | JGI IMG/M metagenome (GOLD analysis project Ga0137361, IMG submission 104923) | Vadose zone soil microbial communities from Angelo Coast Range Reserve, California, USA - Mad1_80_16 metaG | ecosystem: Environmental > Terrestrial > Soil > Vadose zone | place: USA... | reverse complement strand
TAGAAGTGTGTGTGCACCGCGTGTGTGCACGGGTGCCCAAAAGCCCATTCGCAGTAGTGGCGTCCCCGGCGTGACTCGAACACGCGACCCCCGGTTTAGGAAACCGATGCTCTATCCAACTGAGCTACGGGGACGAAAGCCAAGCAATGGATCCTGTGCCGGCTGTTCTTAGCACCAGCCGGCCGCCGATGCCACCGGGCGAAGCTGCCGGGCGCTATTGCGCCTTGTTGGTCTCGCGCAGATAGGCCTGGGCGGCGCCGACCCCGCGGCCGAGTTCAATGGGAATGCCAACGTCGCGCATGGCCATCTCCGAGCCCGTGATGGCCGAGAGAACCATCAACTCGTTGAGATCGCCCAGATGGCCGATGCGATAGACCTTGCCCGCGACCTTGGCCAGGCCCACGCCCAGCGACAGGTTATAGCGGCGATAGGCGGTGGCCACGACATCGGCGCCGCTGAATCCGGAGGGCACGCAGATGGCGCTCACCGTATCCGAATACCACTGCGGCTTGGCGGCGCAGAGCTTGAGGCCCCAGGCGGCGACCGCCCGGCGCACGGCCTCGGCCAGGCGATGATGGCGGGCATGGACGTTCTCCAGCCCCTCCTCCAGCAGCAGATCGACGGATTCCCGCAGCGCCCGCAGCAAGGTGGTGGCCGGGGTATAGGGGAAGAACCCGTCCTTGTTGGTGGCGATCATGTCGTCGAAATCGAAGAAGCAGCGGCTGAGCTTGGCCGCCTTGCGCGCGGCCAGCGCCTTCTGGCTGACTGAGACGATGGCGAGACCGGTGGGCAGCATGAAGCCCTTCTGCGAACCGGCGACGGCAAGATCCACGCCCCATTCGTCCATGCGGAAATCGATGCTGGCGATAGAGCTGACGCCATCGACATAGAGAAGTGACGGATGCCTGGCCGCATCGAGAGCGCGGCGCATGGCCGCCACATCGCTGGTGACGCCGGTCGCGGTCTCGTTGTGGCAGAACAACACGGCCTTGATCTTATGCGCCTTGTCGGCGGCCAGCCGGGCTGCATATTCCTCGATGGGCGCGCCCTCGCCCCATTCGACATCGATGATGTCCACATCGAGGCCGAAGCGCTGGCAGAGATCGATCCATTTCTGCGAGAACATGCCGAAACGCGCCGCCAGCACCCGATCGCCGGGCGATAGCGTATTGGCGATGGAGGCTTCCCACCCGCCCGTGCCCGATCCGGGGAAGACGAAGATCTGGCCCGATTCCGTGCGAAAGATTTTTTTCAAGTCGGCGAACAGCGGCAGCATGAACTGCGGGAAGTCGGGCGCGCGCTGATCTTCCTGCGGCAAGGCAAGGGCGCGGCGCACCCGGTCGGGCACGTTCGTGGGACCTGGAATGAACAGGAAATTGTGCCCGGGCATGGCAATCCCCTCCTTTGGCCGCAGCCGGCCAATCAGGGGCCCTTGTAACACGAAGCGCCGGCCGGCTTCGCCCCACGGCGCCGATGAATCGTGCATAAGCGACAAAGCGCCGCAGGATATTTGAAGGCCGGCACCGCGATGCCGTCTTGACGGCAGGGCCCGCCGGGGCGAGACAGTCGAACAGCAGCCGGGCAAGAGACAGTTGGGAAGGCGGGCATGGCGGAAAGAGAATTGCTGGATCTGGCGGGCGAATCGGCGATGCACGCCTGGCGCCTGCCGGTCATCCGCTATCGCGGAACGAGCCGCCGGCCGGGCGCTTATCTTCAAGCTGCCCTCCATGCCGACGAACAGCCGGGGGTTGCCGCCCTCCACGAACTGGCCAAGTTGCTGGCCACGGCCGAGGCGGAAGGCCGCCTGCTGCGCGATGTCATCCTGGTGCCCTATGCCAATCCCATCGGATTGCACCAGGTGGTCGACGGCCGCCATATGGGCCGCTTCCATCTGGGCAGCGGCACCAATTTCAACCGCGCCTTCCCGTTGCCGCCCGTCGAACAAGCTGCCGGAAAGCCGGCCGCGGACGGCCTTGCGATCCCGCCCCGGACCGATCAGGCGTTGAAGGCCGCCTTGGCGCATCTCGCCGCCGGGTCCGACGTGATCCTCGACCTCCATTGCGACAAGGAGGCCGCCGTCTATGCCTACTGCCATGCAGAACTCTGGCCGGGCGCGCGCGATCTGGCGGCGCGATTGGGCGCAGCGGCGGTGCTGCTCTGGGCCGGGCCCGAGGAAGGGGGTGCTGCTTTCGAGGAGGCGGTCACCATAGACCGATTGCCGGCGACCTCCGCCCGGCCTTTCCTGTCGGCGACCATCGAACTGCGCGGTCAGGCCGATGTCGACCCGGCACTTGCCCGCGCCGATGCCCGCGGCCTGTATGAACTCCTGGCCGATCGCGGCATGTTGAGCGATCCCGCCATCGCTCCGCGGCCAGCCTGGAACGGCCCCGCCGTCCGTCAGGATCACGTCGTGAACGTCAGCGCGCCCGCCCTGGGAACCCTTCTGTTCGACTGCGCGGTCGGCACGCGGGTCACGGCGGGCCAATGCTTAGCGCGAATCCTCGCGGCCCCTTGCGATGGCGCGGGCGAAGTCGAAGTGCGGGCACCGGCGGCCGGCCTGCTGCTGATCCGGGCCCGCGACCGTCTGGCCCGCCCAGGAGAAACCATCGCCACCCTCATCACCGACCGACCCGCCAAGGGTGCGGCGATCGGACGCACGTTATCCAATCGCTAAGACGGGGATGCGCGCGCCAAAGCGCGGGCACGACGAAAGGTACCTGACTCGCCTCAAGGCAGAGCCCCTTCTACTCAGCGCTCAAGCGGTCGCGGGATTCGACTTCCCGGCCGATCTTGCGGAAATCGTTCATGACGCGCACCAGCGCCTTGCGGATACCGGGCTCCATCACGGAATGGCCGGCGTCGGGGATGACCTCATAGGCGGCCTCCGGCCAGGCGCGATGGAGTTCATCGGCCGAGGCGATGGGGCAGACGAGATCGTAGCGCCCCTGGACGATGGCGGCCGGGATCTTGCGTATCCTGTGCAGATTGTCGAGCAGGGCATTCTCCGGCATGAAGATGCCATTCATGAAATAATGACACTCCAGCCGGGCGACGCTGAGCGCCACGCCGTCGTTGTTGAATGTCGCCATCAGCTCCGGGTTCGGCAGCAAGGTGCAGCAGGTGCCTTCATAGACGCTCCACATCCGCGCTGCCGGCAAATGGATCTTGGGATCCGGATTCATGATCCGCCGGTGGTATGAGGCCATGAGATCGCCGCGTTCGGCCGCGGGAAGAAATTCCACGAAGTCCCGCGCGATTTCGGGCGCCAGCCAGCCCATGCCATGCAGGAACCAATCGATCTCCTTCTTGCGGCAGAGGAAAATGCCGCGCAGCGCCAGCGACAGCACGCGGCCCGGATGCGCCTGCGCATAGGCCAACGCCAAGGTGGAACCCCAGGACCCGCCGAAGACATGCCAGCCTTCGACGCCCACGAATTGGCGCAGCCGCTCGATATCGCCGACCAGGTGCTGGGTGGTGTTGTCGATGGTTTCGCCCAGCGGCTTGGAGCGGCCCGCCCCGCGCTGATCGAAGACCACGATGCGGTAATGGGCGGGATCGAAGAACCGGCGATGGGCGGGACTGGCGCCGGAGCCCGGCCCGCCATGCAGGAAGACAACCGGCATGCCCTTGGGATTGCCCGCCTGTTCCCAATACATCTTGTGCCGGCCGTCGAGATGCAGCATGCCGCTGTCGAAGGGTTCGATTTCCGGATAAAGGTCGACGTCGCTCATGAGCTTCTGCTCCGAAATTTCGCCGCCGCCGCCCTCAGCGGTGCCACCAAGGCCAGTTAGCCCAAAAGTATCGCATGGGGCAACCCCGACCGGCGCCATAGTTTGCACTGTCTCTGTCTGAAAAATTTGTCTGATAGACGCAACGCCACTTTGGCACCAACGCGAAAGGCATGATCGGTGATGAGGATAGATATAAGACCATACCGGGCCGAGGACCGGGATCGGCTCATAAACCTGTTCCGGGATTCCGTCCGCCGGGTGGCGCGGCGCGACTATTCCCATGAACAGGTGCGGGCCTGGGCGCCCGACGACATCGATGCCGAAGGCTTTGGCCGCCGGCGCGCCGATAAAGCCACATTTGTGGCGGTAGCCGACGGCGGGTTGTCGGGGTTCGCCGACCTCGAACCCGATGGGCATATCGACATGCTCTATGTCCATGCCGCCCATCAGGGCAGGGGCGTTGCCCGCGCTCTACTTGTTCATGTGGAAACGCTCGCGCGACGCCGCGGGATCGGCCGCCTTCATACCGAGTCGAGCATCACGGCAAGGCCCGTCTTCGAGCGCTGCGGGTTCCAGATTCTAGCCGTCCAAACAGTCATGCTCGGCAGCCAGGCGTTCACGAATTGCCGGATGGAGAAGCTTCTTGATTAGCCGGCACCCGAAGGCTGGATAATATTGCCCCCAGGCCCGATGATCGGACCCGCAGAATCGCGATTCCCGAGGGGTTTTGGCGTCCATGCGTCTGTCGGCCTATTCGTTGCTGGCTCTGTTCGCTCTATTCGTCGGGCTATCCGGCTGCACGCTCAATCCGGCAACCGGGCAACCGGCCTTCACCGGATTCATGTCGGAATCCGAGGAAAGCAAGATCGGCAAGGAGAATCACGCCAAAATCCTCGAGGAATTCGGGGGTGCCTATGCCAATCCGGCGCTCCAGGCCTATATCCAGCGCATCGGCAAATCGGTTGCCTCCCACTCCGACCGGCCGGATATCGATTATCAATTCACCGTGCTGGATTCCGATATCGTCAACGCCTTCGCCATGCCGGGCGGCTACATTTACGTCACCCGCGGCCTGCTGGCGCTGGCCAACAACGAGGCGGAAGTCGCCGGCGTGCTGGGCCACGAGACCGGCCACGTCGCCGCCCGCCACATGGCCCAGCGCTACAGCCAGTCAGTCCTGGCGCAGATCGCCGCTGCCGGCCTTGGCATGGCCACCGGCAGCCAGGCCATTGGCCAGCTGGCGAACCAGGGCGCCGCGGTATATCTGCAGAGCTTCTCGCGCGACGAGGAATACCAGGCCGATCTTCTAGGCGTGCGCTATATCACCAAGTCGAACTACGACCCGCGGGCCATGGCCACGTTCCTGCAGAAACTCCTGCTGCACAGCCGGCTCGCCGCCAAGATGGCGGGCCATCCCGGCCAGGCCGATCAGTTCGACATCATGGCAACGCACCCCCGCACAGTCGATCGGGTGGAGCGCGCCATGGTCGAAGCGGGAACGACGGCGACGGTCAGCGACCCCGTCCTCAACGCAGGGGCCTACCTCGCCAAGATCGACGGCCTGGTCTATGGCGACGATCCGAAGAATGGGGTGGTGCGCGGGCAACGGTTTATCCATCCGGTGCTGCGCTTCGCCTTCCAGGTGCCCAACGGATACCGGCTGATGAACGGCGCCGACCAGGTCACGGCTCAGGGGCCCGACGACGGCAGCGCCATTGCCTTCGACCTCGGCCCCAAGGACAACAGCAGCGACCTCGTCAGCTACCTGTCCCGGGACTGGGCGGCGAAGCTGGCGCTCTCCGACGTCCAGGCACTTACCATCGACGGGTTGCCGGCGGCAACAGGCCGCGCGCTCGTCGATACCGATTCGGGACGGCTCTATGTCCGCATGACGGTGGTCCGCCTCGACAGCATGATCTATCGCTTCCTCTGCATCGCTGCACCCGGCAAGGCCGATCAGCTCGACGCTGGATTCCAGAGTACGAACGCCAGCTTCCGGCGGCTTTCGGCAAACGAGGCCGCCGCCATCAGGCCGATGCATATTAAAATCATCACTGCGGGAAAAAGCGACACCGTCGCCAGCCTGGCCCAGCGCATGGCTTTCAGCGACTACCGCGAGGAGCGTTTTCGCGCCCTCAACGGCCTGCAGCCGGGCGACACGGTCACCCCCGGCCAACGGGTGAAGATTGTCATCGAATAGGCGCGAGGAGATCGAGGCGCCGCGCTGGCGCCTGCCCATCACCTCCACATTGCTGGTGGGCTTCGGTGGGCTGGTCGCCATCGCGGTTGCCACGGTGATGCTGATCTCGATCCGCGTCGCCCAGGAAAACACCGATCAGCTGTTGCAGCAGACCGCCTCGCAGCGCCTCGATTCGGCCATCGCCCGCATCGACCGCTATCTTCAGCCGGTGGCCGACGATGTCGGCTTTCTCGCCAGCCAGCTCGCGCGCGAGGGCGACCTCACCTCGACCGGCGATCGCAACATCGAGACCATGATGCGGGGATCGCTGGGCGGCATTCCCCAGGTCGTCGGCGTGGTCTTCGTCCGGCCCGATCTCAGCTCCGTGCGCGCGAGCCGGGAACACGACCGTGAGCGGATTGGCCTAGTCTCGGGCACTAGTGCCGGCGAGCGATTCGGGCCCGAACTGCTGGAGGCCGCCAAGCGCGTCCATGGCGTCGCCTGGAATGCCGCGTTCTATGTCCAGGATCCGGGCGTGACTTTCATCAGCGCACTGGCCCCCGTGTCCCGCGATGGGCAGTTCCGTGGCGCCGTCGTCGCCGCCGTCGCGGTCGATGAGCTCTCCTTGTTGATCGACAGCGGCGATTCCGAGGGCACGATGTTCATCCTGAGCGCCAGCGACGAGGTCATCGCCCATCCCCAACTCGCCCATGGCGGCTTCACGCCGACGCCCGACCATTTTCTCCTCCGGCGCAACGAGCTCAACGATCCGGTGATGCAAAAACTATGGTCGGCTCAGACCGATGGCGGCATGGCGGCGCGGGTCAGGACCAGCACCACCGGCACGCGACGCATCGAGGTGGCGGGCGAATCCTTTGTCGTCCTGCTGCGCCAGGTGAGCCGTTTCAGCCGGCAGCCTTGGATCGCCGGCATCTATTTTCCCGCCACCCAGATGAGCGGGCCGATCAACCGCTTGCGGCTGGCCTTTGCCGTCGGCCTGGTCATTTTGGCGCTGGGCGTCGGGCTGGCCCTGCTGCTGGGGCGCGGGCTGGCGCAACCGATCCGTCGGCTGGCTGCCGCCGCCGCCGCGGTCTCGGCCTTCGATTTTTCCGGCGCCCAGCGCATCGGCAGCAGCCCCTTGCGCGAAATCGACTCCGCGGGGCGCGCCTGGGACTCCATGTTGATGGCGTTGCGCTGGTTCGAGACTTACGTGCCCAAGACCCTGGTCAGCCGTTTGCTGGGCGAGGCCTCGGATGGCGGCGGGCTCAAGACGGAAGAGCGCGAAGTCAGCGTCATGTTCACCGACATCGCCGGATTCTCGCGCATCGCGACCGGCCGTTCGCCGGCGGCGCTTGCCGCTTTCCTCAACCGGCATTTCGGCCTGATCGGCAAGGAAGTCGACGCGCTGGGAGGCACCATCGACAAGTATATCGGCGATTCGGTCATGGCCTTTTGGGGGGCACCGGGCGACGACCCCGATCATGCCGAACACGCCTGTCGCGCCGCACTCGCCATCGCCGAGACGCTCACCGACGACAACCGGCGCCGAGCCAAGAAGGGCTTGCGGCCCGTGCGCTTGCGCATCGGCGTCCATACGGGCCCGGCGGTGGTGGGCAATGTCGGGGCGCCGGGTCGCATCAATTACACGCTGATCGGCGATACGGTGAATGCGGCCCAGCGCCTGGAGCAATTGGGCAAGGAGGTGAAGAACGAGGACGACTGCATCGTGCTGGCCAGTGCCGCCGCGGTCGCCAAACTACCCCCCGATATTCCCCGCCAGCCCCTGGGCGAACGCCTGCTGCGCGGCATGGGCGAGTTCGAGGTCTATCGGCTGGGGTGAGGCTGCGGAGAATCGAGGCAATGGAAAAGACCTTGTTCACCATCGGCTACGAGGGGCTATCCCAGAAGGAATTCATCGCCACTCTCGCCGCCGCCAAGGTGCGCATCGTGTTTGATGTCCGCGAGCTGCCGCTGTCCCGCAAGCCAGGCTTCTCCAAACGCGGCCTTGCGGACGCCTTGGGGCGCTCCGCGATCGACTATGTCCATATGCCGGCGCTGGGTTGTCCCAAGCCCATCCGACGTCGATACAAGGCGGGCGGCAGTTGGGCTGCTTACATCAAGGCGTTCAAGATTCATCTTGCACGACAGAGGCCGGCATTGACCGATCTGGCGCATCGAGCCAATGAGACAAGCGCCTGTCTCGTCTGTTTCGAGGCGGACTTTCGGCGCTGCCACCGCACCGCGGTGGCCGAAGCCGCGGCAGGGATGACCGGACTGCGCATCGTTCATCTGGCGGCCGGCGATGCCCTCGCTCCGATGCAGTCAGCGAAGACTTAGATACGGGCGCACCCTATCGTCCCCGCCTTGTGCGATGGTCGAAGAACGGCCGATGTTGAAACAGTGACGCCTGTCACCCCACCTCAGCCCGCCCCCAAAAGGCAGGGCAATCGCATTTGGCGAGACTGTTGCCTTTCTCTCCCCTGTCATTCCCGCGCGAGCCCTAAAACCCGTCACTCGCCCCTGGATTCCCGCTCGCGCGGCAATGACGGCCTTGTCTATTGCGACAATTCCGCCTCTCATCAGGGGCAGCGGCGGGGGTTCACATAGGAAGGGCCCGCTCGACGTGGTTTGACGGACCAATTGTGAAACACCCTTGCGTTTACATTCTTGCCGGCAAGCGGAACGGTACTCTCTACGTCGGGGTGAGGAGCGACGTTCTTCGCTGAATCCGGGCGCACAAGTCGAGCCCCGCCGATGGCTGGCGCGACCACCACCGCGCCGAAGCACCATATAGGAGCGTGACATGAGTACGCCATCACAAGACCTATTGCGCATGAGTTTCGGTTTTGCCGCAGCGCAAGCCCTCTACGTCGCGGCCGAACTCGGTATTGCTGATCTGCTACCCGATGGAGCGCGGAGCATCGAGTATCTGGCCCAATCCACTCGAACTGACGCCGAAGCCCTATACCGCGTCCTCCGCTTCCTCGCGAGTGAGGGCGTGTTCCGCGAGGAGTCGCCGCGACACTTCCGGCAAACCGATTTAAGCAGCGCACTTAGGGCCGATGCACCGGGCAGCCCGCGTGACTTCATCCTGATGCTGGGCCAGGAACCGTATACGGCCTGGGGGCAGCTGCTTCATTCTGTCCGGACAGGCAGAACGGCCTTCGAACACGTGTTCGGCCTCTCGCGATTTGAGTGGTTGGCCAAGCACTCCGAACAGGCCGCCCTATTCCAACGCGCCATGGTCGCGTTGAGCCAGGGCGGCAACGTGGCGGCGGCCGAGGCGTACGATTTCACGGAATGCAAGCGCCTCGTTGATGTGGGAGGCGGCCATGGTCAATTGCTCTCGGCAATAGTGACCCGGAATCCACACTTGTCGGGCGTGTTGTACGATCTTTCGGCCGGGATTGCGGCGGCGCGAAAGGGCGTCGGGGGGCCGTTGCCACGCTGTGAGCTCGTGGTCGGCGATTTTTTCGAACGCGTGCCCGAAGGGTGTGACGCCTACATCATAAAGAAGGTCATTCACGATTGGGACGACGAGCGAGCGGTGAAAATCCTCGAAAACTGCCGCCGTGCAATGGCGCCCGGAGGAAAGGTACTGGTCGCGGAAACGATCGTCCCGACCGGCAATGATCCCCATCCGATCAAGGTGATGGACCTGAATATGCTCGTGGTTACAGGTGGGCTTGAGCGCACGCAGGAACAGTACGACCGATTATTTTTCCGCGCCGGCCTGCGGTTTGCGCGCGTTGTTACGACAAGGTCGCCACTATCTATCCTCGAAGCCGTGGGCGCCTGAGGATTGCAAGAGCTCCACTGACGCGACAGGCTCTTTTTGTCCAGGAAGGGACGCCGCTGCCAGATCCAGATGCTGTGGCGCCGGGCTTGGAAGCCGGAATTGATCGAGCGCGACAACCCGCAGTGGCGCGATCTTTACGACGAAATTCAGCGGTGATCGCGGGCTGCACAGATCGACAAGGCCGTCATTCCCGCGAAAGCGGGAATCCAGGGGCGAGTGACGGGTTTTGGGGCGCTGGATTCCCGCTTTCGCGGGAATGACAGAGGAGAGAAAGGCAACAGTCTCGCCAAATGCGATTGCCCTGCCCCATCAAGGGGGCGGTAGAAGGCTTAAGCGATTGCGCTTCTGCGCTGCGATGACAGAGACAGCGGCGCGCATTCCGCCACGGCTTCCTAATTCCGCCGCAATCCGATAGACACTGGCCGCCATGACGATGATTCGCTCGATCACCACCGTGGGCGGCTACACCATGGTCAGCCGCGTGCTGGGTTTCATCCGCGACGTGCTGATCGCGCGCGTGCTGGGGACCGGCGAGATGGCGGATGCCTTTTTCGTCGCCCAGCGCCTGCCCAACCTGTTCCGCAGCCTGTTCGCCGAGGGCGCCTTCAACGCCGCCTTCGTGCCGCTCTTCGCCCGGCGGCTGGAGGAAGGCGGCCTGCAGGCCGCGCGCGTTTTCGCCGAACAGGCCATGGCGGTGCTGCTGACGGCGCTGCTGATCTTCACGCTCGCGGCCCAGATCTCCATGCCCTGGCTCATGCATGTGATCGCCCCCGGCTTCATCGGCCGCCCGGCCAAATTCGCCATGGCGATCCAATTCACGCAAGTCAGCTTTCCCTATCTTCTGTTCATGTCGCTGACCGCGCTGCAAGGCGGCGTGCTGAATTCGCTCGGCCGCTTCGCCCATGCCGCCGCCGCGCCCATCATGCTGAACATCACCATGATCTTCGCCCTGGTGGTCGTGGCACCGGCCAGCGGCTTGACGGGCCTGGCGCTCTGCTGGGCCATGGCGCTCGCCGGCATCATACAGTTCCTGTGGATGGTCATCGCCTGCCATCGCGCCGGCATCGGGCTCCGCCTGCCCTGGCCGCGGCTGACGCCCGGGGTCAAGCGCCTGCTGACGCTGATGCTGCCCGGCATCGTGGGCTCCAGCGTCATGCAGATCAATCTTCTGGTCGGCACCATGATCGCTACCAGCCAGCCGGCCGCCGTCTCCTATCTCTATTACGCTGACCGGATCTATCAGCTGCCGCTCGCCGTCATCGGCTCGGCCGTGGGCGTCGTGCTGCTGCCCGAACTCGCTCGCGCGCTGCGTTCGCGCGGCGAGGCCGCGGCCATCGAGACCCAGAACCGCTGCATCGAATACGCCCTGCTGTTGACTCTGCCGGCGACCCTCGCCCTGATCGCCATCCCCGATCCCATCGTCACCGTGCTCTATCAGCGCGGCGCCTTCGATGCCACGGCCTCCTACGCCACCTCATGGGCGCTGATCGCCTATACGCTGGGCCTGCCCGCCTATGTACTGGCCAAGGCGCTGACCCCCGGCTTCTATGCGCGGGAGGATACGGCCACCCCTTTCCGCTTTGCCATGATCAGCCTGGCCTTCAACGTTGCCTTGTCCCTCAGCCTGTTCCAGTTCCTGAACTATGCCGGAATCGCGCTGGCCACGGCGCTGGCTTCCTGGCTCAACGTCGGCCTGTTGAGCTGGCGGCTGCATCGTCGCGGCCATTTCAGGATCGATGCCCAGCTCAAGCGCAATATGCCTCGCGCCCTGGTTTGCAGCCTGATCATGGCGGCGGCGCTGCGCGGCGGCGCCTGGCTGCTGGCGGGGCCGCTCGCCGGCCATCTTGTGGTGAAGGTCGCGGCGCTCTCGGTTCTCGTCGCCGGCGGCCTCGCTCTGTTCCTCGCCCTGGCGCTGGCGAGCGGCGCCGTCGCCCCCGGGGAACTTAAGCGGATGCTGCGGCGCGCCTGAGGTCGGCCCCTGAACGTCGTGCGCGAATGTCGTACTGCGCAAATGCTGGCGGGCTGATAGGCTGGGCCCCGGGTGAATTCGGGGGCTCCTCATGGACAGCGACTTCATCAATGACTTCATAACGATCTGGGTCATCATCGACCCCATCGCGGCGCTGCCGGTCTTCATCGGCCTCACCACCGGCTTCGATGCCGCAACCCGGCGCCAGGTCGCCGCCGTCACGACAGCCGTCTCCCTTGTTGTCCTTGTCTTCTTCATTTGCCTCGGCCAGATCATTTTGACGGCGCTGGGCGTCTCCTTGCATTCCTTCGAGATTGCCGGCGGGCTCATCCTGTTCGTCTTTGCCATGGAGATGGTGCTGAGCAGAAGCAAGAAGGAGCGCGATGGCGAGGTCAGTCATGAGGGTCCCTTGCAACTCGCCGTATACCCGCTCGCCATACCCAATCTGGCAGGACCCGGCGCCATGTTGACGGTCATCCTGCGCACCGACAACACGCGCTTCAGCTTTATCGAGCAGGCCCATACCACGGCGGCCGTCGCTCTGGTGCTGGCCCTCGCCTTCTGCCTGCTGCTGCTCGCCGGCCCCATCACCCGCGTCATCGGCACCGGCGGCGCCAATGTGATCAAGCGGATCATGGGCATGATCATCGCCGCCTATGCGGTGAACCTGGTTCTCTCGGGCATTTCGGATTGGCTGCATCTGCCGCAGCTTTAGCGCCTGATCGTCTTAAGCCGGTTTGGCTTAAGACCACTTTCTACACGTATCCTGAAACTGAACCTAGGCCGATCAGGGTCGATAATCCCGCGTCCCAACCGTCGCGGCGAAGCTGTCGCGGGCCTCATGCAAATCAAGGTCACAGCGCCCGCGCTGCCCCGCGCGCTTTCACGACTTGCCGCGGCGCCCTACGACGCCCGTGAGAAGCGGACGGGCCGGGTCAATGGTCTCGCGTTCACCGATCTCTGGGAATAAACCCAGGCACGCCGGTCTCCACTACGATATTGAACCGGATCCTCGTCTCGACTCCGTCTCGAATCTCCTGCATGGCGTCTTCCGGTATGGTCGAAAGCTCGAAGTTCTCCTGGATGCGGCTGGGAGTGACTGAAGTGGTCAGGAGAGCTGTGCCGCGTTGTACCGCCCAGGCAAGCACGACTTGGGCAGGGGTTTTGCGGAGGCGCTGCGCGAGGGCGATGATTACCGGATGATCCAGCAATCTGGGCTCCATCCCATGCCCCAACGCCGCAAACGCAAGCAGCACAATCCCATGCTGTCGACAATATTCGAGCAAGTCCCATTCCGGGAGATACGGATGGGATTCGATCTCTACTACCGCCGGCTTGATTCGCGCGGCTTCAACAATCTCTTGCAGTTTCTCCAAGCTTCAACAATCTCTTGCAGTTTCTCCAAATTGACATTCGACAAGCCGATTGCCTTGCACTGGCCCTCGTCCACCAAGCGCTCCAAGGCCTGCCACGTCTCCACTAATGTCACCCCGGAATCATAGATAACCTGGCCGCGCTCGTCCCTCGGGTCCTGCTCATCGCCCGGTTGGAAGGCAAAGGGGGTATGGATGAGATAGCAATCGACATAGTCGAGTTGGAGTCGCTGGCGGCTCGCCTCGAAGGCGGGTTTGACCCGCTCAGGACGATGATTGTTATTCCAGACCTTCGTGGTGACAAACACGTCCTTCCGCTGAATCGTTCCCGCTTTAAACACCTCCTGCATCGCATCACCGACTGCTCGTTCATTGCGGTAGCGTTCCGAACAATCAAAGTGACGAAACCCCGTTTCCAATGCCGTCTTGGCTGCGTGTTTGGTCGCGAGAGGATCGGGAATCAGCGTGCCAAACCCGAGAGCAGGAATTGCACCAGATCCGTGGGTGAGAGGGATCTTCGTATAGCGAAGAGTGTCGGGCGCTGCCATGCTTGTACTCCTCCATTCTGAGATCCAGCTCAGCACGAGGAAGCTTTGGATCGTCCCCTCGCACCGCTCGCATTTCACTCCATCCGCTCGACCCATCGGGCGCGTGAAGGCCCCGGCTCAAACGCATCGCCAAAGTATTGGGTCTCGCGGGCCACCTTCCCATCTTTGAACTCCATGATGCTCACCGTGTAAGACGGCTGCCCGTCGTAAGTGAGGACGAATTCCGTGACCCAGAGGTCGGAAGCGCCGAGGATTCGCCGCACCGTGAAGCGCTTCTTGCTCGGCTGCGCGAAGCGAGACGCCTGAATGTTGCGCCGGCCGCGGATACGCTCACCCGATTGCGGATACTCGAGCACTGCGTCCTCTCGGTAAATCTCGTGCTCCACCTCGAAGTCGTTCGCGTCGGAGGCGGTCCAGTGGCGATCCAAAACCGTTCGAATCTCCCGGTCTTCCATTCCAATGTTCCCTCGCGTCACCGGTGCACCCATTGGTGCAGTCACTCCGACATCAGCCATCTTTACCGACATCCACCGGATGACCGGCCACCAAATCCAAGTTTGCCGCCCGACGATGGCATTTTCAAGAGAAGGCCCTTGCCCGGAATGCCAGCATGCGCCAACCGCCGTCGAGATCGGGGTGCCGCGTTTGGGAAGCTCCATCGGCACCGGCGGCGCCATGTGATCAAGCGGATCATGGGCATGATCATCGCCGCCTATGCGGTGAACCTGGTTCTCTCGGGCATTTCGGATTGGCTGCATCTGCCGCAGCTTTAGTGCCTGATCGTCTTAAGCCGGTTTGGCTTAAGACGTGAATCAGTCGCTATCCGGCAACCTAATCGTTGCGCAGCAGCGGCGCCGCTTTCTGCCCCAGCGCGCGCCAGGTCCCCAGGAGTCCGATAAGGATCGCAAGACCGGCGCCGGCGGCCGCGGTGCCGAGGGCGACACCGGGCAGCAGGACGAAGTCGCCTTCCATTCCCCAATGGACAAAGCCATAGGCGGCAAGACTGCCCAGCAGCAGCGCGATGGCCGCCGTCGCCAGGCCCATGATTCCGTATTCGAGTGCAAGGCCGCCCAGCAGATTGTCCCGCGTGGCCCCCAGCACCTTCAGCACCACCGCGTCATAGATGCGCCGGCGCCGATCCGCCAGGACGGCGCCGGATAAAACCGCGATGCCGGCGATGAGCGCGATGGCCGCCATGGCGGCCACCGCGGCGCCGAGCGCGTCGACGATGCGTCCGACGCTGGCCAGTGCTTCCTTCACCCGGATGGCTGAGATATTGGCGAAGCGATCGGTCACGCGGCGCTCCAGCGCCAGCTCCTGCGCCGGATCGATGCGCACCGTGGCGATATGGGTCTGGGGTGCCGCCTCGAGCACGCCAGGGGAAAACACCATGACGAAATTGATGGCCAGCGTCGACCAGTCTACCTGGCGCAGATTGGCGATGGTGCCGGTGATCTCGCGGCCCAGCAGGTTGACCGTCAGATGATCGCCCAGCTTTAGATCGAAGGCGTGAGCGACCTCGCTATCGAGCGAGATCAGCGGGGGGCCGCGATAATCCGCCGGCCACCAGCTGCCCTCCACCAGGCGGCTGCCACGCGGCGGCTCGGCCGACCAGGTGAGGCCGCGGTCGGCCTCCAGCACCCAGCGTTCCGTCGTTGGCGGGGGCAATCGATCCACCGGGATGTCCTTGAGGCGGACGATGCGCCCGCGCAGCATGGGCACGCTTTCCAGATCGCTGAAGCCGGGCTGGGCCCGCACCAGCGCCTCGAAAGCCGCCAGCTGATCGGGCTGGATATCGATGAAGAAGAACGAGGGAGCGGCTGCCGGCATGGTCTCGGCCAATTCGCGCCGAAGATTGCCCTGCACGCTTGTCACCGCCACCAGCACCGTGAGGCCGAGGCCAAGCGACAGCACCACGCTTCGCGTGGGCGCACCCGGCCCGGCAAGATCGGCGAGCGCGCGGCGCAGCATCCCCGATCGCCGGTGCGAGAGCCGGCGCGCGAGCGCCATGATCGCGATCGCCAGCAGACGGAAGACGATCAGCGTGCCGAAAGACGCCAGCACGAACCAGAAAGCGAGCATCCGGTCGTCGGCGGAGAAAATGGTGAGCCCGATCAGCATCGCCAGAACGACGGCGAACCAGGCGGCATCGGCCCAGCGCTGGGCCTTGCGAACCGGCGCCAGCATGTCGCGGAACAACTGTCCGGGCGGAAGATCGCGCACCCGCATCAAGGGCGGCAGGGAAAAGGCCAAAGCGACGAGCAGGCCGAAGCAGGCAGCCTCGATCAGCGCCGTCGGATAGAGTCCGACGGCGAGATCGAGGCCGAATCCTCGCGCCAGAGGCGCCGCGGCAACGAACGGCGTCAGCGCGCCCAGGGCGAGACCGACCAGCACGCCGCCGCTGGCCAGCAGCAGGATCAGCGAAAGATAGAGGGCGAAGATCGAGCGCGCGGGCGCGCCGAGACATTTCAGAATTGCCACCGTGTTGGTCTTGGCTTCGAGATATGCCCTGACCGCATTGCCAACCCCCACGCCGCCGATGAGAAGCGCGCTCAGCCCCACCAGCGTCAGGAACAGCGCGGTGCGGTCGACGAAGCGCTTGACCCCCAATGCCGCATCGTCGAGACCGCGGATGCGCCAGCCGGCTTCGGGAAAGCGCCGTTCGAGATCGGCGAGCCAGGCCTTGCCGTCGAGGCCCGGGGCATAGGCGATGCGATAGATCTGGTAGATCAGGCTTCCCGGCTGGACCAGCCCTGTCGCATTCAAACTACCGCTGGCGACCATCAATCGCGGCCCGAGGACGAAGGCATCGGCGCCGCGGTCGGGCTCGCGCCTTATCACGGCGCGAAGCTCATAGTCGAGGGAGCCCACCCTGACGATCTCGCCCAGCTTGAGGCCGAGGCGGTCAAGCAATTCCCCATCGGCGACCGCGCCCCAATGGCCATTGCGCTCGGCAAGCGCGGCATCCAGCGGTCCCGGCGGCGACAGCTGCATCTGGCCGAACAAAGGATATGCTCCATCCACCGCCTTCAACTCCACCAGCTGCCGATCGGCGCCGGCCGGCGAACGCGCCATGGCGCGCAATGTGCGGATGGCGCTCACCCGGCCGGCGGCAGCGAAGGTCTTCAACGCCTCGGTACTCGCCGGGCGGTAGAGCAGGCGCAGTTCCACATCGCCACCCAACAAAGTCCGGGCGTCGCGCGCCAGCCCGCCGCGCACCGCCTCGGCGAGCGAGCCCACGCCGGCGATGAGCGCCACACCCAGCGCAAGACAGAAGAGGAACAGCCGGAAGCCGCGCAAGCCCCCGCGCAGCTCGCGCCCGGCCAGGCGCCAGACAAGCGGCAGCCGCGCCGATGAAGAATTCTCACTCGCCAAGGATTCGCCCATCCACCAGGCGGACCAGGCGCCGGCAGCGGCCGGCGAGCGCGGGATCATGGGTGATCAGCATCAGGGTGCTGGAATATCGGGCCGCCATGTCGAACATGAGATCGATGACTTGCCGGCCGGTCTCGCCATCTAGGTTGCCGGTGGGCTCGTCGGCCAAAAGCAGGCTGGGCTCCACGGCGAAGGCGCGAGCCAGCGCCACGCGCTGCTGTTCGCCGCCGGACAGCTGCCCGGGATAGTGGGTCAAGCGATGCTGGAGCCCGACTGCGGAGAGCGATGCCTTCGCCCGCTCGAAGGCGTCCTCGCGGCCCGCGAACTCCAGCGGCACAGCCACATTCTCCAAGGCAGTCATGGTGGGAATTAGATGAAAGGCCTGAAACACGATTCCGACGTGCCGACGCCGGAAGCGGGCGAGCGCGTCTTCGCCAAGCGCCGTCAGCTCTTGGCCCGCAACTTCGACTCGCCCCGCGCTCGGCCGCTCCAACCCTGCGACGATCATCATCATGGTGGATTTGCCCGAGCCCGAGGGGCCGACCACCCCCACCGTCTCGCCCTGGGCCACGTCGAGATTCAATCCACGCAGGATATTGACCTCGCCCGCCGCACTCGCCAGCTTGAGCTTGACGTCACTCAGCCGAATCATCGCCGCGTCGTTTACGGAGTCCGTCGCCATGCGCCTGCGTGTTCCCTTGTTATTATCTCGTCGTCTGATTCACGCGGCCCTGGGCGCGATGCTGCTTCATCTTGCCACAGCGGTCTTGAGTCCGGCGAGCGCTCAGCCGCTGAAGATCCTGGCCCTGGGCGACAGTCTGACGGCGGGCTACGGCCTGCCGGCTAATGAGGGGTTCACCGCCCAGCTCGGCCGCGCTCTCAATGCGGCCGGCGTCAACGCCCGGATCATCGACGGGGGCGTCTCCGGCGACACGGCGGCGGGCGGGCTGGCGCGCCTCGACTGGGCGCTGGCCGACGATCCCGCCGTGGTCATCGTGGAGCTCGGCGGCAATGATGCGCTGCGCGGCCTCGATCCCTCGGCGACGAAGGCTAGCCTCGATGCCATCATCACCCGATTGCAGCAGCAAAAACGCGCCATCCTGCTGGCCGGCATGCTGGCGCCGCCCAATATGGGTGCCGATTATGCCGCCAGCTTCAACGCGATTTACCCCGATCTGGCCAGGCAGCATGGCGTGACGCTCTATCCTTTCTTTCTCGACGGCGTGGCTGGCAATCCGTCGCTCGTTCAACAGGACGGCATCCACCCCACCGCCGAGGGTGTCGCCATCATCGTCCAGCGCATCCTGCCCACGCTGCGCCAGGCCATCGATCAGGTGAGAAGCACCGATTGACGTAGGGGGCGTTTCACTGCCCCCGGCCTCAGGCTATATCGGTGCACTGCTGGGGTTCCGCCAGCCCCCCGTTTTGGAGGCTCAGCCCAGGGCAACGCCTTGCTGGCGGCATTCGAGGAAATCGAGAAAATTAACGCCCGATATACCTATCCCCGTGCCCGATCGAACCTGCTAGACTCCAGTCTGCGATTCGCCGTCGGGGCCCCGCCATGCGTCTCTTCGTCGCCCTCGCCCTGCCCGAGACCGTGCGCTGGCAATTGCGCCTGCTCTCCGGCGGTTTGCCCGGCGCCCGCTGGGTAGAGCCGGAAAATTTCCACATTACCCTGCGTTTCATCGGCGAAGTGGACGGCGCCGAGTTCCACGACATCGATGCAGCGCTCGCAGGAATTCGGGCGCCGAGCTTCACGGTCAGCCTCTCCGGGGTCGGCCATTTCGGCAGCGGCGCCAAGCTGCGCAGCCTCTGGGTGGGCGTCGACAAGCAGCCGGCGCTCAATCATCTGCGCGACAAGGTGGAATCGGCGGTGGTGCGCGCGGGCCTCTCGCCCGACGGGCAGAAATACCAGCCCCATGTCACCTTGGCGCGCAGCAAAGGGGAACCGACACCCAAGCTGGGCGATTATCTGGTGAACCATAATCTGTTCCGCAGCGCCCCCTTCGAGGTAACCCATTTCACCCTGTTCTCCAGTTATCTCAGCCATAACGGCGCCATCTATACTCCCGAGCGCAGCTACGAATTGGCCAGCCGGCTCTACTCCAAGGTATCCTGAATTCATGATCGTGCTGCTGACGGGGGCCGGCATCTCGCAGGAATCCGGCTTGTCGACGTTTCGCGACGCCGACGGGATCTGGACCAGCGTACCCATCGAGGAAGTGGCCACGCCAGAGGCCTTCGCGCGCGATCCATCCCGGGTGAACGCCTTCTACAATTCGCGCCGGCGCAAGCTGCTGGGCGCCGATATCGCGCCCAATGCAGCGCACCTTGCCCTCGCCCAACTTCAGCGCTCTCGACCCGATGTGATTCTCGTTACGCAAAACGTAGACAATCTGCATGAGCGCGCCGGCTCGCCCCAGGCGCTTCATATGCATGGCGAGTTGTTGAAGGCCCGATGTCTTGCCTGCGAGGCCGAGTTCTCCTGGCAGGAAGACCTTTCCCCGGAGAGCCGTTGCCCCGATTGCGGCGATAGCGGCCGCCTGCGCACGGCGGTCGTCTGGTTCAACGAACGCCCCCGTCATTTGACCGAGATCGCCGAGGCGCTCGCCGCCTGCCACCTGTTCGTGGCTATCGGGACCTCGGGCTCGGTCAATCCCGCGGCGGGTTTTGTCGAGATGGTCAAGGGCCATACCGTCGAGATCAATCTGGCGCCTTCGGCCATCGCCGAGCGGTTCGACGAGGGAATCTATGGCCCCGCCAGCGAGACCGTGCCGCCCTTCGTCGAGCGGCTGATGTGGGGGGATCTCGCTCGTGAAGAGGCCCGATGACGCGGCTGGAGCGCCTGTCGAAAGAGGCCCGTGCCTGCCGGATCTGCGAAGCCCATCTGCCGCTCGGTCCCCGGCCGGTGTTCCGCGTTTCGACGACCGCGCGAATTCTCATCGCCGGCCAGGCACCCGGCCGGCTGGTCCATGAGACCGGCATTCCCTGGAACGACCGCAGCGGCGACCGCTTGCGCGACTGGCTCGGCCTCGACCGCGAGATCTTCTACGATGAACGGCGGATCGCGATCGTACCCATGGGTTTCTGCTACCCCGGCGTCGACAAGAATGGCGGCGACAATCCCCCGCGCCCGGAATGCGCGCCTGCCTGGCAGGCCCGATTTCTGGCCCTCATGCCGCGCATCGAACTGACCCTGCTTGTGGGTCGTTACGCCCAGGAATTTCATCTCGCCGCCGGCTGCCGTGCCTCCATGACCGACACCGTCGCCGCCTGGCGCGATCATCCCGAGAGGCTCGTGCCCCTGCCCCATCCGAGCTGGCGCAATACCGCCTGGCTGAAACGCAATCCCTGGTTCGAGCGCGAGCTGCTGCCGGTGCTGCGCCGGCGCGTGGCGGGACTGGTGCAGGGCTGAGACCGGCGCGGCAGCGGGCGCCTGTTCATGTTCTGGATTGTCGACGGATTGACCGCTAGGTTTCAGGCGCGACCTCGGCGACGACCAGGGAGGCAACAGCCATGAACCGAACCCTCGACGCGCTGCTCGACGATCTCGGCGGCTATCTCGGCCTGCCCGACAACGCCTGCTTTTCGCTGCCGCGGGAGGCCTACATCTCGAAGGAGCTTCACGAGATCGAGGTCAAGGAGATCTTCGAGAAATCCTGGCTCTGCGTCGGGCGCGATGAATATGTGCCGAACCCCGGCGACTTCTACACGATCGACGTCATGGGAGAGCCGGTCATCGTCGTGCGCGGTACGGATGGCCAGGTGCGCGCCCTCAATGCCGCCTGCCGCCACCGCAGCATGTTGGTGGCCCAAGGCCGCGGCAACGCCAAGCGTTTCACCTGTCCCTACCACGCCTGGACCTATGGCACCGACGGCCATCTGATCGGCGCGCCCCATATGGAACAGAGCCCGGTCTTCGACAAGAAGGCCTGCAGCCTGCCGCAATATCGTCTCGACAGTTGGATGAGTTTCCTCTTCGTCAATCTGGACGACGACGCGGCACCCCTGCAGCCGGTCATGACGTCGATGGAAAAGGCCGTCGCGAACTACCGCATCGGCGAGCAGATCGAGATCTTCCACTATGAAGCGGCGTGGGAGGGCAATTGGAAGCTCTCCGCCGAGAACTCCATGGAATACTATCACCATATCGCGCTCCACGCCGGCACGGTGGGCGTCCAGATGCCGGCCCGGGGCACCTACAGCCCTGCAGTTCCCGCGACCGACGAGACCTTCACCCATGAGCGTTGCCGGATGGGCGAGAGCTTTCTCGGCGGCGAAGAGCATCCCATGAATCCCAAGGGCGATCTGCGCGGCCTTACACAAGAAGAGCTGACGACCGGCTACATGGTCTATGTCTTCCCCGCCTTCACCATGGCGATGCGGCCCGGCACCAACAACTGGCTGTCGTTTCGCCCCGACGGGCCGGAGAAGACCAAGGTGCTCGGCGGCTATCTGTTGTGGAAGGACATCGCGATCGAAGATCCCGAACTCGGCCGCCAGCGGCGCGACATGATCGAGAAGGTCAACTATGAGGATTCGCTTGCCACGAGCGAGCTTGCCAAGGCCATGAGATCGCGCAAGGCCACGCGCGGCCCACTCTCCCATTTCGAGGGCACGGTGGCCCAGTTCTACAAATACCTCGCCCGCACGCTGGCCGCCGAGCGCGCCCCGACGCATGACCGCGCCCGCGCAGACTTGATGAAGACCGGCGCTATTTCGCGTAGGTCGCGGGGTCGAGGCTGAATGCCAGGCCTTGCCAATTGAAATCGCCGGCGTCCCGCTTGAGGCGGTTTTCCTGCGCGACCTGCCGGAAAGTATCATAGGCAGGCTCGGATCGGTACTGCGCGGGCGCATCGCAGCGCTGGGCGGCGACCGTACCCATCCTTGCGCTGCCGGCGGCGGGCCTGGCTGGCGCAACCGCTTGCAAAGGGGCTTCCACCGTCCTACCGTTTGCTCAATCGACCGGCCAGGAATTGGGGGGCGCCGATGCGCCGATTTCCTCTCCTGATTACCGCTCTCTTCGCCGCAGCTTTGTTCAACGGCGCCGTGGGCCTGGCAGAGGACACCACCTACGCGCAGTGGCAAGGCCAGACCCAGAACGGCGACATGCAGCAGCTGCTGATGCAGCTGCGGGCCCTGACCGCCAAGGCGGAGCGAGACAAGGCCGCGGATCCGCGCTTCCTCGACGATCTGCGAAAGCTGGCCGACGGCTACGATAGCCAATGGCCCGCGAGAATATTGTTCGACGACTTTCGGGATAACGATTTCACCAGCAACCCGCCGTGGACAGTGAGGGCTGGAACCTGGCGCATCGGCAATCCGGGCAACATGACGGGCCTGCAGAGCCGTGTTCGGGTGCAGCAGAACTCGGCCAGCAGCCAAAGCGGCTCCAGCACCCAGAACGCCGTCGTTGGAATTCTCGGGGCCTTGCTGCAAAAGCAACAAGGGGGGCAGACCCAACAGGCAACGCAAGATCAGTACGCCGGAATCACCACAGCCGTCGCCATCCCCAATGCCTTTGCCATCCGCATCGAGATTGCCTCGCGTCAACCCGCCGTGCGTTTCGACTTCGGGCCCTATCGCGGCACGGGCAGCGACAGCGGATATTACCTGACTTACATGCCGGCGGCGGCGAACGGGTTGACATTGTCGAGCGTGGTTGGCGGGGCCGGCGTCCGGCAGCTTGCGAGTTCCAACGGACCCGTGCACCTGGAAGATAACGCCGCTCATGTGATCGACTGGAAACGCGACCGCGAAGGCAAGATGACGGTCGCACTCGACGGCAAAGTCGTGATTCAGGCAACCGACCTTTCGATCCGCAAGGGGTTCGACGGATTCGTGATGGGCAACGGCGGCGGCATCTACACCATTCGCTCGGTCACCATCGACGGCAGCCGTTGAGGATTGGCGCCGCCCGCCTGCGCGCCGCGACAGATCGCAAGCAGCGTCTTCGTCGAGTGCGTGGGCGATTGGGTGGTGGGCGAGTTTGCCGGCATCGTGGATGCCGATCGCCGCGCAGCCCGCCGTTCCGGGCGACGTGGCTTCCCCATCTGGGGCCGGCGGACCCAGACGGTCCACGGCCGGGCGAGACCTGCGCCCACCACAGAATTGCTCCCCCGGCCTCCGGCCACCGTTGCCTCGCGGCGTGAAACCTAGATAGATTGGGGCGGCCCTGATTGCGCCGAGGAAGCGACGTCAGCCGAGATGAGCGATGCGCCAGGGCCGCGGTCTGGGGGGCCAGTCAATGTCGATCGAGGAAGCAAATCGTACACGCCGGCGGGTGGTGGCGGCCGGTATCGCCGGCAATGTGATGGAGTGGTACGACTTCGCCGTCTACGGCTATTTCGCGCGAACAATCGGCAATCTCTATTTTCCCTCCGACGATCCGAAGGCCTCGCTCCTGGCCGCCTTCGGGGTATTTGCCGCAGGCTTCCTCATGCGCCCGCTGGGTGCGGTCCTGTTCGGCTATATCGGCGACCGGGTCGGCCGCGGTCCATCGCTGCTGCTGTCCGTCGTGGTCATGGCGGTCCCGACCTTCGCCATCGGCGTGCTGCCCACCTATTCCGAGATCGGCGTCAGCGCCTCCGTGCTGATGCTGATCTTCCGGCTGCTCCAGGGCCTCGCCGTGGGTGGGGAATACACTGGTTCGGCCGTGTTCCTCGCCGAAACGGCACATCCGGATCGCCGCGGTTTCGCCGCCGCCTGGGCGCCGTTCGGGGCTGTCGGGGGAATTCTGCTGGGCTCGGCAGCGGGCACGGCCGTCTTGAACGCCCTGCCGCTGGAGCAGGTCATCGCCTGGGGCTGGCGCGTGCCCTTCCTGCTGGGGGTGGTGGTCGGCGGGGTCGGTTTCATCCTGCGCCGGCGCATGCCACATGACCAGCCGGCGGCGAAGGGGGGGTTCCCGCTGTTCCGCGCGCTGACTCAGCATCCCAGGGAGATGCTTGAGGTCGCCGGTCTCAGCCTCATCAACGGAATCGTCTTCTACATCGTCTTCGTCTACATCATCGCCTGGCTGAAGCAGGCGGCCAACATCGGGGCGGCGGTCGCCCTTGAGATCAATTCCATCAATATGGCCCTCATGCTGGGCGTGATCATGCTCTTCGCCTGGCTTTCCGATCGCATCGGCCGCAGACCGATACTGACCGCGGCCGCCATCGGCTTGGTAGT
>Ga0137361_10000393_pt1 | contig 24144 bp, 22 predicted proteins | sample Mad1_80_16metaG_FD_104923 | JGI IMG/M metagenome (GOLD analysis project Ga0137361, IMG submission 104923) | Vadose zone soil microbial communities from Angelo Coast Range Reserve, California, USA - Mad1_80_16 metaG | ecosystem: Environmental > Terrestrial > Soil > Vadose zone | place: USA... | reverse complement strand
CCTGCTCCAGCGGCTCGGCGCCTTTACGCGGCTCATCCAGTTCGACAAGCGTGGTACCGGCCTCAGCGACCGGGTCGACAACCGCGACCTGCCAGACCTCGAAACTCGGATGGACGATGTTCGCGCCGTCATGGATGCGGCCGGCAGCGGCCGTGCGGCGCTGCTTGGCGCCTCCGAAGGCGCCCCGATGTCGATTCTGTTTGCCGCAACCTATCCGGAACGGACCCGGGCGCTCGTGCTTTACGGCGGTTACGCCCATTTCCATTCGGCCGTGATGGGGGCGGAGGCCCTGGCGGCGTTCCTCGATAACGCCGAGCGGACGTGGGGAACCGGCGCCTCGCTCGCTGCATTCGCGCCCGGAAAGGCCGACGATGCGCGCTTCAAGGCGTGGTGGGCCCGCTTCGAACGCCTGTCGGTCAGCCCATCTGCGGCAATGGCGCTCGCGCGAATGAATGCCCAGATCGATGTTCGTCATGCGCTCGCGAGCATTCGGGTGCCGACCCTCGTGATCCACCGGACCACCGACGCCCGGGTAAAGTTTGCGGCGGGACGCGGGCTCGCTCAAAAAATTGCCGGGGCGCGCTTTGTCGAGGTGCCTGGCCGGGATCACCCGATCTGGACCGGAGACATCGACGGCGTCGCCGACAAAATCGAGGAATTTCTCACTGGGGAACGTCCCGCCCCCAGCCATGATCATGTGCTCGCCACCCTCGTGGTGGCAAGGCTCGACGGCGCCGCACGACCGGTGGCGTTTACCGGCGACCGTTTGTGGAGCGACCGGTTGAGCCGGTTGCGGCAGGCGGCCGCCGCCACAGTCGCCCGTCACGGCGGCCGCCCGCTCGGTCCCGGCACCGAACTCAGCGCCCGGTTCGATGGTACGGTCCGCGCCTTGCGCTGCGCGGTGGCGCTGCGGGACCTCGCCGACGCATCCGGATTCAATCTTGCGATCGGCGTGCATACCGGCGAAATCGCGGTTCGGGATGATGCGGTCACGGGCCGCGCGCTCAACATTGCCGAGCAGATTGCCACGCTCGCAGCGGCCGGCGAGGTATTGGCATCGGCGATCGTCAAGGATCTTGTTCCCGGCTCGGGACTGCATTTTGTCGAGCGCGGCAACCTTGTCGTCGCGGACGGGGATAGCCGGCTGCGCCTCCTGGCCGTCATGGCCGAGCAGCATCTTGAGCCTCACAGACGCCCTTTACGAACGGCCGGATTGGAAATACTGAGCGAGCGAGAACGCGAGGTGCTCAAGCTCGTCGCCGACGGGCTCAGCAATGCCGGGATCGCCGAACAGCTGCGGCTGAGCGATCATACGGTGAAGCGACACGTCGCCAACATTTTGCTCAAGCTCGATCTGCCGACCCGCGCCGCCGCAGCCGCCTTGATCGGCCGCAACCGTTAGTACCTCTGCACAGAGGTTTTGACGGGTTGTCCGATCGGACTGCCTTGCATCTGTCAGCCGGAATGAGACGCCGGGCGTACAGCCGGCAAGGCGCCCGGAAAATGTGAAATGCTATCTTGGGACTGGAGAGGGTGCATCGGTGAATACGTCTGATCGCTTTTTCCAGTCAGTCCACCTTGTTCTCGCATCCGGTGGATACTCTTTCAGAACACGCTTCTCACCTTGGGCTTTTAGTCGTACATTCTCGTCCCAAGCTGCTTGTCCAGAAAATCTTACTGCTTGATAAATTGTCTCAATTACCTTCGGATCAATTACAAAATCGTTCAATGCAAGCTTAAAAATCTCATCGGCTACAGAGCGTGGCCGTGATTGGGTCCAATACAGATACTCGTGAATGACCGCCGGATATACAAATTCGCTGTCCGGACGTAAAACAGACCAGAAAACACGTGGGACGATATCGAAGGTTACAACAAATCCAGCGGGCACCTCTACCGGCTCGAATTTAACAGTTTGATCCGCTTTCGGCTCCCACCTGATGGCCTTTGTGAGAAAATACACTGGATCAGCGAATCGCGAAAGAAGCAGCGGGGTATAGTTAGCCGGTGGAGCTGAACTAAGTTCAGGGGCGCGTGGATTAACCGCAGCGCTGCGATTTCTTTCTACATAACCTACTTCTTTGTAGGCCCAAGCCAAATTTCGCTCTAATCGAGCGATCTCAGCTTCATTCCGATCTTTGGTGGTTGCGAGCGCACTCCATTGCGTTTCCATTTTGTCGATCTGTGTACGAATGGCGTCACGCGTATCCTTCAAATCTTTGAGATACGCGGCCCAATCTTCGCGTGAGGTAGATACTCGTGCGAAGTATTGCGCAAATCGTATTCGTAACTCGATATCCTGATTGAGAGCGTTGCTAACGAAATCCTTGATGTACTCGTCGCGAAACGTCTGCTGTTTTGCCTGCCTGTCTGCATTAGACTTCACGTACTCCAATCCAGCAGTAGCCAACTGAAATAACGGCGGAATTGCCGCAAGTGCAAGTGCAACAAAGACGCTGCCGAGAACAAATTTTTTGTAATCAAGTCGAATTTTGTAGCGCTTAAGCTCGATCCTCTCGCGCTCTATGTCGAGTTGGGATTGCTGGCCACCATCGCTCATGTGGACTCACTACGATGCAGAATGACGCGACCCATATCTTGGCAGATTTAGGTCGGTTGCCAAGCCTCTATTACCCGCATTGTCGAAACGTGATGGACCGCAGTCGCCGATAGCCGCTTTTGGCCCACAGGAGACCTCAGAGACCAAGGCAAAAAGCATGGATATCGACTGTCGCCATTGAGGATGTATGACAGCATGTTAACGTCCGTGTTACCCATGCCACGGGGTATCGCTGATGCAGGTGAGGTTAGCCGACGCTGCTGAGATCGACCGTCTCGTGCGGTTGTGGCATGACGGCTGGCACCAGGCGCATGCGCCGCTGGTACCGCAAGAGCTAACCCGCCTCCGCACGCCCAAAAGCTTTCGCGAGCGGCTGCAAGCCGCATTCCCGAACGTCCACGTTGTCGGCCCGCTTGGCGCGCCCATCGGCTTCTACGTTCTCAAGGGTGATGAACTGAGTCAGCTTTTCGTGTCGCCCGAAGCACACGGTTCGGGCGTCGCCGCGGCGCTAATCGCCGACGCGGAGGCAAGGCTCGCCGAGCACGGCGTCGAGACGGCATGGCTCGCGTGTGCGACCGGCAACTATCGCGCCGCGCGGTTCTACGAGAAGAACGGCTGGCGCTTGGCACGCACGGTCGTCAACCCGGCAGAGACGTCGAGTGGCCCGTTTCCGCTGGAAGTGTGGCGCTACGAGAAACGGCTCACACGCTCGAGGTGAGCACGCCCCCATTGAAAATTCCATCGGCTCGCTGTTTGGTCCTTCTGCTAGTGGCCCCAAGCGGTCAGTCCGAGCCTTGGCCCGTACGGGCCATTACCACGATGGCCCGCCCGGGCGAAGCGATGGGCGGTCTTGTTCGGCTAGTGATGCGGTCATGCACCGGCTTCGGCCGTGGGGGTCGGAAGGTGCGAACAGGAGCATGACCATGCGCAAATCGACACTTTCAACGATGCTGGCCGGCATCCTCTCTACCGCGATCGTCGGGATCGTAACATCGGCGCCGGCGCAAGATGCATCCGCCCAGGCGACCTATCGCGACATCGAGCAAACGCTGGGTGCGGTGCCGACTTTTTTCAAGATGTTCCCCGAAGCCGGCATCGCCGGCGCCTGGGCCGAATTCAAGTCGGTGCAGCTCAATCCGAAAACCGCACTCAACGGCAAAACTAAAGAGCTGATCGGTCTTGCGGTCGCGGCCCAAGTCCCCTGCCACTATTGCATCTATTTCCACACCGCCGCCGCCAAGCTCAACGGCGCGACCGACACGGAGATTCGCGAGGCCGTCGCCATGGCGGCGATTACCCGGCATTGGAGCACGGTGCTCAATGGCATGCAGGTCGATCCCGACGGCTTCAAGCGGGAAACCGACACGGTCCTGCGCCTGGCGGGCGAAAAAGCGAAAGCCGCCGGCAAGTCGCAATAGCAATCAGGCGGCCGGCCGTCCCTCGCAAGACGGGCGGCCGCCGCGCCGCGAGCTCGACCCACATTGCCGCGTCGCGTTCTAGCCATGTCACCGCCGATAAAGGAGGACACCATGCCGACCAAGACCGATGAAGTGACCGGTGCAGTCATCAAGCGCGCCATCGAAGGACGCGACGGGGCCGCGCTCGCAGGTTTCTACGCTGACGACGCCGTCTTGCGCATCGTCGATCGCAACAATCCGCCGAGCCGGCCGCGTGAAGTGAAGGGTAGATCCGCGATCAACACTTTCTGGGACGACATCTGCAGCAGGGCCATGACACACAAGGTCGACCTCAGCATCACCGAGGGAAATCGTCTCGCCTTCACGCAGGCCTGCGCTTATCCGGACGGCGCAAAGGTGTTCTGCATCGCCATGCTCGAACTCAAGGGCGGCAAGATCTCCCAGCAAACCGTCGTCCAGGCCTGGGACGAGTAGAAGTCGGCATGCGTGGGGCTCGAAACCAACTGTTCGAGTTGAGCCAGCCCCACGTTCGCTATTTACCTTTGACCAACAGGAGGGCAAAAAATGTTCGTGGCACGCTGGCAGATCGACGCCCGCTTCGGGCACAAGCAGACCGTGATCGACCTTCTGCGGAAGTGGGAACGCGAGGTCGGTATGAAGGCCGGAACCGACAAGATGGCGTTCAAGATCCTCACAGGATCGATCGGCGCGCGCGAAGCGACCGTCGAAGCCAACCATGGGGTGGAGAGCATGGCCCAGCTGGAGCAGTTCTTCACGGCGATCGGCAACAATGAGGCCCACCGCCAATGGGGCCGGGACCTCGAACCCTATGTGGTTTCCGGCTCAGCGGTTTGGACCATTTATCGGGCTGTGTGATCAGATCGCCGATGCGCTGAAGGTTCGCACCGCCGGCGCGATGACCTGGCCGCCAGACGGCGTCACCCGCAAAATGGCGAGTCCGCGTTGGTTCGTGCCGTCGTTGCGAAAGCGAAACGCGCCATCAATTCCCGCAAACCCAGATGAGTTGGTCAGCACCTCATTGGTGATGCGCTGCGGTCCTTGCGTCTTCGCGAGAGCGGCGACGAGCGTAACCGCGTCGTAGGCGAGTGCCGCGGGGCGCGGCGGATCCTGCCCGTAGCGGCTCCGATAACGATCCGCGAAGGCGTGAAAGCCGGCCGGGTCGGGCCCCGGATACCAGCCTCCCTCCAGCTGCGGATTGGAGAAGATTTTCGGATCGTCCCACAATTGGGTGCCCATGAGCGCGAATTGGCGCACGTTGACGCCGGCCGCGGCGAGTGCGGCGATCATCTCGTTGACGGCCTCGCCGCCATCCGGAATGAATAGCGCATCGGCTCCGCCCGCGGCCTGAGCCACGAGCCGCGCGGCGTCGCCAATTTTGTTGCGGCCGTCATAATGCTCGAGCGCCATGACCCTCCCACCGCGGCGCGCCACCGACTGCTTGAATTCGCCCTCGACGACGCTGCCATAAGCACTGCCCGGAACCAGACCGATGAATGAGCGCTTGCCTTGGGAAATTGCGTAAGCCACCACACGATCGACATCGGACTCGGGCAAGAAGCTCAGCAGATAGCTGCCGGTGGCGGCGACGTTGCTGTCGGTCGAAAACGCAATCATCGGAATACCGCGATCGCGGGCAACGGGCTTTGCACTCGTCACCGAATGCGCGAATAGGGGCCCCAAAACGATCTGGGCGCCTTCGTCGATCGCCTGCTGGACAGCGATTTGGGCACCTTGCCCGGTGCCGCCGTCATCCTTGGGCAAGAGCGCAAGGTTGCGGTCGCCAAGTTCTGCCAGCGCCATTTCGGCCGCGTTGCGCATGGCCTGGCCGGCGGCGCCGGCATTTCCGCTAGCCGACAGCGGCAAGATCAGACCGACCTTGAAATCGCCGGTGCCCCGATTGGGGGTAGACTCCGACGCCATCACGCCGGGGGCGGCCGCGTTGCTGCGAGATAAATCGACAGAATTTAACGTACCGCTACACCCCGCAAAGGCGATCGCCGTCACGAGCGCAGCCGCAACCGCAATCGGTCGCCACCGCCCCCTCCCTACCCTCCCGCTTTTCCCCGACACTTCCCTCCCCCGCTTGCGGGGGAGGGTTAGGGAGGGGGCGCGGGGGAAGGTAGGGAGGGGGCGGTCGGCGCAAGCCTCCGGCAGGCGGCGCTGGAAGGCCATGTGACTAGACTCCCTAACCGGGTATCAAGATACGCCGGCGTTCTGGCGGGCGCGGGGCCGACTGCACACACTAAAGCCCGTCGTCATGATGCACGCAATTACAAATCGGTCACGATCTTTTAAGATGTTGGTATGATGGTCCGGACGCCTGACGCGGTTCAAACCCAACGGTCGCGGCTATTTCGCCTCTTCGGACAAGACGTTGCGGCGCCGCAGCTGCCGCCGGGTCTTTACCTGGTGGCAACCCCGATCGGAAATTTGAGCGATGTAACGTTGCGGGCGCTGGAAACTCTCGCGGCCGTCGAGGCCATCGCGTGCGAGGATACACGGGTGACGAGGCGCCTGCTCGAACGCTACGCGATCACGACGCCGCTCTTGATCTACCACGACCACAATGCCGAGATCGCCCGGCCGAAAATCCTGGCGCGGCTCGCGGCCGGCGCCGCTATCGCGCTGGTGTCGGATGCCGGCACACCGCTGATCTCCGACCCGGGCTTCAAGCTGGTGCAGGCCGCCCAGGCGGCAGGCCACGCCGTCACGGCGATCCCAGGTGCTTCAGCGGTGCTGGCGGCGCTTACGGCTTCGGGCCTGCCAACTGACCGGTTTTTCTTCGAAGGCTTCCTGCCGTCGCGAGAGGCGGCACGGCGTACCCGCATCGATGAACTCGCCGACTTCCCCGCGACCCTGGTCTTCTTCGAAACCGGCCCGCGGATCGCCGCCATGCTCGATGATGTCGCCGCCCGACTGGGCGAGCGACCGGCGGCGGTGTGCCGGGAGCTCACCAAGCTGCATGAAGAGATTCGCCGCGGCGAGGTTGCGGCACTGGCGCTGGCCTATCGGGACGGCGCGGAGACGCGGGGGGAGTTCGTGGTCGTGGTCGGACCGCCTGCAAAGAGCGAACGTGGCGAGGCAGTCGACCTTGACGGCATGCTCGCGCGCGCGCTTGCGACCGCGTCGCTCAAGGATGCGGTCGAAGCGGTTGCGGCCGCGACCGGCCAGAAACGCCGCATTGTCTATCAACGCGCCCTGGCCCTACCGAGGCGAGGCAACGATGAGCCCAAATGACCGCAACCTAAGTCGCCGGAACCGGCCCGCTTCCCCCACCCTTCCCTCCCCCGCTTGCGGGGGAAGGTTAGGGAGGGGGGCGGGGGAGGATACATCGATGGACCCTCCTCCGCATGCGCGGGAGGAAAGGGAGGGGGCGGACGACGCGCAGCGCCGCATTGCTTTTCGGTTCGGCCTTTCGGCGGAGAGCCGGGCAGCTGCGCTGCTGATTGCCAAGGGCTACCGCATCCTGGCGCGACGTTTCCGCACGCCGCTCGGCGAGATCGATATTGTGGCGCGCCGGCGTGGTGTGCTGGTTTTCGTCGAAGTGAAGGCCCGCGACAGCTTCGATGCCGCTGCGGAAGCGATCGGCAAGCGGCAGCAGAGCCGTATCATCGCGGCGGCTCAGCTCTGGCTTGCGGGCCATCCGGAAGATGCGATGCGCGATATGCGATTCGATGTCGTTCTGGTAGTTCCTGGCTGCGTGCCGCGGCACCTGCCGGCCGCGTTCGACGCATCGGCTTAACCCACCTGAGTATTCACATGACAAATCGCGGGCGCCTTCACGTCGCTGTTCAAATGGACCCGATCGAACGGATCAATATCCGGGGGGATTCAACTTTTGCTCTGCTGCTGGAAGCGCAAATCCGGCAATATGAGATTTCGTACTACACGCCCGCCCAGATGGCGCTTGTCGACGGCGAGGTCTATGCGACGGTGCGGCCGTTGAAGGTCCGCGACGATGAGCGCGACCATTTCACGTTAGGCGAGGCGCGGCGCAGCGCGCTCTCGGCCTTCGACGTCATCCTGATGCGCCAGGATCCGCCGTTCGATCTCGCTTATATTTCTGCGACCCATCTCCTGGAGCGGGTGCATCCCCGGACGCTGGTCGTCAACGACCCGGCCCATGTGCGCAACGCACCCGAGAAGATGTTCGTCACCGAATTTCCCGATCTCATGCCGCCGACGCTGATTACCCGCGACCTCGATGAAATCAAGGCGTTTCGCGCCAAGCACGGCGACATCGTGATGAAGCCGCTTTATGGCGCCGGCGGCGCGGCCGTGTTCGCCCTGAAAGCCGGCGATGTCAATTTTGGCTCGCTCTACGACCTGTTCGCCGCAACGTTCCGAGAGCCGTGGGTGGTGCAGAAATATCTCCCTGCGGTGAAGCACGGCGACAAGCGCATCATTCTGGTCGATGGCGCGTTCGCCGGCGCCGTGAACCGTGTGCCGCAGGCTGACGATCTGCGCTCCAACATGGTGCGGGGCGGCGCCGCCGAAGCCACCGACTTGACCGATCGCGAGCGCGCGATTTGCCAACGGCTTGGACCGGCGCTGCGGGTGCGCGGCCTCATGTTCACCGGCATCGACGTGATCGACGGCTACCTCACCGAAATCAACGTCACCTCGCCCACCGGCATCCGCGCCATCAAGCGGTTAGGCGGCCCCGACATCGCCGCCACGGTCTGGGACCGCATCGAGGCGAAGCTCGCCGATAAACGTTGAAGCGGTTAGCGCATGCCCAATCAACACCGTCTGTGCTGTCATCGCCCGGCTTGACCGGGCGATCCAGTAACCCCCGACCGGGGTTACTGGATTGCCCGGTCAAGCCGGGCAATGACACCGGCGGAGCGGTAGAAAGTTAATGCAGCCTGAAGCTTCGCCGCTCCGAAAGCAGCCGCATGAAGGCGTCGTGGGATTGTCGGATTTCTTCGGCCAGCTCTTCGACATCGCAACAAGCCAATTCCACATTGATGCGAGCCTGGCGGGCGTTTTGAAGTTCCATCTCCACTGTCTGAAGGTCGACCATTCCGTCCCCCTTTCTCGGGCGCTGAACCCGTCCCTCTAAAATCAAAATTAACACGATTCGTTTTGTTCTGCAATTGTTCTTGTTGTTCCCCTGCGTTCGGGGTATATTTTTCAACAAATGGGGGCAACTATGGTTCAACGCGTATCTACGGTAGCTTTTGAGGGGATCGAAGCCCGTGCGGTCGACGTCCAGGTCCAGGTCGCGCCCGGCCTGCCGGCGTTCAATGTGGTCGGGCTGCCCGACAAAGCCGTATCGGAAGCCCGCGAACGGGTGCGGGCCGCGATGATCGCTGCGGGCCTTGCCTTGCCGGCCCGGCGTATCACGGTGAACCTCGCTCCGGCCGACCTCCCGAAGGAAGGCAGCCATTATGACCTGCCGATTGCGCTCGGTTTGATGGCGGCGATCGGCGCCATTCCGCGCGATGCGCTCAACGGATACACGGTCCTGGGCGAGCTTGGGCTCGATGGTTCGCTGGCGCCCGTTGCGGGTGTGCTGCCGGCCGCCATCGGAGCCAACGCGCGCAGCGAGGGTTTGATCTGCCCGGCGGCCTGTGGACCGGAGGCGGCGTGGGCAAGTCCCGAGATGGACATCATCGCGGCTGGCTCGCTCATCCAGCTTGCCAATCACTTCAAGGGGAGCCAAGTGCTGTCGCGGCCCCAGCCGAAGGTTCGCGAGCCCGATGGCGCGATGCTCGATCTCGCCGACATCAAGGGTCAGGAGAGCGCAAAACGCGCCCTCGAGATCGCCGCCGCCGGCGGGCACAATCTTTTAATGGTCGGGCCGCCCGGTGCCGGCAAGTCGATGCTGGCCGCCCGCCTGCCGTCGATCCTGCCGCCGCTGTCGCCTGGCTGAGCTCCTTGAAGTTTCCATGATCGCCTCCGTAGCCGGCGAGATCGTCGGCGGTGCGCTCACCAACCGGCGGCCGTTTCGCGCGCCGCACCACTCTGCCAGCATGCCGGCTCTGGTCGGTGGCGGGCTGCGCGCGAAGCCGGGCGAGATATCGCTTGCCCACAACGGTGTCCTGTTCCTTGACGAATTGCCGGAGTTCGAAGCCCGCGTGCTCGATTCGCTTCGCCAGCCGCTGGAGACCGGCGAAATCGCCATCTCCCGCGCCAATCGCCGCGTCACCTATCCGGCGCGTTTCATGCTGGTCGCGGCCATGAACCCGTGCCGCTGCGGGCGCGCCAGCGAACCGGATTTCTCCTGCAAGCGCGGCGCCAATCAGCGCTGCGCCGCCGACTATCAGTCGCGGCTGTCGGGCCCGCTGCTTGACCGCGTCGACCTGCATATCGACGTGCCGGCCGTGACCGCCGCCGACTTGATCCTGCCGCCGCCGGCCGAAGGCAGCGCGCAAGTGCGAACGCGGGTTGCCCGCGCCCGCGCCGTTCAGGCGGAGCGTTATGGCGCGCTCGGGCTCACGGCGCGCACCAACGCGCAGGCCAGCGGCACCGCGCTGGAGTCGATCGTCAAGCCTGACCCGGGAGGGCTCGCTCTGCTACGCGAAGCATCCGACGCCATGCGGCTTTCAGCGCGCGGCTATCACCGCGTTCTGCGGGTCGCCCGCACGCTCGCGGACCTCGATGGCGAGGATCAAGTGCGCCGCGTCCATTTCGCCGAGGCGCTGGCTTATCGGGCCCTCACGGACGATTTGCGCCGCGCGGCGTGACGCATTCGCGGCATCGTCGCCGAATGCCATCGGCGTCACTGGATGCGATGAGGGTTTTAGAACTTGATAGTCATTCGATGCTCTGTGAACTCCATTGTCCGCCAGACGTGCGGTGATCGATCGTTGCGTTCGCACTCGGGAGATCCCTGCGCGCGAAGAACAAGTCTCATTTTTAGATATTATGGACCGTTAAACGGCTGCGGCCTTTCCAGCGGCTTAAACGCGCTGAGGAAGGCCGGGTAGGTCGCGGCCCCGGCGCCCACTGTAAACCCAGTGTCGAGATTCAAGTAGACGTCATTGACTCCCGGTGGTGTCTCAATGTGCATCCAAGTCTCACTCTTACTCGCGGCGCCAATCGTCGTGTAGCGCGCCTCGGGGCCGAACTGTGAGCACGAGATCGGTTTTTCGGTGGTGAAAAAGTTCCAGGGACCGTGCGTGGTCCCCGACACGGGGGCCCCGGGGATGGATAGCCCGGCGCCGAGCCCTGCTGCAGCGTAAATATAGGTGCATTTCAAGTTATTTTCCGTGTCCCATATCACGAAAGTGCCTGCCATAAATGACACGCCGGCTCCGATACGGCCTTTGGTAATTTTTTTGAAAGCCTCTCTGGCCTTAAATGCTATCGTAGTGTCCACCTCCAGCAGCAGGGCGATCTTGAAATGCGTGCTGACCTTCGGCTTCGCCGGGACCTGCCGCGGCAGCTGCGGCGAGTCGATGGGCTCGAAATGGATTTTCGGCAGTACCCATAGCATAACTGACCGGTCGCGTGGATCGTCTTCATCGTGCTTCGCCGTCTGGGTATTGCCGATCGCGTTGGTCTGCATCTGCTCCGGGTCTATTCCCTGTTCGGAGAGAAACTTGGCCACGGTGATCACGCGGTTCCGCGACAGCTCCATGTTCCATCCCGCGGTGCCGATATGGCTGGCCGACCCAGTCATCCAGGCTTGGCCGGCATCATTTCCCAGCAGCGGAACGACGTTTTCTTTCAGGAACTCGCAATGCCTCGCTTTTAAAGGTCGATACTTGTAACCGTCAAAATCATCAAAGTCGAAGTTGTAGAGCAGCGCCTTCAAAACTCCTATTCCCGAGAAATCCAGATCGACCTCGACCTCACCACGACCAGTCGCGCGGAACATGTCACTCTCCATCGGCGATATTCGCCCCCGAACCAGTCTCGTGGGCCCTTCGTGTGCCTTCTGTCCGCCAACTACCCGCAAAGGTTCGATAGAGAGCTGGTACAGAGAATGAAGCTGTACGGACAGAGAATAGAGGTGAAAGCCTCGACCTTCGGCCCTCACCGACGATTTGCGCCGCGCGGCGTGACGGCGCACCCGGCATCAATCGAATCACCGCCATCGCGGCCGAAGGCGGTGGCGGCGGCCGCGCGGTTCGAGATGGGCTCAATAGCGTTTGTAAGGCTCGCCACGTGCCTTGGCACAACCGGCCGGTTTTTCCGCATTCGACAGCCGACCAGCTGTCGGCGGCGGTGCGCTGTTGGATTCGTGACCTGTGGCCGCCGGCCTCGCCCTCCCTGGCTGTCACAATTCTGTAAGCGTTATGTCTATTATCCGACTAATGTCGTCAGTCTTAATGGATAGGGTCGCGGAGTTGCGCGTCTCCGCGAAACAGGTGAAACGGGGACAAAATAAGTCACCATGATTTCCCGCATTAAAGTGCCGGGCCGGGCGGCGGGCCGGCTCAACACGTCGCTGCGCCTGGTCAGCAAGTTGGTCCCGGTATTGAAGGCCTATAGCGGAATTCGGGCCACCGACCGCAATGCGAAGAGTCTTGCAACTCTGGGCCGGCTCGGCACGCTCGAAGTCCGGCTTGCCCGCACGGCCACGGAAATCCGCCGGGCCCAGAAATTGCGGTACGATGTCTTCTACAAGGAGCTGTCGGCGGTCGCCGACGCGGCGTTGTCTTTCGCGCGGCGCGACATCGACCTTTTCGACGCCGTCTGCGACCATCTCCTGGTCATCGATCATGGGGCACAGAAGCTGCGAAAGGCGCCCGCGATCGTCGGCACTTATCGATTGCTGCGTCAGGATATCGCGGAGCGAACGGGCGGCTTCTACAGTGCCGGCGAATTCGATATCGGCTCCCTCGTGGCGCGCCACCGCGATTTGAAATTTCTCGAACTCGGCCGCTCCTGCGTGCTGCCGCCATATCGCAATAAGCGCACGGTGGAATTGCTGTGGCACGGCATCTGGGCTTACGTCCTGGAACATCGCATGGACGTGATGATCGGCTGTGCCAGTCTTGACGGCACCGATCCCGACCGCCTGGCATTGCCGCTGTCGTTCCTTCATCACTACGCGCGCGCCCCTGAACCTTGGCGCACCATGGCGCTGCCGCATCGCTACCTCGAGCTCAATCGTATGCCGAAGGCGGCGGTCGCTCCCAAAACGGCGCTGCAGCTTCTGCCGCCGCTGATCAAGGGATATCTGCGGCTGGGCGCATTCGTCGGCGACGGCGCCGTGATAGACCGTCAGTTCGGCACCACCGACGTGTTGATCATACTGCCGGTGTCAGCGATCCGGGCGCGCTATCTCGCGCATTTCGGTCCAGGCGCCGAGCGTCATGCGGCTTGATACGAAGTGCTGTAGGGGCGACCCTAGAGGGTCGCCCCTACAGCATCGTCATCGTCCTAGGCGCGTAGCCCGGATTGAGCGCGAGCGAAATCCGAGACTGCCGTGCCAATACGGCAAAGCCCACCCCCGCTTTTCGCCCGCGCTCAACGCGGGCTACGGCGGACGGCTGCCAAAAATCGCCGTTCCCACGCGCACATGGGTGGCGCCGAACCGGATCGCGAGGGAAAAATCGGCGCTCATGCCCATGGACAGCAGTTTTAATCCATTGCGTCTGGCGATCTTGGCGGTCAGAGCGAAGTGGGGCGCGGGCGCTTCGTCGACCGGCGGAATGCACATGAGGCCCGAGATCTCAAGGTCGTACGACTGACGACAAGCGGCGACGAAAGCATCGGCATGCTCGGGCAGCACGCCGGCTTTCTGGGGCTCGGCTCCGCTGTTGACTTGCACGAACAGCAACGGCGCTCGGCCTGTCTTTTGGATTTCCTTCGCCAACGCGGCGCACAAGCTCGGCCGATCCACCGAATGGATCGCGTCGAACAGGGCGATCGCCTCCCTGACTTTGTTCGACTGCAGAGCCCCAATGAGGTGCAGTTCCAGACCTTGGTGCCGTTCGCGCAGCGCCGGCCATTTGGCGCTCGCCTCCTGAACCCGATTTTCGCCGAACACCCGTTGTCCGGCCGCGATCACCGGCTCAATCGCACCCGGGCCGTAAGTCTTGGAAACCGCCAGCAAAGTAACGCTTTGCGAGGGGCGCCCGGCATCCCGGCAGGCGCCATCGATGTCGCGGCGCACCGCTTCGAGAGCAGTGACAGGGTCATGACGCGGCGCAACCATGGCGGATCGTTCGATTTTTGACCTGTGAGAGCGCGTTTTCCCGTGAAGTTCATCCACCTTCGGCCTGTCACCCGCGGGCTTGACCCGCGGGTCTATCTTCCTCGCATCAAGATGGATTGCCGGGTCAAGCCAGGTCAAGCCCAGCAATGACGGCCTCCGCGCGGTTGACCTGTCCGCCGCAATCATGTCCTAGTCCGGTGTCGTTTCAACGGCCGGACCGTCATGACCATCGAGCGATACAACGCCCGCGCGGCTGAAATCCACTGGCAGCAGGTGTGGGACACGCAAAATGTGTTCGCCACCCGCAATGAGGACCCGCGCCCGAAGTATTACGTGCTGGAAATGTTCCCGTACCCGTCCGGGCGCATCCACATGGGTCATGTGCGTAATTACACCATGGGCGATGTGGTCGCCCGCTACAAGCGCGCCCGCGGCTTCAATGTGTTGCATCCCATGGGTTGGGATGCATTCGGGTTGCCGGCCGAGAATGCGGCCGTTGCCAACAAGGTAGATCCGCGAACGTGGACCTACGAAAACATCGCCACCATGAAGGCGCAGCTCAAATCCATGGGGCTGTCGCTCGATTGGAGCCGCGAGATCGCCACCTGCGATCCGACTTACTACAAGCATCAGCAGAAGATGTTTCTCGATTTTCTGGCCGCCGGGTTAGTCGAGCGCAAACAGTCCAAGGTGAATTGGGACCCGATCGATCAGACCGTGCTCGCCAACGAACAGGTCATTGACGGACGGGGATGGCGCTCCGGCGCGCCGGTCGAACAGCGTGAGCTGACGCAGTGGTTCTTCAAGATCACGAAATTTTCCGAGGACCTGCTGAGCGCGATCGATAGGCTCGATCGTTGGCCCGAAAAGGTCCGCCTGATGCAGCGCAATTGGATCGGACGGTCCGAAGGCCTGCACATCCGGTTCGCCCTCGATCCGGTGACCACACCTGCCGGCGAGACTGAGCTTGAGGTTTTCACCACGCGCCCGGACACGATTTTCGGGGTGAAATTCATGGCGCTGTCGCCGGATCACCCGCTGGCGCTGTCAGCCGCCGCCAAGAATCCGGCACTCGCAACCTTCATCGCGGAATGTAAGCGCACCGGCACGGCCCAGGAATTGATCGACAAGGCCGAGAAGCTTGGCTTTGATACCGGGATCAAAGCGATTCACCCATTCGACCCGACCTGGAAGCTGCCGGTCTATGTGGCCAACTTCATTTTGATGGAATATGGCACCGGCGCCATTTACGGCACTCCGGCCCATGACCAGCGCGACCTTGATTTTTCCAACAAGTATGGCCTCGGAAACACTCCGGTCGTGTGCCCGGAGGTGCAAGACCCAAAAACCTTCGTCATCACCGACGTCGCCTATGATGGCGGCGGCCGGATGATCAATTCGCGCTTTCTCGACGGGTTGACGATAGCGGACGCGAAGGAGGAGGTCGCCAAGCGCCTGGAGCGCGAAACGCGCGGTAATCAGCCCGTTGCTCAGCGTCAGGTCAATTACCGCCTGCGTGACTGGGGTATATCGCGCCAGCGCTACTGGGGCTGCCCGATCCCGATTCTCCATTGTGCATCGTGCGGAGTCGTACCGGTGCCGGAGGCTGATTTACCGGTGAAGCTGCCCGACGACGTGGAATTCGATCGTCCTGGCAACCCGCTTGATCGCCATCCGACCTGGAAGCGCGTTGTTTGCCCGCGCTGTGGCGGCGATGCTACCCGGGAAACCGATACCATGGACACCTTCGTTGATTCGTCCTGGTATTTCGCGCGATTCACCGATCCCTGGCTTGAATCGCGCCCAACCGAACGCAGCGTGGTGGATGCGTGGCTGCCGGTCGACCAGTATATCGGCGGCATCGAGCATGCGATTCTCCATTTGCTCTACAGCCGCTTTTTCACGCGCGCCATGCATGCGACCGGCCATGCGGGAATTGATGAACCGTTCGCGGGCCTGTTCACCCAAGGCATGGTGGTGCACGAAACCTACCGTACCGCAAGCGGCGCCTTCGCGGCGCCTGCCGAGGTGAAAATCGAGGGCGCAGGCGGCGATGAGCGTCGAGCGACATTGGTGAAAACCGGCGAGCCGGTGGAGATCGGTGCCATCGAGAAGATGTCGAAATCGAGGCGCAATACCGTCGACCCGGACGACATCATCGGCACGTTTGGAGCCGATACGGCGCGATGGTTCATGCTTTCCGATTCGCCGCCGGAACGTGACGTGATCTGGACCGAAGAAGGGGTTCAAGGCGCGTGGCGTTTTGTTCAGAGACTGTGGCGGCTTGTCAATGAAGCGGCTGAGTTGTCGCATGACGCCCCGAAGGCCCGGCCACCGGCGTTCTCGGAGACGGCGCTACAAATTCGCAAAACTGCCCACCGGGCGCTTGCGAGGGTGTCTGAAGACGTCGAAAGATTGCGTTTCAACGTCTGCGTCGCTCACATCTACGAATTTGCGAGGTCGCTGCAGGCGGTTGTGACAGATTCCCCAAAGCCGATCACACCCGACCTCAAATTTGCCGTACGCGAGGCGGCAGAAATCATGGTGCAGCTTTTCCATCCCATGATGCCGCACTTGGCCGAGGAGTGCTGGGCGGCGCTGGGTCATAAGACCGTGCTGGCGACCCAAGACTGGCCGACGCTTGAGACTGATCTCCTTGTGGAGGACACCATTACGCTTCCGGTTCAAGTCAACGGCAAGAAACGCGCCGACGTCACTGTTGCGCGCGACGCTCGAAACGCCGATATTGAGGCTTCCGTCCTGGCACTCGATGCCATCAAGCGGGCGCTGGACGGCAAACCACCGAGGAAAGTGATCATTGTTCCGCAGAGGATCGTCAATGTGGTGGCTTGAACAAGATCGGATTCGCCGCTTCGCCACGAGGCTGGCTTGCGTCGCTTGCCTTGGCGGCTTGACGGCAGGTTGCTTCCAGCCGCTTTACGGCGAGCACTCATTGACGCCGAATGCGCCGGCGATCGGTCCCGCGCTGGCGGGAGTGGACGTTTCCCAAATCCCTGCGGCGAGCGGCTCGTCGGAAGCGCGGATCGCGGTTGAGGTTCGAAATCAATTGCTGTTCGACCTGACCGGCGGCGCTGCGCCGCCGCCTCCGACGCACCGGCTCGCAATGAGGATGTCATCGAACCGCATGTCGGTCATCGTGGACATCACCAGCGGCCGGCCAGACGTCGAGGATTATGGCCTCAACGTCAACTATACCCTGACGGATATCAAGACCGGCAAGCCCGTCATCACGGGCAACACTTTTGCCCGGGTGTCCTATGACATTCCGGGCCAAGCCCAACGGTTTGCCCGGGCGCGCGGGCTTCGCGATGCGGAAAATCGCGCTGCCAAGTTGATCGCCGACAATGTCAAGGCGCGACTTGCGTCCTATTTTGTCGCCGGGACCTGAGAGTGTGAAACGGAATTCTGACCTCATCCTGAGGAGCGCGCTTTTGCGCGCGTCTCGAAGGATGGCGGCTTGCCAGGCGGTGCCGGTGGCCATCCTTCGAGACGGCCGCCCATCGAAATCGGCTGTTGCCGATTTCGACACTTTGAGGTTGCCGAAGTCGGGCAAGCCCGACTTCGGTGGGCGGCCTCCTCAGGATGAGGTCAGAACGTTTCAGACACTCTGAGCGACCAAGCAACGGCCATGGTCGCGCTCAAGGCCGCCGAAGTCGAAAGCTTCGTGGCGCGGCCCGATCCCGACAAGCTTATCGTCTTGGTTTTCGGACCGGACGCGGGCTTGGTGCGCGAACGCGCAGCCGCGCTTGTTCGCTCTTGCGTGGATGATCCGAGCGATCCGTTCGGGTTTGCTATTCTGGATGGCGACACTCTCGCGGAAATGCCCGAAAGGCTCGTGGAGGAAGCCCATACGGTTCCGTTGTTCGGCGGCCGACGGGCGATCCTGGTCCAGGCCGGCTCGCGCAATTTCTCCGCTGCGGTGGAGCGCGTCGTGGCGGCGCCGCCGGGGATCGATTGTCGAATCATCATCGAGGCCGGTGATCTGAAGCGGGGCGCGCCGTTACGCACGCTCTGCGAGCGCGCACCGATTGTTGCGGCGTTGCCATGTTACGCGGACTCCGCTCGCGATCTTGGCCGCCTGATCGATGAAGAAATGCGCCGCGCCGGAATGGCGATAACCCCGAATGCGCGGGCATTGTTGGCGTCGCTGATCGGCGGTGATCGGCGTGCCTCTCGTTCAGAGATCGAAAAGCTCATACTCTATGCTCTGGGCCGCAACAGCATCGACGTGCCGGATGTGATGGCGGTGGTGGCAGACGCCACCATTCCGGCTGTGGACAGCCTCATCGATGCGGCGTTCGCCGGTTGGGCGGGCGACGTCGAGATCAATTTCGGCAAAGTCCAATCAAGTGGCGTTTCGGCAAGCACGATCGCGGCAGCATTTGTTCGACAAACGTCGGCACTTCATCTGCTCCGGCTCGCCGTTGAATCCGGCACTTCGATCGACGATCTCTTCAGGCGTACGACGCCGGCGATACACTTCAGTCGCGTGCGCGCCGTGCGAGCAGCGTTAGAGAGCTGGACCTCCAACCGGCTTGAGCGATTGATCGGACAACTCGGGGAAACGTCGCTGGAGGTCCGCAAGAATTCGAAGTTGGCCTACGCCATTATACAGCGGGCGCTGATGTCGACGGCGATGGCGGCGCGGCGCAAAGAGTGACCGGACGGAGTATGATTGGCGAGATCCTGCAATCCGGGGGGCGCCGTGAGCGATCCGCGCACAGCCTTAGCGGCCGGGTACCGTCGCTTTGCGGAAGAGGAAGCGCGCGGTCGCTCCCCTTTGTACGAGGCGCTCGCCGCGGGCGTCGCCGGTGACCCGGATGTCATCGCATTTCTGCTCGCCCTACCGGCGGAGAAGCGGCAACCCAATCTCCTTCTCGCGGCAGCGCGTCATCTGTTCGGAACGCCGAAGGACTGGGACCAATTTCGCCGAACCCTCCTCGCCAATACCGACGCTCTGCGCGCCTTCATGTTGACACATGCGACCCAGACCAACGAACCAGCACGCTGCGCGGTGCTATTGCCTCTTCTCGCGCGACTACCGCAGCCGCTCGCCCTTTTCGAAGTCGGCGCCGCTGCAGGGCTGTGCCTGCTGCCGGATTTCTATGCCTATGACTACGGCACGCAGCGCGTGCATCCGCTGGGAGCCGACGGGGCCGCGCCCGTCTTCGCCTGTAGTGCCGGTGGCGCGACGCCGCTGCCGAGCCGCGTGCCAGAGATCGTCTGGCGCGCCGGTCTCGACCTCGCCCCCATCGACGTGACGGATCGCGCGCACACTGAATGGCTCACAAGCCTTGTCTGGCCAGAGCAGACCGAGCGACTGGCGCGGTTGAAATCGGCTCTGGAAATCACCGCACGACACCGGCCCTGGATCGTCAAGGCCGACCTCTTGGCGGAGGAATTTGAAGCACTCTGCCGCGATGCCCCGAAAGACGCGACGCTCGTCGTCTTCCACACCGCCGTTCTGGCCTACGTTGCCGATCAGGCTCAAAGGCAAGAATTTGGGCGCCGCGCCATTTCCGCCGCTCACTATTGGATCAGCAACGAGGCGCCGCGCGTGTTGCCCGAGATCGCGAGCAGCGCTGCGAAGACAGACATCCCCGGCCGTTTCTTGATGGCGGTCAACGGCGAGCCGGTCGCCTGGACCGATCCGCATGGTGCCGCCTTGGAGTGGATCGCAGACGGGCGCTGGAAAGCGGCGCGGCGCGGCTGACGCTTGCCCTTTGCCCACCCCACTGGGACTCTACGGCGCCCGCACCAGCCTTCGCACGATGTCGCGGAGCTGATCGAGGTTGCGATACTTGATGTGAACCGCGCCGCCGCTGTTGCGATGATCGACCGTGACGGCGAGACCAAGCGCATCCGACACGTGTTTTTCCATCGCGATCGTGTCGGCTTCCTTTTTGCGCGGCTGGCGGTCCTTCGTCTTTCCGTGACTGCGAGTCAGCGCCTCCACCTGGCGCACATTCAGCCCGCGCTCGATGATCTGGCGGGCAATCCGCTCCGGGTCGGGTTGTCCGATCAGCGCCCGCGCGTGACCGGCGGAAAGCTCTCCCGAGCGGATGGCGGACTTGACGAACTCCGGCAGCTTCATGAGCCGCAACGTGTTGGCAACATGGCTGCGGCTCTTGCCCACGACCTTCGCAATCTCGTCTTGATGGTATTTGAACTCGTCGATGAGCGATTGGTAGCCTGCGGCCTCTTCGAGCGGATTGAGGTCCTCGCGCTGGACGTTTTCCACGATGGCGAGCTCGAGCGCCTCGACGTCGCTGACGTCGAGAACAACCACCGGAACATCATGCAAGCCGGCGCGCTGCGCGGCCTGCCAACGCCGCTCGCCGGCGATGATTTCATAAGCATCGCTGGCGCCGCGCACGGGTCGAACGGCAATCGGCTGAATGATGCCGCGTTCCTTGATGGAACTGGCAAGCTCATCAAGCAGCGCGCCGGAAAAATCGCGGCGCGGATTGCGCGGATTGGGGCGAAGAAACTCGATTGGCACCCGTCGCTGGCTGCGCACGCGCTCGGAGGTGGCAGCGTTGTTGGTCTCCGCCCCCATGTCGCCGATCAAGGATGCCAGGCCGCGCCCCAGGCGCGACCGCGTCGACTCTTCCGCCATGGCGGATTCTCCTGAGAAATCGTTCACGTCGTCCGTCTCATCACTTCAAATTGCTGCCCCCTCCCCCACTCTTCCCTTCCCCGCTCGCGGGGGGGGGGTAAGGAGGGGGCGGAGGAAGGTAGGGTGGGGCTTCCGTCAGTTCGGTGAAGCGGCCGTCAATTCCCGCTCGCGCTTGATGATCTCGGTAGCGAGACGCAGATAGGCCTCGCTGCCCACGCATTTGAGGTCATAGACCAGCACCGGCTTGCCGTAGGACGGCGCCTCCGATATGCGCACGTTACGTGGGATGATCGTGTCGTAGACTTTCTTGCCCATAAACTCGCGGACGTCCGCCACCACTTGTCCTGAGAGGTTGTTGCGCGCATCAAACATGGTCAGAACGATGCCGTGGATGGTCAGTCCCGGATTGAGGGTCTGCTTGACTTGCTCCACGGTTTTCAAGAGCTGCGACAAGCCTTCGAGCGCGAAGAACTCGCATTGGAGCGGCACCAGGATGGCATTCGCGGCCGCCATGGCGTTGACGGTCAGCAGATTCAATGACGGCGGACAGTCGACCAGAATGTAGCTGAAGCCGGCCTCGTCCGGGTGCTGCGAGGCAAATGCTGCCAGGGCATTCCGCAGCCGAAACGCGCGGTCTCGCGCGTGCCCGACCTCCAATTCGAAGCCCGACAGATCGAGCGTAGAGGAGGCAATGGACAGGCGCGGAACCGAAGTCGGCATGATGGCCGACCGCAGGGGCGTCTCGCCGATCAACACGTCATAGGTCGAGAAGCGCCGCTGGGCGCGATCGATGCCGAGCCCGGTGGAGGCGTTGCCTTGCGGATCGAGATCCACGATCAGCACGTTCTCCCCAACCGCTGCGAGTGCGGTGCCAAGATTGATCGCGGTGGTGGTCTTTCCAACCCCGCCTTTCTGATTGGCAATCGCCAAAACGCGCGGCGTACGGCGAACGTCAGGCGAAGGTTCGGCGGAAGTCAGGCTGGCCGGTTCGGACATGATCCCTACCTCCTCGTGGTGTGGGTCCTCACCCTACCCTCCCCCGCTTGCAGGGGAGGGTAGGGTGCGCCTTGACAGGGCGTGGACGATCAAGATTCGCCCCGCTTTGCTTGTTTTGCTGGGTACGCTTTCAGCTTCGATATTCCAATGTTTAGTGGCCTTGGTCAATTCAATATCTAAATCTTGTCCTTTTGGCAAAAAGGCTTTTGCACCTTTTTTTAGGAATGGCGCGATCATTTCCAACAAATCCGGCAGCGGCGCCAACGCCCGGGCCGTCACATAGTCTGCCGCAGCGCCAAGCACAGGGACCAGCGTCTCGATTCGTGCAGCGTGCACAATTCCCGGGACTTTCGTTTCGCGGACCGCCTCCCGCAAAAAGGAAGCCTTTTTCATATTACTTTCGACCAGGTGAATGCGGCCGCCCGGGGCTTCCGCAAGCGCGCAGGCAATCACAATTCCCGGAAACCCACCTCCGGAGCCAAGATCAAGCCAGACGCCACCTATCCTAGCCTCCCCTGCGCGCGGGGGAGGGTAAATCGATTTGTCCTCCCCGGCATGTTGGGGCGGGTAGGATCGGGGAGCCTCGGCCAGCTGGAGAAGTTGCAACGAGTCGGCGACGTGCCGCGTCCAGAGCGACGGAATTGTCGAAGGCGAGATGAGATTTGTTCGGTGCTGCCAAGCCAAGAGCAGGGCGACGAAGCGGTCGAGACGCGCGATTGTTTCACGTGAAACATTGAACATCGCCAGAGCGTTTTGGCGATCTGCACTCAGGTCGATTGGTGTGGCGGGCATCCGGCTCATTGCCAGAGATTTCCGTAACGGGAATAAACGCGGTTCCTGGTCCGTAGCCCGGATGGAGCGCAGCGTAATCCGGGACGGGCTGACCCGGATTACGCTGCGCTCCATCCAGGCTACCAGGCCGTCACGCGTAATTTGGTGCCACCGCCGGGCTCAGCTCTTCGCAGCCACTCTCGCCAAATGGCCCCGCCGCACGAAAGCCGCCAACAGCACCAAGGCGGCCGGCGTGATCCCGTCGAGGCGGCTCGCTTGGCCAATCGTACGCGGCCGCGCGGCCGACAGCTTTTGCCGCACTTCGTTGGAAAGCCCGGGCACAGCCGCATAATCGATTGCGTCGGGGATCGCGAAGGCCTCGTCACGTTTGAACGCCGCGACCTCTGCGGCTTGCCGGTCCAAGTAGACGGCGTACTTGGCGTCGATTTCAAGCTGGATGCCGATGCTGGCTGGAACACTGAGAAGTTCTGGCCAGATCCGCGCAACATCGGCAAGGCCGATATCCGGATACGAGAGAAGCTCAAACGCGGTTCTTCGTTGCCCATCCCGGTTCAGCGCGAAGCCAAATCGCTCCGCTTCGCTTGGGGTCACTGTCAGGCCCCGGGCCATGTCCCGTACGGCTGCGAGGGCAGCCGTCCTGTCGCGGTGGAGATCACGACGGACCCGACCGACGCAGCCGATCTCGATTCCGATATCTGTCAGGCGCTGGTCGGCGTTATCGGCGCGTAAGGACAGACGAAACTCCGCCCGCGACGTGAACATGCGGTATGGCTCGGTGACGCCGCGGCTGACGAGATCATCGATCATCACTCCCAAATAGGATTGAGACCGGTCGAACATGATCTCCGCCGTCCCGCGGACCCGGGCTGCCGCATTGAGGCCGGCTACCAATCCTTGTCCGGCGGCCTCCTCGTATCCGGTCGTGCCATTGATCTGACCGGCCAGGAACAGGCCTCGAAGGCGCTTGGTCTCGAGAGTGGGGTGCAATTCCCGCGGATCTACATGATCGTATTCGATGGCATAACCCGGTCGCGTGATCCTGGCGCGTTCCAGTCCCGGAATAGTCGCGACGAAGGCGTGCTGTACCTCCACGGGGAGCGATGTGGAGATGCCATTGGGATAGACGGTCGGGTCATCGAGGCCCTCCGGTTCCAGAAATATCTGGTGTCCATCGCGCTCTCCGAACCGCACGATCTTGTCCTCGATGGACGGACAATAGCGCGGTCCACGACTTTGGATTTGTCCCGAATACATCGGCGACCGGTGCACGTTGGCACGGATAATGGCGTGGGTGGCATCGGTCGTGCGGGTGATGGCGCATCGTATTTGCGGATTATCGATCCGGCTGGTCAGGACCGAAAAAGGCTCGGGCGGGTCGTCTCCCGGCTGCATTTCCAACTGCGCCCAGTCGATGGTGCGGCCGTCGAGCCGCGGCGGCGTGCCGGTCTTGAGCCTTCCGAGCCTGAAGCCGATCCGCTCCAACGTCTTGGATAGACCCATCGCGGGCGCCTCGCCGACGCGCCCCGCAGGCGTGGACTGATCCCCGATGTGGATGAGTCCGCGAAGGAATGTTCCCGTCGTCAGAATGACGGCCTCGGTT
>Ga0137361_10000391_pt1 | contig 24174 bp, 18 predicted proteins | sample Mad1_80_16metaG_FD_104923 | JGI IMG/M metagenome (GOLD analysis project Ga0137361, IMG submission 104923) | Vadose zone soil microbial communities from Angelo Coast Range Reserve, California, USA - Mad1_80_16 metaG | ecosystem: Environmental > Terrestrial > Soil > Vadose zone | place: USA... | reverse complement strand
TGCGCATGGAGTTTTCCGATCCGGTGCGGCTGCACGTCGAACGGAAGCTGAAGCGAGGGGTTGAGAAAAAAATTGTTACCGCGAAGAAAGTGCTCCTGGCGACGAATGCCGCTTCGCGCGAATTGGCCGCTGAAACTTATGCGTCGAAAGATTCATCGGAACCGCGCCTTACATTTGCAGTTGCCACCGCTCCCCTGACAAGAAAACAAATCGCGGCGCTGGGAATGGAATCTGGACGACCGTTTTATTCAGTGGATTTTCCGTACTTGTGGGGACGAATGCTGAAAAATGGCGGAATGATTTTTGGCAGTGGGCTGGTTCCGGCGTTCGGCAAGTGGCTGCGCGAAGATGCGGCGAGATCGAAATCGGCCAAGTCCGGCGTTACGAAATTGTGGGGTGGGTTGGAGCGGTTTGATGTCCGGCACGGCGAACCTGCCGCACGCCTACGCTCGCTGGAAAAGCGCGTGCGATTGCTGCACGCCACGCTGAACAAGGTACGGATTACGCATCGCTGGGGCGGACCGATTCTGACCACCAAAGATTTTATGCCGACGTTCCGAGCGCACCCGGAGAGCAAAAATGTTGTTGTGCTAGGCGGATTTTCCGGACATGGCGTAGCGCTCAGCGTTTATCTTGGCTCCAGAGCCGCTGAACATTTTCTTGGTGAACGCCAGTTGCCGCGCTGGCACAAGTCGTAGTCCATTTCCCAATTCTGGTTCTTAGTGTTCCGCCTTTTCAGTTCAACCGGCAGCTTGTATAGTGGCGGCTTCGCAAGCACGCGCTGTTTCAGGGGGAAATTATGAGCCTTTGGTCACGTCGCAGATTTTTTCTCACATCGCTGGCGGGAACCGCAGCAGCGGGCACAACGAAAGCATTCGGGTCGTTAAACCCGGCAGCAGATTCTTCCACTTTGCAGGCTGCGAGCACGAAAGGAACACGGCCGATCATTATTTCTAGCGCGAATGGCGTGCACGCGCTGCAAAAAGGCATGGACATTTTAAAGAGCGGCGGCGACACGCTGGACGCGGCAGTTGCCGCGGTAACGGTGGTCGAAGACGATCCCAACGACGATTCGGTCGGCTACGGCGGATTGCCCAACGAAGAAGGCGAAGTGGAGCTCGACGCCAGCGTGATGCATGGGCCTACCCATCGAGCAGGTTCGGTGGCCAGCGTGCGGCGAATCAAGAATGTAGCGCGCCTTGCGAAAACTGTGATGGAACGCACCAATCACACCATGATCGTTGGGGATGGCGCACGTCGCTTTGCTGTGGCCGAAGGATTTGAAGAAATAAATTTATTGACGGAGCATTCGCGAAAAATCTGGTTGGCCTGGAAGGCTTCTACCTCGTTCAATTGGCGACCGGGAATTGACAGTCCGGAGTGGAATGGAAAAACGGCGGCGACAGGAAGGCGCGTCGCGTTGGATTCGCCGGAATTTCGTGAGCGCCTCGCGGACATTTGCGAACACGATGAAGTCCTAATGGCCCGAGCGATTGAAGTGATTGCCAATCCGCCGACAGGCACGATCAATTGCCTGGCGGTAAACGAAAAAGCAGAAATTTCCGGAACGACTACCACTTCCGGATTGTCGTGGAAAATTCCCGGGCGCGTCGGCGATTCCCCCATCATCGGCGCGGGCCTTTATGTGGATGGCGATGTGGGCGGCGCCGGCTCAACCGGCAAAGGCGAAGAGAACATCAAGATTTCCGGCGGGCACACCATCGTGGAAATGATGCGCAAGGGATTGTCGCCGACCGATGCGTGCTTGGAAGCACTGCATCGCGTGGCGCGGAATTACAACAACGACAAGAAAAAGCTCGAGACGTTCCACATTTATTTCTACGCGCTGAACAAAGATGGCGTGCACGGTAGCGCGTCGCTTTGGCGCAATGGATACGACCCCGGCAAACACGCGAGGTACGCAGTTCACGATGGCAAGGAGGCGAAACTGGTGGAATGCGCGGCGTATTTTGACGAGGTGGGCGGAAGCGAATGAAGTTCGCGCTGACCGGATCCGTCTTGCGCAACGGACAAATCGAAGAGCGATTCCTCGCTGCGCTCGGAACGACGGTTGTTTAGAATACAGCCGTTATTCAACGACGATCCGGAGGAATTTCTTTTTGCCGACGCGAACTTCGTATGAAGCTGACTTTTCGACGTTAATTTTTGCTGCCGGATCTGTGACGGCTTGACCATTCACTTCGAAACCATTCTGTTTAATTATTCGCTCGGCTTCGGACGCTGACCCTATTTCTTCTAAATCGGCAAGCAGCTTCGACCATTTAGTAATTCCCGCTGAAAGCGGAATCGTTCTCGCGTCAACCACGGCTTCACTCGTGCGTGCCTGCGTCATCACTCCGCCGGGCACTCGTTTGAGCCGAATCTCCCTCATTTCCGCGGGGGCTTGGCGGTCGCGGAAGACACGCTGGAAATTTTGCACAGCTTTGCGGCCAGCTTCGGCGCCTTGAAAAACGGAAACCACTTCTTCAGCGAGTTTCATTTTTGCATCCATGGGGTGAAGCTTTCCCGCGGCGACTTCACTCTTTAACTCAGCGATTTCTTTTTCTGTGCGATCGGTGACTAGCTCGTAGTAGCTCCACATCAGCTCGTCGGGAATGGACATCATTTTGCCGAACATTTCCTGCGGCGGTTCGGTGATGCCAACGTAGTTGCCCAGGCTCTTGGACATTTTGCGCGCGCCATCGAGGCCCACCAGGATTGGCATGGTCATGCACACCTGCGATTCCTGGCCGTATTCACGCTGAATTTCGCGGCCCATCAGCAAATTAAATTTTTGCTCGGTGGCCCCGAGTTCCACGTCCGCTTCTAAGACCACCGAATCGTAAGCCACCAGCAATGGATACAGAAACTCGTGAACGGAAATCGCCTGCTGATTTACCAGGCGATTGTGAAAATCCTCGCGTTCAAGCATGCGCGCCACGCGATATTTGGCGGCCAGCTTGATAATATCGTAGCTCGATAGCTTGTCGAGCCACTCGCTGTTGTAGCGAATTTCGGTTTTCGCCGGATCGAGAATTTTAAATACCTGTTCGAGATAGGTTTTTGAGTTGGCCTGCACCTGTTCGTGCGACAGCGGAGGGCGCGTTTCGCTTTGTCCGGTGGGATCGCCGACCATCGCCGTGAAATCACCGATGAGAAAAACGGCAATGTGGCCCATATCCTGAAAATGTTTCAGTTTGCGGATGACGACGGTATGGCCGAGGTGGATATCCGGCGCGGTGGGATCGACGCCCAGCTTCGCGCGCAGCGGCTTTCCCGTCTTGCGCGATTTTTCCAGCTTCGCGCGTAAGTCCTCTTCGCGAATTATTTCGTGCAAGCCCTTTTTCAGGTAAGCGAGTTGCTCTTCCACTGGTTTAAAATTGGTTTGCGTCATGTAAGGCGGATCACGCGGCGGCCGTCGATTTTAAATTTTTCCTCGAGCACAATCTTAACGGCTTCGCAATAAATGCGATGCTCCTCTCTCAAAATGCGCGCGCTCAGGCTGTCTTCGGTGTCGTCATCTTCGACCGGAACGACAGCTTGCAGCACGATCGGCCCGGCGTCCAGATTTTCGTCCACAAAATGCACGGTGCATCCGGCAAATTTCACTCCGTATTCAAGAGCCTGCTTTTGCGATTCCAGGCCGGGAAACGAGGGCAGCAGAGACGGGTGAATATTCAGAATACGCTGCGGAAACGCCGCGACGAAAAAGGGCGAGAGCAGGCGCATGTAGCCCGCCAGGCAAATAAGCTCGACATTGGCTTCGCGCAGAGCCGTCACAACCAGGCGATCGTAGGGCTCGCGCTCCAGGCCCTTGGATGGAATCACGCGAGTGGCCAGTCCGCGCGTGCGCGCGCGATCGATACCCGGCGCGCCTTCTCGATTGCTGACGACGATTGCAATCTCCGCATTCGGAATGCGACCGGCGGAAATGCCGTCAGCCAGCGCCTCAAAATTCGAGCCACGACCGCTCAGGAGCACGCCAATGCGCTTGGTCATAACCGAAAAAAGTTAGCACACCTGCGGCGCGGTTCCCAACTTGCTGCGCAGAATGTTGCTCGCGAGAAGCAGGTTGACAACTGCGGACGTAGGGTGCGACAGTTCCCACCGAGTTTGGTGCCGCCATTACCGTTAACGTTCACAATCTGGCTTTTCGCGCGTTTCCAAACGGCATTCTGTGGCGATTCCCACAGCTTTTGTCGCTCATTTTTCTGGCGTCAGCCGCTTTTTGTTCTTCGTCTTTAGCGCAGTGGAATCCGTTGAACCCCGTCCACTCCTCGCAAAAAGACGCTTCCGGCCTAACGGTCTTCCTTGAAAAAGGCGCATTGCGTTTTCAGGTTTGCAGCGACTCGTTGATTCGCGTGCTTTATTCGTCGGGCCGCGAATTTCCCAAAGTAGCGGACTACGTCGTCATCAAGTCCGATTGGCCGCAATCTCCGTTTGACGTCACCGAGAGCGCCACCGAAATTGGTCTCAGCACCGTAAAATTTAAACTGGTTGTCAACAAAAAAGACAGCGTCATCGTCTTCTACGACGCCGCCGGGAAAAAGCTCACGCAAGAAAACGACCGCTCCCTGACCCTCGCCGAAGTGAACGGCGAAAAAACCTATCACCTCGAACGCTTTACCAACATGTGGGACACCCAGGAAGCTTTTTACGGCCTGGGACAGCATCAGGGCGGTTTGTTTAACTGGCGCGGCGAATCCGTGGATATCAGCCAGGACAATACAAATATTTCTGTTCCGCTTCTGCTGTCCAGCAGCGGCTACGGCATTTTCTGGAACAATCCTTCGCGTAGCCGCTTCAACAACCGCTTTGTGCATGCCTTCTTTATCAGCTCCGAAGTAGCCAACCAGATGGATTATTACTTTATTTACGGGCCGGACTTCGACCACATCATTTCCGCTTACCGCGAACTCACGGGTACTGCGCCACTGTTCGGCAAATGGGCTTACGGCTACTGGCAATGCAAGAACCGCTACGATTCGCAGGCGGAAATTTTATCCATCGCCAAGCGCTACCGCAGCGAGCACATCCCACTCGACAATATCGTACAGGACTGGTTCTGGTGGAACACCATGGGCGAACCGGTGTGGAACAAAAATTATCCCGACCCCAAAGCCATGATCGCCGAATTGCACAAAGAAAATGTTCACTTGATGGTTTCCGTGTGGCCGTTTTTCCGCCCCGGCTCGCCTGTTTACGACGACATGGACAGGAAGGGCTTCTTCATCGCGAAAACAAAAGCTGCTGGCTTTCATCCTGCAGGCATGGCGCTGTACGATGCATTTAATCCCGAAGCGCGAAAGTATTACTGGAACCTTATGGATAACGCGCTCTTCAAAATCGGCGTTGACGCCTGGTGGCTGGACACCACCGAACCCGAAACCGAAGGGCGCGAAGAATCCATTCTTCTGCAAAATAAAACGGGCATCGGCAGCGGCGCGCGTTACGCGAATCTCTTTCCGCTGAAGACGACTTCCGCTGTGTATCAAGGCCAACGTGCGGCTAGCGATCGGAAGCGCGTGTTCATTTTGTCGCGCTCTGCATTTGCAGGTTCACAACGCAACGCCGCAGCGGTTTGGTCCGGCGACGTTGATCCCAATTGGGAAACTTTTCGCCGCCAGGTCCCCGCCGGATTGAACTATTCGCTCTCGGGAAATCCCTACTGGACCACTGACATCGGCGGCTTTGTTGTTGCCAATCCGGATGATCCCGCCTATCGCGAACTGTATGCGCGCTGGTTCGAATTCGGCACTTTCAATCCGATTTTTCGCGCTCACGGTACTCGGACCACAAACCAGAACGAAATCTGGTCGTACGGTTCGGAACTGCAAACCATCCTGACGCGCTACGACCGTTTGCGTTATCGCCTGCTCCCGTACATCTATTCCGTCGCCTGGAAAACGACGCACGAGAATTACACTCCGATGCGCGCGTTGGTCATGGATTTTCGCGATGACCCGCGCGTCTGGAATATCGGCGATCAATTTCTCTTCGGCCCTTCATTGCTCATCAATCCCGTCACCGAGCCTAGTGCCACTTCGCGGCATCTCTATCTGCCGAAAGCAAAGTGGTACAACTTCTGGACTGGCGAAGAGTTGGACGGCGGCCGTGCTATTGATACGCCAGCTCCGTTGCATGAGATTCCTATCTTTGTTCGCGCCGGAACGATTCTTCCGATGGGTCCGCCGATTGAATACGCGCAGCAAGCCAACGATCCCATCGAACTTCGCGTCTATCCGGGAGCAGACGGAGAGTTCACTCTTTACGAAGACGAAGGCGACACTTACAACTACGAAAAAGGTACGTATGTGACGATTCTGTTTCGCTGGAATGAATCGAATCACCTGCTGACGATTGCAAAGCGTGAAGGCACCTACCCGGGCATGCCCCAGAACCACACGTTCAACATTGTGTTCGTGCAAAAAGATCACGGCACGGAAATCGAAGCGACTCGAATCTCCGACTCGACAGTTAAGTACGATGGCAGGCAAGTCGAAATTGCGTGGAATTCGCGAGCGCGGTTCACATCAGTTGTTGAACCGGTCGCGCCAGTCCAACACGCTCTGCAATCGCAACCGATGCGTAGTACCCTCTCCACGAGCAATTCAGGAGGACCAAGAAAATGAACGGCACAATTGTGTTCCGCTGCGTCGCGTGTCTAGCATTTCTCGCGATGATGCTGCTTCCCGGCAGATTGGCCGCGGAGCCCGGCGACGCCGGCAAAGTCGAGCACGTCAAAAAAAGTCCCTTCGGCAAATTGCCCGACGGAACGGAAATTCAGCAATTCACACTTCGTAGCACCAAGGGCGCCGTCGCGAAAGTAATTACATACGGCGCGACACTCACCGAACTCTGGATGCCCGATAAATCCGGCAAGAATGCCGACGTCGTGCTGGGCTTTGACAACCTTGCTGGCTATCTCACCGACCATCCGTATTTTGGCGCGACGGTCGGCCGTTACGCCAACCGCATTGCCAAAGGACAATTTTCACTCGACGGCCGGCAATACTCGCTCTTCATCAACAATGGGCCGAATTCCCTGCACGGCGGCAAAGCCGGCTTCAATCGCAAAGTGTGGAAAGCGGAGCCGGTCGCACTGGCGCACGGCGCCGCCGTGAAATTCACTTATGTCAGCGAGGACGGCGAAGAAGGCTATCCCGGTACGCTGACCGTGCATGTGACCTACGAACTCACCGACGAGAATGCTCTCAAGATTACTTACGCCGCTTCCACCGACAAACCGACCGTCGTCAATCTCACCAATCACAGCTATTTCAATTTGTCCGGGGCAGGCAGTGGCGACATTCTCAAAGACGTTTTGCAACTGGATGCCGATCGCTACACTCCCGTGGACAGCACTCTGATTCCGACCGGCGAACTGAAATCGGTCGACGGCACGCCATTTGATTTTCGCAAGCCGACTGCTATCGGCGAGCGCTATGCACAAGTTCCCGCCACCGGCGGTTACGATCACAACTTTGTTCTGAACGGCGAAGCAGGTTCGTTACGCAAAGCGGGAGAACTTTACGACCCGGTTTCCGGACGCCAGATGGAATTGTGGACGACCGAGCCGGGAGTGCAGATCTATATGTCGCTTGGGCTCAATGGATCGATCAAGGGAATCGGCGGCGCGTACCAAAAATTCGGCGCGTTGTGCCTGGAGACGCAGCATTTTCCGGATTCGCCAAATCATCCGAATTTCCCATCGACGGTAGTGCGTCCTGGCAATGACTACCAATCAGAGACCATTTACAAATTTTCGGCCAAATAGACTTTCCGACAGTGTCTGCAGGCGTATGCACAAAACTACAAACGGTTCGCGTACGACGAATTCATCAATGGAAAGGCGACGATGACAGCAATTCTCGGAGTGCTGGCGGTGGAGCGGTTGGTTCGCCTCGCGCCGGTGGATCTTGCGATCGTTGTTTTTTATTTTGCGCTGGTGCTGGGCATCGGTTTTTATCTGAAGCGATTCGCCAAAACAGGCGAAGACTTTTTCATGGCCGGCCGCGAAATGACCGCCTGGGTCGCCGGGCTCGCTTTCGTCTCCGCGAATCTCGGTTCGCTGGAACTTCTCGGCTGGGCCGGCTCGGCTTACCAGTACGGAATTCTCGCCGCGCATTGGTATTGGGTCGGCGCAATTCCCGCCATTCTTTTTCTCGGCCTGGTGATGATGCCGTTTTATTACATTTCGAAAACGCATTCGGTGCCGGGTTACCTGCAATTGCGCTACGGCACGGCGGCCAGCGGATTGAGCGCGGTCACCTTCGCCATCATGACCATCCTGATGTCCGGCGTAAACATGTACGCCATGGCCGTGGTGATGAAAGTAGTTCTTGGCTGGGATTTGAATTTCAGCATTTTCGTTTCGTCGATCACCGTGGCCATCTATGTTGCTGCCGGTGGACTTTTTTCCGCCATCTTCAACGAAGTGCTGCAATTTTTCCTGATCTGGTTTGGCGCGCTGCTGATTCCGATTCTCGGCTTGATCGAAACCGGCGGCTGGCACGGAATGGTTGCGCGCATTCAGCACAACTTTCCCGGCCAGGATTTCACACACATGTGGAGCAACCTCGGACACTTTAAAGATAATCCGATGGGCATGCACTGGACCGGCATTGTTTTTGGGCTCGGCATGGTGCAGGCCATGGGTTACTGGACTACCGACTTCCTGGTCGTGCAGCGAGTTCTGTCCGCCAAAGATATTCGTTCGGCGAAACTGGCTCCGGTGCTTGGCTCGTTTTTCAAGATGGCCGTTCCCTTGATCGTTATTCTTCCGGGGCTTCTCGGCCTCGCTGTGCTGCCGATGCATTTAGTCCCAAACAACGAAGTGCAGGCCGGACAGTACGGCTACAACGAAGTTCTGCCGCTGATGCTGGCGCGCTACTGCGGCCCCGGATTGCTCGGTCTCGGTATAACCGCGCTGGTGGCGGGCTTCATGGCGGGCATGGCTGGCAACGTCAGCGCGTTCGCCACTGTCTGGACATACGACCTGTATCGCCCATTCATCCGCAAGACCGCGCCGGATCCGCACTACGTTTCCATGGGCCGCTGGTCCACTTTGATTGGTGTATTCATCAGCATTGGCACGGCGTACCTCGCGATGCGTTTCGCGAGCATTATGGATTACGTGCAGGCGCTCTTCGGATTTTTCATCGCGCCGCTATTCGGGACGGTGCTGCTCGGCATGATATGGAAGCGGGTCACGAAAGCCGCCGGATTCTGGGGGCTGCTGGCCGGCACCCTTTCCTCGGTCTCGATGTTCCTGCTGATGCAATGAAAATTTCCGTTGATGAACCCTGAATCGCGCGAGCGTTGGGTGAGTCTGTTTGCTCTGTCGCCGGACGCGAAAGGGTTAGCGCAGGACATGTACCAGTCGCTGTGGTCCTGCGTGACGTGCGTTGTGGTGACGGTCCTCGTCACCATGGTCACCAAGCCGCGGCCCGATGCCGAATTGAAAGGCCTCGTCTACAGCCTTACGGAGGTCGCGCACGAGGAAAAAGTTAGTCTGCTGCACCGGCCGGTTTTCTGGGGCGGCGTGGCCATTGCGCTTCTGGTTGTACTGCAAATTATTTTCTGGTGATCTATGAGCGAAAAACACGAAATCATTCCGGTATGGTTTTTTGTCGGCGTGCTATTTCTGGTGTATGGCGTGCTGATCTTTGTAAGCGGCCTGGCGGAGTGGTCGCATCCGCCTGATACCGTGCTGGTGGAGCTGCACGCGCCGGTGTGGTGGGGCGGACTGCTGATCGTGCTGGGCGGCGTATATTGCGCCACGTTTCGCCCGGGACGCAAAAAAGCATAAATTGTCGAGCGGTAGAGCGGCTGCGTGCCGCTTTCCGCGACTTCCGCAATTCACAACGAGAGTTGGGCCCACGATGGACGAAAAGAAGAACGAAAATAAAATGACGATGGGAGTAATCGTCGGGAACCGGGGATTTTTCCCCGATCACCTGGCAAAAAGCGGACGCGAGGAAATTCTTGCGGCGTTGGCGAAAGCGGGAATCGGCGCGGTTGCGCTCAGTCCCGATGAAAGCAAATACGGCGCTGTGGAAACGCACGAAGAAGCGAAGCGCTGCGCGGCACTTTTCAAAAAACATGAAAAGGAAATCGATGGCGTGATCGTGACGCTGCCGAATTTTGGCGATGAGCGCGCGATTGCCGATACGCTGCGACTGGCGAGGCTGGAAGTGCCGGTGCTGGTGCAGGCCACGCCGGACAGCACGTCCAAAATGAGCATTGCACACCGACGCGACAGCTTCTGCGGAAAAATGTCGGCTTGCAACAACCTCAAGCAGTACGGAATTCGCTATTCGCTGACGAAGCTGCACACGGTGGCGCCGGATTCTGCGGAATTCGCGAAGGACCTGGAAAATTTCGCGGCGGTTTGCAGGGTAGCGGGCGGACTGAAGAATCTGCGCATCGGCGCGATTGGAGCGCGGCCCACGTCATTCAATACTGTGCGCTACAGCGAAAAGCTGCTGGAAGCGAGCGGGATTTCCGTGGAGACGCTGGACTTGAGCGAAGTGCTGGGGAGGATCGGGCGGCTGAAGGATCAGGATGATGCGGTCGCGGCGAAACTGGGCGCGATCAAGAAATATGTCAGCACCGACGGAGTGCCGGGCGCGGCGCTGATCAAGATGGCGAAGCTCGGCGTGGTGACTGAGCAGTGGATGAAGCAGGCGGACGTGGCGGTGAGCGCGGTGCAGTGCTGGACATCGCTGGAGGAAAATCTGGGTATCGTGCCGTGCACCATCATGAGCATGATGAGCGACAATTTGCTTTCGAGCGCGTGCGAAACGGACGTCTGCGGCGTGCTGAGCATGCACGTGCTGGCTTTGGCGAGTGGAACGCCCAGTGCGCTGCTGGACTGGAACAACAATTACGGGAGCGATCCGAATAAAGCGGTGTGCTTCCACTGTAGCAATCTGCCGAAACATTTTTTCCGGGAAGTGCGCATGGACTTTCAGGAAATTATCGCGGGAACCGTGGGGAAGGAAAACACGTACGGCACGGCTGTGGGCAAAGTGAAAAGTGGCGCGATGAGCTATGCGCGTTTTTCGACGATTGATCGCGAAGGGGCGATTCGCGGATACGTCGGCGAAGGGAAATTCACGGACGACGCGCTGGAGACATTTGGCGGGGCCGGGGTCGTGGAAATTCCGGAAATGCAGAAGTTGCTGCGGTACATTTGCGAGAACGGGTACGAGCACCACGTAGCGGCCAATTTCTCTTCAGTAGCTGGCGCGCTACATGAAGCGGCGAACAATTATCTCGGCTGGAAAACCTACCTGCACTGGTAGGTTTTGGCTCACATCGCACTTTCGCGAATCGGTCTAACTGCCGCTCGATTGTGTACCCCAATTCGGGTACTAGCGAATCTACGCGGGAATTATTATTCTGTGGTTACAGCAGCCCTCGCGAACATTCTTACTGGAGGGCCTCATGCCAATTGATTTTTCCAACGCCTGGAACACTGGCGTCAAGATCATCAACGAAACAATTTCGCTTCTACCGAACCTGCTCCTGGCCGTTCTTATTTTCTTCGCATTTCTGCTAATCAGCGCAGGCGGCAAGTCTCTCGCGCGACGCTGGGTACAGCGGCAGCGGAACCATCAGGGGATCGCACTGCTGATGGCTCGGCTGGTTCAGACGAGCATCCTGCTCCTGGGTTTCCTGATCGCACTCTCCGTAGTTGCTCCATCCTTCAAGGCCGGCGATCTGGTCAAATTACTCGGAGTCGGCACGGTGGCTATTGGTTTTGCTTTTCAGAATATCCTTCAGAACTTTCTCGCTGGGATCCTGCTGCTTTTGCAGGAACCGTTTCGACTCGGGGACTTTATCAGCGTCACGGGCATCGAAGGAACGGTTTATGACATTCAGTCGCGCGCGACAATTGTGAGCACTAAAGACGGCCGGCGAGTTGTTATTCCGAATGCCGTTTTATTTACGAGCCCGGTGGCAGTTGAGGCGTCGGGCGCAAAAGCGGCGTAGGCGGTCGGCCACGCGTACAAATCCTCAGATGAGCCGCTTGCCAAGCTGCGGAGCAGGACAACCCGAGGTTTGAGTTAGGTTTTAGTTGGGTTCAGATCGAATGGAGGGCGGGGTATAGGCGGCGGAAGGCGGCGTAGTTTTTTTGCATCAGGGCGGAGGAGGCGGAATTTGGCTTGACGCGGGAAGCTACGTGGATGACGGCATCGCAGGCTTCGTCAACGGAGGCAAAGTGGCGGGCGCCGACGGCAGCGAGGATGGCTGCGCCGTAGGCTGCACCTTCTTCGGCTGCAACGAGTTCGACTTCGTGAGCGTAAACATCGGCTTGAATTTGCCGCCAGAGTGGTGAACGTGCGCCCCCGCCACCGAGTCTGATTTGTGTGACGGGAACTTTCATTTCTTCAAAAATCGAAAAGGAATCCTTCAGGCTGAAGGCGACTCCTTCGAGAATGGCGCGAAGGATGTGCGGGCGACGGTGTGATGGCGTGATGCCGACCAGCGCGCCGCGCGCATCGGGATCGAGATGCGGCGTGCGTTCGCCCATCAAGTATGGCGCCCAAAGCAGGCCTTCGGCGCCGGGCGGTGCGATTGCGGCCTCAGCGGAGAGAAATTCGTAGGGATCACGATCCGCGTGTGGAGAAGTGGCGGTATTTTCGGCATCGTACGGGCCAAACGTTCCCCCATCGATAACGCCAGAATCAAAGCCAAGAAAAGCGACGCCGAATGTGTCACGGAACCAGCGCAGCGAGAGTCCGGCGGCTTGGGTAACGCCCATCACATGCCAGCGTCCCGGAATTGCATGGCAAAAAGTGTGCAAGCGGCCGCGCGGGTCGAGCGCCGGACGATCCGTGGCAGCGAAGACTACGCCAGACGTGCCGATGGTCGCGCTGACCACGCCGGCTCGCACGATTCCCATTCCGACCGCGCCCGCCGCCTGATCCCCGGCGCCCGCCACAACCGGCGTGCCGGCTTTCAAGCCGGTCGCGGCGGCGCCGTCGGCACTCAGCTTGCCGCAAAGCTCCGGCGATTCGTAAAGCGCGGGCAGAAATTTTTTTTCGATGTCAACGCCGGAGAGAACTTCGTCCGACCACTTTCGATTTGCAACGTCGAGCAGCAACGTGCCGCTGGCATCGGCAAGGTCAATCGCGCGATCTCCGGTGAGGCGGAAGCGCACATAATCCTTGGGTAGCATGATGTGGCGAACACGCGCCCACAACTGCGGCTCGTTCTCGCGCACCCACAAAATTTTGGTCAGAGTGAAATTGGTCAGCGGTGGGTTGCAGGTAAGCTGAATCAGCCGGTCTGTGCCAAATTTTTCCGAAAGCTCGCAGGATTGTTTTTCGGTGCGCTGGTCGCACCAGATGAGCGCGGGGCGCACAACTTCGCCGGCGGCGTCCAGCAGAACCGCGCCATGCATCTGGCCGGAAAAGCCTATGCAGGCGATTTCTTCGCCGCGAATCGCCGATTCCTGCAAGGCTTTTTTTACCGCGACGCCGCAGGCGCGCCACCAATCGCGCGGATCCTGTTCCGCCCAGCCAGGATGCGGCGACGCGAACGGTTGCAGTTCTTCAGTGCCCGACGCGACGACGGCGCCGGAGACGTCCATCAACAGCGCGCGCGTGCCGCCCGTGCCAACGTCAATGCCGAGGAAGTAGATGTGGCTCTCCGTTCGTCGAGACGGAATTGAGATTTCGGAAGCAGGCAGCGACGAAGGATTGTAAACGCGATTTGCCTCTAAAACAAAATTCCCTGGTTACAACATAGGGCAACGAAGAAGTCGTTAGCGTTCGGCAGGTTTCGCTTTCACTTCGTTCAGGCGAGCCAGTTCAGCCTGGATTTGAGGAATGGCCTCGGCTGGCGGCCCGATACGCTTGTATCCGCTGTAAAAAGTTTTTTCGTGCGCCGAAATGTTTGAGAAAAATTTTCGGCCGTCAAAATCGTACTGCGTGAAGGAGGGCAGCCAAATTTCAGGCGCCATTTCGAAGCGATCCTGCATAAATCGACTACCCTTATAGATTTTGGCCAGAAAAATTCCCAGTGAAATATCGTCGGTCACTTCGCCTTCCACTTGCGCCAGCTGCTGCGCAGCGTCATCCACCCACAAAAAGCCTTTGACTTTGGTATAGATCGAAGTGGCGCGATTGGTAGGCCTGAAGGCGGGATTTGGAACCATACTGTATTTCGAAAGCATGCGGTCGCCGCGGGGTTCCTGGCCGATGTAGGTGAGAAGAAAGGCGTTGCGCGTAGCTTCAATCAGGTCGTCGCGATCTTTTTGTTTTTTTTGGATTTTCTGGTAGGCCTCGCGCTGGGTTTGTCCCGTTTCGACCGCCCACGCAAGCGCCTTCAGCACCTTGTCGAGTTCGGCCCGGTAAGCGTCAGTGTCCGCGGGTTTGCCGTCAGGCCCCAAGGGAATTTTTGCAATGCCCGTACCCGCGGGGATCACGCGGAAAATCCGCACACTTTGCGGGTCGGCGTCTCCCGCTTGCCTGCGGCTTTCCACCCGTTCGATTCGCTCGTAGAGGTATTGCGCGCGTTCGGCTTCCTTCAGGCCGTCGATGACATGGTTCAAGACATCGCGCGAGAGGGACGCGGACGAAATTTTTCCTTCCATGGCCTTAGAAATGGCATCTTGCACCGGCGGGCCAGCAAGGACCATCAGCCCCGTCACGATTAGCAGGAGTCTCGACGAAAAGTCCAAATCAGTGCTCCCCATGACAAACTTTACCCAACTTGCCGAGACTTTTTGGATTCTCGCAAACTGTAGGGTGTTGCATCCGTTAAGGACTGGCATGCGAGTTAAGGAAATGCCACGCTCGAAAAGTACAGGATAAACTATTCAAAACAATAGCGTTACGGTTTTCACTATGGCTTGGTTTGATATGAGTCGTTTATGAATAATTAATGTTACTGGCTGCGGGAAGCAAATCACGTGTTTTTAGCGTCTAATAAGGAACGAAAGGGTGTCGTCGCGCGTATTACAGACACGGATCCTTCCGCTGCAGACAGACTAGGGAGAACTAAGTTGGGTGTTACGCCACTCGAAGGACTGAGGCAGGTTAGTGTCGTTGTAGGTGCGGCCGGTCATACGACCCGGCTTGCGCGCATCCGGCGCTCGCTGGTGGCCTTCCTGGAAACTTTCCGTCTGGCGCTGGATTCTCTTCAAGCGCACAAACTTCGCAGCTTTCTTACATTATTGGGTGTCATTTTGGCGGTAACCACACTGGTGGTAGTGATGAGCGTTGTGGCCGGGATGAACTTTTACGTCGCGGACCGTATCGCCAACCTGGGTGCAAATGTCTATATTGTGGACCGCTTCGGGATCATCACTAGCAACGACGCTTGGGTGAAGGCGCAAAAGCGGCCACTGCTGACCATGGACGAGTTCGAGTATTTGCGCGACAACATGAAGACCGCAAACGCTGTTGCGGCTTTGGACGACCGCAACATGGACCTGAAGGCGGGTAATGAGCGGCTGGAACGAACCGATGTGATGGGCGTTACCGCGAACTATACCGATGTTCGCAACATCGGAGTGGCCCAGGGCCGGATGATTACCGAAGCCGATGACGAACACCGCTCGCAGGTTGTGTTTATCGGCGCGGACGTAGCTACCAAGTTGTTCCCCAACGTGGATCCGATTGGCAAGACGCTGCGGGCAGAAACTCATGAGTATCAAGTGATTGGTACCGCGACTCCTATCGGCAGCGCATTCGGACAGTCGCAGGACAATTTCGTGATCATGCCGATTCACACCTACCAGAGAGAATTTCACAAACAGAGTGACTGGGTCGGAATTTTCGTTCAATCGCCCAGCTCTGAAATGATGGAACCTTCAAAAGACGAAGCCCGCATGCTGATGCGCGCACGCCGTCACCTGGCATACGACGCGCCGGACAACTTCGCCATACTTGGCTCCGATTCAATCATGGCGCTCTGGCATCAGTTGACGGGCACGCTTGCGACCGTCGCGGTGGGATTGGTCAGCGTCTTTCTGGTGGTCGGCGGCATCGTGATCATGAACATCATGCTGGCCAGTGTTACCGAGCGTACGCGTGAAATTGGCGTTCGCCGCTCGCTGGGCGCGCGAAAGATTCACATCATGCTGCAATTCATGACGGAGTCCGGGGTACTCGCTGCCGTGGGTGGAGTCATCGGAATTGTGACCGCGTATGCGCTGGTCGCTCTGGGTCGCACAGTGACCTCCATTCCCATGCAGATGCCCCTGGGTGCGGTCGTAATTTCGCTGATGGTCTCGACCGCGGTCGGATTGTTCTTCGGGATTTACCCGGCCATGCGCGCGGCAAGATTAGATCCCATCGAAGCGCTTAGAGCGGACGGATAGGAGCTTCGCATGGCCCAGGCACACGGCGAAAATTTGAAGCAAGCCATGGATACGCTGCGCGCGCACAAGCTGCGCAGCGGTCTCACCGTGTTCGGCGTGGTGTTGGGCGTAAGCGTGATCATGCTGGTGTCCGCATTGATCACCGGGTTTGACTATCAGATTCAAGAGAACATCAAGCAATTCGGCGCGGACACGGCCTTCGTCTCCAAATGGGATCAGGGATTTCACGGCGGCAGCGCTCCGCTGGAAGAGCGGCTCCGCAAACCGCTTACGATCGAGGACGCAGAGGCTGTCAAAGAAGGCGGCCGGTCCGTCAAAAGCGTCACCGCATTCATCCAGACCAATTGGATGCAGTCACATACGGTGCGCACAAAAGCAGGTGAAGTGACCGCGATTGATTTCCGCGGCGTGCAGCCGAATTTTGGACAGGTGTACGCGAACGCTTCGACGCTGGACGGACGCTTTATTAGCGAGGGCGACGATTTGCACCGGGAAAAAGTAGTGATGCTTGGTGAAAACGTTGCGCCGGTGCTCTTCCCTGAGGGCCATCCAGTGGGCAAAGACGTCATGATTGACGGCACCGACTTTCAGGTGATCGGCGTGGTCGAGAAGCCCAAAGGCGGCTTCGGCATGGGCGATGAAGACCGCCGCGTGCTGATTCCCTTCAACACGTTCAAGAAGACCTACCCATCTGCGGACGAATTGAACATGCGTGTGCAGGCCTATCCGGGAATGTTGGATCCGATGGTTGACGAAGTTACTGAAATTTTACGCCGCCGCCGTAACGTGGCCTACGAAGCGAAGAACAATTTCTCGATTGGCACTGCGGCTCAACAGGTAGAAGAATTCCACAACATCATGGCTATGGTTTATATCGGAACGATTGTGTTGAGCAGCATCGGATTGCTGATTGGCGGCGTCGGAGTAATGAATATCATGCTGGTCAGCGTCACGGAACGCACGCGGGAGATCGGCATCCGCAAAGCCATCGGCGCAAAGAGCAAGGACATCACCTGGCAGTTTTTGTTGGAAGCCATGACGTTAACAGGGGTGGGCGGTGTGATTGCGCTCCTCGCTGTAAACGCATTGGTCTTGCTGATTCGCGCCACTCTGAAATGGCAGGGAACGGTGCCCGTGTGGGCGGCGATCCTTGGCGTGACGGTCAGCGTATCAATCGGACTGATTTTCGGGGTTTGGCCGGCGATGAAAGCTGCCAAGCTTGACCCGGTGGAAGCCCTCCGTTACGAATAATCAGCGGGATCTTAGGCCTGTGCGTGCTTACGCGGCATCGCGGTAGATATTTTTCCTAGAACAGAACGAGAACTCCACACAGCGCGCTCGCTTTACTTGCTGTTATGCGAAGAGGCAGAAGCATCAGCAATGGTTTCGGCTGGTTTGGAGTTTCTTGGTGGCGGTGCTCCCGGCCAGAGAATTTCCAGCGCCGCGTCATGTTTCACAAGCATTTTGGCGGGCTTTACGACTTTGATCGAAAGCAAGTTGGCTGTACCACCTTGTATTTCAGCCAAGCCCCCGCGCTCGAGATGGAGACTCTGATCCGGGCGATAGAGCGCGACGCGAAATTCATGAGATCCGGCGGTCAGTGGGCGTTCCAGATGAAGCGTCTCGCCTGGAGTGGTGACCGATAATGGAGAGGTGGCCACCAGATGCTGATCCGCGTAAATCGCCAGTATTTCGCCGTCGATTGCCGAGGAAATTTCTATATTAAGAGGCACCTGCGCGACCGCTGAGCTGTGCCCGGGTGTAACCGCGGCAGCCTGATTTGAGTTTTCGCGCGCGCTCGCCAGATCCTCGTTAGGCTTTCCCATCGCATTAGGCGATGCGGACCGGGCGTCCGGACCAGGTCCTTTGTCGTGCCTGGTTGCGGACTGACCGGAACGCCTCGAACGTGGAGCTTTTGCTTTTGTCGATCGCGTTTCGCTTGGCGCGCTAACGTACTGCGCATTTAAGTTCGGGATGTTTGTAATCGCCATTGGACCGCCGGTGATTGGAATGCGCACTTCCAGTTGAGAGTTCGTAGAATCCGAAATCTGCTCATCGGATGGGTTGGCCGCTGCGACAACCGTCTTGCCATGACTGAGCTGGATATTCCAATGGTGAGCGCCAGCGATCAGTAGAATCGCGGCCGCGCAAGCCGTTACGGCAATCCACGCATCGCGCGGATGGAGTGGCCGCTTCCACCACGAAAAATCAAACCGGTTGGGCGCCGGCTCAACCTTGCTTCTGGCAAACGGATAAAGCGACGCGGCGAGCGACTCGCCGGAAGCGTATCGTGCGTTGGGATCCTTCGACAGGCAGCGCATCACGATGCGGTCGAATTCTTTTGGCAATTGCGGATTGTGACGCGACGGCGGAGGCGGATCTGCAGCCACAATCTGCGCGCACACGGCGGTTACCGACGAGCCGTCGAACGGGCGAACCCCAGTGGCCATCTGATACAGAATGATGCCCAGCGAAAAGATGTCCGACCGGTGATCCTGGGTTTCGCCCTTGATTTGCTCTGGCGAGAGATAAGCCGGAGTTCCGACCAGCTTTCCGGTGCCGGAAAGCTGCGTAGCGTAACGGGCAATTCCAAAATCCCCGAGCTTGATGTGACCCTCGTCGGTCAGGAAAATATTTGCGGGCTTGATGTCGCCGTGGACGATGCTCGCGCGATGCGCGCGATTCAGCGCGTTGGCAAGATCGCCCGCCCAAACGCCGACGCGCGCCAACGGCAACGCGCCTTGCGCCGCCATCACAGATTCAAGAGTCTTGCCCGGAACGAATTCCATTACAAGGTAGGCTGAGCCGTCTTCATTCGTTCCCAAATCGTAGATGGAAACGATATTGGGATGGGAAAGCCGTCCCAATATCTGCGCTTCACGCATAAACTGCTTCTGCAGCTCCTCGGAGCCGAATCCGTGACCGAACGTTTTCATCGCCACAGTCCGGTCGATGAGTGTGTCGTGCGCTTTATCAACGCGGCTGGTGGCGCCGACGCCGATCGTGCTTACGATCTCATAGCGTGTCTGTGTCATGTTGTGGTCCGGGGACAGTTCTCCACTTCGAGGTGAGCGTGACACATTCCCTCGCGACTGCAGAATGGGCCTTAAGTCCTGAAAAACCTGAGGACGGAAGTACCGAGAATTTTTTTCCATACTACTTTCTTCGCCAATGATTCGCTGATCGAGTGTACAGGTAACCCTAGCCGAATGGATTTTTCGGCGGGCCCACGGAGATACGCTACGTCCTAAATCTGCGCCAGGGTGAGTATTGGCAGTCGCTGAAGGAAGTCTAAAGATGGAGCTTAGTCCGCGTAGAGCGGACGGACGGGCGGAGCGATTACTGTGTCGAAGACCAGGGGTTTTGAGTTACGGGCCGAACTACCCGTGAATTGACGGTGTGAAAGCGCGTCTTGAGACCCAAGAATGGCCGCTCGACAGAGAAATGGAGAACGGAGGCCAGCGCGATCGCAGTCGCAAGTTGTGAAATGAAGATAACAGCGAAGTGCTGCAGGTGGCTCCCGAAGAGCCGCGGCCAAAGAACGTCAAGTACGTAACCATGACATAGATACAAGGAGTAGGAGATTGCTCCAAAGTACCGCGCCAAGGGATTGTTTAAGAGGGAGTTGGGGCGACAAATAACTGAAACGAGAATGACCGCAAGCAGATAGGTCACTATGTCGGACTGATTCTGGAGGGCGAATACGAGAATCAGCGCGCATATCGGAGTGCAGGGATGCGAGACCCATCCTGGCGCCAGCCAACCGCGCTTGGCGGCAATGGCTATCAGGCAGCCGAGCACGATAGCATCCAAGTGAGCATCGAAAGCGAACCAGGTGTAGCGCTGATATCCGAGAAAAGTGAGAAGAGAACGATAGACAGGTTCCACCAGAAGAACTCCGAAAAGAATCTTCGTCAGCCTGGAGCGTTCAATGCGAGTCAGAAGAAACGGCCAGAGCAAATAGAATTTTTCCTCAACGCCGAGGGACCAGGCTACCGTCAGGGTGCCGTAGCGGTGGGCGAAAGCCTGGTAGTAGTCGCCCATATAGAAAAAGGTCGCCCAGCTTCCAGCAAAGGGACCAGCCAGCCGGCACAAGAACCACACAACATAAAAGACCGGAAACAGTCGCAGACTGCGCCGGAGGTAGAATTGCCGCTTGTCCAGACGTCCCGTTGCATCGATTTCACCGATCAAGAGCCAGGTGATGAGCAAGCCGCTCAACTCGAAAAAGAGTGTAACTGCGTACGGCCCTGGCAAAAACCGGTCATATTTCCATTGGTCCAGGTAATGAAAGAAGACAACCGCAAGAGCGGCGATGCCGCGCAATCCATAGAGGCTGGGTATTTCGCGCTTCGACAGATTGGCGAGAAACGGATTTGCGGGCGCGCAAGATACAGAATGTTCAGCATTCTGTGAGCGGACAAGTGTAGACGCTGGACACAAGACGGATTGGGATTGCTGTGACGTGCGAGCCTCCATCAAGGAACTCTATGGCAGGAACCGGATGGCGCGACCTTAAGAATTCTTAAGAGGGTTTCTTGGGCTTTGACCGGCGCCAATGAGTGTCAGACGATGTTGTGGAACCGTTAGCAGCAACGAAGGCCGGACAGATGGACGCCTCCCGAAAAACGAAGCAACTGTCGTTGTTGTTGGTCGACGATGACGCTGAGCTGTGCGGCATGATGAAAGAGTTCTTCAGTCAACTGGGCCATCGGCTCGAGTGCGCCTATAACGGCCGGGACGGATTAGCTCGAGCGCTGGAACACAAACACGATCTCGTCGTCCTCGACGTGATGCTGCCGGTCATCAGTGGATTCACGGTTCTGCAGCAGTTAAGGCGGCGCAAGAATATTCCTGTAATCATGCTGACGGCGCGCGTTCATCGGCAGGATCGCATACTCGGCTTGAATTCTGGGGCGGACGATTATCTAGCGAAGCCGTTTGATCCTGACGAATTATTTGCCAGGATTCGGGCGGTGCTGAGGCGCGGAGCGAGGCAGGAGAGCCGCGCTGGCGATCCCGTAAAGATATTCGGAAGCATTCGCATAAATTCGCAAACCCGCGAAGTTTGGAGCGATGGCCAGATCGTCGAGTTGACCGCGCTGGAGTTCGACATTCTCGACCTGTTGATGAGTCGCGCTGGCCGAATTGTGTCGCGGGAGGAGCTCACGGCGGGCCTGCTCGAGCGTGAAGCGACGCCCTATGACCGCGCACTCGATGTACACATCAGCCATTTGCGCAGGAAGGTCGAACATGGGCACGAATTGATTCGTACGATTCGCGGTGCTGGATATATGTTCACTGCGGAACCCGGGCCGAACGCATGAAGTCTCTTTATGTCGCTATCCTGATCGCGATGCTGGTAACGCTCTCCCTGTCGCTGCTGGTGTTCCTACTGATCTCAAATCACATGAACGAGAAATATATGTACCCAGTGTTCGAAGCGATGGACGAATTAGAGTTGGAGAGCGCCCTGAACGCTTTGAAAACTGGGGGCCCGCAAGGCGTTTCGTCCTACATGGAACGGTTGAATCAGCTTTTTGGAACATCGCACTACTTACTGGACTCGGAGGGCGTTGATATCGCTTCCGGGACGCGCCACACGGAACTTCTTCCTGCTGCGCCAACTTCGAAATCGCGAGGCTTTGTGAATGGACGGTACATCGTTACACACCGATCGGATGACGGTGCGCACTGGTTTGTTGCAGTAGATCCCCGGCAGCCGCGTTGGTCGACCTTTTTGCCGTACTACCTGCTGGTGCTGGCAGTCACCGGGGTTTTGTGCTGGCTTGCTGCTGTGGGAATCGTTTCACCAATTCGGCGGATAGCCGCCAGCATGGTGCGTCTCGGAAAAGGAGAACTTTCCGCGCGGGTGAGTTTAAGGCGGCAGGACGAAATCGGAGAATTGGCATGTTCCTTCAACCAAATGGCCGCGCAGCTTCAGCGATTGTTGACGAGCGAAAGGAGGCTCCTAGAAGACATCTCACACGAACTGAGGTCACCGCTCACACGACTTAAGTTTGCGGTTCGCCTGGCCAGAACGGATGCCGACCGGGGTGCGGCGCTCGACCGGGTGGAACGCGAAACCAACCGCATCACATCACTCGTCTCCGAAATCGTCGAGATGACGCGGGTCGAGAATGACTCGCTTTCGCGAAAGACGGAAAATGTGGACCTTGACGAGCTGATTGAAGAAACGGTGAGCGACGGCCAACTGGAGGCGGATTTCCGAAATTGCAAAATACGGGTCGAAGGCCAGCTTTCGTGCGAAGTATCGGGCGATCAAGAGCTGCTTCGACGCGCGGTCGAGAATGTCCTCCGCAACGCAATTCGGCACTCGCCAGAACGGGCCAGGATCGACGTGATTCTTGACCGGAACGCGGAATTCGCGACCATTACCGTTCGCGACCACGGGCCGGGAGTTCCGGAGGAATTTCTCACACAAATCTTGGAGCCATTCTTTCGAGTGGACGAGGCGCGCGAAGTGACCAGCGGAGGCGTCGGATTGGGATTGTCCATCGCGAAGCGTGCGGTACAACTACATGAAGGAACGATCGTTGCCGAGAATGCCGCCCCAGGACTGCGAGTGCGAATCACGATTCCCCTGAACACGGTTGGTTTCGATGTAAGAACTACGCCGAACGGAGCAGGCGCGATGCCCGATCGCGGAGCGTGACCAGCGGAACCGGCTTTGCTTGTGGCTGAGCGTTCACAACTGCCTTGCGTCGCGCCAACGGATACAGCAACTGGGCCAACTCTGCTCCGGAGGACAGGCGCGTTTCGGGATTCTTCGCCAGGCACGCCGCGATAATTTCGTCAAAACTGGAAGGAACCGACGGCTGCAAATGAGATGGCATCCTAACGGTGGAGGACAGCACGCGATTGCAGACTCCCTGTAAAGAATCCGCCTCAAACGGCCGTGTGCCGGTGACCATTTCGTACAGCACCACGCCCAGGGAAAAAATGTCCGAACGCGCGTCTTGCGGACGGCCCATGATTTGTTCCGGGCACCAGTACGCAGGCGTACCGAGCAAAGGAGAATCCCCACTGTCGCGCTTTGCGACGCGCGCCATGCCAAAGTCCGTTAGCTTCACTTTTCCGTCCGCGGTGATCAGGATGTTCGCCGGTTTCACGTCGCCGTGAATCACTCCACGCGTGTGCGCCACGTCCAGCGCTTCGGCCGTATGCGCAATCCAAGCGCAAGCGCGCGGCAGCGGCAAGGTACCTTTCTCAAGCAGACGATCGAGCGGAGTTCCGTCAATGAATTCCATCACAAGGTACGGAGTCTGCGTCGATTCCTCGATTCCCATGTCGTGCAGCGTAATGATGTTGGGATGAGTCAACTGGCCGACTACTCTGGCTTCGCGCAGGAAGCGGTCGCGCGCTTCTCCAGTCGCGAGTTCAGAGTGAAATAGCTTTATCGCCAAATGCCGCCCGATCATCGGGTCAAAACCGCGCACTACGCGGCTAGTGGCGCCCACGCCCAGAGTTTCAAAGAGTTGGTAACGCCCGACTTGCATGGGGGACCGTCCGTTCTTTCATGTAATTTGCGGCTGGCGGCGGTAAATGCAAATGAAGCGAAGGTTCCGAAATGCTTTAAACTGTGGTACTAGGACGGAAACTCGGCTGAGCACTGAAAAATCTGAAGTTACTCAGATTGAGGCGGGACTGCCTCGGACTGTTTCATTTTGTTACGGTTGTCCGAGGCATTCGGCTTATATTCGACCAACCCCGGGGCACTCTTCAGCCGCGCCGGGAAATCCCGGATAAACGACTTCATGGAAGGGTGCCAGAATCCATTGAAGCCGAAAAAATACATCTCGTTCATGGCTTGG
>Ga0137361_10000388_pt1 | contig 24270 bp, 25 predicted proteins | sample Mad1_80_16metaG_FD_104923 | JGI IMG/M metagenome (GOLD analysis project Ga0137361, IMG submission 104923) | Vadose zone soil microbial communities from Angelo Coast Range Reserve, California, USA - Mad1_80_16 metaG | ecosystem: Environmental > Terrestrial > Soil > Vadose zone | place: USA... | reverse complement strand
CTCCGGCTGCGGCAAGACCACGTTGCTGCGGATGTTGGCGGGCTTCGAGAGTCCGACCACGGGTGAGATATTCATCGACGGTCAGCCGATGTCGGCCGTGCCGGCCAATCGTCGTCCGACGAACATGGTGTTTCAGAACTATGCGATCTTTCCGCATCTCGACGTCAGGCGAAACATTGCGTACGGCCTGCGTAAACAGCGCCTGACGAAAGCCGAAATCGACGCCACCGTCGAGCGCGCCCTCGACCTCATCAAGCTGCCTGGTTACGGCGACCGGCGCGCCGACCAGCTCTCGGGAGGGCAGCGCCAGCGGGTCGCCTTGGCCCGCGCGCTTGTTTGCCAGCCGAAGGTGCTGCTGCTGGACGAGCCATTGGGAGCCCTCGACAAGAAGCTGCGCGAGGAAATGCAGCTTGAATTGCGGCAGTTGCAACGCTCCGTCGGGATCACCTTCATGCTCGTGACACACGATCAGGAAGAAGCCCTCACCATGTCGGATCGCATCGCGGTCATTTCGAAGGGCAAGGTGTTGCAGCTCGATACCGCGACGCGGCTTTACGAGGCGCCGAGCTGCCGCGAAGTAGCCGAATTCATCGGCTCCATGAATTTCATCGAGGGGAATGTGGGGCACGTAATCGACGGGCACTGCCTGGTTCAGGCGGGCGCGCTTGGCGAGCTCCGGGTCAGGCTGGACGAGAGCGGCCGCTTCCCGGAGGGACGGGTCACGTTGGCGGTGCGGCCGGAGAAGCTGCAAATCGGCGAGCAACCGCCCGCCCAACGCGGCGACAATCATCTGCAGGGCCGCTTGATCGCCCAGGCTTATCGAGGCGATCGCAATCATTATTATGTCGAGGTGGATGGCCTATCGAAGCCACTGGCGGTGGCGGCGCAGAACGTGACCCGCTATGCCGCAGGCGACTCTCTCGCCGGCCGCCCGGTATGGGTAAGCTGGTCGGCCGATGCCGGCGTCCTGCTGCCGGATGATCGCCCGGCGGCTGGGAATCCGCGGGCCGATTTGCATGGCCATGCGATCGCGGGACGGGGATGACATCGACGATGTCCTCCTGGATCCCTGCCGATACGCGCTGCCGGTGCGGGCTATTGCTGCTGCCGGTCGGCAGTCGTATTCTGCTTACAGAAGATGGTCTCAAGCCGCCATCCAACCAATGTCGCTCAGGGTCAATCGGCTGCAACTGGGAGAGTTTCGATCATGAAAAAGCAAGAGCTTCTGCATCGCATGGAAGACGGCGCGATTACGCGCCGCCAGGTGAATCGGTTGCTGGCGGCGGCCGGTGTCGCACTGGTGGCTATGCCTGTGACCCGTCGCGCGGCCGAAGCAGCCGGCGACCAGGCGACATTTTTTACTTGGGCGGGTTACGACACGCCCGACTTCTTCGCCCCCTATGTAAAGAAACATGGCAAACCCAATACGCCGGTCTTTGCAGACGAGCAGGAGGCGTTCCAGAAACTGCACGCCGGGTTCGTGGCTGACGTCGCGCATCCCTGTTCCGGGCGTCTGGTGCGCTGGCGCGATGCCGGTCTCATCCAGCCGATGGACACATCGAAATTGAGCAATTTCGGTGATCTCTATCCCGTACTGACGAAGATAAACACCGCCGATCTGGACGGCAAACAATGGTTCGCTCCAATCGACTGGGGCAATACGGGCGTGCTGTATCGGACCGACAAGGTGGAGCCGAAGGAGGATTCCTACAGCCTGCTTTGGGATGAGCGCTACAAGGGCTCCATGTCGATGGGCGAGGACATCACGGACACCGCGATCATCGGCGGCCTCTACGTCGGCGTCAAAGACCCCTACGCCATGAACGACGCCGACATCGAAAAGGTCAAGCAGGCGCTCCTGAAACAGAAGCCGCTGCTCCGGTTCTATTGGTCGGATACGACCGTGCTGGAGCAGGCCATTGCTTCGGGTGAGGTTGTGGTCTCCACCGCCTGGAACGGCACGCTCGCGAAAATGCTGGACCAGGGCATCCCCGTCAGATTCATGAAGCCCAAGGAAGGCATGCTCACCTGGTGCTGCGGCGCCGTGCTGACGAAGAACGCGCCGCACCCCGACCTCGCCCATGACATGATCGACGCTCTGATCTCCAAGGAGGCCGGTGTGTGGATGATCAATTACGGCTATGGGCATTCGAACCGGAAGGCCATCGCGGAGGCCGGCGCCAAGAAGGTGGAAAGGCTCGGTCTTCCCGCCGACCCGGAAGAGTTCTTGAAGACGGGCGTCTTCAGCCGCGACAACAAGAGGCTGGCTGATCTGCAGAAAATGTTCGAATCGGTGAAGGCGGGGCTTTAGGCGGCCTGATCCACGCCGGGAGGTGGGGCCGGCAGCTGCCGGCCTTGCCGCGCAGGGTGGCCGCCAGCGTGATGCATGACTGGTTTGCATCGGCCGCCGCGGCGGCGGGCCGGCGCATGAATTGGACGTTGCTGTTGCTCTGCGCCTGCCTTGCTGTTTTCGCGGCAATCGACAGCGACGCCGGCCCGAGTGTGTCGGGCGTCTATATCGGAGCGAGCGCCGATGCGCTGATGAAGCTCCAGTTGATTGAAGCGTCTGGTGGCGCGGTCAGCGGAGATTTGATCGAACTGACCGTGGACGGCAACGGTCGGCTGCGTGACGATCGCGCCACCATCGCAGGCGTGGTGGAGGGACCAGGCCTTCGTCTGGTGCTCAGCCCGGAGTCGTTCTCCGCTATCCCGACGATGCTGCCCGCAATCCTGCGGGACGACGAAATTGCCCTTATCGGCGCAGCGGGGGGCCGAAGCCTCGAACCCAATGTTCTCAGACGTGGCGAACCCCGCGAATTTGCCGCTGCGGCTGACCGGCTTCGAGATCTGTCGCGCAGCCGATTGGCGGCGCGGGCTGCCGACCTGCAGGCGAGCCAGGAGCGTGCTGTCGGTACAGCGGACGAATGTGGCTGCGGCGGCGAGAAGGCGGCTCGAATCCAACAGGAGATCCGGCGGCAAATCGAGAATGCGCGCGCTCTGCTTGACAGAATGAACGATCTGCTCGCCGCGGCGGACCGACATCTGAAGGAAATTCCTTCGATCGCCGCACGATATGTTTCGACCACTGTCCAGGCGCGCGCCGACCTGGAGCGGCTGAATGGTTTGATAGCTACGTCGAGCATGGATTCGTCGCGAAAGGGCGAACTCCTCGATGCGATAGGTCGCCACGGCCTGGCGACCCGGCAGCTTCATGCCGGGATTCAAGCCCTCGAGGTGGAATTTCGGGCAAGCGAAGGCGCGCTCACGTCAGAGCTCGATAAAACCGAATCGATCTGCCGTACCCATCAACCGGCGACCGGCGATGTCGCATCCAACGGCACGCCGTGGGCTTCGCTGTGTCCGGGGTTGCTCGAAACGGGAGCGCGATACCGTGGCGTTGTCTCCCTGTTCGATAAGGAGTTCGTCGGGTTGGAGCGTGTCTATCGCACCGAGAGAGAGACGCAGGCTCAGATCATTGCCGCAGCGGATGCGTCGAAGTGAACGGACGTTGGATCGCGGCAGGGGTCGGCGGATGCTAGTGGATCGAATCTAACGCTTGGTGCCCGCGGTTGATGGCGGCAATGATTTTGTCGGGGTCGGCGGTCCAGACGAAGGGCTTTGGTTCATGGTTGGCATCGTCGATGAAGCCGTTGATGGCGGCCTAGAGATCGACGAAAGAGCAAGAGACGCCGCGCTTGAGCCGACGCTTGGTGAGCTTGGCGAAGAAGGTTTCGACGGCGTTGAGCCAGGAGCAGGAGGTCGGGGTGGAGTGGAAGACGAAGCGCGGATGGCGCGCCAGCCACGCCCTGACCTTGGGATGCTTGTGGGTGGCGTAACTGTCGAGAATGACGTGGACGATCTTGCCGGCCGGGACCTCGGCTTCGATGGCGTTGAGGAAGCGGATGAACTCCTGATGCCGGTGGCGTCGCATGCAGTGGCCGATGACCTTGCCTTCGAGTACGTTGAGGGCGGCGAGGAGCGTGGTCGTGCCATTACGGAAGCAGTCATAGGTCATCGTGCCACAGCGCCCCTTCTTCATCGGCAAGCCCGGCTGGGTGCGATCAAGAGCCTGGATCTGGCTCTTCTCATCCACCGACAGCACCACGGCGTGTGCCCGCGATCGCCATAAAGGCCGGCGATGTTCCTGAGTTTGTCGGCAAAGGCGGGATCGTTGGACAGCTTGAACTGGCGCACGCGATGCGGCTCGAGCCCATGCGCGCGCCAGATGCGCTGCACCGAGCTGACGCTGATGGCGACCGCCTTAGCCATGGCCGCCGCCTCGAGACGCTCGGACGTGGATCCGTTGGAATCGGCGAGGTTCTGGACGGGCTCGGGGGACTGACGGTTCGGCCGAGGAATAACAATCTGCCAAAGCCCGGCCGCCAGCCAGTCTGCAATAGGATTGATGACGTTCTTCGCCTGGCAAGCGGGCAGGGGATGAGGTCGCTTGCCGATGCCACCGCCGCTGCGGATCCGTATCTTCGCTGGATTACATACGACGCTTACCCGAAAGATGAGATCGGGGTGCCTATGTTGCACAACCACGCCTTTGCCGAGCTCATCGGATCGGAAGAGGCACCCTTGCAGGCGGACGACTTCGCGATGGGTGTTTTCCTGATCGGACCGAACATCCTCTACCGCGATCATTGCCATCCCGCGCCCGAGCTCTACTTGCCCTACAACGGGCCTTCGTCCTGGCGCTTCGACAGGGGCCAGTGGGCGCAGCGTCGCGGGGGTCAGCCCGTCTGGAACCAGGCAAACGCGATCCATGCCACGTTCGTGGGCGCTAACCCGCTGCTGATGGTCTACGCCTGGACGCAGGATGTCGCATTGCCCGCCGTCGTCGTACCCGCTTCCGACTGGGCCGAGATCGAGAGTAGCCGCAGACACAATGGCGCGCCCTCTCCAGCGCCCTAGCGGGAGCAATCAGAATATCGTGGCACACCCTTCCGCACGCTCTGCGCGGGCCACCGTCAGGCGACGAAGACTCGCTGAGCTCCCTCTCCCGTTAACCTTGCCCTCACGAAAGCGGGTGCGCGGTAGAGGGCCATTCGCTGCGGCAGCGAGCACTCACTATTTCGCGGCGACGGCGTTCCCAGCAGAATGCATCCGGCCGTTGCGTCCCGCAACCGTTCCGGGCTCCGGCATGTCGGTACAGGTGGCGACGGGAATCCTCGCGCGGATCATGTCGTGGAATTGCTTGACCCGGGCTTCCTTCCGCGAGAGCCGGCCGATGCTATAGCTGCGCGAGCCGAGTCCAGCCTGCACACCCTCGACCAGATGGACGTCCTCGAGGCCGACCTGCCGGTTGATGCGCTGATTCAGATAGCGCGCGGCACGCATTTCGCGCCGCCCGTCGGCCAGCACGTAGCTTCGGGAGCGACTGAGGCTCCGGCCTGCCGACACCGGCAGGATCTGAAAGAAGTCGATCATGTCGGGATAGATATCGAACGCCAGATTCGGGAACATGCTGTAGTAAAGCCAGGAGCGTTTACGGTCGCCGGGCAAATGGGCGATATCCGGCAGCAGCCGCTGGTAATGCCGCTCGCTCCAGTTGGTGGATGGTCGATCGCGCAGCGGTCCGCCGCCACGCGAGACCCCGAGAGCCTGGACCTCCAAGCTATAGGTCGTGCCATACAGCCTCTGCAGGCCGGGATGCCCGACCGGCACGTGGTAGGCCTCCGTATTGTTGTCGACAGCGGTTTTCCAATCGGCGCGGATGTCCTGAGTACTCCGCTCGCCGAAGGGCTCCATCTCTTCCGTCCGATAGAGCGCCAGTGCCTCTCTGAACGGTGCGAATTGCTCGGCGACGCTGGGCCCGTCGTCAGGAAGAAAGCGGATGAAGACAAAGCCCAGGAAGATCTCCATCTCTACCGGGACGAGCCCGAACTCGGCCTTGTCGAGACCCTCGAAATGCTCTTCCCCGGGAACGGCGACCAGAGCTCCACCCAGATCATAGGTGAAGCCGTGGTAGCGGCAGCGGATAAACCGGTCGCATCGGCCTGCAGGATCGCTCAACAGGCGGAAAGCGCGATGGCGGCAGACATTGTGGAATGCACGCAGCTCGCCGGTCTCGTCACGCAAGACGATCGCGCTCTCGCCGAGCAGGTCAAAGCGCAGGAAGTCGCCCGGGCGCCGGAGCTCGCTGACATGGCCGACGAGCTGCCAGCTGCGTAGGAAAATCCATTCCTTCTCCAGCGCCATAAATTCGGCGTTCTCGTAGGTCCAGGCCGGCAACGTCGTCCAAGCCATCTATTCCCCCTGCAATTTTGGGCAGAGTATGCGATGGCGGTTCCGAAATGTAAATTCGCGCGCAGTAATGACCCCCTGAGGGGAGGTTTTCGCGTCCAATAGTGACCCCCTCTAACGCTGCGTGTCAGCCTTCCTTTATGGCGGTATCGGCTGGGAAGGGTGTTTGGGGGATGATTGGCGTGGACATTGTCGGGCAAATCCGGCGAGCCGATTTCGAGCAGCACCGGCCGATCAAGGAGATCGTGCGGACACTGTCGGTGTCGCGCGCGACGGTGCGCAAGGTGATCCGTGGTCAGGCGACCGAGTTCAGGTACGAGCGCGGCGTGCAGCCTGTGCCCAAGCTGAACTCCTCATTGGTGATGTCGGGAGCGTTGCTGCAAATGATTATTTCGTACACGAGGGAGGCCATTGCCTTGGGTACGATACGGGGCGCAAATATGTGGAAGGCTATTTTCAACCTGCGGGAAGAGCCGCTTGGCCGCTCATCTACGTCGAGGAATTCCGCGCCGATATCCTGTCATTCGGCTTTGCGGCCGATCGGTTAGAAGAACGGCAAGCGGCGTCGGTATTCCTGTACAACGTATTGCTCCGTTTCGGCGTCCATCTGGAAGGGAAGGCCAAGGACAATTCTGATCCTTACGGCCCGATCCCAGTGATGCTGTATTTATTACTGCGGAGGCTGGGATGGTTCGAACTCGAGGCTCCGCATGCGGGAGAGATTCAGGTCAGCGTGGCGGCGTCCTTCGGATACATCTATCTCTTCAGAGACTCTGACTATGCCCCACCAAAGACTAAGAGTTTTGCCACCCTATCTAGGTTAGGTATCAGAAGGCGCGGCGAAACGGTCAAGAACTCTTGGCCACTCCCCTACAGGGGATGTTAGTTAAATTCATTCAGACACATAGCCGATAACGTCCGCGACAAGGATGGCGGCAAGCCGACGTTCCACTTCGAAGCGCCCCCGAAAACAAGAACACCCTCATGTGGCCAAGCCAAAGGGGAAGGCGAGGCGGTGACGATGGCCCCGATGACGTATCACCGCCGCGGCGGGGCCGCGACGCTGCGCGCAACCTTGGGCCGATCGGCCTCGTTGATCAGGCCGAACAGCACCTTGCGAAAACCTTCCACGGCATCGGCGCCGGCGGCCCGATAGGCTTGGGCCACCAGCGCGCGCTGATCCTCGGTCAGGCGCCGCTCCAGCTCGGCCCCGCTGGGCGTGAGATCGAGCAGGCGTTGGCGCCGGTCCGATCCGGGCCGCTGTTGGATGAAGCCTTGGCGCAGGAGTTGGCCCAGCACGCGGGACAGGCTCTGCTTGGTGATCTTCAAGACATCGAGCAGGGCGGAAACCGGCATGCCCGGATTGCGACCCACGAAATAGATGACACGATGATGGGCTCGCCCAAAACCATAGGTCTGGAGAACCGCATCGGCTTCCGCCGTGAAATCGCGATAGGCGTAGAACAGCAATTCGATGCCCTGGCGCAGCTCATCCTCGCGCAAGAAAAGCGGATTGGCCTGGGATTTTATGTCAGTCATGTTGACTTATTTTCCGGAAGCTGCTTACCATTATCCAAGAGGCGCATGCTCAGTATATTGCGCCCTCTGCAGCGATACCTCCACCTGGGAGACTTCCACCCATGAGCACCCCTTCCTTCGACGATCGCGACGGCGTCATCTGGCTGGACGGCAAGTTCGTCGATTGGCGCGAGGCGAAAATCCACGTGTTGACCCATGCCATGCACTACGCCTCGGCAGTGTTCGAGGGCGAGCGCGCCTATAACGGCAAGGTGTTCAAGCTGACGGAGCACAGCCAGCGGCTGATAAATTCAGCCACGATCTTGGGTTTCAAGATTCCTTACAGCCTGGCGGAGATCGACGCGGCGACGGATGCGACCTTGAAGCGCTCCGGCTTCGCCGACGCCTATGTGCGGCCCATCGCCTGGCGCGGCAGCGAGCAGATGGGCGTCTCGGCCCAGCAGAGCAAAATCCATCTCGCCATCGCGGTCTGGCAGTGGCCAGCCTACTTTTCGCCGGAGGCCCTGCAAAAGGGCATCCGCATGACCTTCGCCAAATGGCGCCGGCCCTCGCCCGAAACGGCGCCGACGGCAAGCAAGGCAGCTGGGCTCTACATGATCTGCACCTTGTCGAAACATGCGGCCGAGGCCGAAGGCTATGCCGATGCGCTGATGCTCGATTGGCGCGGGCAGATCGCCGAAGCCACCGGCGCCAATGTCTTCCTCGGCATCGGCGGCGAGCTGCACACGCCCAAGCCCGATTGCTTTCTCGACGGCATCACACGGCGCACGGTGATCGACCTCGCCCGCAAGCGCGGCATCAAGGTGACCGAACGCGCCATCATGCCGGAGGAACTGACCAAGGCGGACGAGGTTTTCATCGTCGGCACCGCTGCGGAAGTGACACCCGTCGGTGAAATCGGCCCGCATAATTTCCAGGTCGGGCCGCTCGCGCGGCAGCTTGTGGCGGATTACGGCGCGTTGGTGCGCGGCAAGAGCCTGGCGGCGTAGGGCTTACGAAAGCCACTGAGACACAGAGGCAGGACGCGACAGAGAGGTCGAGGTCGTCGCCAGCCCCCATCTCTCTCTCGTCATGTGTGGATGGTCTCGTCGGGCAGACATTCAGTCCGCTGAGGCACAAAAGAATTCTTCTTTGTGTCTCTGTGGTCCAATTTTACTTTCTCGCACTCACAACTTCGGCCGCCGCGCGGGCGTATCCAGCCAGGCCCGGGCCTTCTCGAAGGCCGCTGCGGCTCGGAAGACGCTGACGTCGTCGTAAGTGCGCCCGACGATGGAGAGCCCGGTGGGCACGCCGGTGGAAGCGAGGCCCGAGGGGACACTCATCACCGGGCAGCGGCTCATCATGTTGAAGCAGACCGTCATAAGCCAGTGGCAGATGCTGTCCTGGGGCTTGCCGTTGATCTTGAGCTTTTCATCAACATAGTCCTTGCCGGCCTTGACCGAGGGCACCGGCAATGTGGGGCAGAGCAGCAGGCGATAACGCTGGTGCAGCTTACCGAGCCCGGCATACATGCGGCCCTCGATCTCCAGACTCTCGAGAAAGTCTTCCACGTGCATGCCTTGCGCGCGCTCGGCGAAGTCGACGGCGTAGGGAGTCATCAGGTCGCGATGCTGAGCCATCACCTTGCCGATCCAGGGCCCGAAGATGGTGCCGAAATGGGCCCAGGCGGCGCGCACGATCTCGTCCTTGTTCCAGCCGATCTCCACTTCGTCAACTGTGGCGCCCAGATCGCGGAACGCCTCGACGGCGGCGCGGGTATTTTTTGCCACATCGGGGTCGACATCGAAACCGTCGAGGGCCGGCGAGAAGGCGATTCGCCAGCTCTTGAGGTCGCCAGAAAGCTCGCTCGGGATGCGCAGCTTCGGTCGGAGGGAGACGATATCCTGGGGGTGCGGCCCGGACATGACGTTCTGCAGCAGCGCGCTATCGGCAACCGTCCGGGCCATCGGCCCGGCATGATTGTAGTGGTCGAGATTGAAGGGGCTGCTGTCGGGATTGCGGCCATAGGGGGGCTTGTATCCCACGACGCCCGACATGGAGGCAGGGATGCGGATCGAGCCGCCGATGTCGGAGCCGTTGGCCAGCGTGGTCGAGCCGGCGGCCAGCGAGGCGCCGGCGCCGCCCGAGGAGCCGCCGCAACTATAGTCCAAATTCCACGGCGTCCGCGTCACTCCCCAGAGCCGGGAATGGGTATAGGGGGCGCAGGAGAATTCGGGCGCAGCGGAGCGGGCGTGGATGAGGGCGCCGGCCTTGATGATGCGTTCCGCGGGCGGCGCCGTATAGCTATCGATATTGTCCTTGAAGACCAGCGAGCCGAAGGTCGTGCGCCAGCCCTTGATGGTGGTCTCGTCCTTGATGACCGTGGGCACGCCCTCCAGCGCCCGAATCCTGCCGTCGGTTTTCATGTATTTGGCCTCGGCTGTCTTCGCCTCGGCCAGCGCCTGCTCGTAGCGCGTGATGGGGAAGGCATTAATCTTCGGCTCTACTGCCTCGGCCCGGTCGATCACCGCGTGCATCAGCTCGACGGGCGAGAGCTTCCGCGCCTTGAAGGCCGCGAGCGCCTCGACGGCGCTCAGGTAACAAAGATCGTTCTGCATGATGGAGTTCCGGGGTCTGGGCGGCGGGAACGGGATCAGGATTTGCGCCAGCGTTCGGCGGCGTGATCGTCGGTGTCGCGGGCGGCGACCCATTGCCCGCCCGCCGCGGTCTCTTCCAACTTCCAGAACGGCGCCTTCGTCTTCAGCCAATCGATCAGGAACTGGCAGCTTTCCAGTGCGGCCTGGCGGTGGGAGGCGGCCGTGGCCACGAGCACGATGCGCTCGCCGGGTAGAAGCCGCCCATAACGGTGGATGATCAAGCTGGCCGAAAGCGGCCAGCGGGACAGCGCCTCGGCTTCGATCTCACCCAGACGCTTTTCGGTCATGCCGGGATAATGCTCCAGGGTCATGGCCTTGAGCGCGCCCTCCTCCGTGACTTCGCGCACCAATCCTACGAAGCTGGCGAGGCCGCCGATGTCGCTGCGCCCGGCGGTCATCCGGCTCAGTTCGGCGCCGATGTCGAAATCCTCCGCCTGGACGCGGATCACCTCAGCCTCCGGTGACCGGCGGGAAAAGGGCGATCTCGTCGCCCGGCCGCACGGGATGATCGGCTGCCGCGTAGTCCTGGTTCACCGCGACGCGCACCGCGCGCCGGTCGGCCAGCGCCGCCTTATGGGCCGGGCTCACCGTCTCCAGCCAATCAAGCAGCTCGCCCACATTGGTGACATAGGCGGGCGGAGTCAGGTCCTCGCCCGGCTTCCCGAGCTTGCCGCGCAGCCAGGCGAAATACAGCAGCTTCATCGGCCGACCTCGTTGAAGGGCAGGAAATCCACCATGCTGCCGGGCTCGAGCCGGGTCAACGCTTCCGACAGTTCCACCAATCCCTCGGCGCCTACCACCCGAGCGTCTCGCCAAGCGCGAGCGTCTCGCTTTCGACGGTACGGGTCGACCGCAGCAGGACGAGGGCAAGGGCGGCATCGATGGTCATGGCTGCATCGCCGGCGGCAAAGCAATCGTTGGTCAACTGCACCATGGCTCAGAGCGCCTTGGCGGCGGCGCGCGCCGGCAGGCCGCAATGGGCGATGATGAAATCGGCGACCGCGGCGGCGTCGTCGATGTCGATTACCGGCAAGGGACAGCTTGCCAAGAGCTCGTCGCTCAGCACCGCGACGATGTGGGAATCCTCGGGATAGAGCAAGGGCTTGCCGGTCTCCCGGCGATGGATCTCGATCTTGTCGTGGCCCTCGCGCTTGAAGCCCTCGACGATCAGCAGATCGACCGGTGTCATATGCGCCATGAATTGCGCCGCCGTCGGCTCTTCATCGCCGCGAAGTTCATGCATCAGCGCCCAGCGTTTGTCGGAAGCCACCAGCACCTCGGTGGCTCCGGCTTCGCGGTGGCGATAGGAATCCTTGCCCGGCTGGTCCACGTCGAAGCCGTGATGGGCGTGCTTCATGGTGGAGACCCGCAGGCCGCGGCGCACCAACTCGGGCAACAATCGGGCGATCAGCGTCGTCTTGCCGCTGCCGCTCCAGCCGGCGAGGCCGATGATGCGCATTACATATGCCGAAGGCCGGCCTTGAGATAGTCGTAGCCGGTGACCATGGTGAGGCCCGCAGCGATCCAGAGACCGCCTTCGCCGATGAGCGTGACGGGCCAAGCGGGCAGGCCGGCATCGCCCAGGATGAGAAAGCCCAGGGCCAGCATTTGCAGCACGGTCTTCCATTTGGCCAGTTGGCTGACCGGCACGCCCACATGCAGCCCGGCAAGATATTCGCGCAGGCCCGACACCAGGATCTCGCGGCAGAGGATGATGAGCGCCGGCAGTACCGTCCAGCCGGTGAGCCGGCGTTCGGCCACCAGGATCAGGATCACGGCGGCCACCAGCAGCTTGTCGGCGATGGGATCGAGGAAACGGCCAAGGTCCGAGACCTGGCGCCGGCTGCGGGCCAGATAACCGTCGAAGAAATCGGTGATGCAGGCGACGGCGTAGAGGATCAAGGCAACCCAGCGCCAGGTGGCGCCGTCGAAATAGAGCAGGATCGCCACCAGCGGAATGGCGACGATCCGCGACAAGGTCAGCAGGTTGGGTAAATCGGTCATGCCGGGATTCCTAGGGCCGCCCCATCTTAGCTTTGCCCATGGAAGTGGTCATAAACCTTTTTCGCGACCGCTTTGTTGATGCCCGCGACGGATTCGAGATCGGTCAGGCCGGCAGCGGCAACCCCGCGGGCCGAGCCGAAATGCAGCAGCAGCGCGCGTTTGCGTTTTCCCCCGATGCCCGGAATCTCGTCCAGCGGCGAGCGCGCGATGTCCGCCGAGCGCTTGGCGCGGTGGGTTCCGATGGCGAAGCGATGGGCCTCGTCGCGCAGGCGTTGCAGGTAGTAAAGCACGGGATCGCGCGGCTCCAGGCTGAAGGGTGCCTGGCCGGGCCGAAAGAACCGCTCGCGGCCGGCGTCCCGGTCGGGGCCCTTGGCGATGGCGACCAGGGCCACATCGTCGATGCCCAGATCGGCGAGCGCGCTTTCGGTGGCAGCGAGCTGCCCGGCGCCGCCGTCGATCATCACCAGATCGGGCCACTGGCCGCGTTCGCGATCAGGGTCTTCCTTCTGGACCCGGGCAAAGCGCCGGCTCATGACCTCGCGCATCATCGCGTAATCGTCCCCGGGGGCGCTCCCGCCGGCGATGGCGAATTTGCGATAGGCGGATTTCATGAATCCTTCCGGGCCGGCGACGATCATGGCGCCATAGGCGCTGCGGCCCTGGAGATGGCTGTTGTCGTAGACCTCGATGCGCTGGGGCAGCTGGTCGAGTCCGAGCGCTGTCTGGACGCCCTCCAAAAGATGGCGCTGGGAGGCATTCTCGGCCAGGCGCCGGGCCAGGGCCTCGCGCGCATTGGCCAGGGCGTTGTCGATCAGATGGCGCCGGGCGCCGCGGCTCGGCCGGCTGATCTCCACCTTGCGTTCGGCCTTGACGCCCAGGGCTTCACCAAGCAGCGCTGCCTCGGCCGGCAATTCATTGACCAGGATCAGTGGCGGCGGAGGCTTGTTGGCATAGAACAGCGCCATGAACCCGGCCATCACCTGGGCCAGCGGCAGATGGCGATCATGGCTGGGGAAATAGCTGCGATTGCCGAAATTGCTGCCGGCGCGAAAGAAGAACACCTGCACGCTTGTCTGGCCGCCGGCCTGGTGCGCGACGATGACATCGGCATCCTTGATTTCGGCGACGTTGATATCCTGATGGCCCTGTACATGGGCCAACGCGCGCAGACGGTCGCGGATCGCGCCGGCGCGCTCGAAATCCAGCGCGTCGCTGGCCGCTTGCATCTCCGATCCCAGGCGCGCTTGCACGTCGCGGCTCTTGCCCGACAGAAAGTCGCGCGCTTGATCCACCAGCTGCCCATAATCGTCCAGCGAGACGCGGCCGACGCAAGGACCGGAGCAGCGCTTGATCTGATACAACAGACAGGGCCGCGTGCGGCTGCTGAAGACGCTGTCGTTGCAGGAGCGCAGCAGGAAGGCGCGCTGCAAGGCGGTGATCGTACGATGGACGGCGCCGGCGGAAGCAAACGGGCCGTAGTAATCGCCCTTGCGCGCGCGGGCGCCGCGATGCTTGGCGATCTGGGGCGCGGGATGGTCGCCGGTGATCAGGATATAGGGAAAGGATTTGTCGTCGCGCAGCAGCACGTTGTATCGCGGCATCAGCCGCTTGATCAGATTGATCTCCAGCAGCAGCGCCTCGACTTCGGTGTTGGTGGTGACGACCTCGAGCTGCGCCGTCTCGGCCACCATGCGGCGCAGGCGTTCGGGCAATTTGCCGATCTGGGTATAGGCGACGACGCGCTTCTTCAGATTGCGCGCCTTGCCGACATAGAGCGCATCACCTGACTTGTTCAGCATGCGATAGACGCCCGGGCTCGCGGGCAGTTGCTTCACCGCCTCGACAATGACGTCGAGACCGCGCGCCAATACGCCGCGAGGGCGCAGATTCCGGCCGTTCTCTGCGGTGTCTTCCGCCATCGTTCCTAGGGTCCGTTTCCGCTTGCCGTTAGATATCCACGGAATCTGTGGATAACTTTGTCGAAAACTAGCGCCGACCGGTATCCAAGCCTAGCGATTCCGTTACTTTCATCTATTTGCTTAAAATTTGGGCAGAAACGTCAAGTCATTGAAGTTGGCCGCTTATTTAAGACCGTCACGTTACAGTTTTGTCATTCAAACAAATTCGGGCTTGACTCGCCTCCGGCCCGGCGGCCCGGGCGGGGGTTGTGCAAAACTCGGTCGCGCGGGCGGCGTTTTGGCCACCGAGAGAGTCGCGTTATTTCAAGGGCTTCGCGCCTTACGTCGATATATTGCTGAACAGACGGTCAGGTTCGCCGCTGGAAGCGCTCGATCTCGACGCCCACGCTGGTGGCTTCGGGAAAGACATCGAGTTTTTCCACCCGCACCCGCGCGCTAAGCACGCGCCGGTCGGCCAGGCACATGTCGGCGATGCGTTCTGCCAGCGTCTCGGCGAGGTTCACATGGCCCGCACCCACCACCCGGCGCAGGCCGGTCACCAAGCCGCCGTAGCAGACCACGTTGTCGTAATCGTCGTCGATGGGTCCGCTGTCGGCGACGGTCAGATCCAGATTGACGCGAATGCGCTGGCCGGCCAGGCGCTCATGCTGATGCAAGCCGATCTTGGCCGTCATCATCAGATCGCGCACGAAGACGCGGGATTCGCCGCGCAAGCTTTCCGTGGCCGACGCCGCGCGGACCGCCTTGGCCGTTCGGTCTGTCCTGACCTTGCTCATGGATCATTATCCTCCCGCTCTCATTCGCTCGCAACGAAACCGCGCGAGGATTGCGCCCAGCCCAGATGCTCGCCGCCATCCAGCGCGATCATCTGTCCGGTCATGGAGGGGGTCGCCATGATGAAGCGCAAAGTGGCGGCGATCTCCTCGGGCGTCGAGCCGTGCTTCAACGGCACGGCAAGCTGCTGCTGGCGGAATTGCTCGGCGCTCTGGCGCTCGCTCGGCAGGGTCGGACCGGGTCCGATGCCGTTGACGCGGATGCGCGGCGCCAGCGCCAGGGCCAGCGTCCGGGTCAAGGTCCAAAGGCCGCTCTTGGCCACGGTATACGACAGGAAGTAGGGAGTCAGTTTCCATACCCGCTGATCCAGCAGATTGACGATATTGCCGTCGACACCTTCGGGAAGCTGCTGGGCAAAGGCCTGGCTCAATACCAGGGGCGCGCGCAGATTGATTTCGATATGGCGATCCCAGGACTCGCGCGTGGCGGTATCGACCTTGTCCATCTCGAAGTTGGAGGCGTTGTTGACCAGGCAGGTCAGCGGCCCCAGCGCCTCGACGGCGCGCGGCACCAACCGCACCACATCGGCCTCACGCGCCAGATCGCAAACCAGCGCAGCAGCGCGACCGCCGAGCTTTTGGATTTCGGCGACCACCGCTTCGGCTGCGGCGCGCGAGCGGCGGTAATGCACCGCGACGGCCCACCCGTGACGGGCCAGGTCCAGCGCAATGGCCCGGCCGATGCGCTGGGCGCCGCCGGTGACGAGGGCAGTCTGGCCGGTCACGGTTTTCTCGGCTTGAACCCCAGGGCGGCGGAGTTGATGCAAAAGCGCTGGCCCGTCGGCTTCGGGCCGTCCGGGAAGACATGGCCCAGATGGCTGGCGCAGCGCGCGCAATGCACCTCGGTGCGGGTCATGAAGAAGCTGCGGTCGGTCTTGGTCTCGACCAGGGCCGGGTCGGCAGGCTGCCAGAAGCTGGGCCAGCCGGTGCCGGACTCGAATTTGGTGGCCGAGTCGAACATTGGCGCACCGCAGCCCACGCAGGTATAGACGCCATCCTCGTGATGGTCGGCATAGATGCCGCTGAAGGCGCGTTCGGTGCCGTGCTGGCGGGCCACTTTGTATTGCTCCGGCGTCAGCTGGGCGCGCCATTCGGCATCGGTCTTGACGACTTTATCAATGGTTTTGTGGCCGGGTTTGTCGGTCATGGTTTTATCGCTCATGGTGAGAACATGCCTCTTGGGCTGATAGATGGTCAACCGATGCGAAAAATACGAGTCAGTTCGAGGATGGGGATTGGGCTTGGGTTGGTGGCGATGGCCTCGACGCGGGATTCATCGGATTCCGAGTGCAGACCCTCGCCCCCGCGGTATTGTTCGTACAGTTCCAATCGGGACTGAAGCCCATGTTGCCAAGCCATGGCTCATCTGCGCTGGGATTTCGCACCGATACCCACAGCGCAAAGCAGGCCATAATCGCGATAGGCACGCCGGCGCCGAGGAAGCGCCAAAATCGCTTTCGATTTTGCCATCGGATGGCGCGGACAGCTTCCGCTACAAGGCAAACCGCCGTGACGAAGAGGAACACCGTCAGCGTAATGGGAGATGGCATGCCTACTTCCTCGTTGCAGAATCCTTGGGCGCTTCCCAGGGCCTGCCGTCCTTGTGGACGAAGGTATCCTTGCCGTCGAGGGATATGAGCCGCAAATCGAGGCCGGGATATTCGACCTCGTCCTCTGGCCGCCGATCGCCGACTTCGAGATAGAGCACGTCGCTGTTCGAGCGGTTCACCAACTGGTGACCGTCGGGCTGGCCGGCGGGAAAGCCGGCGGCCATGCCGGGCCCGAGAGTCTGCGCGCCGGCGTCGGTGACCAGTTCGACTTCGCCCTGCAGGACATAGACGAATTCCTCCTCGGCTTTGTGCCAATGGCGCAGGGCTGATGCCGTTCCCGGTGGCAGGCGCGCCAGATTGACGCCGAAATGGCTCAATCCTACTGCATCGCCCAGGGCGCGTTTCTCGCGGGCGGCGACGTCGGCGCGGAAGGGCGCCGGGTAGCCCGAGCCGGTTCGGGGCGTCACCGTCGCCGGATCGAGGGCGGGCGCCTTCGGTGTCGGATGCTTCGGCATTGTGTTTCCCCCCGATCGAAACTTATCGCGAAATCAGCGCCGCGGGCGGCCCCCGCGCGGCTTGGCCGGCCGGCCCACGTTCTTGCCGCCGAAGCCCTGGCCCGTCACGCGCCCCGCCATGCCGCCGGTGGAGCGCGCCCGCACTTGGCCGGGCTCTGAGACGCCGAGATCGAGGGCCTCAAGGCGGCGAATCTCGTCGCGCATGCGCGCCGCTTCCTCGAATTCCAGATCGGATGCTGCTTGGCGCATCTTCTTTTCCAGATCGGCGATGGTTGCCTGAAGGTTATGGCCCAGATTGTGAATCTCGCCGGCAACGCCGGTATCGACGGTCACCCGGTCGCGCTCATAGACACTCTGCAGAATGTCACCGATGGTTTTCTTGATCGACTCCGGCGTGATGCCATGGGCGGCGTTATAGGCGCGCTGCTTCTCGCGCCGGCGGTCGGTCTCGGCCAGCGCCGCCTTCATCGATTGAGTCATGACATCGGCGTAGAGGATGACCCGGCCGTCGATGTTGCGCGCCGCCCGGCCGATGGTCTGGATGAGGGCGGTTTGCGAGCGCAGATAGCCTTCCTTGTCGGCATCGAGAATCGCGACCAGGGCCACTTCGGGAATATCCAGGCCTTCTCGCAGCAGGTTGATGCCGATGAGCACGTCGAAGGCGCCCAGGCGCAGATCGCGGATGATCTCGATGCGCTCCAGCGTCTCCACGTCGGAGTGGATGTAGCGCACCCGCACGCCGGCCTCGTGCATGTATTCGGTCAGATCCTCGGCCATGCGCTTGGTGAGCGTGGTGATCAACACCCGCTGGCCCAGGCGCGCGCATTCACGGCATTCGGCCACCACATCGTCCACCTGGGTCTCGGTCGGGCGGATGATGCAGGGCGGATCGATCAGACCGGTCGGGCGAATAACCTGCTCGGTATAGACGCCGCCGGTGCGCGCCATCTCCCAGGGGCCGGGCGTGGCCGAAATATATGTCGTCTCCGGCCGCATCGCCTCCCACTCCTCGAACTTGAGGGGCGGTTGTCGATGCAAGAGGGCAGGCGGAAGCCGTATTCGGCCAAGGTCGATTTGCGGGCATAGTCGCCGCGATACATGCCGCCCAGCTGCGGCACGGTGACGTGACTCTCGTCGACGATGAGAAGGGCATCCTCGGGCAGATATTCGAACAGAGTGGGCGGCGGCTCACCCGGATTGCGGCCGGTGAGGTAGCGCGAATAGTTCTCGATGCCGGCGCAACTGCCGGTCGCCTCGATCATCTCGACGTCGAAGGTGGTGCGCTGCTCCAGGCGCTGGGCCTCCAGCAACTTGCCGGCCTTGTTCAACTCGTCGAGGCGGATCTTCAGCTCGAACTTGATCTGCTTGACGGCCTGCGAGAGCGTCGGCTTGGGCGTGACGTAATGGCTGTTGGCGTAAAGCTTGATCTCGGCGAGATCCTCCGCCTTCTCGCCGGTCAGGGGATCGAACTCGCTGATGGATTCGATCTCGTCGCCGAAGAGGGAAAGGCGCCAGGCGCGGTCTTCCATATGGGCCGGGAAGATCTCCAGGGAATCGCCGCGCAGGCGGAAACTGCCACGATAGAAATTGGCGTCGTTGCGCTTGTAGTGCAATTCCACCAGACGGCGCAGAAGCTGGGTGCGATCGACGTCGGCGCCCACCTTCAGCGTCTCCGTCATGGTGGAATAGGTCTCGGGCGAGCCGATGCCGTAGATGCAGGAGACGGAGGCGACGATGACCACGTCGCGCCGCTCGAACAGGGCCCGGGTCGCCGAATGGCGCATCCGGTCGATCTGTTCGTTGATCGAGCTTTCCTTCTCCACGTAGGTATCGGTCCGCGGCACATAGGCCTCGGGCTGGTAGTAATCGTAGTAGGAGACGAAATACTCCACCGCGTTCTCGGGGAAGAAGCTCCTCATCTCGCCATAGAGCTGGGCCGCCAGGGTCTTGTTGGGCGCCAGGATCAGCGTCGGGCGCTGAAAATGCTGGATGACATGGGCCATGGTGAAGGTCTTGCCGGAGCCGGTGACGCCCAGCAGGACCTGGTCGCGTTCCTGGCGCTCGAGCCCGGCGATCAGATCGGATATGGCCTGGGGCTGGTCGCCCGCTGGCTTGAAATCCGAGACGATCTTGAACGGCACGCCGCCGGTGGCGCGCGGCGGGCGTCGGACGAAGGGCAACAGGATGGGGCCGGTCGGGGCTTCGCGCAGCATCGCGGAACATATAGCGCACAAACGCCAGGACGCAATGTCCGGCTGGCGGATATCTGCCGAACATCAGGCGATTGATTCGGCCGCTTCCTCCGGCAGGCCGAAGACCTGCGAGCGCTGAGCAAAGCCCCGGAGGGCGAAATCGCCGAGCGGTGTCAATCTCGCCGGGCGATAGCGGGCGAAATCCGCGGAGACCAGAACGCTGCGGCCCAATTCCGCCGATAGTCTTTCCAGCCGGGCGGCAAGGTTGACCATCGGCCCGATGCAGGTGAAGTCGAGGCGATTGCCGCCGCCGATATTGCCGTAGAGCAATTCGCCGATATGCAGCGCTAGGCCGAAGCGCAACCGGTCGACGCTGCCGTCGCCGACGGGGTCCCGCAAGGCGGCGATCTGGGCGCGGGCCTCGCGCGCGGCCTCCAGCGCCGCGGCGCAGACGGTCGCCGCGGCTTCTTCGCCCGCCACCGGAAAGATGGCCAGCAACCCATCGCCCATCAGCTTCAGCACTTCGCCGCCGCGGGCGAGGATCGCCGGTATCTGGCAGTCGTAATAGCGGTTCAGCAGCGCGATAACGGTAGGCCCCGGCAGACGATCGGCCAAGGCGGTGAAGCCCCGCAGGTCGGACAACCAAATGACGGCGCGAATCGCCTCGGTATCGCCGCGGCGAATCCGCCCGGCGAGGATGCGCTCGCCGCTTTGATGGCCGATATAGGTATCGAGCAGCGTCACCATGACACGGCGCAGCGAGCGGATTTCCGCCACCCGGGCCAGCGAAGGCACGACGGCCTCGAGCGTTTGCATGTCGCTGGCCGAAAATCCCCCGGCGCGTTCCGTGCTCCATGTCGCCACATGGGTCGTGCCGTCAGTGAAGATCAGCGGGCTGGCGAAATAGTCGGTCACGCCCGCGGCCTTGAATTCGGCCAGCACGGGAAAGTCAATCGGAGAATTCGGATCGCAGAGGCGGCGGCGGATTGCCTTGCCCTTGCGCTGAACCACGGCACCCGGGCTGCGCAGATACTCTTCGTCCTGGAGAAGCTCGAAATCGCCGTCTGTAATCTCGACCGGCTGGCCGGGGCGCCGGACGAAGCGCCGGCCGATGGAATTGGGATGCAGCGTGCGCACGAAGACACCCACTCGCGCCAGGGACAGACCGGCTGCGGTCAGGCGCTCGCAGAGTTCGGCGAGAACGGCTTCCGTGGTCGGGGCCGAACGCGCGCCGTCGGCAAGCCAGGCGAGGGTGTCGGCGGCACCGGTCATCGGGGCAATCTAGCACCCGCCGCCGACGCGGCGCCATGCACTCAGCCCAGCGAGGGCGTCGGCCGCGGATGCAACGGCGGGGCCGCCGGTCCGGAGAAGGGCGCCGGGCCGACATAGAGGATCGACAGAACCGCCAGGGCCACCAACAAAAAGGCCACGGCGCCAAATCCGACATTGGCCCAGAGCCGGCGCCGCCGGCGCGGGCGCGTGGCAATCAGGAAACCAGGCAGCGCCGATCGGTAGGGTAGACCCTGTTCCGTCATCTCGTCGTTACTTTCCGGCTCGTGCCGTTGAAGGGAAAACATGAGGCGCATAAGAGCAGCGCCCCGTGGCAGCACCGGTGCCGGATTAAGGCGATTCCGCGATTTTTCATGGCGAAAGAGAGGCTGACTCGAGTTCGATCCCTCGACTCATTCGTCATGCCAGAGGCGGTCGAAGGCCGAGCCTGGATGACAGAAGGCCGGATATCCTACCTTCTTGAATAGCGATGTTTGACCCCGACAGGAAACCAGTCGGGATCGCCGGCCGGCTTCAGCTCGACTTTCGGCCGGCGATATTCGGCGGGCGTGTAATTGGCGAATTCGGTATTGAGACGCAGAAGCTGCCCCAGGATCGAATCGGCCATGGATTGGGCCTTGGCCTCGTCGGGGCTCACATTGGGCGCGAGTTCGACGGCGACATAGAGTTCGGGCGCGACGTCGAGACCTTCCTTGGCCATGACCACGAACTTTCCCGTGGTCCAGGCGGCGATCTCCGATTGCTCCAACCCGACCGCGATGTTCTCCGGATAGACATTGGCGCCGAAATAGGACACGGCGAAATTGGCCCGGCCGAAGACATAGACGAAGGGCAGGTGGCGAACGCCGCGCCAGCTGTGCCCGGCGAGACCCGGCAGCGGATCAAAACCATGATGCGTCAGAAAGCGCATCATCTCGTCATAAGCGATCAGCCCGCCGTGATCGGCGATGTGGTAGCGCAGCAGCGGCACGCCGTTGTCGCCGGAGAACAGCAATGTGCCCTCGGCAGTTTCGAACAGGCGGCTATAGGGATCGTATTGCGCCAAGGTAGGAAGCCGCGCCTCACCGAACAGCTCGCGGGCGGCATCGGGTCGCGAGGCGAGGAAACGGCGGATCTGGATGGAAAGCGGAGTCTCGTTGGCCAATACGCCCGCATCGGCGGTGCCGTAGAGCGAGGCGAAATCGTAGCAGGGGTCGTTCGATCCTATGCGCTCGGCCAGCAGGCTGCGCCATTCCTCGCTGAAGACCTCGCCCGCCATGACCATCCGGACCTTGAGTTTGGGCCAGTCGATGCCCGCGGCGGGGCCGCCGTCGATGATGTCCTTGAGGTAGGGCGGATAGCCCAGCAGCACCGTCTGATCGAAGCCGGGGCTGAGTTCGCTCAGGATGCGATAGATCTCGGGCTTGTTCATGCCCGGGGCGACGGTCAGGATCGGATAGCCCTTGGCGGCCAGATGGCGGCAGCAGGCGAGCGTGTAGAGCCCGCCCACCCAGCTGCCCAAGGCGAAGCAGACGACGGCCAGGCTGCGCCGTTCGTCGGCCATGAAACTGTCGTGAAAGACCTGCTCGAAGCGCTGGGCGATATGCAGCTCGTCACTTACGAAGCGCGGCCAGAAGGTGGGCTTGCCCGTCGAGCCGGAGCTCACCGCCATCATATCGCAGCCGGCAAGCTTTCCCCCGCGCACCAACTCCGCCAGCGGATAGCGCTGCACGTAATTGGCCTTCGTCATCAGCGGCAGTCGGTCGAGATCGGCGGGTACGCGAATCACCGCCGGGTCGATGTTGCGCTCAGCCAGGAAGCTGCGATAGGCGGGCACATGGGCCAGCATGTCGTGGAACAGCGCGATGGCCCCAGCCCGAGGGTCGCCGCCGGCCTCGGCATGGGTCAGAAGACGGTCAAGGGGCGTTTCCGCGAAATGGCGCCAAGCCTCGGCGGCGCGTTGTGGTTGGCGATGGTCGAGCACAGTGGATTCCCTTTCCGGGGTCATGTTTGCGTAACGATAGGCTCGCCAGCAGGCTCGGGCCAAGGCGGATGTGGTGACGTTGTTCCGGCCGAAAATCCGGGTTAAGGTCCCGCCGCCCTTTTCAATCCGGAGCCAGTCATGAGTTTCCTCGCCGAACGCCTGTCGCGCATCAAGCCCTCGCCCACCATTGCGGTCAGCCAGAAGGCGCGGGAGCTGAAGGCCGCCGGGCGCGACGTCATCGGCCTGGGCGCAGGCGAGCCCGATTTCGACACGCCCGACAATATCAAGGAAGCGGCCGTTGCCGCCATCCGCCGCGGCGACACGAAATATACCGCCGTCGACGGAACCGACGCGCTGAAGGCCGCCATCTGCGGCAAGTTCAAGCGGGAAAACAAGCTCGACTACAAGCTCGATCAGATCACGGTTTCATCCGGCGGCAAGCAAGTGATCTTCAACGCGCTCCTCGCCACGGTCCAGCCCGGCGACGAGGTGATCGTGCCGGCGCCCTTTTGGGTCAGCTATCCCGATATCGCGCTGCTCTGCGGCGGTACGCCGGTGCCGGTGAATTGCCCACAGAACAACCGCTTCAAACTGCGGGCGGAGGATCTGGAGGCCGCGATCACCCCCAAGACCAAATGGGTGATCCTCAACAGCCCGAACAATCCGACCGGCGCCGTTTACACCGCCGCCGAGTTGAAGGCCCTGGCGGAGGTGCTGTTGCGCCATCCCCATGTCTGGGTGCTGACCGACGACATGTATGAGCATCTGATCTATGGCGATGCCAAATTCGCCACCATCGCCGCCGTCGAGCCGCGGCTCTATGAGCGCACGCTGACCATGAACGGGGTCAGCAAGGCCTATTGCATGACGGGCTGGCGCATCGGCTATGCCGGCGGGCCGGCCCCGCTCATCAAGGCCATGGCCAAGATCCAGTCCCAGAGCACAACGAACCCCAGTTCCATCAGCCAAGCCGCCTCCGTCGAGGCGCTCAACGGGCCCCAGCAATTCATCGCCGAGCACAATGTGAAGTTCCGCGAGCGCCGCGACATGGTGGTCGCGATGCTGAATCAGGTGCCGGGCCTGTCCTGCGACACGCCGGACGGCGCCTTCTATGTCTATCCTTCCTGCGCCGGCGCCATCGGCAGGAAGACACCCCAGGGCAAGGTCGTCGCCAGCGACGACGATTTCGTGACATACCTGCTGGAGGCCGAGGGCGTGGCCGCGGTTCAGGGTTCGGCCTTTGGCCTCTCGCCTTTTTTCCGGATTTCCTATGCCACCTCCGCCGAAGCCCTTCGCGACGCCTGCACCCGCATCAAGCGCGCCTGCGAGGCATTGAAGTAAGTCCGACAAATCGTCCACTGAAGCACCCCCTAACCTGACCCGGCGCCACTGAAGGGGGGCGGGGACAAAATGGCGTTTTCGCTTGCCATCGACCCGTTTCGGCGGAAGTCTTGGGGTGACCGTCCAGAGGGCGGCATCGCGCCCCGCACCCACGGTCGTGGGAGGTTGACTTGGTGGACAGATCCCCTGCGGCGCCTCGTTGCGCCGCGCTCGTCGGGCCTTATCTCACCGGCAAGACG
>Ga0137361_10000384_pt1 | contig 24376 bp, 22 predicted proteins | sample Mad1_80_16metaG_FD_104923 | JGI IMG/M metagenome (GOLD analysis project Ga0137361, IMG submission 104923) | Vadose zone soil microbial communities from Angelo Coast Range Reserve, California, USA - Mad1_80_16 metaG | ecosystem: Environmental > Terrestrial > Soil > Vadose zone | place: USA... | reverse complement strand
GCCGCGCACCGACCCGCAGGACTCGCCGTCGGACCCGACGGCGCGCTCTACGTCGCGGACGATGCGCACGGCCGTGTCTGGCGCATCATCTACTCGGGCACCGTCGCGGCGACGCGCGGCGTGCCTGCATCCGCTCCATCCGAACGCGCCGGAGCTCCCGCGGCGGCGCCCGCTGAGCGCGTCGGGCCGCCCGAGGGCATCCATCCCGACGCCGGCGCCAATGCAGCGGGCTTGCCGACACCCAAGGGCGCAACGGCTGCGATGGTCGCGCTGGGCGACCGTCTCTATCACACCAACACATGCGTCGGATGCCACGGATCCAACGCGGAGGGCACGCCGCTCGGATCCGACCTCACGAAGGGCAAATGGCTGTGGGGCGACGGCAGTCTCGCTGCGATCAGCCGGACGATCACCCAGGGCGTCGCGAACCCCAAGGAGCACACGGGCGTGATGCCGCCGATGGGCGGCGCAGAGCTCTCTCCATCGGACGTCTCGGCACTCGCCACGTATATCGCGGCTCTGAGCCAGCGCGCCGAGCGTTGAAAGGAGATGGAACGATGACGCGACCTCGCGTCGTTGTGCTCGCAATGCTGGGTCTTGGGCTGCCGGCGATGGCCCACGCCCAGTCGGTCCGGGCTCAGCTCGAAGACGCCCAGGCGAAAGTTGTCGGGACCGCAACGCTCAGCGAAGTCCCCGGCGGCGTGCGCGTCACGCTCCGGGTGAACGGGCTCAAGCCCGGCGAGCACGGGTTCACATTCACGCGGTCGGGAAGTGCGAGCCCGTCTCCCATGTCCGGCCTCTGGTTTCAGCCTTGGCGTTACGCGGCGAAAAAATCCCTGCGGAGGGGTAGCGGGCGGCGGCTGGCCGCTAAGTGCTCATCGTCAAGAACGAGGACGCTGCCCTCTTAAACTAAAACCTGGCCAGCTTATCGCTACGCTACGGAGACGACCTAGTGTCGGACGTTGAACAGTTCGAAATCCTCGTTGAGGCGGTCTCTTTGAGCAGTTGCACCCAATTTCTTGCCACTCCCTACGTCGTACGCCATCGACAATCCGGTCTGAGACGAGTGCGATGCTGATCCAGCCGATCGATTACTTCCTGGTGGCGTGGTTCGCCGTCGCCATCCTTTCCACGATCTGGGTGGGCTGGGATCAATTCAGGAACAACCCCGAGCCGGGGGTGATGAAGTGGGGCTTCATTCTCGTGACAGTCTACATGGGGCCCCTCGGCCTCCTGCTCTATGTCCTCGCCGACAAGGAGCCGAGGCCGGGGACCCACGAGCAATTCACGGCGTCCCTGTGGAAGCAGGGGGTCGGCAGCACGATCCACTGCGTCGCCGGCGACGCGACGGGCGTCATCCTGGCCGCCGCCATCACCGCCGCCTTGGGGCTGCCGATGCGGATTGACCTGATCGTCGAGTACCTCGCCGGCTTCGCGTGCGGCCTGTTCATCTTCCAGTCGCTCTTCATGAGGGAGATGATGGGCGGGAGTTACTGGGAAAACGTCCGCACGACGTTCCTTCCCGAGCTGATCAGCATGAACGCGATGATGGCCGGCATGGCGCCCGTCATGAGCTTCCTCATGATGGGCCGCGACATGCGCGCGATGGTGCCGACGGAGCTGCTCTTCTGGGGCGTCATGTCGCTCGGCGTGATCGCGGGCTTCGCCGTTGCGTATCCGGTGAACGTCTGGATGGTCAGCCGCAAGCTCAAGCATGGGCTGATGACGGAACGAAAGCCGGGCTCCCAGTTCGACCTCCAGCACGTCCATGCCGGGCATGGTCAACAGGGCCATCAAGCCGGCGCCTCGGCTGAGCACCACGGAGCAGGCGGAGCGACCGGACACGGCGAGCATGGTGGGGAACACCACGAGATGACGACGGACGCCACGCGCCCGCAGCTGGCGGCCGTCACGGGCGTGACGTCATTGATGCTGCTCGCCGGCCTTATCGTGCCCGGGTTCTACGTCAACCTGTCGCTGAGCGCGCACGACGTGGGTGGCAACATCATGCCGCGCGGGATGATCATGGATTTCGACACGCCGGCGGCCGCGATGCGTGACATGGCCGCCATTCATCCTCGTCACGTGTCATTCCACGCCGCCCGCGACGCGCGCGGGGATCAGCCGTTGGCACCGCATCGAGAACGGCGTGAAGGTCTTCGACATCGAGGCATCGGTGATCCGTTGGCACATTCTCGACGGCGTCTCCGTGGATGCCTACGCATTCAACCGCCAGATCCCAGGGCCGCGCGTGCGCCTCGTTGAGGGCGATCGAGTGCGCATCAACGTCCGTAACTCCTTGCCGGAGGCGACGACGGTCCACTGGCACGGTCTCGTCGTCCCGAACGAGATGGACGGCCCGGCCGAGATCACCCAGGCGCCCATCCCACCGGGTGGCACCTACGTGTACGAGTACACGGTCCAGCAGTCGGGCACGTTCTTCTACCACACTCACGATCACGCCGACCGCCAGCAGGCGTTCGGGCTCTACGGGGCGCTCCTGATCGAGCCACGTGCCGCCGGCGAACCGCGCGCCGACCTCGACTACACGATCCAGCTCCAGGAGTGGCTCAAGCGCGAGTGGCTCACGTATCCAGCGATGCTGATGGAGGGCGGCCTGCCGAACTTCTTCACGATCAACGGCAAGGCATACCCGGCGACGGACGTGGTCCGGATGCAGGTGGGCCAGACCATCAAGCTGCGGTTCATCGGGACGAACAACAACTTCGTTCATCCGATGCACGTCCACGGAGGTCCGTTCGAGGTCGTCGCGCTCGACGGCGTCACGCTTGCGCCGTCGGCTCGGTATTTCGCGGACACGGTCAACGTCGGGCCGGGACAGCGCTGGGACGTGATCTGGAAGGCACGGCAACCGGGCAAGTGGCTGGTGCATTGCCACATCCCTCACCACACGACGAACAACAACGTCGAGCAGCAGGGTGGCGGTGGGCTGACCATGATCCTCCATGTTCAATGAAAGGGGGAACGCCGACGCCCACGACGGGGACAACGATGGCAACGCCGCCTCGTGCATGCTTCACGCCGCGCTGCTGGGCGGCCGGGTTGGCGTTCCCGTGGCGCGCCCACTCACGCCCTCTGTTGCCGTCCTTCCCATCGAACTGGTCCGGTCGAGGGCCGAGGTTAGCCCCGAGGACCGCCCCGTGTGGTCCTGGTGCGTGCTCTTCCTCGGCGGCGGCCGCCGCCCACACCGGCGCGCCGTGAGCTTCCAGTGCCGCCTGCGTCGACATCGGCGCTGCCGGAAGAGGGGCTTGCCCGCCGTGGTTGAGTGCGAGATCGTGTGCGGCAGCCTGTGAGGAGAGCGATCGTGCGGGAGGACCGAACATGAAGATCACCGACGTCGATCTCACCTTGTTCGCCTGGGAGGGCATCCCGCCCACCACGTACGGCAAGCACACTGGAAAGTTCGGCGGCCGGAGCCACCTCGGCCTGCTCACCATCACCACTGACGATGGGATTCGGGGCCACGCCTTTCTGGGTTCGGCGATGCGGGGGGCGCACCTGGACGGGGAATCGCTGATCGAGGCCCTGAAGCCCGTCGTCCTCGGTCAGGACCCGCTGGATCGCGAACGGCACTACCGGGCAATGTGGCAACGGAATCGGGCCACGACACTCAGAGCGATCGGGGCGGTGGACGTCGCGCTGTGGGACATCGCCGGAAAGGTCGCGGGCCAGCCTATCCACCGGCTGCTCGGTGCCTACCGGGAGAGCGTGCCCGCGTATGCCAGCTCCGCCGTTCTGCCCTCGGCACCGGCGTACGCCGAGGAGGCAGCGAAGTTCAAGTCCCAGGGGTGGTTGGCCTACAAAATTCACCCCCCGACCGATCCGCAGCTCGACATCGAGGTCTGCCGGGCGGTTCGCAAGGCCGTCGGCGACGGGTTCACCCTGATGCTCGATGGGTCGTGGGCCTATCAATACCCGGAAGCGCTGCGCGTCGGGAAGGCCATCGAGGAGCTGGGGTACCATTGGTACGAGGATCCGCTGGCGGACGATGATCTGTACACTTATGTCAAACTGAAGCAGCAGCTGCACATACCGATCCTGGCCACCGAGTATTCCCCGGGCGGGTTTACCGCGTTCGCCCCCTGGATCACCGCCCACGCGACCGACTTCCTCCGCGGCGACGTGGCTGTCAAGGCTGGCATCACCTCGCTCGTCAAGACCGCGCATCTGGCCGAGGCCTTCCACATGAACCTCGAGGTCCATCACGGCGGCAACTCGCTCAACAACGTGGCAAATCTCCACGTCATCATGGCGATCAAGAACTGCGAGTTCTTCGAGGTGCTGCTGCCCGCCGGCGCCCAGAAGTACGGTCTGGTGGAGGACATCGAAGTGGACTCGAACGGGCTGGTGCACGCGATGGGCGAGCCGGGGCTGGGGGCCGCCATCGATTTCGATCTGATCGAGCGGCGGAAGACTGCCGTTCTTAGATAAACGCCGCGCCGGAGACCCCGACCGCGCACGGATCCGGCCTACTCCGGCGTGACCAGGACTGTATAGCCCAGCGTCGCCAGACGCTGGGCATAGCGTCCCGCGTCGGCGCGGCCCGCGAAGCGCCCGGCGCGCACGCGGTATGGCGGGAGAAAAAACTGTTCCGCCTTTTCGATCGGGATGATGGGAACGCGATCGAAAAGCTCGCCGTGCCGCTCGAGCAAGCGTTTACAGACGCCCAAGCACGCGGAAGTGTTGGCCCCGACGGGGTTCACGCTAGGCCCCATGGGCACTCGCGGTGGTCTGTCTGCCGGCTGCCGTCGCGGCGTTCGGGCGAGTGACGGGGTTACCTCGGGCCAGGCGCCTGCCCGGCCGCCCGGGTCAGAAGCGCCACATCATGGATGGACTCGAAGAGCGGGTCCACCAGGCGACGCGGCGCCCGCGAGCGGGAGCCCCCCCAGGACATTGCACACCGAGCGTGGCCGTGTCGCCACCGCACGCCACCATAAGCCACCGTTGTGTCCGGCTGCGCACGCGACGTCCCGTAAGGGGTGGACGGACTGCGTGGAGCGCTGCGGATGCCCCCCGCGACGTCGCCCGTGCCGACGCTCATTGGAGTTCGAGGCTCCAGCGACCCGAGTATCGCGTTCTTGCTGAAACGCCGGCGTCGGGCGGCCGACACATCCGCGACGCCATCTCAATAGACGGTTGCGCCGTCATCGCCATCATGGCACGCGGGTTGTTCGATTGGATCACCGAGGACGCTTCGACTCCGCCAGCGGAGCGATGGACCTCGGACTCGCGGAACCGGTGCGTGGTGTTGGCAGACGAGCAGAGTGGTTCTTTAGGGGGACGAGAGTGACCAGACAGACGAGCGCCCATGCCGACCCGTCGCGGCCGCAGCCTCCTCATCGGCGGTGCCGCCATGGTCGCCGCAGCAGCGCTACCAGCCAGTATGGTAGCCGCTTGTGTGCGCCATTCGTGATGACGCAACTGGCTGCTCTGGCTCTATTCATTCTGCTGCCCATCGCCGCAGCGAAACGGTTCCGCAGCGCGCCGGTTCTGCTGGCGTGAACGCAGGACTCATCAGCGTAATCTTCGACCACTCTGGGATCCCCGGAACGATCTGGCGGAAGGATGCACGCGGACCTGGTCAACCGTGAGCTGCCGGAGTTCCTCGAAAAGGGCAAGTAGTGGGCGTCCGGCAGGGAGGCGAAGATGGTCGCCCTGAGAGTCAATGCCAGGTTGCATCAGGTCGACCTGCCGCCCGACATGCCCGTGTTGCTACCGAACCCTTGATGATCACTCAGTCACCAGGGTTGGCGCCGCGGCCTCTCGGATGGCGGAAGACATGAACGAGTCCGAGCGCCTTCTCTGCCGTTGTGGCGGTAGCGCGGAGACGCTCACCGGGTATCAGGGCTTGACATGCGACGCGGTCGACACCTGGGCCGGTGGCCAGCAGGAGAGTGCACGCGTCCGTGAAAATAGGAGCTGGCCTCGGTGAGCGTGACGAAGTGGAGGGGTTCGAGATGATTGCCAACGATGACCAAGTGTTGACCACCGAACCTGGCGTCGTGACCGGCACTGCCGGGTCGACAGCCGGTTCGATAACCACAACACGAAGGAGAGGACGCCGCCATGAATGCGAACTCGACTGACGAGGAACGGTTAACCGGTCGACGCGCATTTCTAAGGCAAGTCGCAACTCTTGCCGGTGGCACGTCACTTGCGCCAAAAGTCATCGGTGCCGCAGCGTTGGCGGCGGGCGGCGCGAGTGCCGCGCCAGCCTCGGCGCAGCCGGCTGGCGCGTCCACCGCTTCTGCGCCGGCGTTCGGTTATGAATCGCTGGGCCCTGACGAGGCGAGTTTCGTTGAAGCGATGGTCAACGTCATGTGCCCGGCCGATACCCTTACTCCCAGCGGTGTCGACTGCGGCCTTGCCGTATTCATGGACCGGCAACTCGCCGGCGGCTTTGGCAAAGGGGATCGACTATATATGCGCGGTCCCTGGAAGCAAGGGAAACCACAGCTCGGTTACCAACTGCCGCTCACCCCTGACCAATTCTTCAAGGCGGGCGTAGCGGCAGCCAATGCTGCGTGTAGAGAGAGGTTTAACAAAGACTTTGATGAACTGGAGCCTGCCGATGCGGATGCTTTTCTACGCGACCTGGCTGGCGGCAAGATCAGCGACATACGCGTTCCGCTGGCCCAATGGTTCAACGAACTCGTCTACCCATTGTTCACGCAGGCCTGCTTTGCCGATCCGATGTATGGCGGCAATAACGGCAAGGTCTTTTGGAAGATGATCGGCTATCCCGGCCTTCCCGCCACACACACGCGAGACATGGTGAATTTCCGTGGCAAACCCTACCCAGGGGCCAAGGACCCGAAGGCAATCCCCGACTTCAGCTGAGAGAAGGGACGTGTCATGGCGACGACATTGAAGAAGCGCACCGTAGTCATCTGCGGTGGCGGCCTGACCGCGGGCCTCATCGCGCGACAACTCACTTCAAAGAACGTCGACGTACTCGTCTTGGAGCGCGGCTACGACCACACCAGGGCGGCCGAGGCCAAGTTGCCGAACCAACGCGATGAGTTGCGTTGGGCGACGCACGCGGGCCTTGCCCAGGACTGGGCCGTTCAGACGTACACACTGCGTCATGGGCGTAACGAAACCGCGCTTCCGGTCCGCCGGATGGAAGCCTTCCTTCCCGGGGAAGGCATGGGCGGCGCGGCAAACCATTGGAACGGACAGACGTGGCGCTGGGCCGAATACGATCCGATTCTGCGGACGCGTCTCGAGGGCCGATACGGCAGGAAGGCGATCCCTGCGGACATGCCGATCCAGGATTGGGGCGTCACGTACGGGGAGATGGAGCCCTATCACGACCTGTTTGAACGGCTGTTCGGGATCGCGGGCAAGGCTGGCAATCTGCGTGGACAGATCCAGCCCGGTGGCAACCCCTTCGAAGGGCCGCGACAGAACGAATATCCGCAGCCTCCATTGGAGACGACAGAGGCCGGATTGATTTTTACTCGCGCCGCCCAAAATCTCGGCTACAAGCCATTTCCGATGGCGGCGGCGAATTCGCCGAACGCCTACACGAATCCCGATGGAATGAAACTCGGCCAATGCCAGTACTGTGGCCACTGTGAGCGCTTCATCTGTGAAGCGAGTGCAAAAGGGAGTCCGGAAGTTCTCTTGTTTCCGTTGCTGCTCAAACGGCCAAGTTTCGAGCTGAGGTTACGGTGTCATGTCGTGGAGGTGGAGTACGATCGTCAAGCGAAGCGAGTCCGAGGAGTGCGTTACGTCGATCTCGTGACGGGTGAAGAGTATGAACAGCCGGCCGATATTGTGGTGCTCGCCTCGTTTACGATGTCGAACACCAAGTATCTGCTGATGTCGGGGATTGGCCAGCCGTACGACCCGACGAACGGGAGTGGCGTGGTCGGCAAGAACTTTTGCCATCAGATGATGTCGGGCGTGAACGTATTCTTCAAGGATCGCTGGATCAACCCATTTCTCGCTTCCGGGGCATCTCAGACGTGCGTCGACGAATTCAATGAGGACAACTTCGACCATACGGGGCTCGGGTTCTTCGGTGGCGGGTACATCTATTCGAACGTGACCAACGGCCGGCCGATCGCCTCGCGCCTGGTGCCGCCTGGCACCCCGGCATGGGGAAGCAGGTGGAAACAAGCAAACGCAGACTGGTATGCGCACAGCTTCGCGATCACGGCTCACGGCAGCTGGTACCCGCACCGGGAAAATTACCTCGACCTCGACCCGACGTACAGAGATGCGTACGGTCAGCCCCTCGTGCGGATGACCATGGATATCCGAGAGAACGAGCTGCGCATGTCGGAATACTGTACACAGAGGGCCGAAGAGATCGCCAAAGAGACCGGCGCGACGATCGTCGCGCCGGGGACGCCCCGCCGGGGACCGTACGACTCGCGAGTGTATCAAACGACCCACGTGACAGGCGGAACCATCATGGGCGCCGATCCGGGTACGAGCGTCGTGTCACCGCACTTGCAGCACTGGGATGCTCAAAACCTCTTTGTGGTTGGCGCGTCGGTCTATACGTTCAACGCGGGTTATAACCCGACGGGTCCCCTGGCGGCGCTCGCACTCCGTCTTGGCGACGATGTGCGTCGATATGTCGACCGGCCAGAAACGTTGTAGGAAACTGCCGGAGGGCCCCCGTATGCGGCGTCGAATGTCAGTGGCCGTAGGCGCGCTACCCCTCTTTCTCTTCTCTCTTTGTGGAGGACTGGCTCATGCGGGGGACGCCAGTAAAGGCAAGGAGATGTACAGCCTGTGCGGCGCGTGTCACCCAACCGACTCGAGCAATGGTGCGGGGCCGGGCCTTGCCGGCATCGTTGGACGCAAGGCGGGCACCGCGGCAGGCTTCCGTTACAGCCGAGCAATGAAGAGTTCTGGGATCATCTGGGACGACAAGACCCTGGATGCGTATCTTGGGGATCCGCAGACCGTTGTCCCTGGCAACGTTATGCCATTCTCCGGCATCGCGGACCCTGGCGAGCGCGCCGATTTAGTTGAATACTTGAAAGCGCTCAAGTGAATGTAATTGGCCCACGAGGCGACGATGTTTGAGCGGTGGCCAAGTGGTTGAACTGTCGGCTCTGATCCGGGGAGAATCCCAGCTAGATGACGAGACTCCCGCTCCACGTGCTTCGACTCCTCCCGTTCCTCTGCGGCGGCCACCGCCAGCTCGCCCTGGAGAACCTCGCCTTGCGCCAGCAACTCGCCACGCACAAGAAAACGGCGACCCCGGGTTATTTGCTGAACGAGGGCGCTAGTCCTTGTCGACCCAGAGGGTAGGGAGATCCGACACGGAAAGGATCTCGATGAAGGTCTCAGAACTCTGCCGATTTCCCGTGAAGTCGATGGCCGGAGAAAGAATTGAGCAAGCTGCCATCGGTTCCCTCGGAATCGCAGGTGATCGTGTCGTCCACGTCGAGGATGCGCGAGGCCGCGTCGTTACGGCAAGAACTCACCCGCGCCTTCTCGGACTCCATGCCACGCTCAGTCCCTCCGGGGAGCCGCTTGTTGACGGTAGGCCCTGGACCGAAGCTGAGGTTCTTCGTGCCGTGATCAAGATCGTCGGGCCTGGCGCCCAACTCATTCGTGACGACACCTCCGATCGCTTCGACGTTCTCCCGCTGCTGGTCGCGACCGATGGCGCCATCGTCGCCTTCGGCCACGACGGGCGCCGGCTCCGTCCGAACATCGTCATCGGCGGCGTGGACGGCCTAACTGAGCGCTCCTGGCCGGGGCGTTGTCTGCGGATCGGAGAGGTTGTCATTGGAGTGCAGGATCTTCGTGGCCGCTGCGTCATGACCACCTTCGATCCTGATACCCAGAAACAGGATCGCCAAGTGCTGAGAGACATCGTGGAGAAGCTCGGCGGCAAGCTGGCCCTGAACAGCTACGTGATCCAGGGCGGCGACATTCGAGTGGGCGATACCGTGGAATTGATCCCTGAGCGCAATTGCGAAGCAAGGCCGGGCACACAAATGGGGCGCAGCACCCACCCCGCTGAGGAGGACACTGTGCTAAAGGCCAGGGACGAGTCAGCCGTGACTCGGAGTAGACTTTATATTAGCGACTGATCTTGGGTCGTGATCGTGCTCATGGTTTACCCGGGATCTCGAAGTTCACGACGCCTTGGTCGAGGGGCCGATGGTTCGCGTTGACGAGTTCGATCAGGACCTTATGCGGTCCGGCGGGAAGACCATTGATGATGAGCGGCTCGCCGCTTGCGTCGGCCCAACGCCACGGCGCATCGTCCACGGTCACATGGATGTGGCCGATACGCGGCGATACATCCAGGGCTGCCGGGCCGAACACCTGGACGATGCGCAGGTTCTCGGCGCGGTACTGGATGACGACCCGCCCATGGGCAAGCGAGTCCGCCAGCGGGGGATCGATGACGATCTTCGCCGCTGGCTCACTGGCGAGCGGCACCACCCCGGCGGGCCCGCGAATGTCCCTGGCTGACTGAGCCATGGCGGCGGCGCTGCACAGAAAGGCGGTCGCTCCGATCAGGCCGATGAGTGCATTCCTCATGATGGCTTCTCCTGAAGGGCTAGTAGTCGAACATCGTATGCGCTCTTTTGAGATTACCGCCGGCCCACTCTTTCGCGACGGGAGCTTCCGCGCGCCGGAGGCCATAGACGGGTTGGTTCATCGGCGGGGCCGCCGCAGTCACCGTCGGCGGTTAATTCCGTGCCACGTGTTGGCCAAGGAACTCTCGCATCAGCTTCGCGATGGTATCGCCGTCCGTTTCCAAGGCGAAGTGGCCCGCGTCGAGCGATCCCCGGGATGAAGGGAAGTGACAGGGCCAGGCCGCCGCTCGCTTGCAAGAAGCCACGGCGGGAGTCGTCATATGGTGCGGCGGTATTCAACGGCGCCTCCGCATCATCCTCTGGGGTTCACTCACATAGACTGCTCCTTGCCTCCAATTGTGTCGCGGAGCCGGGCTCGATCTCCGGCGTCGCCCCGAATCGAGGATCTTTTCGTGGTACGACGCCGTCGCGGATCGGGAATGTCCGCTCACCCTTTGATGAAGGTGATCAGCTCCTCGTTCACCCGGTGCTTGAGGGTCGTGCACATGCCGTGCGGGGCGCCCTTGTAGACCGTGAGCGTCGCGTTCTTGATCAGCTTCGCAGACAGCAGCGCTGAATCTCCGATCGGGACGATCTGGTCGTCGTCACCATGAAGGACCAATGTCGGCACGTCGAATCGTTTGAGATCCGCGGTGAGATCCGTCTCGGAGAACGCCTTGATGCAGAAATAGGAAGCAGGGAAGCCGGCCATCATCCCCTGGAGCCAGAACGACTCGCGCACGCCTTCCGAGATCGTGGCACCCGGCCTGTTGTAGCCATAGAACGGCAGGCTGAGATCCCTCCAGAACTGCGAGCGGTCCGCCTGGACACCGGCGCGCAGCTTGTCGAATACCTCGAGCGGCAAACCGCCGGGATTGGCAGCCGTCTTGAGCATGAGCGGTGGGATGGCGCCGATCAGCACGGCTTTGGCCACACGCTTGGTACCGTGACGACCGATATAGCGGGCGACTTCGCCACCTCCCGTGGAATGACCGACGTGGATCGCGTTCTCCACGTCGAGCGCTTCGACCAGCGCCGCGAGGTCGTCGGCGTAGGTGTCCAGATCGTTCCCGTTCCAGGGTTGGCTCGAGCGGCCATGGCCGCGACGGTCGTGGGCGATGCAGCGGTAGCCGCGTGAGGCCAGGTAAAACATCTGGTCCTCGAAGGCGTCCGCGCTCAGCTGCCAGCCGTGGCTGAAGACGACGGGCTGTCCCGTTCCCCAGTCCTTGTAGTAGATCTGCGTGCCGTCTTTGGTCGTGATCGTCGTCATGGGATGCTCTCCTTGGTTCTGGTTGGCGGATGTCGAAGGCGCAGCCTGGGCATACGCGGCTCCCATCGGGGCCGGGAGCGCTGCCGCGGCGACCATAGCGGCACCGCCGATGAGGAGACTGCGGCGCGATGGGTCGGCATGGGCGCTTGACGTCTGTCTGGTCACTCTCGTCTCCCTCAAGGGCCACTCTGGTGGTCTGTCAACGCCACGCCCGCGGCCACGAGCCGACGACAGCGCCCCTGACTCTTGAGATGGCGTCGCGGATGTGCCGGCCGCCCGCCGCGGTCGTTTCAGCACGGCCCCGACACCCGGGCACGAAGCCTCGAACTCCGATCAGCGTCGGCGCGGTCGACGTTGCGCGGGGCATCCGCAGGGCTCCACGCATTCCGTCCACCCGTCACGGGACGTGACTCCGCCCAGTCTCCTCCGCCACGACCTCGTGGCGCGGTGCGTTCATGCGCTGACTCCCTGCTCGTCGCCCAGGGACACGGTGAGGTGCTGTCGCAAGAACAAGCGGGCACGATGCACGCGACTCTTCGCGTTCGCGACGCTGAGCCCCAATATCTCCGCCACGTCGGCGATCGAGCATTCTTCGATGTCGCGAAGGACGACGGCGGCGCGATAGTCCTCCGGGAGGGCGTCCAACGCCGCGGTGAGCGCGAGTCGCAGATCGGCCTGGCGAGAGGGATCATCCACCGTCGGCGACCAATCGACGATCGAGGCCGCGTGGTGACCGTCGTCGTGGAAGGATGGCAGCACGTCGTCGAGTGGGACGTCCGGGCGGCGCCGCCGCCCGCGGACCTTCTGGTAGGCGGCGTTCGCGGCGATCCGGTAGAGCCACGACCCGAAGGCCGACTCCCCGCGAAAGGTGTCGATCTTGCGGACGACCGTCCACAGCGCGTCTTGCACCACCTCCTCGGCGTCCGACGGGTGGCCGGTGATACGACTGGCCAGGCGGTAGACGCGATCCCCGTAGGCACCCACGAGGGCCTCGGCCGCCCCCGGGTCCTCTCGGCGCAGCTGCTCTACGAGGGCGGCGTCCGGATCGATGGTCGGTCGAGGGACGCGCGGACGCGGCTCGGCCACCCCGGGCTCCTGATCGGTCCGTTCCACCACGATCGCCGTGCCATTCATCTCACCCTCCTTCTCCGCCGGACTGGTCTGCTCGCAGTGCCGCCGCTCGGTAGGCTCCGGGCGTGATGCCCAGGACGCGCCGGAACACCGTGGTGAAGTGACTCGGGGTTCGGAATCCGACCATCCGCGAGACCTGGGCGATCGACAGCTCCGGCGTGGCCAGGACGCCGCGGGCGCGGGCGATCCGTTGCCGGACCACGAATCGGTGGGGCGGCACCCCGGTGTTGTCCTTGAAGAGGCGCGCAAAGTGGTAGGGACTCATGTAGACCACGGCCGCGAGCTCGGCGAGCGAGAGGTCTTTGTCGAGGTTCTGCTGGATGTATTGGGCCACTCGCCTGAATTTGGATCCTGGCAGGGCGTGGCCGTCCGAACTCGTTGCCCGTGTCGTCATCGTCGTCAACTCCCTTCGACGGTGCTCGAGAGCAGCGAGGCGACGGCGCGGCTCAGGGTCTCGAGGCCGTGGAACCGGACCTTTTCTCCCGTCCGCGCGCGCTCCACCACACCGTTCAGCCGTCCGGCGTCGTCTTGTCGGATCCGAACGATGAGGGTCGTGTACTCGCCAAGATGCTCTGGCGGCTCCATCCGCTCGCGTCCTTGGTCATTCCCCATGCCTGTTCTCTCGTGGCCGTTGTACGCGGGCGTCCGTGCCCGAATCGTGCCCGGCACCGTGAAAAATGGCGTGAGAGGGCGGGGAGCTGGGCGGAGGGCGTGGGGTGGCTATGTCATACTCAGCGGCGCCTCTTGCCGACAGTCTGGGAGGAACGTTGAAGTCGGAGGTGCGCCTCAAGGTTACGGTTCTGGGCGGATTTCACGCACAGCTCGACCCCGGCCGGGCGCTCGTTCTCCCCACCAAGAAGGCCCAGGCCCTCCTGGCGTACCTGGCTCTCCCGCCCGGCCAGGCCCACCCGCGCGAGAAGCTCGCGGCCCTCCTGTGGGGAGACATGGCGGACGCCCAGGCTCGGGGCAACCTCCGCCAGGCCCTCTCGAAAATCCGGAAGGCCCTGCCCAAGACCGCCCGGTCCGGGATGATTCTCGATGGCCCGAGCGTGGCCCTGGACCCTGGGGTCGTGGACGTAGACGTGGCGCGGTTCGAGCGGCTGGTCGCCGATGGCCGCCCCGAGGCCCTCGAGCAGATCGCCGGCCTCTACCGCGGCGACCTGCTGGCCGGGCTGACGCTGGCCGAGCGTCCGTTCGAGGAATGGCTCACGTCCGAGCGGGAGCGGCTGCACGAGCTGGCCATCCGGGCCCTGGGGCGCCTGCTCACCCATCAGCAGGCGGCCGGCGCCGCCGAGCCGGCCGTCCAGACCGGCCTCCGTCTCCTCGCGCTGGACCCGCTGCAGGAGCCCGTCCACCGTGCGGTCATGCGGCTCTATGCGAGGCTCGGGCGCCGGGAGGCTGCGCTGCGCCAGTACCAGCTGTGCGTGGACGCGCTGAAGCGGGAGCTCAGCACGCCGCCCGAGGCGGAAACCACCCAACTGTACCAGGAGATCCTGCGCTCGCGGGCCACTCGCCCAGACCGGGCCGAGGGGTCCGGCCCCGCCAGCGGGGACGTCGCGCCGGCCCCGATCGCCGATCGTCTGTCCGCCCGGTCGACGGCGCTGCTGGGGACCGCGCCCCCGACGAACCTGCCGGCGCCGACCTCGGAGCTGATCGGCCGAGCGACGGCGCTCGCGGAGGTGACGGGGCTGCTGGGGGTCCACCGGCTCGTCACGCTGATCGGGGCCGGCGGCATCGGCAAGACGCGGCTGGCCCTGGAGGTCGCGCGCCAGGAGCTACCTGGCTTCACCGACGGGGTGTGGGTCGCCGAGCTCGCGCCGCTGTCGGATCCCGGCCTGGTGCCGGTCACCGTCGCGGTCGCGCTCGGGCTCACGATCCCTGCCGCCGCGGAGTCGCCTGAGCGGGTGGCGTCGGCGCTCGCCGCGAAGCGCCTCTTGCTCGTGCTGGACAATTGCGAGCACGTGATCGAGGCGGCGGCGCGCATGGCCGAGGCGCTGCTGCGCGCCAACCCGTACGCCCGCGTGCTGGCGACCAGCCGCGAGCCGCTGCGCGCGCCGGGGGAGTACGTCTATCGAGTGCTCTCGCTCGAGGTGCCGGCGGAGGGAACCGAGGATCGCGAGGACCTGCTGGACGCGGCCGCGGTCAAGCTATTCGTGGCGCGGGCGCGGGCGGTGGACCTCCGCTTCTCGCCGGACGCGCGCACCGCGGCGATCACGGGTGCGGTCTGTCGGCGCCTCGACGGCATCCCGCTCGCGATCGAGCTGGCGGCGGCCCGGACGGCCACGCTGGGGCTGGAAGAGCTCGCCGCCCGTCTGGACGATCGATTTCGGCTGCTCACGGGCGGGCATCGCACGGCGCTGCCGCGGCACCAGACGCTGCGGGCGACGCTGGACTGGAGCTACGAGCTGCTCCCCGCGCTCGAGCGCACGGTCCTGCACCGCCTGGCCATCTTCGCCGGCGGCTTCACGCTGGAGGCGGCGAGCGCCGTCGCGACGACGGCCGACCTCGACGCGCCCGCGGTCGTGGACAGCGTGACGAACCTGGCGGCGAAGTCGCTCGTGGTCGTGGAGATGGGGGGCGCCGTCACGCGATACCGGCTGCTCGAGACGACGCGGGCCTACGCGCTCGAGAAGCTCACCGCGAGCGGCGAGCTCGCCGAGGTGGGCCGCCGCCACGCGGAATACTACCGGGACCTCTTCGAGCGGGCCGAGACCGAATTGGAGACGCGCACCACCGTCGAGTGGCTGGCCGCCTACGGCAAGCAGATCGACGACGTGCGCGCGGCCCTGGACTGGGCGTTTTCCTCGAGTCGGGACATCGCGGTCGGCGTGGCTTTGACGATCGCAGCCGTGCCGCTGTGGACGCATCTCTCGCTCATGGACGAGTGCCGACGGGGCGTGGAACAAGCGCTCGCCAGTCTGGGGCCCGCTGCGAGTCGCGACCAGCGGCGCGAAATGCAGCTCCTGGCCGCCCTGGGCGCGGCGCTGCTGTTCACGAAGGGCGCCGTTCCGGCAACGCGCTCGGCCTTTGCGGGTGCGCTCGAGATCGCGGACAGGCTGGACGACACCGACTATCGCTTGCGGGCGCTCTGGGGCCTGTGGGTCGATCGCATGAATAGCGGCGATGTCCGGCAGGCCATGGCGCTTGCGGAGACCTTCTCTCGGGCCGCAGCGAATTCCACCGACCCGCTCGCCTCCCCGGTCGGTGATAGGATGACGGGCTTTGCGCTGCTTTTCCTGGGCGAACTCACGCATGCGAGGCGAGCCATCGAGCGTATGCTCGATGGCCCACGCCCGTCTGTTCACGAGCCATACATCGTCCGCTTCCAGTTCGATCCATGGGTGACGGCACGCTCGAGGCTCGCGACGATCCTCTGGCTTCAGGGGTACCCCGACCAAGCCGTATCCACCGCCCAGCAAGGTGTCGAAGAAGCTCTGGCTGCGAATCATGCGGTTACGCTGTGTAACGCGTTCGCTCAAGGTGCCTGCGCGGTTGCCTTGCTGACCGGCGATCTCGACGCCGCGGAGCCCCTCGTCGCGGTGCTGCTCGAGTATTCCGAGCGGCATGGATTGGCCTTTTGGCATGCTGACGGTCGTTGCTTCAGGGGCGTTCTACTGATCAAGCGTGGCGACACTGTTGGGGGATTAGACATGCTGCGCGCGACGCTCGATGAGCTCGCCAAGACCCCGTTCCATACGCGTTACGATCAATTCCTCGGCGAACTGGCGGACGCCTTAAGCCGGGCCGGCCGCGTCGGAGAGGGGCTCGCGACGATCGACCGGGCGCTCGACCGTGCCAAGCAGAACGGAGGCCTCTGGTATGTCGCCGAGCTGCTCCGCATCAAAGGCGAGATCGTCTTGCGGGCGGGTGCTCTCAACGCTGCGGCCGCGGCCGAGGAGCTCTTCGGGCAGGCCATCGAATGGGCGCGACGCCAGGAGGCTCTCTCCTGGGAGCTGCGGGCCGCCACGAGCGTCGCCCGGCTGTGGCATCAACAGGCCCGGACCGAGCCGGCACATGAGATCCTGGCGCCGGTCTACGGCCGCTTCACCGAAGGCTTCGGCACTGCCGATCTCCGGGCCGCGAAGGCGCTGCTCGACGGCCTCGGATAGCCGAGGTTTGGGGGAGTTCCGGAACGCGATCGAGCAACCGGTCATCCTCATCGACGGTGTCCTGATTTCTGGCGCACAGCCCGGCCTCGCCCCAACCTCGAATAACGCCGGCACGCTCGCGTCACTGGCTGGCGCCGAACGTCGCCCTCCCGCACCGCGCGAATCTCTTTCTGAACCGGAAAAGCGGGCGGTCATCGAGGCGTTGCAGCGCACGCCTGGCAACAAGTCGCACGCCGCCGTGGGCCTCGGCCTCAGCCGCACCCGCTTACACGCTCCGCCGGGCTTTGGCCTGGACGGCTAGGATCGGGCGCCGTTCGCGCCTCCAGAAGGCTTTGTCGACGACATAACCCGCAGCTACTCGCCGACGAGGTCGCGAGCGTGACGAGCCCGATCCCGCGCGCGGATTGGTCCTCCCGATCGCCGAATAGTCGCAGGTCTCCGAGGGCAAATCCCGACAGCCTCGAGCCCGGAGACAATCCGCTCGGCCCGCTGTTCAGTTCTGAGCAGCGCTGCACGGGATCAAACACGTGCGCCCCGCCGGGCCGAGCAGCGTCAGATCGCCGGCCCGCATATCGATCCGTTAAGTCCCCACGCCGCCGCTATTTTGCCGCAATCAGGGGGTGTGGCGCGCGCCTTGCACGTACGTCCACCCATGCGAACGAAGGCGGGTGGGAGGTCGTGAGCCAAGAGGCCGTTGAGCGAACGCTAGGGAAGCTGGTCACGGACGAGGCATTCCGTGACCGATTCTTTGCGAACGCGGTGGCGGCGACTTGGGAGGCCGGCCTCGTCCTGTCGCCGATCGAACTGGAGGCGCTCTCACGAGTGTCACGTGCGGCGCTCATCGTCTTCAGCGGATGCCTCGACAGGCGCATCAGCCGCCTTTACCTCGACAACACGAAATCTCGCCAGACGACGCGCAAGCGGAGAAGAAGGCGATGATGGAATCACTTGCCCACCCGTGGGGCGTGGGGTGGGTCCTCCTCGTGTGGGTCTTCGTCAACCAGGGCGGCGTGCCCGTTTCCGTCGGCCCCTCCCTGATTAGCGGCGTGGCCCTGAGGATCGGAGTGCCGGACACGACCTCGAGCGTGCGGTCGCCCGGGAGGATCCGCAGCGCGATCGCCATGAATCACGACTCGATCGCGCAGAATCCCATGACGCAGTGCGCTCGTCACAACACAGGGAGAAGAGGAGACAAGAGCGCGAACATCGGCGATCTGGTCACCACCAGCACCACGAACTATGAACCGAGACGATTTGGCGAGTATGTCGCGCGTGTCCGACCGACCACGTGGTCAGGGCTCATGGTGACGAGACCGCCAATGCTGGGCAGGTCGTATCGCTGAGAGATGTGGAGCTGAGATATGTGGATCGTCAGAGTCGCTCTCAACCGCCCCTACACCTTCGTCGTGCTCGCCCTGCTGATCCTGCTCCTGAGCCCGGTGCTCATCCTCCGCACACCTACCGACATCTTTCCGAACATCGACATCCCGGTGATCGCCGTCGCCTGGCAGTTCACCGGCCTCAACCCGGAAGAGATGGAAGGGAGGATCACCACCCAGTTCGAGCGGGTCCTCACCACGACGGTGGACAACATCGAGCACATCGAATCGACCACGGTCAGCGGCCAGTCGATGGTCAAGATCTTCCTGCAGCCGAATGCGCGCCTCGACACCGCCAATGCGCAGGTGACGGCGATCTCACAGACCGCCCTGCGCCAGCTCCCGCCGGGCGTCCAGCCCCCACTGATCATCAACTACAGCGCGTCGACGGTGCCGATTCTCCAGCTCGCCTTGTCCGGCCTGTCCGAATCCGCGCTCAACGACGTCGGCCTCAACTTCCTGAGAACCCAGCTTGTCACGGTTCCCGGCGCGGCGATCCCGTATCCGTACGGCGGCAAGCAGCGCCAGATCATGGTCGATCTCGACCAGCGCCTGCTCCAGTCCAAGGGGCTCTCGCCGGTCGACGTCGTCGCCGCCCTCGGCCAGCAGAACCTCGTGCTGCCATCCGGCACCGCCAAGATCGGCCAGTTCGAGTACGACGTCGCCATGAACGCCAGCCCCCGGACGGTGGCCGAGCTGAACGACCTCCCGGTCAAGGTGGTCGGGAACTCGACGATCTACCTCCGGGACATCGCCCACGTGCGCGACGGCTTCGCGCCCCAGACGAACGTGGTCCGTCGAGACGGCAGCCGTGGCACGCTCGTCACCATTCTGAAGACCGGCACCGCATCCACCCTCGATGTCGTGGGTGCTATCCGCGCGCTGCTGCCCCGCGTCGTCCCGACCCTGCCGCCGGAGCTCAAGGTCCAGCCGGTGGCCGACCAGTCCATCTTCGTGCGGGCGGCGGTGAGCGGGGTGATCCGCGAGGCGGTGATCGCCGCCTGCCTCACCGCGGTGATGATCCTGATCTTCCTCGGCAGCTGGCGAAGCACCCTGATCATCGCCGTCTCGATCCCGCTCTCGATCCTGACGTCGATCATCACCCTCAGCCTGCTCGGCGAGACCATCAACATCATGACGCTCGGCGGACTCGCGCTGGCCGTCGGCATCCTCGTGGACGACGCCACGGTGGAGGTCGAGAACGTCAACCGCAACCTCGACATGGGCAAGCCGATCATCCAGGCCATCCTGGACGGGGCCCAGCAGATCGCGGTGCCGGCGCTCGTCTCCACGCTGTGCATCTGCATCGTGTTCCTGCCGATGTTCTTCCTGGGCGGCGTCGCCCGCTACCTCTTCGTCCCGCTGGCGGAGGCCGTGGTCTTCGCGATGCTCGCGTCGTATCTCCTGTCGCGGACGCTGGTGCCCACCATGGCTAGATACCTGCTCTCGCCCCCGGTCGAGGGGGCGGCGCCACCGCGGAATCCGCTGGCCCGCGGGCAGCAGGCGTTCGAACGAGGCTTCGAGCGGGTCCGGTTCGCCTACCGCGGGCTGCTCACGAGACTGATCGACCGGCGGGTCGTCTTCATCCCGGTGTTCCTGGCCGCCTGTCTCGCCGCCTTCCTGCTGATCCCGCGGCTCGGCGAGAACTTCTTTCCCGACACCGACAGCGGCCAGTTCACCCTTCACCTGCGGGCCCAGACCGGCACCCGCATCGAGGAGACGGCGCGGCTGACCGATCTCGTGGAAGAGGCGATTCGGCGCGAGATCCCCGCTGGCGAAATGGGCGTGATCCTTGACAACATCGGGCTGCCGTACAGCAGCATCAACTGGATGCGTGGCGCGTCCGGCGTCATCGGGGCCGCCGACGCCGACATCCTCGTCTCCCTGAAGCCCGTCCATCGGCCGACCCCCGACCACGTCCGCGCTCTCCGGCAGACGCTGCCGACCGAGTTCCCCGGCGTGACCTTCTACTTCCTGCCGGCCGACATCGTGACGCAGATCATCAACTTCGGCCTGCCGGCGCCGATCGACATCCAGCTCGAGGGGGCGGACGTCCAGGGCAATCGGCGCGTCGCCGATCAGATGCTGAACGAGCTCCGTCGCGTGCCGGGGCTGGTCGACCTCCGCATCCAGCAGCGCTTCGACTACCCGAAGTTCGACGTCACCGTGGATCGCACGAAGGCGGGACAGGGTGGCTTCACCACGCGGGACCTCGCCACCAGCCTGCTGGTCTCGCTCAGCGGGAGCTTCCAGACCACGCCGACCTTCTTCCTGAACTGGCAGAACGGGGTCAACTACAACCTCGCCACCCAGACTCCGCAGTACCGGATCCAGTCCCTGCAGGACCTCCAGAACATCCCGATCAGCTCCCCCACCACGACGCGACCCGGCATTCTCGCCGACGTCGCGTCGATCACGCGCTCGAGCGAGATAGCGGTGCTGTCGCACTACAACATCCGCCGGGTCGTGGACATTCACGGCGCCGTGCAGGACCGCGACCTCGGCGCGGTCGGCCGCGACATTACGCGGGTCCTCGACGCCCAGCGGCCGCTCCTGCCTCGCGGCAGCTTCCTCACCGTACGGGGGCAGCTCGCGACCATGCGGACGGCGTACCTCGGGCTGCTGGCGGGACTTGGCTTCTCGATCGTGCTCGTCTACCTCCTGATCGTCGTGAACTTCCAGTCCTGGCTCGATCCCTTCATCATCATCACGGCGCTGCCGGCGGCGCTAGCGGGGATCGTCGTCTTCCTGTTCCTGACCGGGACCACGCTCAGTGTGCCCGCGCTGATGGGAGCCATCATGAGCATCGGCGTCGCAACCTCCAACAGCATCCTGGTCGTGGCCTTCGCCAAGGAGCGGCTCGATGAGCACGGCGACGTGGCGCGGGCCGCGGTCGAGGCTGGATTCACCCGCTTCCGCCCCGTCTTGATGACCGCGCTGGCCATGGTGATCGGCATGGTGCCGATGGCGCTCGGGCTCGGGGAGGGAGGCGAGCAGAACGCTCCGCTCGGGCGCGCCGTCATCGGCGGCCTGCTGTTCGCCACCGTCGCCACCCTCGTCTTCGTCCCCTCGGTGTTCGCCCTGCTGCATGGGCGGCACTCGACCGGCGGTCCGCGATGACGGGCGATCCCGCGAGCGAGTTCGTGGGGCCGTCCCCGGCGGTCGTCGAACGTGGCGGTGCGCGATGGCGCCGGCGTTACTGGGCGCTCCTCGGAGTCGCGGTCGTGGCGGGGGCCCTCGGTCTCGGCATCGTCGCGGGGATTCGCGCTCGCAGCGCGGCCGACACCACGCTGAGGAAGACCACGGCCGAGGCGGCCGTCTCGCTCGTGAGGGTGGTGGCGCCGAAGCCGGGCGCGCCGGCCCAGGAGGTCCTGCTCCCGGGCACGACCCAGGCCTTCACGGACGCGCCGATCTTTGCCCGCACGAGCGGCTATGTAAAGGGCTGGTACTTCGACATCGGCGCCCACGTGAAGCGGGGGCAGCTGCTCGCCGAGATCGAGAGCCCGGAGGTCGACCAGCAGCTGCAGCAGACCCGGGCCGACCTCGAGACGGCGCAGGCCAACCTCCGGCAGGCCCAGATCACCGCGGACCGCTGGCTGGCGCTGCTCCAGACCGACTCGGTCTCCAAGCAGGAGACGGACCAGGCCGTGAGCGCGCTCAACGCAACGAAGGCCACCGTGGATTCGAACGCCGCGAACGTCCGTCGGCTCAAGCAGCTCCAGGGGTTCGAGAAGGTCTCGGCACCGTTCGACGGGGTCGTCACCGCGCGCAACGTCGACATCGGGGTCCTGATCAATGCCGGCGCGAATACCCCGGGTCGGGAGCTCTTCCACCTGGCGGCCGTCCACACGCTCCGTGTCTTCGTGGCGGTCCCCGAGGTCTACTCGCGAGCGGCCCGCCCCGGGAGCCCCGCGACGCTCACCCTCGAGGAGTTCCCCGGGCGCTCCTTCCACGGCACGCTCGTGAGGAACGCCAGCGCGATCGACCTCGCCTCCCGCACGCTGCTCGTCGAGGTGGACGTCGACAACCCCGGCGGCGAGCTGCTGCCCGGGGCCTACGCATTCGTCCACCTGAAGCTGCCGGACGAGATCGCGTCCGTCACGCTTCCCGCCAATACACTGCTCTTCAGGGCTGAGGGACTCCAGGTCGCGGTGGTGCGGGACGGTCAGGCGCAGCTCGTTCCGGTGACGATCGGGCGTGACTATGGCGAGACCGTCGAGATCCTCTCCGGGCTTCGGCCGACCGACCAGGTCATCGTCGCGCCGTCGGACTCCCTCACCAGCGGGACCCCCGTGCGGATTGCGAGCGTTCCGGCCGGGGCTGGGCGATGAGGGGGCCCGGCGCGGGCCTCGTCCCGCTGGCCATTGTCCTGCTCGGGGGCTGCATGGTCGGTCCGGACTACACGAAGCCCTCGGTGCCCATGACGCCAGCCTACAAGGAGGCGGAGGGCTGGAAGGCCGCACAGCCGGGCGATCAGCTGCCGCGGGGCCAGTGGTGGGCAGTCTTCGGCGATCCCGAGCTCCACGCGCTGGAGGAGGAGGTCGCCACCGGCAACCAGAATCTGAAGGTTGCGGAGGCCAGGTTGCGCGAAGCCCGGGCCATGGTCCGCTTCAACCGGGCCGCGCTGTTTCCGACGATCTCGGCCAGTGCCGGAGCCAGTTCCATCCGCGACTCCTCGAACCGGCCCTTCCTGTCCCCGAGCGTGAGCCCGGGCAGCAGCGGCGATCTGCTCCTGTCGCTCGACATGTCGTACGAGATCGATCTATGGGGTCGGGTCCGCCGGACGGTGGCGGCGGCGCGTGACGAGGCCCAGGCCACCGCCGCCGACCTGGAGACCGCCCGGCTCAGCCTGCAGGCCGAGCTAGCGATGGACTACTTCGAGCTGCGGGCCGCGGACGCTCAGAGGCAGCTCCTGGACCAGACCGTGAAGGCCTTCGAGGCGGCGCTGCAGCTCACGACGAATCGCTTCCAGGGCGGCGCCGCCCCGAAGTCCGACGTCGCCCAGGCTCAGACACAGCTCGACACCACGCGGGCGCAGGCCACCGACGTCACGGTGCAACGGGCGCAGCTCGAGCACGCGATCGCGACGTTGATCGGCCAGCCGCCCGCGACCTTCCGCCTGCCACCCCGAGCGCTGGACACGCGGCCACCGGACGTCCCGGTGGGTCTGCCGTCCCAGCTCTTGGAGCGGCGGCCGGACATCGCGGCCGCCGAGCGTCGGGTCGCCGAGGCCAACGAGCAGATCGGCATCGCCAAGGCCGCCTACTATCCGACCGTGATGCTGAACGCCTCGGTCGGATTCGAAGGAAGCTCGTTCGGGAACGTCCTGAACGCGTCGAGCCTCCTTTGGGCAGTGGGGGCGTCGATCACGCAGACGATCTTCGATGGTGGACGGCGCCGCGCCACGTCCGACGCGGCGCTCGCCGCCTACGATGCGACGGTGGCCGGTTACCGCCAGGCGACGCTGACCGCCTTCCAGCAGGTCGAGGACAACCTGGCGGCGATCCGAATCCTCGAGCAAGAGGCCCAGCAGCAGCGGCGGGCGGTGGAGTCGGCCGAGCAATCACTCCAGCTCTTCACCAACCGCTACCGGGGTGGCGTGGACACCTACCTGCAGGTCATCACCGCGCAGACCGTGACCCTCGCGAACCAGCGCAACGAGATCGACGTCCTCCGACGCCGCATGGACGCCAGCGTCCTGCTGGTGAAGGCGCTCGGAGGCGGCTGGGACGTGGCCGACCTACCCAAACCCTAGCGCCAGTGTTCGATCCCCGGACGGCGCACCACGAACTACAAGGACTTCTGAGATAGCCCCACCAGTTCGGCAGGCTCTTGCGCTGAAACTGCAGCGGTCTGGGCAGGCCTCTGCGAGGCAGAGAAGACACCATCCAGCACGGCCCACGG
>Ga0137361_10000383_pt1 | contig 24379 bp, 20 predicted proteins | sample Mad1_80_16metaG_FD_104923 | JGI IMG/M metagenome (GOLD analysis project Ga0137361, IMG submission 104923) | Vadose zone soil microbial communities from Angelo Coast Range Reserve, California, USA - Mad1_80_16 metaG | ecosystem: Environmental > Terrestrial > Soil > Vadose zone | place: USA... | reverse complement strand
TATCGAAAGAAAACCCCGGGCTTGCGCCCGGGGCTACACTCTGTCGCCGCTCCGCGGCTAGCCGTCGCAGCGTATTCTGGACACTTCTGCCTTCGTAGGGAGGGGAATTCTCCGGACACGACTGCAGCCGAAAAGCGATAGTGCTAGAATCGGCGCGCTGGAAACCCGAGTGAATGACTCATTGATTCTCCCGTTGGACAGTCCCATGGCCACACTCGAACGGGTAGGGGGCAAAGGAGCGTCGCTGGCGCGCATGGCGGCCGCGGGTCTGCCGGTCCCGCCAGGTTTCCACGTGACCACGCGTAGTTATCGCCGCTACGTGGACGAGAACAACCTCCGCGAGTCCATTCTCTCGGCTGCCGGGAAAGCGAGCGCCGGCGACCCCGCCACGCTCGACAACGCCGCGGCGTTAATTCAACCACTCATTGCGCAAGGTACGGTGCCGGCAGATCTCGCTGCGCTGATCCGCGAGTCATATGAAAACCTGGGCGAGGATAATCCGCCTGTCGCCGTACGGTCGTCGGCCACGGCGGAGGATTTGCCGGGGATGTCGTTCGCAGGCCAGCAGGAAACATACCTCAACGTTCGGGGTGCGGCGGAGGTGCTCGATGCTGTAAAGCGTTGTTGGGCGTCGCTGTGGACGGCGCGAGCCCTCGGATATCGCTTGCGTCAGGGCGTTCGCTCCGACGAGGTCGCGCTTGCTGTCGTTGTGCAGCAGCTCGTGCCGGCGGACGCAGCGGGTGTCCTCTTCACCGCTAATCCAGTTACGGGCGCACGCAATCAGATCGTGATCAATGCGGCATGGGGTCTGGGTGAGGCGATTGTGGGAGGTTTGGTCACGCCAGATACCTTCGTCATCAACAAGCAGACCGGCGCCGTGGAGTCCGGCACGATCGCCGACAAGGACGTCATGACGGTGCGTTTGCCTGTTGGCACGCACGAAGAACCTGTACCCGCCCGGCAGCAGCGCCAGCCCTCGCTCCAGCCGAGGCACGTCGCCGAACTCGCCAAACTCGGCGTCCAAATCGAGCAACTCTATGGTCAACCGATGGACGTCGAATGGGCGCTCGGTGGTGATCGCATATTCGTCCTGCAGGCGCGCCCCATCACGGCATTGCCCGAGCCGCGGGCGGAACTCGATTGGACACTGCCGCGAGCCGAAGGCCGTTACGTGCGCAAAGCCGTCGCCGAACTGCTGCCCGACCCGCTTTCGCCGCTATTCGCAACGCTGGCCCTGCCGTTTTGGAATGAGTCCATGCGCGATCTGATGAAGCGGATAGGTGCCGCGATGCGGATTCCTGAACACATGGCGATGTTAACGACCATCAACGATTATGCGTACTATGACTTTGGTTTGAGGGCGTTACAGTGGGCACGCTTGATGTCGGCCATGCCAGGATTGATCAGGCGCATCGGCCCGGAATTGCTGCGGCGCGCTGAGGCACGCTGGGCGGACGAAGCGCGCCCGCATTACGCCGGGATTGTCGGCAAATGGGCGGCGGTCGACCTGAACGCCATGCCCTCGACGGAACTCCTTGAAGGCGCAAACGAGATCGTGCGCGCCGCGGCAGACCATTACCTCGTCATCGAGAGCGGAATCCTGCCCTCTGCGTTCATAAGCGAAGCGCTGTTCACGGCGGCATACAGATTCCTCGCCAGACGCCAGGGCGATCCGCCCGCCGTTACATTCATGCTCGGTTTCGACAGCGCGCCGATTCAGGCCGAAAAGTCGCTGTACGATCTGGCAGTCTGGGCGCGCGCGCAATCCGAACCTGTCATCCACCTGGAGAGTTCTCAGGAGTTCTCCCGCCGCTTTGCGGAACACCTGAATCGCTTCGGCCATGCGGTCTATGATCTGGATTTTGCCAAGAGCGTCCCTGCCGATGAGCCGGCACCCTTGCTGGAAACAATCAAATACTTCATGACAGGGCAGGCACGCAGTCCATACGAGCGGCAGGCGTCGGCCGCGGCCGCACGCGAGCAGGCTACCCATGAACTGCTTGCGCGTCTGAAAGGCTTGCGCTTGCGATTGTTCAGACGGCTTTTGAAATGGGCGCAACGCTATGCGCCCTTGCGTGAAGACGCGCTCGCGGATGTGGGCCTGGGCTGGCCGCTGCTGCGCCGCATGTTGCGCGAGCTTGGACGGCGATTCGTGGCGGCGGGTATCGTCGCCGAACGTGATGACGTCTTCCGGCTGAAGCTGGACGAAGCGAAAGCTGCAGCGCGCAGTCTCGATGCGAATCAATGCGTGTCCGATTGCCGTCCTCTCGTGGCGGCCCGGCGCGCGAAATGGGAGCGGGAACGCACGGCAACGCCGCCCGTGATGTTGCCGATCAAACGCGGCGCGCGCTTCATGGGAATTGATTTCAGCGCCTGGCAGGCGGCTCGGACGGATCAGGCTGCGGGCGACACCATAAAAGGCCAGGCCGCAAGCCCTGGCTTTGCTTCCGGCGCAGCGCGCGTGATTCACGGCCCTGATGAGTTCAGCCGGATGCGGCCCGGCGATATCCTCGTCGCCAAAATCACGACGCCTGCCTGGACTCCGCTCTTTGCGTTGGCGGCCGCCGTGGTCACTGACGTCGGCGGCCCGCTCAGTCATGGTTCCATTGTAGCGCGCGAGTATCACATCCCCGCGGTGCTTGGCACTGGCGTCGCTACTGAGCGAATTCGCGATCAACAAGCCATCACAGTCGATGGTGATGCAGGTGTGGTGAGACTGAAGGCGTGATGTAGACTAACGTTCCCGATAGGAGGCTTCCATGCGCCGCCTGAAAAAGATCGCGTCTTCTCTGCTCGTTGTCGCCTGAGTCAGAATTTCGCTCACATATTCGGAACAATTTTTCCACTGTAGCGGCGGTCTATGACCGCCGCTACAGTCGGAAAGCCCGCCTGGATGGCGTCGCCGCCACGAGGGATTCGGCCGAAGCTGCACACATCAATACGGGCATGGTGGCAGCGGGGAAAAATGCCGACTTCATCGTCCTGGACGCCAACCCCCTCGAAAACATCGCCAACTCCCGCAAAATCAACAAAGTTTACCTTCGTGGACAGGAGGTCGGCCGCGCCGCCTTGAAGGCGAAGTGGCAGGCACGTTGGAAGACTGCCGTCAACACAAAATAAACGGTTCTGCAACACCAAGAAATTCGTCTTTTTTTGTGCAAATCCGAGTGCCATTGCTCTAAGATAGGCGTCCCTCCAATGAGCTACAATCCACGCTGGGAGCGGGTTTCATCGGATGTAGCTTTGAAATCAAGGAGAAGCAAGAACCGTGAAGAGTTTGAAAGCACGCTCAACCGTTTCCGAACCTATTGCCCCGGTCTGGTGCCACCGCTGCTCGATTCGGATCGCGCCCTACGAGCACCGGACAGTGAAAAAGGGGAAGACCTACCATCCGAGTTGCTATTCGAAAATGAACGGGAATTCGAACGGCCGGAAGTAATCTACCGGACGCGAGTACCGGCCTGGCCCGCCCGGCTCGGCGCGCTCCCGCATTTACTTCTTTACGCTCCAGTGAAAAAGCACAAGAATTGCGGTCATCGGATGTGAAGAAAGGAGCGCGGAATGTTCAGGATTCTTGCAGTCATGCTGGTGCTTGTTCAGGCAAACTCAACGCGATCTCTTCCTGCGGTTGATGTAAAAGCAGCCGATATTCAGGCGACCGTGAAACAGGAGATCGCAACCAAGACGACCGATATTCCGATTCGCACGGTCGATGCCGGGGGACACCACATTGGTGTTGCGGTCGTCCATCGAGAAAAGGGAGCCGGTCCCAATAACGCCGCGATACACGACAAGGTCTCGGAAGTGTATCAAATCACCGAAGGGTCGGGAACGTTTGTAACGGGCGGCGAGTTAGTGAATCCCCAGCGCCGCGAGAACAGTTCTGAGACCGTCACCCAGCTCAGTGGTCCTGGTATCGGTGGCAGCGGCATTAAAGGCGGTGTGAGCCGCCGGGTCGCGAAGGGTGACATGGTCATCATCCCCGCGGGGACCTCACACGGCTTTTCAGAGATTCAGGAATCGATTACCTACACCGTGGTGCGGATCGATCCCGCCCGGGTTATCAAACTCAAGTAAGAACTATTTCGATCCCTCGGGCAGAGCGAATACGACCAGCGTGGATCCCAGGCGAAAGTTTTCGTTGGGGAAGAGCCCGGCGGCGGCCCCGCCGACCAGGGTCTGGTGCCAGCCGCTGGTTGCCGCAATGTATTGCCTGCCATTCACGGAATATGAAATCGCCGATCCGCGATGGCCGGCGCCGGTCTGAAAACTCCAAAGCTTGTTGCCCGTTCGCGCATCGAGCGCGAAAAAATTGCCCTCGGGATCACCCGTGAACACGAGGTCGCCGGCGGTCGCAAGCATCGATGAAAGCAGAACGAACTTGTAAGGCATGCTCCAGATTCGCTTGCCCGTGGCAGGGTCCCAGGCGTCCACATGGCTGTAAGCGGTGCGATTCGGCGGCAGCTTCATAGGGAAAGCGCCGTTCATGAAGAAGCGTCCCTCTTCCGGCTTGTTGTCATTAGGCGTGACGTCGGTGCAGATTTCATTCGTGGGCGTGTAGATGAAGCCCGTGCGCGGCGAGTAGGCCATGGAGTTCCAGCTTTTGGCGCCGGCGGCACTGGGGCAGAAAGATCTCGTTTCACCGAGTTCGGGTTCGTAGCGGCCGGCGAGTTTACCGTCGTCGGTGACTCCGCTAATCCAATTGAACACTTCAGGGACGTTGAAGGACCCAAGATACTCCCCGGTTGCGCGGTCGAGGACGAAGGTCAGGCCGCTCTTGTTCATGTGAACCAGGATCTTTCGCGTCTGGCCGCGAATCTGCCGGTCCATCAAAAGGACTTCGTAAGAAGAATCGAAGTCCCAGACATCGTCCGGGACCTCCTGGTAATACCATCGCAGCTTTCCCGTGTCGGCGTCGAGCGCAACGACGCTGGCGGTATAGAGATTTACGTCCCGAGTCTTGTTGGTTCCGGGAGCAACACGATCGCCATCGTAGAAATCGGCCGCCGCGTTACCAGTGCCCCAGTAAACCAGATTCAGGTCCGCATCGAAGGAACCGGTGAGCCAGGGTGATCCGCCGCCGAACCGCCAGCTGTCACCTTTCCAGGTTTCATTTCCCTTTTCGCCCGGACCGGGAACCACATACCAGCGCCACGCCAGCCGGCCGGTTTTGGCGTAGAAGGCGGTCAGGTAGCCGCGATGCGCCTGATCGCCGCCATTGCCGCCGATGATGACCTTGTCCTTTACGACGAGCGGCGCGGCAGTGATGTTGCAGCCGCATTGTTTAGGATCATCGACGCTGACTTTCCAGACCTCGCGGCCGCTCTTCTGATCGAGCGCGACCACGAAGTTGTCCTTCGTGCCAAAGAAGACCTTGCCATCGCCGACGGCGACGCCGCGATTCTGGATGAAATCGGAATGACTGCCGGGAATGCCGGGCCTGGGTGTGGGGTACCGGTATTGCCAGATCACGCGGCCGGTGGCCGCATCGAGCGCGTTGACCTGAGCGCGCGCCGAGATGAGGTACATCACACCATCAACAACGATGGGCGTGGAGTGGAGATTCTCCGCGTAGTCGCCGGTTTGAAAGATCCAGGCCGGGAGGAGATTCCTGACGTTGGTGGTATTGATCTGATCGAGAGCACTGTAGCGCCACGAGAGCTGCGTGCCCCCGTAGTGCAGCCAGTCGGCGCGCGCCGGGCCGTTGTCTTGCGCGTAAAGCGGCAATGCCATAAGCAGGATCAGAAGGAATCTCATAAGGGTTACTCCTTGGCTTTGCACTGTAGCGGCGGTCTATGACCGCCGGCGATCCCGCAATTGGTGAATTGCCGGCGGTCATAGATCGCCGCTACAGTCATTTATTCTCCGCGGGAGCCCTGTGCAACGGTTTGCGCGGAATCATCTGATCGCGATTCGCCGCGTGGTACACAAACGACGCGACGATCACCGCGTTCTTCATCATATCGGGCGCCTGGATCCGGTCATAGACATCCATATTCGAGTGGTGCGTGCGCGTATTGTACTCGATCGGGTCCTGGGCGAAGCTGAAGCCGGGCAGGCCGACCGCATCGAATGACGTGTGATCCGTGCCGCCGATGCTCGTCGGTGGCTGGCGTGGAGCGCCCACGGAAACCAGCGTCATTCCGATGTTGTTGAACGGTTTTGTCCAGGCTTCAAAGACTGGAGCCGCCAGCTCGTTCCCATTGAGGTTGATTCCGCGGATGGCTCCTGTGCCGGTGTCGACGTTAAAGTACGCGTCCAGCTTCGAATGGTCCGGCTTGAGCTTCATCGTGTTTCGGTCGCCGAAATGTTCCTTCACGTACGCATCCGATCCCAGCAGACCTTCTTCCTCGCCGGTCCACAGCGCGATACGCACGGTGCGCCGCATGCGCAGTCCGGTGGCCTTGAGAATGCGAACGGCTTCCATCATCACTGCGGATCCGGCAGCGTTATCGGTGGCTCCCGTTCCCGTGTGCCATGAATCAAAGTGAGCGCCAAGCATGACGATCTCGTCCGCTTTGTCGCTGCCGGGAATCTCAGCAATGATGTTGAAGCTGTTCAGATCGTCCTCGTAGAATTTGTTTTGAATGTCGAAATCGAGGGTAACCGGAACACTCTTCTCGAGATTGCGAACGATGCGGTTGTATTGCTCGACGGCCATGACGATCTGCGCTGGTTCGGGCGGGCTCTTCGGATCGCGAAGAGCGCCGCAACACTGGACGAATACCGTCCCTCCGCTACCCGTGCCGGCCTCCACCGTTCCCGCGATGCCTTCGCTGAGGTAGAACTCGGTACGCTTCTTATTGAACGCCGCGTTGTTACCGGCACCACCCCCACCGCGCTGCCCCGGCGGGTTGACGTTCAGGCGCCCGCGGGCAATTAGCTGCTCGTCGGTGAGGCGCGCCGCCTGGGCCTCGAAGAGAGCGGGAACGTTGCGAGCTGCCATGGTCAGGACGTATTTGCCGGCCAGCTTGCCGCGGAACTTGTCGATGTCCGCGTCGTTTTGAATTACAGCCAGAAGGGCCTCGCCGGATTTCAAACCGGTGGTTCCGGGCGTCCAGGCTTTCGGGTAGGCGATCAATGGATAGGCGTGTCCGTCGATCGTCATCGATGCAAACATCTTCTCATTCGACCAGCCGCGGCCAAATGGATACGACTCGAACTTCGCGTTGACCAGCTCCCATTCCAGAAGTTTCTTCCGTGCCCATTCGGCCGCGGACTTCATCTGGGGAGAGTTGGTGAGCCTCGGCCCGTGAACGTCCGTGAGGTAACTCATGATGGTCATGACCTGCGAGCGATTGAGCCCTTCGTCTTTGATTCTGAAGATCGCGTCCAGGTCGACCCTCTCCTGCTGCATTTGCGCGGCAATCGGAACCACCGCAATCGCCACGAAAAGCAATCCCAAAAGCACTGACCGTTTCATTTTCTTCTCCAGTTGCGAGCAGTTTATTCCGATTGCCTGCGGACCGCGAGCCAATTGGCAAGCGCGATGGCAAAAGTGCATGCAAAAACCACCAGCTCCGGGATGTGCATCCGTGTGATCAAAACACCCGTGAATATGAGGCCAAATACACCGAACAGCATTCCGGCGGGGAGACGAAACGCATCCGCACGAGGCCTCTTTCTGCGCATTACAATGAGAGCTCCGGCAACGGAGCCGTAAATGAACAGCCGGGAAGCCGCCGCGAGTGTTGCGTTCCAGCGAAAAGTCCCTCCGGCCGAAAACAGAAGCAGGAGCACAGAAAAGGTCACAATGGACAAGTACGGAGTGCGAAACCGCGGATGAATAGCCGCGAAAAACCTGGGGAAATCGCGCCGTTCACCCATCGCGAATGTAAGACGCGGCGTGTGCAGCATGCTGGCGCTCATATAGCCGTAAATGCAAACCAGAGCGCCGGCGCCGACGAGCGATACACCAAGCGGTCCCAGGAACCGGCGCGCTGAGTCCACGGCCGGCTTTGCGCTTGCTGCTGCGTCGGGAAGTGTGTAAATCACGACGTACTGCATGGCGATATACAGTAACGTCGTTGTGATCAAAGCGCCAAGCAGCGCGATTGGAATGTCTCGGCGCGGATTGCGTGCCTCACCGGAGATCAGCAATGCAGCCTCAAATCCTGCAAACGCGTAGACCATCAGAATGATCGCTTCGAACCAATGCGCAGCGGTCACGGGAACTGTGGCGGGAGCAACACGGACGCCGGGCTGCAACGCCAGCGCCATGAGCCCTCCACCTATGAAAAGCACAAGGAGCAGAAGCTTCGCGGCGGTAAAGAAGTTGCTGAGGCGATTGCCGCCGTTCACTCCCCGGTAGTTCACCGTTGCGAGAACCGCAATCAGCAGCGCCAGGACTCCGGTTCTTGCGATCGGATTGTTGACGGCCGGCAGAAATTCGCTCAGGTAGCTGATAAACAGGTTTGCCACCGCAGATCCTGCGGAGATTCGCGACAGCCAAGTAAGCCATCCGATCTGAATGCCCACGAATTGTCCGAAGGCTTCCCGCGCGTAGAGATAGGGTCCGCCGGCTTCTGGAAACTGGGAGGCCACCTCGGCGAAACATGCCATGATTACGGCCAGACCCGCCGCCGCGACAAGATAGCCTGCAGGACTGAGTCTTCCAAGATGGCCGGCGATGAGCGACGGAGTACCGAAGATACTCGCGCCGATCATCGTGTTGACCATCAGCGCCGCCAGGCTCCAGCGGCCGATCGCCCGCACCAGACCCGAGGGCTGTTCAACTGCGGCTTGCGTTCCAATCGTCCTGGCCATGGCTTGCGACAATGTAGTGCATTGCACTGCAAAGCTCAAGACAGGCGGAGCCGTTTGAGCATTTCATCTGCGTGTGTGCCGTGCCAGTACACCCGGTCGCAGGACGGGCAGACGGCGAAGCGCTCCTGGGTCAGGTACACGTAGGGCGGAACTTTCTCGAAGACGGCCTCTTTATCGACTTTCTGCAGGGAAGTGTTGCATTCGAGGCACCGGGAGAACATGTCGAATTCTTTGAGCCCGAATTTCCGGAGAACCTGCTGGATCTGATCCTCGTAATCTCCGCTTTCGATGAGAATACACTGGGCCTGGCCCGGACGAGCATCCAGGCCAGTGTCGCGTGTGAGAATCACGCGGTTTTCAGCTTCGGCGATCCGAATGATTTCGTCGTCTTCATACTTGTTCGAGTACGCGACATCGAATCCCAGCACCCGCAGCCAGCGCGCGAGTTTACCGACCATGACGTCGGCGATGAAACGAGGCACGATTCCTCACATCCGGCGGGGGACTTCAATGCCCATGAGATCCAGGGCCTTGGTGAGGGACTCGCGCACAAGATCCACAACGAGAACATAGAAAAGCCGCTTCTGTGGATCCTCTTCCGAGATGATGCGGTAGCGGTGATAGAAGAGACTGAATCGCTGGGCCAGCGTGAAGGCGTATTTGGCGAGCGTTGCGGGCTCCAGGGTCATGATCACTTGATTTGCGATCTCGTCCAGGCGGAGGGCCAGGTAGAGCAATTCCCAAATATCGTTCGATTCATTCAGGAAAGCCTCGAGCTTGGGATCGTTCAGCAGCTGGTGGACTCGGCTGAAATCAAAATCCGGCTCTGCCTCACGGAGCTTATTAATGATGTTGTTGCCGCGAACCGCGGCGTACTGGAGGTACGGGCCCGTTTCACCGTCGAAGTTCAGCGCCTCCCGGAAGTCAAAGGCGATGATGGCGTTTCTTGTGAACTTCAGCAGGAAGTAGCGCAGAGCGCCGACAGCGATCCGGTGCGCGATCTCAGCGACTTCGGACTTGCGAAGTTCAGGATTGCGTTTTGCGACTTCCTGCTTCGCATCGTTTTCGAGCGTATCGAGCAGGTCGTCCGCCTTGACGCCCTGTCCCTTGCGGCCGGATACCTCAATGTGCGCCCTCTTTCGATCCTCGTCCGAAATCTCTATGCCCAGTTCCTCCGCGCAGGCCGGCGTCAACGCAACGACCTCATACGAAAAGTGGATGGAGCGCCGCGCCTGCTCTTCATAACCGAGCCCGAGTAGTCCCTGCCGGACGACGTTCTGGAGATACGACTGGCGAACATCGATCACGTTGTACACGGTATCGCCGCCTCCGAAAGACGGATGGTTAGGCGTGCCGGCGGACGAGGTCGTAACCCAGACGTTTTCCTGCGCCTCGAAGACGTCGTACCTGAAATCCTGTTTCAGCAGCCCGAGCTTCCAGAGCTGATAGGCAATGTCTTTGCCGACGTAGGTCACGGTTCCATTGGATCGCACGATGATCTTGTCGTCGTCATGGCCTTCCGATTCGAGACGCATGACCCAGCAGCCCTTGTTCTTGCCTTCGCTTTCAAAAAAGATCGCGTCCCTCTGTCGAAGCTCCCGGAACGCGTAGTCCCAGAATTTCAGGTGCAGGATGTCGCTTTCGCGCGGCAGCAGGTCGTAATGGACATTGATTCGCGCCATCGTTCGAAGGTGACAACGCGCGATCGTCATGGCGACCAGTTCGGCCATCCGGGCCGTCTCGCTCTTGCCCTCTTCTATTTCCTTCAGTGTTTCGGCACGCAGCGTGTGTTTGGGATCTTCCAGTTCGTAGAACGCAGCCACTCTCGCGTAAACGTCCCAGCAGTAGTAATCGAATTTCACAGAGCTGTCTTTGATCATCCGCTGGATATCCTCGATCGTCTTCTTCTCAACGTGCTTCAAACCTACAATGACGTCGGCTACCTGGACGCCCGTATTGTCGATGTAATTCTGGATCTCGACGTTGCGGCCTGCCGCCTGAAGGATCCGGACAAACGTGTCCCCGATCGCAGCATTCCGCAGGTGCCCGATGTGAGCCGCCTTGTTGGGATTGATATTCGTGTGCTCGACGATCACCTTACCCCCCTCCGTGGCAAATCCGCGCACACGGCTACCGCGAAGGGTAGCCACCCGGTCGACGTAGAAGTTGATGTAGCCGGCGCCGGCCACTTCCATTCGTTCGATGCCTTCAATCTTTCCGGTCCTGGCTATCAACTCCTCGGCAATTCCCCTCGGAGCCCTTTGGAGCTGCTTTGCAAGCGCCAGCGACACCGGTGTGGCCAGTTCGCCCAGCTCGATTTTGGGTGTTTGACTGAGGGTGATTTCGGGCGGCTCGATATTCCACTGGGAGCGAATCGTCGACCGCAGCACATCCTTAATGCGTGCGTGAAGGTCCAGTAGCATAAAGGGCATGTTAACACGGCGAAGATGTTAAGATTTCAGTCCTGCTGCATATGATTACCTTGTACTTCGATTGCTTTTCCGGAATCAGCGGTGACATGACCATAGGTGCGCTGCTGGACCTGGGTGTGGACTTCGATTACCTGAAGACCGAATTGAAGAAGTTGCCGGTTGAGGGCTACGAATTGAAGGCCTCCAGGGTGGTGCGCTCGAATCTCAGCGCCATGAAATTCGATGTGCTCATGGAGGGAAGTGACGATCACCATCACCATGGCCACCACGGTCATGCTCATTTCCATCGAAAGGCGTCGGAAATCCTCGAAATGATTGAGAAGAGCAATCTCAATCCGAATACGAAGCGCATTGCCACGAACATCTTCGCCAAGCTGGCGATATCCGAGGGCAAGGTTCATCACATTCCACCCGAAGACGTGGAGTTTCACGAGGTGGGCGCCGTAGACTCGATCGTCGATACGGTGGGCTCCGCGATTGGCTTCGATGCCCTTGGCGTCGAGCGGTTTCTGTGCTCCGCGATCAACATCGGAAGCGGCTTCATTCACTGCCAGCACGGAATCCTGCCGGTCCCTGCCCCGGCGACTGCGGACCTGCTGCGCCACGCGACGATTTACCAGAAGCACGCCAATACGGAGCTGGTGACGCCGACCGGCGCGGCGATTCTGGCCGCCGTTGTGGATCGCTTCGAGCCCATTCAGGGCTTCGCCATCGACAAGATCGGCTACGGTGCCGGTACGAAGCAGTTCGACGAGTTTCCGAATTGCCTCCGGCTGATGACCGGAGAAGAGCGTACGTCCGCTCCTTTGCCGGAGCCGGACAAGGTTGTCGTTATCGAAGCGAATATCGACGACATGACACCCCAGAATTTCGGTTATGTGACGGAGAAACTCCTCGCCGCCGGCGCCCTCGATGTCTTCACGCTGCCGGTCCAGATGAAGAAGGGACGGCCCGGGCACCTCCTCCAGGTCCTGGCGCCTTCGGATAGTGCGGACGCTCTTTGCCGAATCATCTTTCAGGAAACCACCACGATCGGCGTTCGCCGCCACAGCGCCGAGCGCAATACTCTCGCTCGCGAATTTGTTGAAGTCGAGACTGAATACGGCAAGGTGAAAATCAAGGTCTCCAGGCTCGATGGAGAAGTGGTCAATTACGCCCCCGAATATGAGGACTGCGCCCGGATCGCGCGCGAGAAGAACGTCCCGCTGAAGCTCGTTCAGGCCCAGGCCATTGCGGCATACATGAGCATCCACGTACTGTAGCGGCGCTCTGTGAGCGCCGGTCTTTCGGCGGTCATAGACCGGCGCTACAGTAAGTCTGCAAATTCAGCTAAACTAATTTTCTATGGCCAAAACGTTCTACTTCACAACGCCGCTTTACTATGTGAACGCTCCGCCCCATCTGGGCGGCACTTATACAACGATCGTTGCCGACACGATTGCCCGATACAAACGCATGATGGGTTTTGACGTCAAGTTCTTCTGTGGCACAGACGAGCATGGACAGAAGATCGAGCGTGCGGCCAAAAAGGAAGGGGTGGAACCGAAAGCACTTGCGGACCGGGTCCACAAACTCTACCTGGAATTGTGGAAGTCGATCGGTATCGAGTACGACGAGTTCGTCCGGACGACAGAGCCTCGCCACGACCTCGCCGTGATCGAGCTTTATACCCGCGCGAAGGCCAACGGATACATCTACAAAGGCGCGTACTCGGGCTGGTATTGTGTTTCGGATGAGGCATACGCGCCGGAGAGCGATCCATCGACACCTGCCAAGTGTCCCGATTGTGGGCGCCTCACCGAGTGGTTTTCCGAAGAGAGTTACTTTTTCAAGCTCTCGGCATTTCAAGACCGCCTGCTGGAGCTTTATGAAAAGAATCCGAAGTTCATCCGGCCGGAAAGCCGCCGGAACGAGATCGCTTCATTCGTCAAGGGAGGCCTGAAAGACCTTTCGATCAGCCGTAAGACGCTGAAGTGGGGAATCCCTCTGCCGGACGATCCATCACATGTCTTCTACGTCTGGTTCGATGCGCTCACCGCCTATCTCACCGGTGCCGGTTTCAAGGTCGATGATGTGAAGTTCTCAAAGTACTGGCCGGGCGAGCACCTGGTTGGGAAGGACATTCTGCGTTTCCACACTGTTTACTGGCCGGCATTCCTGATGGCAGCCAACGTCGCCGTCCCCACATCCGTCTTCGGCCATGGCTGGTGGCTTTCCGACGAACAGAAGATGTCGAAGTCGCGCGGAAACGTTCAGGATCCGTTTACACTGAATGAAGTCTTCGGCTCCGAGCTGCTGCGCTATTACCTGCTGCGAGAGATGGTCTTCGGCCAGGACTGCAATTTCGCCCTGGAAGCCATTGTTCAGCGCTACAACAGCGATCTGGCGAACGACCTTGGAAATCTGCTGAGCCGCACCACCGCAATGATTTCCAAATACCGGTCGGGCCGTGTTCCCTGGCAGGGCGAGGCGAAGGGAGACGCCGAGGTTCGCAATCTGGCAGGGCGCGTCATTGACAGCTATCGAGCAAACTTCGACGACTACAATTTTTCGCGTGCCCTGGAAAATGTCTGGGAGCTGATATCGCGCGTCAACAAGTACATCGTTGAGAACGAGCCCTGGGCGATCGCGGAAAAGCCGTCAGAGGCGAAAAGGCTGGACAGCGTGTTGTTTCACTCGGCCGAATCCCTGCGCCTGATTGCCGTGCTCGTCGCGCCTGTCATTCCGAAGACCGCACAAACTCTATGGGAACAGCTTGGGCTCGAGGGAAGAGTGGTGGCCGTTCGCTTGAACGAGTTGCGATGGAGTGAAGAGCTGGCCGGCAAGACGATACGTGGTGGCGCGGCATTGTTTCCGCGGCTCGATCCGAAAGAGGTGATAAAGAAGATGGAGAACCTGAGTGAGCAAAAGGCGGGTACTTCAACGGCGCCGGCCGGCGCGAGTCCCGAGGGCGAATCGCCGGTCAGTCCGACGATCACGATCGACGATTTTGCCAAGGTGGATCTGCGCGTCGCCACGGTCCTGGAAGCGGAGCGTGTGAAGAAATCGGACAAGCTCCTGCGGCTGGTTGTCGATCTGGGCTTTGAGAAGCGCCAGATTCTGGCCGGCATTGCCGGGGCGTACCAGCCTGAAGCGCTTGTGGGAAGAAAGGTCGTTATCGTCGCCAATCTTCAACCCAGAACGATGCGGGGACTCGAATCGCAGGGCATGGTCGTCGCGGCGTCCATCGGAGCTGAAGGGACTCCGGTTCTCGCGGGCTTTCAGGAGGATATTCCCAATGGGGCTCGCCTGAGGTGAGTGGGATATGATCAATGCTTGTTGACTCTCACGCCCATTTGGATGACCCCAAATTCGATGTGGATCGCGCGGCTGTGCTTCAACGCGCGTGGGATACCGGCGTCCGAAAGATACTGACCATCGGGAACGGAAATGGGCCGGACCAGATGGGCTGCGGGATCCCAATCTCAGAAGCCCACGACTGGATTTACACAAGCGTCGGCGTTCATCCTCACGATGCCTCCAAAGTGGAAGAACGCCATTACGCTCTCATGGAGAACCTTTCGAAACATCCGCGTGTTCTCGCAATCGGGGAAACCGGGCTCGATTACTATTACGACAACTCTCCACGTGACGTTCAGCGCGAAGTATTTTGCAGGCAGCTTCGGCTGGCCCGAAAGCTCAACCTTCCCGTCATCGTTCACACGCGCGATGCCGACGAAGACACGGAGAAGATCCTGAAAGAAGAAGCGCCCTCGCGAGGCGTCCTTCACTGTTTTACGTCGGGCGAGAAGCTGGCCCGCTTCGCCTTGAGCATTGGGTTTCTCGTCTCCTTCTCGGGTATCGTCACGTTTCCCAGGGCCCAGCCGCTGGCCGAACTCACGCGGCAGCTTCCCGCGGATCGCATTCTGATTGAAACGGATTGTCCTTATCTCGCGCCCGTCCCACATCGAGGGAAACGTAACGAGCCCGTCTTTGTGGCGGACACGGCGCGGTTTATCGCCGCATTACAAGGCGTATCTCCGGATGAGCTTGGCGCACAGGTGTCAGCCAATTTCAGCAGCCTGTTTGCTCCGAAATCATCGTAAAATCCATTCGCGGTATGCTGATGACACCACTGGAAATTTATGAGCTTGTGGCGCCGGAGCTTGGACTCGTCGAAGAAGAGCTGAGACAGTACACGCGCTCGGACATTCTTCCGATTTCCGAAATCGGCGAATACCTCCTGAATGCGGGCGGCAAACGTCTGCGTCCGGCCTTACTGCTACTGACTGCGAAGATGCTCGGGCCCGTTTCTCCTTCGGTCATCCGCCTGGCGGCCGTCGTCGAATTCCTTCATAACGCGACGCTGGTGCACGACGACATCATCGATGCCGCCGACATGCGCCGCGGCCGTCCTTCGGCCAACGTTCACTGGGGAAACTCGATGACCGTTCTGGCCGGCGACTGGCTTTACATGCGATCGTTCGCTGTCGCGCTCGGCGAAAAGAATTTTGAAGTGCTGAACACGCTGATCGATATCACCCAAAAGATGGTCGAAGGCGAGTTGCTGCAGCTCACGCTCCTCGGCAAGTCCGAGATCACCGAGGAACAATTGCTCGACATCGTCGAGCGCAAGACCGCCTACCTCTTTTCCGGTTGCACCAAGTTGCCCGCACTCACGGCCGGGATGAACCACGGCTCCGCAGATCGTCTCGCCGAAGTTGGAAAGGGTCTGGGCATGGCTTTTCAGCTCGTCGATGATTTACTGGATCTCACGTCGACCAAAGCTGTACTGGGTAAGCCTGTCGCCAGCGACCTTAAAGAAGGAAAGATGACGCTGCCTGTTCTGTTCGCCATTCGCCATGGGGGCCCGGAAGATACCGTCAAGGTTCAAAAAGTTCTGGATGAGAGGGATTTTCGATCTGTGGACCAGGCGGAAATTCTAAGCCTTGTGGAACGCTCGGATGCTTTGAACCGAACGCGTTTACTTGCATACGATTATGCCCGCCGCGCCATTCAAATGCTTGAGGAATTCCCGCCTTCAATATATCGTAGCGCGATTATCAGCATTCCCGAGTTCATTCTGAATCGCAGCGCGTAATGAAGGTTAAAAACTCAGTTCGTTCGTTGCTTATTTTCCTGGCAATCTGCTTCACGACTCTTCCTGCCCTCCTGTTCGGCGTGTACATATGGAGTGCGGCCCTGGTCGCCCTGTTTTGTGGATTGCTGGGAGCCGGAATCGCAAGTGTCGCGGCGCCCAATTTCAAGAACCTTCCCGAGAGCACGGCGAATTCGCGCCAGGCGGAATTCAATGCCATTTCTCGAATAGCGGACACGATTCTGATTGCCCGGTCCGATGGCCAGGTCACCTACCTTAACGACGCCGGCATACGAATGTTTGGAGACGTGCTTGGAAAGCAGCTCAAGGATCTCATCGGTGCGGAGAGCGCTGCCAGGGTCCTTTCGCTCGAGCAACCTCCCGAATGGAAAGGCGAGGTCTCCGCCCGCAAGAGCAGTGGGGTAATGTTCGACGGTTTCCTGAGCAGTACGCCGGTCCTCGAAAATGGAAAACTGATCGAGATCGTTGCAATCGTCCAGGACATCACGCACGAGAAGGCGGCGCGTGATGCCGTCATTCAATCCGAGAAGATGATCACGCTGGGCGAGCTCGTGGCGGGCACTTCACATGAGCTGAATAATCCTCTGGCCATCGTGACTGGCTATTCGGATTTGCTTCTGGAAGAAGGACGATTGGCTCCCGAACAGCGCTTGAAAGTAGAGGCGATCCGGCGGAGCGCCCTTCGGGCAGCGAACGTCGTGCAGAGCCTCCTGGCATTTGCGCGAAAGCGGAAGCCGGAACGCGTGCGCACGGAAGTGAATTTGGCTGTCAACGCGGCCCTGCGGTTGAAAGAGTACGATCTTCACACCAGTGGAATCCGGCTCGAGAAGGATCTCTGCCCCACCCTGCCTCCCGTATTCGCCGACCCGCATCAAATCCAGCAGGTGTTGTTGAACCTGATCAATAACGCGCAGGACGCCGTCCTCTCGGGAAGCCGTTCGCCCAGGATTCTGATCAGGACGGAAGCGTCCGATCACGCCGTTTGCATCAGAATCGAGGATAACGGGACCGGAATAAAGAAGACGGATCTGAAAAAAGTGTTCAATCCCTTCTTTACGACCAAGCCCGTCGGGAAAGGGACCGGGCTCGGGCTTTCGATCTCCTACGGAATCATTCGCGAACATGGCGGCCAGATCCACATTCAAAGTCAGGTCGGCCAGGGAACCGAGGCATGTATTGAACTGCCGATCGACGACGCCCGCCCCCATGGAGGAATCCCCCGGATTCCACCCGGCCAGGAACTCCCCAGTAGATTCCTTGTCGTCGATGATGAGCTGGAAATCGGAGCCATCATCCAGGCCGCGCTTTCGCGCCGCGGGAGCATGGTCGATACGGCATCCACAATGGAGGAAGCTTTGGGGCTCGCGAGGAGAAACGACTACGACTTCATCATCACCGACATCAAGATGCCCGGCGGTAGCGGTATCGACCTCTACAAACAGCTTTGCGCGGTCAATTCTTCATATCGCCATCGCGTGGTTTTTCTTACGGGCGATACCAGCAATCCATCCACAATTCAGTTCCTGGAGCAGGAAGGTCTGATCTACTTCTCGAAGCCGATTGACCTTCAGGCGATGGAGAAGTTTTTCAACCGCCAGGTTTAAAGAAGAAATCCCATCAACGCGCGGTTAAATTCGTCCGGGTTTTCCAGATTGCTGAGGTGTCCTGCATTGGAGATGAGAGCGAACTGTGCGCCTGGAATTGCTTCTGCAATCGAGCGGCATTCGTCGATGTTGGTAATCACGTCGTGTTCGCCGGCCACAACCAGCGCAGGTGACTTGACGCGATGCAGAAGCGGAGTCGAATCGGGGCGGTCGCGCATGGCCATGACCGCGTAGATCGCGGCCGAAGCGCTGACGTTCGCCATCATGCCTCGAACCAGGTGAACGACCTCGGGGGAAGGATTCGGCTTTAAAAGCCGCGGCAGCATTCGATCCGGCAGGATGCCGGCGCCATGCTGCTCGAGAGCGGCGATCATCTCCGTTCGTGCAGCTTTTTCCGCGTCGTTGTCCGCGCGTGCGCGAGTGTTGGCAAGAATGATCTGGCGAACGCGGTCCGGGTACTTCAAGTAAAAGGGAAGACCAATGTAGCCGCCCATCGAAACTCCGGCGAGGGTGCACGTCTTGACATTCAGCTTGTCGAGAAATTCCGCAAGCTCGTCGCACATCTCTTCGATGGTCCAGTGCGCCGGAGGCGCCGACTCTCCGAAGCCTCGAATGTCCGGAGCGATGACGCGAAACCGCGAGGCAAGAACGGCAACCTGCGGTTGCCACATCGTGTGGTTGAGAGGAAACGCATGGATCAGGAGAATGGCCGGGCCGTCCCCCTGATCCAGGTAATTAAGAGTGCCGGACTTCAGCCGGATTTTCACTGCGAGGAACGACCGTAGCGCGAGCGTATCGCTTCTTTGATGCGATCGATTGAGAAACCTTTCTTATGCATGTCCCTTGCGTCCAGGGCGATGTCTTCGCACATCGAGCAGCCGGAGCCATGCTCGTCCCTGAAGCAGAAAAGATTGCTTTCATGTCCGAAATTCTGCATGCACCCGCAGAAACAAGGCAACTCCGCGAGGACCTCCGGTATGTCTTTTGCGGTCTGGTAGGCGGCCTGCGCCTTCGGATCGTTCGCGAAGTAGCTGGGTGACATGGTTGCCACAAGCTTCAGCCCCGCCGGCAGGGACGTACCGCCCGAGCCACCGAGCGTGAACCAGGCGATTACCGCCAGGAAGGCTACGGCCCCGATGCCCAGCCACAAGTTCGACTTGCTCTTCTTTTTCTTCTTATTCGATTTCAATGATTCTCCCTTTCTCTTCGGGTGTCAGTGACGAGATCACGGTTTTGAGTACGAAGAATACCTCACCTTTTTCTTCGTCGTCCAGTGCCGAACCATCGTCCAGGGGAGCGTTCAGTTCGGAGATAACGTATTGAAGGAGATACGGCTCTGTATCCTTTTGGAGGCTCGCCGCGATGGTCGATTCCAGTTCTTCACTTTCCGTCGCGCTGATGCGCTCAATCCACGACTCGCTATCGCGATAGGCGGCTTCTATGGCCTCCGACGTCACGGGACCGAGGGTGTTCGGTTCATTCATTTCAATGGCTTTGAAGACCATGTATGCCAGGAACAGCGATAGTTCCTGAATCTTCTGACCGCTCTCGTGCGTCAATTCCACTACGAACTCGCAGATCGCAGGCTGCTCCCGGAAGAACCGGTCGAACTCCCCGACCATCTTTTCATCCGAATATTCACCAACTTCCGAGCACGCCTTCTCGACGGAATCGCCTGTAATCATGATTGCCACAATTTTGGCACAGCATGTGCAGCCATGAAAGCTCGTAGTAGCGAAATTCGTTCACCCTATCGCGCGAAGATGGTTTTCGCGATCATTGCATGAACACCCTTCGTGCCGTCCACGAGCTGCGTGATATGAAGGTCCGCCGCCAGCGAGCAGAGGATATAGGCATCGTCGCGTTTCATCCCTTTTTCGGTGACGAGGAAATCGATCATCTCGCGCGTGGCAAGGCGTGCGGCCTCGTCAAGGTCGGTATGCAGTCCCATGGCAATGTAGTGGGTCGGCGTCTCTGCACGAGGCCAATTCAGTCGTTTGCCTTTTCGAAGGATGACTTGCACGGTCCCGCGCAATGACGTCTCGAGCGCGGTCAGGGTAACCTCGCCGTCGCCCTGCATGGCGTGGCCGTCTCCCATGGAGAGCAGCGCGCCCGCAACATGCACGGGCAGATAGAGTGTGGATCCGGCGACGAGCTCCTTGTTGTCGAGATTTCCGGCGTGGGGACCAGGAGGGCCGCTCGATATGCGGCCGACCAGCGGGTTCGGCGCCACGCCGATCGAGCCAAAGAACGGAGCCAGTTTCAAATTGACTCCTGGAGCGAATTCGGCGGTCCCTGCGCGGACGTTGAAGCGAACCAGTTTGAAGCCCGCGTACGGGAAGTCGTCGGGAAGCGTACCGTTGTTGGGAATGAACCCGCTGACGCCGTACGGATGAAGAAACTCAAAACCAACGATCTTCACTTCCAGCATGTCACCGGGCTCTGCGCCTTCGATCCAGACGGGGCCGGTCAGGGGATGAGCGCCTGGACCTCGCTCCTTGACCGTATTCTCGACCACCTTCAACGCGTCCGGTATTTCCTCCTCGCGAACGCCTGTCGCTCTCAAACGCTGCAGTCCACGCGCGACCATGGTCTCGACCCGAATCGTATCCCCGGAAGGTATCCGCAGGACGGGCTTCACCGTGGGATCATAGTACCCCCAGTGGACATTCTCCGGCAGGAGCTTCAAATCGTGAGTTCGAGGAGTTTGTGCAACGGGGAAGGCAGCTGCAAGGACCCATGCGACACTGACGAAAATCAGCTTCTTCATAATTGCTCCTTCTTGCGTATTGGTGACCTCGCATCAGCCTTTAGCGCCGGCCATACAACACCCTTCCAGGCCGGGCCGATGTCATCGCTTTTCCGTCGAAGACGATCTCGCCGTTGACGACGACGTACGAGAATCCTTCGGCGTACTGGTGGGGCTTATCAAACGTTGCGGTGTCGCGCACGCGCGCAGGATCGAACACGGTCACGTCGGCTTTCATTCCCGGACGGAGCAATCCCCGGTCGAGAAGGCTGAGACGCTGAGCAGGGAATCCCGTCATTTTTCTCACGGCATCCTCGAGCGTAATGGTGTTCCGCTCGCGTACATATACCGCCAGCACTCGCGCGAAGGTCCCGTAGCTTCGTGGATGCGGCGCTGCCTTGCCGAAGGTGGGTATTTCGCCGTCCGAGCCGATCATCGTTGCGGGGTGGCGGAGGATTCTTTCGAGATCCTGTTCATTGATCGCGTGGAAGATGCCCTGGCAGTTCCCTTGTTCAACGAGCCAGATTCCTGCCTCCGCGGCGTTCTCGAGCGTCGGCGCCATTCCACGAAGCTGAGTGATCTCGGTGAGGTTCTTCCCGGCAAGGGAAGCGTTCCACTCGCATCCTGCAACAACAATGTTCCGGGGATCGCCTCCTCCCCGCTCCTCGCGAATGATCCGCACCGTTTCGGATTTGATATCCGCCCGCGTGGCCGGGTTCTTGAGGCGAGTAAGCACACGCTCGCGACCGCCTTCCTGCGCCCATGCGGGCAACAGCGCGGCCTGAATGCTCGTGCTCGACGCGGTGTAGGGATACTCGTCAATGGATGCGTCCACGCCGCGCCGGCGCGCGTCATCGATGAGCTGCAGCGTCTCGATACTCTTGCCCCAGTTGCCGCGGCCGATAACCTTGTGGTGTGTCACCTGCGTTGGGAGGCCGCCGCGCTCGCCGATGGCAATGGTTTCCTTCACGCTGTCCACAACGTGCGAGGTCTCGTCGCGCATGTGCGAGATGTAAATGCCGCCGAAGCGGCCGGCGACCTTCGCAAGTTCGGTGACTTCCTCGGTGGAAGAGAAGACGCCCGGCACGTAGAACAGGCCGGAGCTCAGCCCGAACGCGCCATCTTTCATGCCCTGCTCCACGAGCGCACGCATCCGTTCCAGTTCGTCAGTCGTCGGCTTGCGATCTGTTTCTCCGATCACGGCCGACCGGATGGAACCCTGGCCAATGAAGCTCCCGATGTTCACCGATTTCCGCAACGTCTCGAGCCTCGCCAGGAATGGAGCGAGCGGCACGGGCGAACTACCGTCCGGTCCTTCGATCAATGTGGTGACGCCCTGGCGGACGTAGTTGTCTGCCGTCGGCACGTTAAAGATGTTCGCTCGCGCGTGACTGTGGATGTCGATGAAGCCGGGCGCGATCACCTGGCCGCCGACATCGACGACGCGAGTAGCCGGTTCCGAGATGGATGGAGCGATCCGCACGATAGTGTCAGCCCGGATCGCAACGTCGCCTCGATACCAGGGATTGCCGCTTCCGTCCACGAGCCGGCCGTTGCGGAACAAAAGGTCGTATGGCGGAGCCTGCGCGGTCAATGTCGCCGCAACAGACAGGAGTGCGACGATTACATATCCCCTCATGGCTTCTCCCTCTTGTAAACCACGCCTTCCTTCATCACAAAGAACACTCGTTCCGTCTGGCGTATGTTCTGAATTGGATCGCCGGGAACGGCGACGATATCCGCCAGTTTTCCGGGTTCGAGCGTTCCCAACTGATCGGCGACCCCGATCAATTCTGCGGCGGATGAAGTGCCGGCCTTCAGCGCGTCAGCGGGCCGCATACCGCGATCGACCATCATGTGGAACTCTTCGGCATTGCGGCCGTGGGGATAGACGGCGGCGTCGGTACCCAGTGCGATGCGCACGCCCCTGGCGAGGACCTTCTCGAATGTCTGATCCCTCGCAGCCAATGCGGCCCGCGCCTTCGCTTCGATCAGCGGAGGGAAGTACAATCCCTTCTGAAGTTGTTCCTGCAGTCCCTGGCTCGCCATCAGAGTCGGGACAAAGAAAGTGCCGCGAGCTTTCATCATGTCCAGGGCTTCGTCATCGAGAAACGTTCCGTGCTCGATGGAGTCGATGCCGGCAAGGATGGCGCGCTTGGCGCCTTCGGCTCCGTGAGCGTGGGCTGAGGTCTTCCGTTTCAGTGCATGGGCCTCTTCGACCAGTGCCTGGAGTTCGGCCAGAGTCATCTGCGGCGCGCTGACGTCGTCGGTGAGAGAGAGCACGCCGCCCGTGGCGCACACTTTAATGATGTCGGCGCCGTACTTGATGTTCGCACGAACGGCAGCGCGGACAGCGTCCGGGCCGTTGGCCACGGCCTCTTCAGCGCCGGTGCTCTTGTCGAACAGTCCGGGCCGATAACCCGCGGTCGGATCGCAGTGCCCGCCGGTTGCGCCAATAGCGCGGACTGCGACGAGCATGCGCGGCCCGTCGATCTTGCCGGCACGGATAGCGTTGCGCAAGCCGATGTCCATCATGTCCTGGGATCCGACATCACGTACGGTCGTAAACCCGATCATCAGCGTCTTGCGCGCGTACTCGACGGTCTCGAGGGTGCGCTCCGCTACCGTCTTCTTGAACCAGTCGAGTTCGTCCTGCTTCCAGTCGTCGCTCGCCTGCGACGTGAGGTGCGTGTGAACGTCCATGAAACCCGGCAGAATCGTCGCGTCCCCGAGATCGATGATATCCGCGCCGGCTGGAACACTGGCTACCGAGCCGACAGCTTGTATCTTCGCACCCGACACGATGACGACACCCGGCGAAACGACACGTTCGCTCTTGCCGTCGAACAGCCTGGCTGCGCGGATGACCGTCGTCTTCTCAGGCTGTTGAAGCCGGCCGGCCTGGGCGAGACACAAGCCGCTCATTGATAAGAACGATAGTAGAGTTATGAGTCGTGTACGCGTCATCAATTATCTTCTCCTATAGCCGGGGCGCGGCCGCCATGGGCTGCAGGTACCCACATGCTGTGCACGTTCGAAGAGACTCGCTGTTGTTGAATTGTTCCGAGACCTTTCGCAGGTCCGCCAGGAGATCTGCTTCTCGCCGCGACAACTCGTACAGCTTCGCGTCGCAGCGTTCGCAATACCAGGCATAGCCTTCCGGTTCGTTGGGTCCACGGACACGTTCCACTACCAGCCCCACGGAATTCGCCGGCCGTTGAGGAGAATGAGGACAATTGGCCGGCAGCAGGAGGACTTCTCCCGCCCGAATAGTCTCCCGCCGCCTCTTGCCTTCATCGTCGAAATACTCCAGCACCATGTCACCCTCGAGCTGGTAGAAGAATTCCTCTCCAGGATCGATGTGAAAGTCTCGACGAGCGTTGGGACCACCGATGATCATGATGATGAACTGGGAATCTTTCCAGATCATCTCGGCCCCAACGGGAGGCTTCAACAGATCACGATGCTCATCGATCCAGCGTTTGAGGTTGAAAGCCTTGAGAACATCTGCCACGTCATTTCTCCTCTGGTAGTGGCCTACTAACAACGTTGTCGAATGATACTCTGGCCGGTCTTTCCTGAAATCAACGAAATACCGGCGCTCATAGAATGAATTGGCGCCGCTTCAAATGGACGCGTTCAATGTTTGTGCTTCTTGTAGTCGCGGGCTTTAGCCCGCGTTCCCTGGCGGTTCGCGAAAACTCAACGAACGCGGGCTAAAGCCCGCGAC
>Ga0137361_10000375_pt1 | contig 24477 bp, 13 predicted proteins | sample Mad1_80_16metaG_FD_104923 | JGI IMG/M metagenome (GOLD analysis project Ga0137361, IMG submission 104923) | Vadose zone soil microbial communities from Angelo Coast Range Reserve, California, USA - Mad1_80_16 metaG | ecosystem: Environmental > Terrestrial > Soil > Vadose zone | place: USA... | reverse complement strand
GCGGGCTCGCGCACGAGCTCCTGGGCGGCGGCCGGGAGCGCGTGGGTGAAGAGCGCGACGAAGAGGACGGTGGCCGCAGCGTGCCCGACGCGGCGTCGAGTGGCTGCCGAGGTCATCGCGGAATGGCCCCCGGGTCGAGGTGCACTCTGTCTAGCGGACCAGGATTGTTCCCAAAGTCACATGACGTTGTAGTCAAAACGTCCGAGCGTGTCAAGAAGCAAATGTTCCGCGGGTTTGACAGCGCAAAAGGCGGCGGCGTAGCATGGACGGCGGGCATGAAACCCAACACCACCCAACGCATCCAGTTCTCGCTGATCTACGTCTTGGTGGGAGCGGTCGTCCTCTCACTGCTCCAGAGCTGGTTCGTCGCGCCCCGCACCGTTGAGCTCCCCATGTCGAAGTTCCTCGAGCTCGTGCGCGAGAACAAGATCGAGATCGTGTCCCTCACCGAGCGCGAGATCACCGGGCGCGCCAAGCCGAGCGCCCTGCCGGAGCCGCCCGCCGCTCGCGCGGATCAGCTGCGGCGGCTGCTCGGCTCCGACGACAACGTCCGCCGGTTCACGGTCACGCGCATCCCCGGCGTCGACGACTCGCAGCTCCTGACGCTGCTCGAGGCGCACCACGTCGAGTTCTCCGGGCGCGTCGAGAACACGCTCTGGCGGGACCTGCTCTTCGGCTGGGTGATCCCGCTCGCGCTCATGGCCGGCATCTGGATGCTCATCATGCGACGGGTGGGCGGCGGCGCCACCCAGGCGCTGTCCTTCGGCCGCTCGAAGGCGAAGATCTACGACCGCAAGGAGCTGAAGACCACCTTCCTGGACGTGGCCGGGGCCGACGAGGCGAAGGCCGAGCTGGTCGAGATCGTCGACTTCCTGCGCAACCCGAAGAAGTACCAGCGCCTCGGCGGCCGGATCCCCAAGGGCGTGCTGCTCGTCGGCCCGCCCGGGACCGGCAAGACCCTGCTGGCGCGGGCGGTGGCCGGCGAGGCCGACGTGCCGTTCTTCTCGATGTCCGGCTCCGAGTTCGTGGAGATGTTCGTCGGCGTGGGCGCCTCGCGGGTGCGGGACCTGTTCGAGCAGGCCAAGAGCAAGGCGCCCTGCATCGTGTTCATCGACGAGCTGGACGCCGTCGGCAAGTCGCGCGCGGGCAGCATGGGGTTCGTCGGCGGCCACGACGAGCGGGAGCAGACGCTGAACCAGCTCCTCGCCGAGATGGATGGCTTCGACTCCTCTAAGGGCGTGATCCTCATGGCGGCGACGAACCGGCCCGAGGTACTGGACCAGGCGCTGCTCCGGCCGGGCCGCTTCGACCGGCAGATCGTCGTCGACAAGCCCGACCTCAAGGGCCGCGAGGCCATCCTCCGCCTGCACGCCCGCGCGGTCGTGCTGGCGCCCGGCGTCGACCTCGGCGGCATCGCCGCGCGGACGCCCGGCTTCGCCGGCGCAGACCTCGCCAACATCGTCAACGAGGCCGCGCTCCTCGCCGCCCGCAAGGGCAAGGACGCCGTCGAGATGACCGACTTCGAGGAGGCGATCGATCGCGAGATCGGCGGCCTGGAGAAGCGGAGCCGCGTGCTGTCCGAGAAGGAGCGAGACATCGTCGCCCACCACGAGATGGGGCATGCGCTCGTCGCGGCCTCGGTGGCGCACGCGGACCCCGTCCACAAGGTCACGATCATTCCGCGCGGCGTCGCCGCGCTCGGGATGACCTACCAGCGGCCGACCGAGGACCGGTTCCTGATGACGAAGAGCGAGCTCGAGGACCGGATCGCGGTGATGCTCGGGGGGCGGGTGGCCGAGGAACTCGTGTACGGCGAGGTCTCGACCGGAGCCCACAACGACTTCGAGCGGGCCTCGGAACTCGCGCGCCTCATGGTCATGAAGTACGGCATGTCCGAGCGCCTGGGCCTCGTCACCTTCGGCGAGCGCTCCGCCTCGTTCCTCAAGACGCCCGCGGCCGCCTGGAGCGGCGAGCGCGACTACAGCGAGGAAACCGCCCGGATGATCGACGAGGAGGTCCGCGGCATCATCGAGCGCATCCACGAGCGGGTCCGCGGCCTCCTCACGGCCCGGAAGGCGTCGCTGATCGCGGCGGCGGCGGAACTCAAGCGCACGGAGACGCTGGAGGGCGAGCCGCTCCGGCGGCTCCTGGCCGGGGAGGCGGTGGAGCGGGCGCGATGATCTGTCTCTCGCGCCGCACGCTGGCCCTCGTCCTGACGCTCGCGGTGATGCTCGGCATCGTCGTCGGCGGTCGCGCCGCCTCCCGGGGCGAGGCCCCGCGCGCGCCCGCGACTGACACCGCGCCGCCGCCCGCGGTCTCGACCCAGATCCCGCTCCAATCGAACACGTTCGCCAGGATCGCCGAGGCGATCAAGCCGGCGGTGATCAACATCAACACGATCAGCCGGGGCGGGGCCCTCGGGCGCACGCCCTTCGAGGAGTTCTTCGGCGAAGAGTTCTTCAAGCGGTTCTTCGGCGAGCTCCCCGAGCGCATCCCGCAGCGCAGTCTCGGCTCGGGCGTGGTCGTCGACCCGGCCGGCATCGCGCTGACGAACGCGCACGTGATCGAGGGCGCGACCTCGATCGAGATCATCAGCCCCGACGGCCGCAAGCACAAGGCGAGGGTCGTGGGCGCCGACAAGAAGACCGATCTCGCGGTGCTGAAGCTCGACGACGGCCGCGGGAGCTTCCCCGCCGCCCGGCTCGGCGACTCCGATCGGGTCCAAGTGGGCGACTGGGTCCTCGCGGTGGGCTCCCCGTTCGGGCTGCAGGCGACGGTGACCGCCGGGATCATCAGCGCCAAGGCGCGGCAGATCGGCCAGGGGCCGTTCGACGACTTCCTCCAGACCGACGCCGCGATCAACCCAGGCAACTCCGGCGGGCCGCTCGTCAACCTCGCCGGCGAGGTGATCGGCATCAATACCGCGATCGTCGCCGGCGGCACCGGCATCGGCTTCGCCATCCCGTCCAACATGGCGAAGCGGATCTACGCAGAGCTCCTCGCCAAGGGCAGGGTGACGCGCGGCTGGCTCGGCGTCTCGATCCAACCGCTCACGCCGGAGCTCGCGCGGTCGTTCGGCGCCAGGGACAGCCGGGGCGTCCTGGTCTCCGACGTCATGCGCGACAGCCCGGCGGCCAAGGCGGGGCTCCAGACCGGCGACATCCTGCTCGAGTTCGACGGCAAGAAGCTCGAGGGGCCGGGTGACCTGCAGCGGGCGGTCGGCCTGGCGCCGCCGGGCACGACGGCCCGCACCAGGGTCTGGCGCGACCGCGGCGAGAAGACGCTCGACCTCAAGATCGGCGACGCGCCGGACGAGCGGGAGGTCGCCGCACGCGGGAGCCGCGGCCGGAGCCTGCTCGGTCTCGACGTGCGCCCGATCACGCCCGACGTCGCCCGCCAGCTCAACCTGCGCTCGACCGAGGGCGTGGTCGTCGCCGCCGTTGAGGACGGCAGCGCCGCCTCCGATGCCGGCGTCCAGCGCGGCGACGTCATCCGCGAGGTCAACCGCGAGCGGGTCGTTGGCCTGCCCGACTTCGAGCGGCTGACGCGGAACCTCAAGCAGGGCGACCGGCTGACCGTGCTGCTCCAGCGCGGACCGATGTCGCTCTACGTGGCGTTCACGATCACCACGGGGTAAGCGCCCCGCCGGGGCTCACCCGCGCGGTCGGTCGGGGGCCGCCCACCACCGCTCAGCTGCCCGCCTCGACCTCCCAGAAGTTCGGATACCGGGTGACGAACCCCGATGCGTTCGCCTCGAGGTCGGTGACGAACCGGCCGCCCGCACTCTCGTATCGGTAGGTCCGGACATCGATGCGGCGATAGAGCTGTTCGAGCGGCGCGAGGGTCAATTCCGGAAGCCGAGCCACGCCGCCCGCACCTCCGCCCCCTGCCCGATGGCCAGACCGAGACGGCGAATCGCAAGCAAATTGGTGGAGGGGCTGAAGCCCAGGTCAAGGTCGACGCAGCCCGCCACGGCGGGACACGCTCTCCCGTTGAGCCGCCACTGGCGAGCCGAGTCAACCGAGACCTCGATCTCGACTGTCTCGTCTCCGATCCAGCCCGCCACCCTCCCGGACACCGTACGCCATGCCGCATCGCACACCACCAGGTACTCCAGCCGGCACGGCTGCCGAGTGTGCGCGAAGACCGCCGTTCCGCTCAGCTGCCAGGAAGAATCTCGCCCGACCAGTCGGCCGAACTCATGGCCCGGCTGATCCAGTCTGCGCCAGAGGATCGACTGGCCTGCCACGGCGTCCTCCCCTCGACTGCCGCCGGCTCGCTCGGCCGGCCGGCTGACTCGTCTGCTACAATTCCTTTGGAGCCGCCGGCGGCGGCTCGATCCGCGAGATGGCGCTAGAATATAAGGACTATTACAAAATCCTCGGCGTCGACAAGAACGCCGACGAGCCGGCGATCAAGCAGGCCTACCGCCGGCTTGCGCGAAAGTACCATCCTGACCTGAACAAGAGCACGGGATCGGCGGACCGCTTCAAGGAGATCAACGAGGCGAACGAGGTCCTCTCCGATCCCGAGAAGCGCCGGCGGTACGACACGCTCGGTCCCGACTGGCAGCGGTACGCGGCGGCCGGCGCCCAGACCCAGCAGGGGCCGTTCCCGGGTGGGGTCCACGTCGAGTACGGCGACCTCGGGGATCTCGGGGGGTTCTCGGACTTCTTCCGGACGATCTTCGGCGACCTCGGGGCCCGTCGCGGGGGAGGCGGCGCCGACGTCTTCGAGCAGCTCGGCGGCGGCCGGGCTCGGGGCGCGGCGCGAGGGCGCGGCCAGGACGTGCAGGCCTCGGTCGAGATCACGCTCGAGGAGGCCTTTCACGGCACCCGGAAGTCCTTCTCGCTCGAGCTCGACGAGCCGTGCGCCACCTGCGGCGGCTCCGGCCACGTGGACGGCCACCCCTGCCCGACGTGCGACGGCCGCGGCTGGCAGCGGTCCCGCCGTGACCTCGACGTGAAGATCCCCGCCGGCGTGAAGACGGGCTCCCGGGTTCGGGTGTCGGGCGAGGGCGGAAGCGGCGCCGGCGGGGGTCGCGGCGATCTCTACCTGACGGTCACCGTGGCGGCGCACCCGTTCTTCGAGCGACGCGGCGACGACCTGCACGTCGAGCTGCCGATCACGGCCCCGGAGGCCGCGCTCGGCGCCACCATCGACGTGCCGACGCTCAAGGGCAAGGTCTCGATGAAGATCCCCCCCGGTACCGGCAGCGGACGGACGTTCCGCCTGCCGGGCTACGGGATGCCGCGGCTCAGGGGCCGCGGCGCCGGCGACCAGTTGGTACGAATCAGGATCGTCGTGCCCTCGAGCCTCACGGCGGAGGAGCGGGCGCTCTACGAGAAGCTCAAGGCGCTCCGGGGGGACGACCCGCGCGCCTACCTCGGCTAAGGGGGAGCATTATGGCGGCGAGATTCGACAAGTTCACGGTGAAGGCGCAGGAGGCGGTGCAGGCCGCCCAGTCGATCGCGGACCAGCTGAGCCACCAGGCGATCGAGCCCGAGCACCTGCTGCTGGCGCTGATCCAGCAGCAGGAAGGGGTGGTCAGCCCGCTCCTCGCCAAGCTCGGCGCGCCCGCCGACGCGATCCGGCGGCAGGTGGAGGCCGAGCTCGCGAAGGCGCCGAAGGTGCGTGGCGCCGCCGGCGCCTACGGCACCCCGCGCCTCCGGGCGATCTTCGAGCGGGCCCAGCAGGAGGCCGAACGGCTCCGGGACGAGTACGTCTCGACCGAGCACCTGCTGATCGCGATCGCCCAGGAGCGCGACGGGGCCGCCGGCCGCGTGCTCGCCGCCAACGGCGTCACCGCCGAGGCGATCTACCGGGCCCTCGTCGACGTGCGCGGCACGCAGCGCGTCACCGATGCCAACCCCGAAGAGAAGTACCAGGCGCTCGAGCGCTACTCGCGCGACCTGACGGAACTCGCGCGCAAGGGCCGCCTCGACCCCGTGATCGGCCGCGACGAGGAGATACGCCGCGTGATCCAGGTGCTCTCGCGGCGCACGAAGAACAACCCCGTGCTGATCGGCGAGCCCGGCGTCGGCAAGACCGCGATCGTGGAGGGGCTCGCCCAGCGCATCGTGAGCGGCGACGTGCCCGAGGGCCTGAAGGGGAAGCGTCTGGTCGCCCTCGATATCGGCGCGATCATCGCCGGCTCAAAGTACCGCGGTGAGTTCGAGGACCGGCTGAAGGCCGTGCTGAAGGAGATCACCGAATCCGAGGGGCAGATCATCTGCTTCATCGACGAGCTGCACACGATCGTCGGCGCCGGCGCCGCCGAGGGGGCGGTCGACGCCGCCAACCTCCTGAAGCCCCCGCTCGCCCGCGGCGAGCTCCGGTGCATCGGGGCCACGACGCTCGACGAGTACCGGAAGCACGTCGAGAAGGACGCGGCGCTCGAGCGGCGCTTCCAGCCGGTCATGGTGCGCGAGCCCTCGGTCGAGGACACGATCGCGATCTTGCGCGGGCTCAAGGAGAAGTACGAGGTCCACCACAAGGTGAAGATCAAGGACGCCGCGCTCGTGGCGGCCGCCGTGCTCTCGCACCGGTACATCAGCGACCGCTTCCTGCCCGACAAGGCGATCGATCTCGTCGACGAGGCGGCCTCCCGGCTCCGGATCGCGATCGACTCCATGCCGCCGGAGATCGACGAGATCGACCGGCGGATCATGCAGCTCCAGATCGAGCGGGTGTCCGTCGCCCGCGAGACGGACGAGGTGTCGCGGGAGCGGCTGGCTAAGCTCGACGAGGAGCTCGCCGCCCTGGCGGACAAGGTTCAGGGCCTCAAGGCCCGCTGGCAGGCCGAGAAGTCGGCGATCATGCGCGTCGGTAAGATCAAGGAGGAGATCGAGACGACCCGGCAGGCAATGGCCGAGGCCGAGCGTCGGGGCGACCTCAACCGTGCAGCCGAACTACGCTTCGGCACCCTGTTGGCCCTCGAGAAGCAGCTCGAGACGGAGAATACCCGACTGGCCGAGCTGCAGAAGACCGGCCGCATGCTGCGCGAGGAGGTCGACGAGGAGGACATCGCGCTGACCGTGGCCAAGTGGACGGGCATCCCGGTCACGCGCCTCCTGGAGGGCGAGGTCGAGAAGCTTGTCCGGATGGAGGCGCGGCTGGCGCAGCGGGTGGTCGGCCAAGAGGAAGCGATCCGCTCGGTGTCGAACGCGGTGCGGCGCGCCCGGTCGGGGCTCTCGGATCCCAACCGCCCCATCGGCTCGTTCCTGTTCCTTGGCCCGACCGGCGTCGGCAAGACCGAGCTCGCGCGCGCGCTCGCGGAGTTCCTCTTCGACGACGAGCGGGCGATGATCCGCGTCGACATGTCGGAGTACATGGAGAAGCACACGGTGGCGCGGCTCATCGGCGCGCCCCCGGGCTACGTCGGGTACGAGGAGGGCGGTCAGCTCACGGAGGCCGTCCGGCGCCGCCCGTACTCGGTCGTGCTCTTCGACGAGATCGAGAAGGCGCACGGCGATGTGTTCAACGTGCTGCTGCAGCTCCTGGACGACGGGCGCCTCACCGACGGGCAGGGGCGCACCGTCGACTTCCGGAACACCGTCGTCATCATGACGTCGAACCTCGGCAGCCACATCTTCCGCGAGTACGAGAAGCCCGAGAAGGTCCGCCCGCTGATCATGCAGGAGCTGCGCAACACGCTGCGCCCGGAGTTCCTGAACCGGATCGACGAGGTCGTGATCTTCTCGCCACTCGGCCGGGCGGAGATCGCGCGGATCGTCGACATCCAGGTCGGGCACCTCCGTCGGCGGCTCGCCGACAAGCGCATCGACCTCGAGCTCACGGAGGCGGCCAAGACCCTCCTCGCGCGCGAGGGCTACGATCCGACCTTCGGCGCCCGCCCGCTCAAGCGGACGATCCAGCGGCTGATCCAGGACCCGCTCGCGCTGCGGCTCCTGCAGGGCGAGGTCGCCGAGGGCGACACCGTGACCGTGGACGCCGTCAGGGACGAGATCGTCTTCCGCCGCACGGTTCGCGCCGAGGTCGTCTGAGTCGCTGTCGGTGAGGTCGCCCTCAGCCCCCGAGGCGGGACGCCCGACGCCCGACCTAGCCGCCCTTCGTCGCGGCCGCGGCGCGGCGCTTCATCTCGGCGGGCGGCACGTCCTCTATGTGGGTGGAGACATGCCAGTGGTGCCCGAAGGGATCCTCGATGGTCCCTGATCGGTCGCCGTAGAACTTATCCCCGACCGGCTGGAGGAGCTTGGCTCCCGAGGCCACGGCGGTCTTCACCGTGGCGTCCACGTCCTCGACATAGAGCAGGACGCTCACCGGCGACCCTCCGAAGGCCCGAGGCCCGCGCGTTCCCACCTGCGGATGCTCGTCGGCGAGCATGAGGACCGAGTCGCCGATGCTGATCTCGGCGTGACCCACCTTCCCGCCGGGCCCGGGCATCCGCATCCGCTCCGTGGCGCCGAAGACCCGCTTGTAGAAATCCAGGGCCTTCGCCGCGCCGTCGACGATCAGGTACGGGGTCGCGCTGTGATACCCCGCGGGAATGGGCTTCACCTTGCTCTTGCTTTTGCTCATTTCCTGTCCTCCCTGCGCCCCGGTCGGGCGCTCGATTATTCCAGGGCTCGTCGTGACCTCGCACGCCCTCCTGGTCCTCAGGCGGGTCATGAGCTGAGAGGTCGCGGTCAGTCTGAAGCGACGGCCGGTCCTGTGCGCCCTGGCCGATTCGGCCGCCGGGCCGTCAAGAGCTCTCGACCGGCTCCCAGCGCCCAGAACGGGCCGAGCGATAGCCGGCATCGATGATCGCGTTCACCACGTAGCCATCCTCGAAGGTCTCCGCGAACGGCGCGCCCGCGCGCAGCGCGTCGACGAAGTGCTTGAGATGGCCGACGTAGCCGTACGTGAACGGCTCTTCGGCCACGGGCTGGATCCAGCCGGTGGTCGCCGGCGCCTTCTCGAGGACGTAGCCCGCATCCCGGAGGGCGAAGGCGCGGATCCCGGTCGCGCCGGTGATGTCGGTGTAGATCGTCCCCTCACGGCCGGTGATCTCGTTACGGAGGTCGAGCCCGTGGCGGGTGATCCAGTTGACCTCGATCTGGGCCATCTTCCCGCCGTCGAAGCGGATCAGCATGACCGCCGTGTCCTCGAGCGGGGTCTGGTGGACGAGCGTCCCCGTCCAGGCGAAGACCTCGACCGCCCGCGGCTTGTCGAGCATGAAGCGCGAGAATTCTACGTTGTGGCTCCCGAGAAGGAGGAGCGGCCCGCCCCCGGCCAGCTCGGGGTCCCAGTTGTACGGCGAGTGCGAGCCGAAGTGTGCCTCCCGGGACTTCACCATGACGACCTCGCCGATCGCGCCGCGATCGACGAGCTCCTTGGCCCGGACGAGCGCGGGCGTGAAGACCTCGGTCTCCAGATACCCGTGGCGCACGCCCCGCGCGCGGACCGCCTCGAGCATCGTGCGCGCCTCGGCGGCGGTCCGCCCGAGGGGCTTCGTGCAGAGCAGGCTGCGCCCGGCCTCGGCGAGCCGAAGGCAGACGTCCTGGTGGCGGAAGGTCGGCAGCCCCACCACGTAGAGGTCGACGCCGTCGAGCTGGATCAGGTCGTCCAGACGGTCGGTCGCCCGGGGGATGTTCCACTTTTTGGCAAAGGCCTGCGCGCGCTCCTGGGTCCTCGAGTAGACTGCGACGACCCGCTGGTGCGGGACGTACGCGAGAGCCTGCATGTAGAAGTCGGCGACGAAGCCGGCACCAAGCAGCGCCAGGCTCACCTCGTCGGTCGAGCGTGACCTCGCCATCGTTCTTCCCCCGGTGTCGCTTCCCGGGAGTGTATACTACGCCTCCGTTTTCGGCATCGTCCGGGACCGACTCGCGGGCGCATGACTCCGCCGGCGGGCGGGCGATTGTGCTCCTGTCCCAGGCACAACCGGGAGGAGACCATGGCGACATTGATCACCGGCGGCACCGGCCTGATCGGGGCGTGCCTGGCCGAGAAGCTTCTGGGCCACGGCGAGCGGGTGGTGCTGTTCGATTTCGCGATCGCCGAGCGGCGCATCGCGCCGCTCAGGACCCACGGTGATCGACTGCAGGTGGTGCAGGGAGACGTGCAATCGGTCGTCGCGGTGTTCGACGTCGTGCGCGCCCACGGGGTGACCTCGATCGTCCATCTCGCGTACCTGCTCGGCCACGCATGCAACCGGTCCCCCGAGCGGGCGACCCGTGTGAACATCCTCGGGACCGTGAACGTGCTCGAGGCGGCGCGCCTCTCCGGTCTCGAGCGGGTGCTGCTCGCCAGCTCGATCGCCGTCTACGGTTCCGACGAAGAGTACGCACCCGGGGAGCGCCCGCTCCGGGAGGATGTTCCCCTCCGGGTCGCCTCCGGGCTGCCGATCTACGGCGGCGGGAAGCTCTACCTCGAGCACCTGGCCCGGAACTACGCCGAACAGTACGGGCTCACGGTGGCCGGGCTCCGGCCGAGCATCGTCTACGGCTGGGGGCGCGAGAGCGGCAGTAGCGCGTTCACCGGGGAGATGATCGACCGCGCGGCGGTTGGGCAGCCGGCGCGGGTGGAGTTCGGCGACGCGCGGGTGAGCCTCGTGTACGTCGAGGACGTCGCCGAGCAGTTCCAGGCCCTCCTCGACGCCGACCCGCGGGTCCTCGCTCGGCGGCGCTTCTTTAACACGGGCGGCGACACCTGCACCGTGCGCGAGCTGGTCGCGGTCGTCCAGCGCCTCGTCCCGGGAGCCCAGATCGAGGTCGCGTCGGCCGGGGAGGCCCACATCGCGGGGCTGGCGGCGAGCGTCTCAGACCGATCGCTGGAAACCGAGATCGGCTATAAGCGCCGGTTCACCCCCCTCGAGGTCGGGGTGCGCGCGCAGATCGACACCGGCCGCGCCCGGGCCGGGCTTCCGCCGCTCGCGAGGTGACGCCGGTCGACACGCCGGCGGTGACCGGCCGCTACTTCGACAGGGGCTGGTCGCCCACGGTGCCCCACCGGACTTGCAGCGTCGTGCCGGTACTGGAGCGCTGGATGTACCAGGTGCCGGTGCTCGGCCGGTAGACGCCGACGTCGGTCTTGCCGTCGCCATCGAAGTCGCCAGTGACGGGCACGTCGCCGGAGGCTCCCCACTGGACTTGCTGCGTCGTACCGTCGCTCGAGCGGTGGATATACCAGAAGCCGTCGCTCGGCCGGTAGACGGCAATGTCGGCCTTGCCGTCGCCGTCGAAGTCCCCGCGGACGGGCACGTCGCCGGGGGCTCCCCACTGGACCTGCTGCGTCGTACCGTCGCTCGACCGGTCGATGTACCAGAAGCCGCCGCTCGGCCGGTAGACGCCGACGTCGGTCTTGCCGTCGCCATCGAAGTCGCCAGTGACGGGCACGTCGCTGGAGGCTCCCCACTGGAGCTGCTGCGTCGCGCCGTCGCTCGAGCGGAGGACGTACCAAAAGCCGTCGCTCGGTCGGTAGACGCCGATATCGGCTTTGGCGTCACCGTCAAAATCCGGGTGGGCCGCGGGCGCCGGATTGGCGAACTCGAGCCTCGCGATATAGGTTCGCCAAGACGCCGACCCGGTCGACCCAATGTATTCCCCACACACCCAAACAGAGAGGGGGGCACTCGGGTCAACGGCTGCACCGGAGTAGTCTCCCATCCGGCTCTTCGGGGAAGTCTGGGCTCCACCGCCGGTGCGAATCTCGATCGAAGGTCGGAGCGTGTTGAGCGGGTCGGTGGCCAGCCTGCCGGCCACCCGCAGGCTTGCGAAGCTATTGGCCGACGAACTCGTGAAGACGACATGTAGGTTCCTTGCGGCGTCGGGACGGAGCGCGGGATAGGAGTAATACTGGCCCGTGACTCCGAAGGACATGTCCTGACGCACGCTCGACGTGTCCGTGCGAACCTCGATCACCCGGAGACAGCTTCGGACCGCCGTGTCACCGGACGGGGTGCACGCCTCGCTACCCGCGACCCAGAGGGAGTTCTTCTGCCACGCGACGCTCAGGACGCGGTCATCGCTCGTGTCGAGGAGGACGCCGGAGCCGGCCTGGGGCGCCTGAGGGGGCGAAGCCCACGCGCGGATCGGGAGAAAAACCGGAGTCATAGTGACTGGTGTCACTCCCGGAATCCCGCTAATCGTAACGAGGACGAGGGTACTGCTCTCCCCGGAATGCATCGCCAGGTAGAGGTCGCTGGTGCTTCCGAGGGACTGGGCCGGCTGCAGAGTGAACTTCGATAAATCAGGCGGCAGCCGGACGAGCCCCACTTGCGACGCGCAACCGGCGAGCAAGTCAGCCTTCTTCAGGACGTAGCCTCCGCCGCCAATAAACCCCCCGAGGAAGGCGAACCCGTTGTATGTCACGACGACCTTATCGTCAGTCGTGCCGACCATCGGGAAGTCTTGCAGGAATATCTCGGAGGTCGGATTCCCCAGTCGATAGCGGCAGAAGGTTCCGCGCGGGTCGCCTGTCGTCGACACAGCCAAGATGATCGAAGACGACGCCTGGGGGCTCGAAAATTGCAAGTAAATCGCGAACCAGCGGCCGCTCGAGGCATCGTATAGGACCCGGGGGTCGGACTCGTCGAAACCCGCATCGAGCCCGAAGAAACTGCGCAGACTGAACGACGAGATACTCGCCCCGAGCTTGTCCGTGAGGCGGCCGACGATATTGACCATTTCGAAGACGTCGTTCGTACCCACGGCGAAGCCGTTGTCCGGCGGGAGCACAGAAGCGCCAGCGATGGCCCCGTTATCGCTGTTGGAGAGGCCGTCGAACTGGGCCAACACGTTGGCCGCGAGAGTGGACGACGGCTGTCCAAGGATCGCAGCAACTACGAGCAACCAGAGCAGGGTCGTAGCTCGCCGCGTCGTCATGCCTTGCGAACACGAAGAAGAGTTCCGCGACGATGAACCCACACGGCGCGCGCTCGATTACCTCTTCTTGTCTTCGACGAACCCAGGAGCTGGCGGGACCGCTGAAGGAGACCGCTCGAGGTGTTCTTTCCACTGCCTGAGCCTCACCGGATCGGGGACGCGAAGCGGCCTGATCTCGGTGGGTCCCGCCCCTGGACCTGTCCCACGCGGCGACCGTGGAAGAGTAGAGATGTCGACCATCGAGTGAGGGAGGACCGAGTGCGCGGGCGGTAGCGTGTTCCGCTCTTGAGCGAGAACAACGATCGAGGAGCCGAGAATCACGGAGACGCCGATCAACCAAGCGAGAATTCTGGTAGTTGCGGTAGAGGGTTGTGGGCGCATCCACATCCTCTTCGGGAGTCGGGGGCCACTGTGCAGGCCTGCTGCCGTTCGCGAGGCTAAAGAAGCCAGGGCGAGGTCTCCAGAGCCGAGTATGAATCGACTCTAGAGTTTGGGTCAAGAAATTTTCAGAACCTCGGACTCATGATGTTGCCCGAAATACACGACTATCCCTGCGTAATGTGGTGGTTGTTCGTCGATGCGACTCAATCCGCGGCAGAGGAAACACGAGTTCTGCCCGAGTCCCATGTGCCTCCTCTCGGTCCTCCACAGTGAGCGCAGCGCCGTGCGTCTGCGCGATCTGTTGGCAGATCGAGAGCCCCAATCCCAATCCTCCTGGCTTCGTTGTCGCGAATTCGTCGAAGAGGCGGCCCCTGATGGCAGCATCGATTCCCGTCCCCTCATCGATTATCTGCACGCGAACGCGAGGGCCATCGAGAACCGCACGGACCCAGATATGTCCCCCCGGCGGGGTTGCATCTATAGCATTCTGCAAAAGATTTTTGAAGAGCTGGGCGAGGTTGTCTGGATTGCCTTGTAGCGGCGGAAGGTTGTCGGGAACCTCGAGGAGGATCTTCACCCTTAGAGCCTCGACCGCATGGACCTGGATGGCGACGACATCCTTAAGGAGTTGGGCCAACTCTACGTCTTGGAACGAGACAGTTTCGTTCAGCCGGGTTACGCGAAGACGCTCAGAAAGCGCGACAATGCGGTCAACCTCACGAGGTACGAGGTCAATCATAAGTTTCCGGTATTCCGGATCGTCGTAACGGTCTGACAGCAGCGAGACCAAGTTCGAGATGGTGGTAAGGGGCGTCCGGATCTCGTGGGCGAGTCCGGCATAGACTCTCCCCATGCTGACCAATTGCGCCTCTCGTCGGCGCTCACGTTCAAGTCTGAGGTGTTGGTCGTGGAGATACGCCACCTCCAGCGCGATGGAGGCCAGTTCTGCGAGCGCCTCAAGAAAGTCCAACTCCGACGTGAAATAGGCATCTCCACTCCGGCGTGGGCCGAGCATCAACACACCGACTCTACGATCCGGTCTCCCGAGACCGATCCATAGCTCCACGCGCGACGCCATCAGAGTTTGCACATCGCGGGGAGAAAGCTCCTTCTCAATGTCAGTAGCGAGTCGAATTCCGGGCGTCGGAACCGTCACTCGCCAACCGGCCTCCACAAGCTCGGCCATTTCAGCATGGATGTCCTCGGCGTTGTCTGCAAAAAGCAACTCACGAGTGGTGCCGTCCGGCGGCTGAACCAGAAGTACCCCGAACTCCGGCATTATCGTATCGTTTAGAGTCTTGCGGAGTTGAGTTGCAACTTCTCTTGGCTCCCCCGTCATCGTGAGCCGGCGCGCTGCCTCCCGCAGAGCGTAGTCGTAGCGAACGCGCCCTCTAAGGAAGTACCTGTCCATCAGTCGCGCGAGACGAGGTGCGAACCCGGTTGAGACCACGACCGCCGCTACTGCGGCTACCACGAGCGCAGCGAAGGGAAGTCGAACTGGTTCGACCCGCCAAACCGGAACGAGGGCATAGCCTAGAAGAATGACTGCCCATGAAAGCGCCATGGTGGTGACGCCATAGCCAACAGTTCGGTGAATCACAAGCCGGACATCGAAGAGACGGTGGCGGATAATCGTATGACCAACGAGAACCACCATGGGCAGGAGGAAGTATGGGCCGAGCCAGCTATATAAGGATCTGCCGGTGACCAGCGGGATCACGAGGTTCGTGCTTATTCCGCCGACCCCGCTCAGGATGAGTCCAGTCGCGAGGTACTGGAGTTGCGCTCTCTCAACTCCGCGAGCCGCACGCCACTTCCGAAGTAAAAGGCTCAAAGCCGCAAGCGTTTCTGACAAAAAGAACATCGCGAACGGGAGATAGAGCGGCCCAGGTTTCCGGGTCAGTCCTGCTGGGGTGCGGGCCACATCGTAAGCGACCAGCGGAGTACCGATACAGGCCGCGGCGAAAGCGATTCCGATGAAGAAGGCAGCTAACACAAGGCGGCGTGGATGGCCTGGACGTGGTGTCGGGTAGACATCGCAGAAGACTAAAAAGGTGGCCGGCATCAAACTCGCAGCGGCGAAGACCACCCGGCTCGAGAGTTCCAGATTAGTCTCGGTTTCAAGCCATGCAATCCCCAACACCCAGCTCGCCATCGAGATCGTAAAACCGGCAAACCAGCGGTTCGTGACTTTGTCGGGCCGTGTCAACAAGATACGTGTTGCCAGAACGACGAGTAGCGTCGCAAGGACGACGAGTGGAAGCGTCGACCTCTCAGGATTCAGGTTGGCCTCCCGAGCACGAGAGCACTGTGAGAGCCGCCCATACTGTGAGCGTGTACGAGCGCGGTCCGGACTCGGACATGGCGAGCAACGTTGGGGACGTAGTCTAGGTCACAGGCTGGATCCCTAACATCATAGTTGATTGTCGGAGGAACGATGCCATCCCGAAGCGACAAGCACGCCGCTACGACTTGCATTGCCCCGCTCGCCGCGAAAGCTTGTCCCAGCATCGATTTGATAGAAGACACAGGAATGCTCCAAGCATGCGAGCCGAAGGCCTTCTTGATGCCTGCCGTCTCGGCTGCGTCGTAGTCCACCATGGAGTTCCCATGTGCTGAGACATAGTCAATGTCCTGCGGGGATCGGTCGGCCTGCTTAAGCGCGCGGATCATGACGCGCGCGTCCGAATTTCCGGTTTCATCGACTCTCCGGAGGTGCCCGCCCTCAGATAAACTCGCAAAACCTAGGATGGAGGCGTAAATACGGGCCGCGCGCGCTCGAGCGTGTTCCTCCTCTTCGACCACGATCACCGCTGCGCCTTCCCCGACGACGAGCCCGTCCCGAAGCTTATCAAACGGGCGGCTCGCCCTGGCAGGGGCACCAGACCACTTCGAGAGTACGCCTGCCGAATGAATGGCTGTAAGTGTGTACGGTGAGAGTGGACTTTCTGTTCCGCCGGCGAGGACAAGGGTCGCAGCGTCGCGCTCTACTTGTTCCGCAGCCCAGGCGATCGCGTCAAGACCCGCTGCGCAGGCAGTTGCGACCGTGTTGGTGCTTCCGTGGGCGCCGGCTAGGGTTGCAATGTGATTGGTGGCCGAATGAGCGGGGTATTCGAGAGCGCACCATTGTGAAACCGGGGCTCCCTCGAGGAAAGCCAAGTAGTTGGGCTCAGCGACGTCTGCGAGTCCATTCATTGCCGTCCCGATCGATATGTGAATGCGGTCGGCACGGATTTGCCCCAAATCGAGGCGACCGTCGGCAAGAGCCATCTTGGCACTAGCCACCGCAAACTGGGTAAAGCGACCCGCTCGCTTCGAAATCCGCCCCGGCATCCAGTGCTCAGCCACGAAGTCGGACACCTCGGCGGCAATGCCGCACTCAGGAGCGAGCTTGGAGCAATCAAATAGGGTAACGCATCCTATGCCCGAGTGCCCAGAGCATGCAGCACGCCAGAATTTTTCAACGCCGGTCCCAATTGGCGCCACTATGCCAAGCCCTGTAATCACTGCGCGTCGTCGCATAAGGCGGTATTGTTGCCTGAGAAGCGCTGTCGGGTCAATACTGATGGCCCAGTACACGTAGGGTGCCATGATCGGATCGCGTATTGCGGCATAGGCTCGGGTGGCACCAAGCGGGGCAGAAGTCGGCGCGAGTGCGAGTGCAAGAATCCCTTTAGAAGGGCGTGGGCGCCCACTCGTCGCGCGTTTGGAACAGGAGCAGCAATGCCTTACGGCAACCAAGCTTTCTCCAGTTTCCTTCGGCCATCGCGCTGGAGGGATGCCGCGATGCACCTCGCCGGCCCGTACCCGCGGATCCGATGAGGGATGAGAGAGCTGGTCACTCTCGTCATGTGCCTCTACAACCAACTCGCCCTCACCCGGGCGTGTCTCGCGAGTCTCCACGAGACCACGGAACCCTTCCGACTTGTCGTCATCGACAACGGCTCGACCGACGGCACCCGCGAGTTCCTCCAGCGTTTCGAAGCCCCCTATCCGCTCTGGATCATTTCGAGCGAGTCAAACGCGTCCGTCATCGCCTCGCTCAACCGGGCCTGGCGGACAGCCGAGACGGAGTTCCTCTGTTTGCTCCACAACGACACGGAACTGCTCGAGCCGGAGTGGCTCGCTCGACTGCTCCGAAGCCTCGCCGAGCCAGGGGTTGGCCTCGCCGGGCTTTACGGGGCCAAGCGAATCCGGAAAGACGGCCGCTTCGTCGGACGCACGATAGTCCACAGCCTGGCGTCGGGACCGACAGTGCGTTCCCCATGGGAGGAGGTCGCGGTGGTCGACGGGGTCTGCCTTTGCCTGCCCCGCGCCGTCATGGAATCGATCGGCGGTCTCGACGAAGGATACGGGTTCTTCCACGGGTACGACAAGGATCTCTCCTTCGCCGTCCGCGAAATGGGCCGTCGTTGCGTCGTCGTGCACGCACCATTTCTCCATCGTGGCGGCGGCACGCGCGCGCGGGAGTTCGCCGCAAACCCGGAGCAGGCGCGCCGGGACGTCGCGCTTCGCGACGCGGTGACTGCCCGCTTCGTCGCCAAGTGGGAGCATCGCCTGCCCTGCGACGTCCGACCCCGACCAAGGCGTATCCGTGATTGGATAACCGCGAGGCTTCTCGTCGCGCGGTAAGGCCAAGCGCTCAGAGAAGCCCGCACAAATGCGAGTCCTTCACCTCCTCTCGTGCCGCGGCTGGTCGTCCGACGCCTACTGGGCCGCGCGGATAGCGCGCGAGTTAGCGCGGCGCGGTCACGAGGTCACGCTCGGCTGCCGAGACGGCACCGAGGAGCGGGTGATCGCTCGCGCCCGCGCCGAGGGCGTCGATCGGATCACGACCTTCGCGTTCGCGGGGGGGCTCCGACCGGACGCGGATTTCGGCGACGTCCGGCGGCTCCGCGCCGCGGTCGCGGAGGCCGACGTCATACATGTCCACCGCGGCAAAGAGCACTGGCTGGCCGCCGTCGCGAATCGGCTCTGCCGGACGCCGCGCCCAATAATCCGCACGCGCCACATCGTCCAGGCCGTGCGCCCGCACGCCGGGAACCGATGGCTCTATCAGCGGGCGACCGCGCTCGTCGTGACCGTCACGCATGCCATCCGAGATCAGTACCTCGCCTCAGGACTTCTTCCGGCCAGCCGTGTGGTTGCGCTGCCGGGTGGCGCTGACCTCAAGGCCTGTCCCGCGCGTCCAGGGACCCCCGACGCTCGCCGCCGTCTCGGCGGGGCGCCCGACAACCCGCTGCTCGGCATGGTCAGCGGACTCCGCGTGATGAAAGGGCACGGAGTCGTTATCGAAGCGGCAGCGCGTCTGGCGGCGGAGGGGCTGCGCCCTCGGTTCGCCTTCGTGGGGCGCGGCAGCCAGGAGACGGCGATCCGGAATGCGATCGACCGCGCCGGACTCGGCGACCAGATCATGATCGCCGGTTTCGCCGAGGACCTGCCTGCGGCGCTGGCCGCTCTTGACGTCGCGCTTTACGTTCCGGTCGAGTCCGAGGGGATGTCGCGGGTCGTGTTCGAGTACATGGCCGCGGCTCGACCGCTGATCGCCTCGCGAGTGGGCGTGGTACCCGAGATCCTGAACGACGGCGAGCACGCGGTCCTGGTCCCCGGAGGCGACCCCGACGCGCTGGCGGGGGCGATCGCACGCCTCCTCAGGAATGCCCCACTCCGCGCGCGGCTCGGCGAATCCGCCCGCCGACTGCTCGCCGACCGCTTCTCGGGCGCTCGTGTCGCCGAGGCCCTGGAATCCCATTACGACCGGCTGCTCAGCTTCGCGTCGCCGTGAACGGGCAGACCTGGTTATAGGCGCAATACCGACAGGCGCCGTAGGAAGGGGTCGCGTCGAACTTGCGTGCCCGGATGCCGAAAGCGGCGGCTTTGACCTGGGCGATGGCGTCGGTCAGGTCCTCCTCGGTCGGCGCGTGCCGGCCTACCACGTGGCTCTCGAGGAACCGCAGTTCCACCTGGCGCGGCACCGTACCCGCCGCCGCCTCCCGCCAGGCATAGGCGTAGATCTTGAGCTGGAGGCTCTCGGCCGCCTTGCGGTCGGCGTCCTTTTGCTTCGTGACTTCACTCGTCTTGTAGTCGATGATCACCGCCCCCGTCAGGTCTTCGTCGACCCGGTCGTAACGGCCGCGGACCTTGTCGTTGCCGAGGGCGAAGCCGAACTCCTTCTCCACGTGCGTCGGCTTAATCCCGGTCGCCTCTTCCTCATGCCAGAAGCGGGTGAGCGCCTTCCGGCCCGCCGCCTTGCGCGCCTCCTCGTGCTCGCGGGTGAGGAAGCCCTCGGCAGGCAGCACGCTCGCGCTCGGCCGATCTTTCAGGATCTCGTCGCCGGCCCAGGCCCGCTCGTAGGTGTCGAGCAGATCCGCGAGCGGCGTGAAGTTGCCGGCGGCGCGCCTGAGCAGGTAATACTCGACGGCCTTGTGAATGATCGCTCCGTAGGCGACAGTGTGGTGGCGGAGGATCGGGACCCGCAGCACGTGCACGTATTTGTACTTGAGCGGACAAGTCTGGTAGTCGTCGACCTGTTTGTGGCTGATCCGAAGCTCCTCGCCAGGAGGGATAGGGGCTAGCGACTCAAGGGTCGCCGCCGGCGGCGCATTCCTCTCGATCTCCTCAACGGCTTTCGCCCTGAACGGCCTAGCGGCGTCCTTAGACAGATCCAGCGCCTCCAGAACGAACTGGCTGACCTTCCGCTCGCGCGTACCGCCGTAGTCACGCGCGCTCGTCAGGTAGAGCTCCCGCCGGGCGCGCGTCATACCGACATAGAAGAGGCGCCGCTCCTCCTGGATGTGGAAGTCTCCAGAGGGTAGGACCTCGTTGATCAGCTCCACCGGCAGCTCGAGCGCCTCGCGCCGGCGCGGCCACGGGAACTTGTTCTGCGCGAGGCTGACCATAAACACGACCGGGAACTCGAGTCCCTTGGCCTTGTGCACTGTTAGGACGCGCACGGCGGGCGTTTCTGTGTCCGCCTCAGTCACGGCCGGATCGTCACCGGCGTCGATCAGCGCGTCCAGATAGGCGACGAATTCTCGCACGTTGTCGTAGCGGAGAACCTTACCAGCGTCCTGGATTCTCCGGAAGAACTTGGAGATGTTCTGCACTTCAGCCTCGTCTCGCGCAGTCGCGGCCTGCGACATACGCGCCAGCCAACCCGAGTCAGCCAGAAACTGATACAGAAGCTCGCCCGTCGGCATTTCGCGCCCGAGCTCCATGTACCGCGTGAGATCGTTGACCAGCCGTCGGATCGCGCGCTGCCCTTCCTCTCCGATCTCGGCCTTAAGCTCCGGCAGCACACCCACCTGACGGAAGACGTCGAAGAGCCAACGATGGCGCCGGTCGGCGTACGTCGCGCACCGCGTGAGGTCCACGATGGGCACCTGATAAAGATCCGAGGACGCCAGATAGTGGACGCTCACCGAGTCGTCGGGGTGCGCGACACTCCGCAGGAAAGCGATCAGGAGACGTACCTCGGGGCGCCCGTATAGCCCGGCGTTGCCGCTGAAGGTCCACGGAACGTTCCGAAGATTCAGCGCACGCAGGTGCGGATCGGCATCGTTATTCGAACGCACCAGGATCGCCACCTCACTGTAGCGCCATGCACCAGCGGCCACGCGGTCGCGGATCATCCGCGCGACCTCGTCGGCTTCCTGGGAGCCGCTCTCGAAGTGCAGGTGCATCGGGCCGACTCCACCACCCTGAATCGATTGCAGCCGCTTGCTAATCCCGGATGTCACCTCGAGCCTATCTGGATTGTTGTTGATGATCAGCCGATAGGCTGCGTCGAGCAGAGGCTGGGGCGATCGGTAATTGTCCGTCAGGACTACCTGCCGCGCGTCGGGGTAGACATTCATAAAGCCGAGGACGTTGGAGATGGCCGCGCCCCGGAACTTGTAGATTGAGTTGTGGACCACAACGCCGTTCGCGATGAAGTTGTGAGTGTGGTCCACCTCGAGGTCGTAGACGGTGCTAGCCCGCCACTCCTCCGACACCCGTACGACGCGTTCGTAGACGACACGATTGCCCCTGGCCACTGGCAGGGAGTGTCCGGGCAGTACGTTGCCGGCAGGCATCATGAGCGCCGCCTTTTGCCGAGCGTTGGTGGTCCCGACCACGAACCGCACTTCGAGGATTCCATCGGTCAGATCGCGCAGAAACCCCGCCTGCGCACCGACGTCCTGCAACGACGAGCCCATCGCTCGGACGAGCCAGCCTCGCTTGGTCTTTCGGAGCGGAACCCCTGCCGCACGTAGCTTCCGGAGAACCGCAGGCTTCGAGGTTTCCAGCGAAACGACGTGCACAATTCGAGAGTTCTTCGGGCGGCGCTCTCTGTTCTTCGGCCGCTGCCGCTGGGAGCACATGGTCAAAATGACCTTGACTCGCGCGTAGGCCCTCCGACGCACCCCGTCCAGGGCGGAGTGGTGGGCGTCCAAGGCCACCCCGAGATCCACCGCCAGCTGTTCCGCGCCCTTCTCGCTCTCGACCTCACCGAAGAGCTGATCGCGCCGATCGCCGACGACCGTCAAGCGCTTTGGCTGCTTGAAGGGAAGCCCTGGGATTGAGTATTTAAGCGACCACTGCGCTTCCAGGCACCGTGCTTCCAGCTCAGAAGAGCACGCGCGCAGGCCGACAATGCGGTCGGCTGATACCTCGAGACAAAGTCGCGCCGACAGGTCGTTGGAGACGCCGGTCCGCCAGCCCAGGCCACGCCGCTCCATCAGATAAACGTAGGTAAACGCCTTCGAGATTGTGCGCAGAGGGACATAGCAGAACATCTTGTGGTTGTCGGTCGCCGCGATCCGCGCCCCAGATTCGGTCTCGAGCGTGATGAAGCGCGCTTGCCGGGTTCGCTCGAACACGCGCGTCACGACTCCGATACCAGTGAACCCCTTCCCGACGGCCGTGACCACCCGATCGCCGGCCTGAATCGATTCGATCGGACGCGCGCCGACCGGGGTCTCGACGAGCGCGCCCGGCGGGAGGCACTGGTCATCGTCGGCGACGACGGCCAGGTTCGCGTGTCGCGCCGCGAGCAGCTTCACCAGCTCGAACTGCGCATAGTTTGTATCCTGGAACTCGTCGACGAGAATGTACCTGAAGCGACGCTGATAGCTGTTGAGGACGTACGGTCGCGTACGAAACAGGCGCAGCGCGTAGACGATCTGGTCGCCGAAGTCGACGGTACCGGCCTCCGCCATGAGCCTCTGGTACTGCGCGTAGGTCCTAGCCAGCTCCATCTGCTGCGTAGCCCGATCGCGTCGCTCCTCGTTGTCCGGCTCGGCTACACTTCCCGCAAGAAGCTCCTCGGCGTAGGCGACCCAGGCTTCGGGCGAGACGTCCTCGTCCTTGGCCCGGCTGAACACCGAAATGATCGCGTGGATGTGACGAGTCGGATCCCCGAGCGGCCGGTAATGACTCAACGCGAACTGGAAGAGGCGGTCTCGGAAGAAGATCAGCTGCTCCGCGCGGTTCAGCACCCGGAAGTCTGGCGTCAGACCGATCTCGAGGGCGTTCTCACGCATGAGGCGATCGCCGAACGCGTGAAACGTGGCAATCGTCACATCGGCGTACCCGTACGGGACGAGCGTGTCGACACGCTCTTCCATCTCGGCCGCCGCCTTGTCCGTGAAGGTCAGCGCGAGAATCTCCTCAGGTCGCGCCTTCTTCCTGGCGATGAGCCAGGCGATCCGACGGGTGATGACGGAAGTCTTGCCCGTCCCCGCTCCGGCGACGATGAGCAAGGGACCCGCGTCGTGGGTAACCGCCTCTCGTTGGGCCGGGTTCAGGCCTTCGAGAATGGCGTCCATCGCCCCGATACTACTACTTCTACAGGTCCGACCCGATTGCTCCCCCGTTTTCCACGGAGGACTGGTGCCGTCCGTCAGCCCCGGAGGCCTTGGGCCTGAGCCGGGCAGCTGTATCCCCCCTGATACTCTTGACAACATGGGCTGGAATCGACTGAGAATCGGCGGCCAGACTAGACATCGGCCGCCGGGTTAACCTATTCTACCTGGGTGACCCACATCGGCAATTTGGCTGAAAAGCTGGCCACTTGCCGCGGCGGCGTGGTCGCAGAGTACCAGAAATCGAGGGCAGGTTGGACCATCGCCGACGCGTCGTCATCACCGGAATCGGTGTGGTCGCACCAAACGGCATCGGCAAGGATGCTTTTTGGCAAGCCCTCGTCACAGGCCAGTCCGCCGTCGACTGGATCACCTCGTTCGACGCGTCAAAGTATCCCAGCCAAGTCGCGGCTCAGATCCGAAACTTCACGCCGACGGACTACATGCCGGCCCGAATCGCCAAGTCCGTCGGGCGCTTTACGCATCTAGCGGTCGCCGCTAGCGTCTTAGCCGTTCGTGATGCGCACCTCCCTGAAAACTTGGGAACCGTGCATAGAACTGCGGCGCTCTGTTTTGGGACGTCTGTAGGTGGAAGCGCAGACATCGGAGAAAGAAACGTTCGCCGCTTCTTCGCCAAAGATCTATTCCGACTAGACCCACTCGGGATGCTTGAACTCTCAGGGCATGCGGCTACCTCCCATGTCTCCCAGTTGCTCAAGCTTACTGGGCCAACGACCACTCTAGCGTCGGGATGCACAACAGGGCTCGACGTCGTCGACTGGGGGTACCTACAGATTGCGGACGGTAGGAGCGACATGGCGGTAGTAGGCGCATCGGAAGTTCCGGTATCCGAGTTTATCTTCGCGCTCTTTGCGGCCGGGGGATTTTTGTCTACCTGGTCAGGCCCTCCCTCCGCGTCCTCCCGACCCTATGACCGTCTCCGTTCTGGACTAGTGCTCGCCGAGGCTGCCGGAGCCCTTATCCTTGAGGAGTTCGAGCACGCCCAGCATCGGCACGCTCCCATTTACGCAGAGGTAACTGGCCACGGAAGTGCCAGCGAGGGCGGACTCGCCGGTAGCAGAAGAAGTGTCTACACCCGAGGCCTGGAAATCGCCATCAAGGCGGCGTGTCAAGCAGCGCACGTATGCCCTTCCAGAATTGACTACGTGAATGCACACGGCAATTCGACCAAAGACGATGACGCCGCAGAGACTCAAGCCTACAAGAATGTTCTCGGCGAGTCTGCCTTCAATGTACCGGTGTCGTCGATTAAGTCGTCGATTGGTCAACCTCTCTCGGCGTCAGGTGTTCTTCAGGTAGCGGCGACCGCCCTATCTCTTCGCGACCAGCTCCTACCTCCAACACTAAACCTCGATTACCCTGACCCCGAATGCAATCTTGATTATGTACCCAACAGGGCTCGG
>Ga0137361_10000364_pt1 | contig 24852 bp, 14 predicted proteins | sample Mad1_80_16metaG_FD_104923 | JGI IMG/M metagenome (GOLD analysis project Ga0137361, IMG submission 104923) | Vadose zone soil microbial communities from Angelo Coast Range Reserve, California, USA - Mad1_80_16 metaG | ecosystem: Environmental > Terrestrial > Soil > Vadose zone | place: USA... | reverse complement strand
CGGGCCGGCTCTCCCCTCCTATTTGGCCTTGCACCACGCGGGGTTTTCCGTGCCTCCGGTGTCGCCACCGGAGCGGTGGGCTCTTACCCCACCTTTTCACCCTTGCCAAACGAGGCGTGCTCTTCGAAGACGTCTCGCAGGTTTCCCTGCGCGATGCCACCGTGCTGCGCTCCGCCGGCGGTTTATTTTCTGTGGCACTTTCCGTAGGACTCCGAGTGGCGCAGGCTTTAGCCCGCGCTCCCCGTTGTGCCCCCTGGCGTTACCAGGCGCGTTGCCCTGTCAAGAGTTCCGCTCCCCACAAAGTGAAGAGCGTGCCTCAGGACGGTGTCCGGACTTTCCTCCCGTCCTCGGTCATCTCCGGCCTCGCAAGAGACCGGCCAACGACTGGGACCAGCGATCACCCGGCCCGCCCGCCGCCTTTATTATACAACGGAGAACGTACGGGATTTGTGCTTGTTCAAGACGGAAATGAAACCTACAATCCGCCAAATGAGAGTCCGTGAAGCCAAGGATTTTCTCGTCGCACAAACTGCAGAGCAGGCCGCGTTGGAAGGCGTGTCTCTCTCCGACCTTGAAAAACGCATGATGTATTTCACCGAGAGCGGCTATGTCCCCGAAGATCCAATCAAGTTGAACGAGGAGTTTGAGTCGGAACACGATTCAGACGAATATGAGGCCAAGATTTCGCGGCTCCTCCACCACGCCTTTCAGCGTTTGCGGAAAGAAAACGATGCAGCCCGCAAGAACTGGGATCTTTCGATCAAATGCTTGCGCCGTGGCGATCACTATCTGCTGGTGATGTGGGACTTAGCTCCGTCCACCTGGACGCCCGTCCGCGATTCCCTGAGACTCCTCGTTTCCGCCCTGGGCATAATTGCTCTTGCGTTTTTAGTTTTTTACATTTCACAAAGACTTGAACCGCAATGGACATGGCTCCAGGGAGTATCCCAAACCCACTGGCGAGTCCTGTTCGGAATGTTTATTACCATTTTTCTTGCCATATTGTTCTCCCCACGTCTCGTAGGAAACGCGATGGATTGGCTCCTAGACCACACGTTCGGCCTTCTTCGACCGAAGGAAGATGAAACGGATAGGGAGTAGATTGCCCCACTATTTCAGTCCCAGTAACTTCTCCAATTCCTGTTCCGTGAGGACGGTCACGCCGAGTTCTTTGGCTTTGTCGTATTTTGAGCCGGGGTCCGTGCCTACCACAACGTAATCCGTCTTTTTGCTGACCGAGCCGGAAACTTTCCCTCCGTGCTGAATAACAAGCTCGCCAGCCTCTTCCCGCGAACGATTCGCAAGTCCCCCGGTGAACACAAAACTCTTTCCGACGAGTTTCTGGCTCTTTACCACGCGTTTTTCTGCCGTCGGATGCACCCCTGCTTTTCTCAGCTTCTTGATGAGCTGGCGGTTGGCAGGCTCCGAGAAGAATTCCACGATGCTCGCCGCGACCTTCGGTCCTACCTCGGGCACTTCCTCAAGCTCCTCCTCTTTCGCCCCCGCCAATTCCTCCAGCGAAGAAAAATGTTCCGCCAACAATTGTGCCGTCCGTTCGCCCACAAACTTAATTCCCAGCGCGTAAATCAGCCGCGCCAGCGAATTCTTCTTGCTCGCCTCGATTTCCTCCAGCAGGTTTTGCGCGGACTTTTCCCCCATGCGCTCCAGCCCAGCCACTTCGTCTTCCTTCAGCGCGTAAAGATCCGCAACGTCTTTCACTAAGCCCTTATCAACTAGCTGATCCACAATCTTGTCTCCCAGCCCGTCAATGTTCATCGCGTGCCGCCCCGCAAAGTGGAGAATCGATTCTTTTCTCTTTGCCGGGCAGGCCGCATTCACGCAGCGGTACGCCACTTCTCCTTCCACGTGATGAATCGCGCTCCGGCATTCCGGGCAATGCTTCGGCATGCGAAACGGCTTCCGGTTCTTCCCTTCCTTGACCACTTTGAGCACATGTGGAATCACTTCTCCCGCGCGCTCAATCAGCACGGTGTCACCAATCTGCAATCCTAGCCGCTGGATTTCGTCCATGTTATGGAGCGTGGAACGGCTGACAGTGACGCCTCCGACTTGCACCGGTTCGAGCACCGCCACCGGGGTCAGCGTCCCGGTGCGGCCCACCTGCACGATAATGTCGTTCACGACTGTCGTTTCCTGCCGCGCCGGATACTTGTACGCGATGGCCCACCGCGGCGCCTTCGCTGTGTAACCCAGCTCACTTTGAATGGCGATGGAGTTCACTTTGATCACCACGCCATCAATCTCATATGGCAGCTTCTCTCGCTTCGCGTCCCAATCCTCGCAATATGCAATCACCGCCTCGATTCCAGCGCAGAGCTTCCAGTCGTCCGAAGCGCGGAACCGTAATTGCTTCAATGCCTGCAGGGAGTCCGAATGTTTCGCAAATGGCACTTTTCCATCCACGAGCAGGTAGTACGCAAAGAAATCCAGCCGCCGCGCCGCAGTGATCGACGGATCGAGCACGCGCACCGCTCCCGCCGCCGAGTTCCGCGCATTCACAAAAATCTTGCCGCCAATCCGTTCCTGCTCCCGGTTCAGCGCTTCGAACGCCTTCTTGGTCATCATCACTTCGCCGCGCACTTCGAAATCTGGAGGCAGCTTCACCTTTTTCAACACCGCGGCATCCACGCGCAGCGGAATCGAGCGGATTGTCTTCACGTTCGGCGTCACTTCCTCGCCTGTGGTTCCGTCGCCGCGCGTAACGCCGCGCGTGAGCACTCCATCCTGGTATTGCAGGGAGATGCTCAGCCCGTCGAACTTGTGCTCCGCAACGTATTCGATCTTTTCCTGCCCGCTACCTTCTCTTACGCGGCGGTCCCACTCCCGCAGCGCATCGTAAGAAAATGCATTGTCCAGGCTCAGCATCGGCCGCGCATGCCGCACTGTGGAAAATCCCTCGCGCGGCGCGCCGCCCACGCGCACTGTTGGAGAATCCGGCGTCACCAGCTCCGGATACGCTGCCTCCGACTCCTTCAAACGGTTCATCATCCGGTCGTACGCCGCGTCCGAAATCTCCGGATCGTCCAGCACGTAATACCGGTATTCGTGATGGCGCAGCTTCTCGCGAAGCTCTTCGATCTCTTTCTTGACGCCAGCTGGCGCAGCTTTGGCCATGAAACCCTCGGCAGAACAGTGTGCGGAATTTCGGCTGGTATTATATAGAATGAATGTCTTGGCGCACGAACGGCATAAACCTGAACCAACGATGACCACAACTCTCAGAAACGCTCTGCTGATTCACAATCCCAACGCCGGCAATGGTGGCAAAGGCCGCCGCCACACGCTCGATACCGCGCGCCACATTTTCGCCGCCCGTGGCATCGAATCCGAACTTGCGGAAACAACCGGTCCGGGCCACGCCACGGAAATCGCCCGTCGCGCGGCCTCCGAAGGCCGCGGCCTGGTCATCGCCTGCGGTGGCGACGGCACGCTCAACGAGGTCGTCAACGGACTGGCCGCCAACCAAAATGGGCACCGCGTTCCTCTTGCTCTTCTTCCCGGCGGCACTGCCAACATCCTCGCCAAGGAACTAGATTTGCCCTGGGACATTCCCAGCGCCGCCGAAAAACTCGTTCGCGGCACCGTGAAGGAAATTGCGCTCGGCTTGGCGACTCCTCTCGAACATCCCGCAAAGAAGAAATATTTTCTAAGCGTCGGGGGCGCCGGTCCCGACGGCATGATCGTCTATTCGCTCGACCTCGATCTGAAAGCCCGCATCGGGATGCTAGCCTACTGGTGGGAAGGCGCCCGCGAAGTCTTCCGTTACAATTTCCAGCATTTCCGGATTCGCGTCGGCCATCAAAAACTCGACGCTTCTCTTGCCATCATCGGACGCACCAAGAATTACGGCGGCCCTTTCAAAATCACCACCAACGCCGATCTCTTCGAGGATCAGTTCGAGGTCATGGCTCTAACTACACAAAATGGTTTTCGCTACTTGAGCTACTTGCCCACCCTCTGGATGGGTAATCTGCGCGGGACTGAAGGCGTCCATTTCTACAAAGCCGACACGGTCGTTTGCGAGCCGCTCGACAAAAATCCCGTATACGCTCAAGTCGACGGCGAGCCTCTCGCCCGCCTCCCTGTCGAATTCAAAATCGTCCCCCGCGCCCTGAAACTCCTTGTCCCGGGCACTCCCCTGTAGAGGACGGCCGCAACTTGTCCCGACCGGGTCGGGAGCCCGCACTACATCGCCATCTTGCCCGTCGTGGGCATGAGGTCCCAAGCGCGCCAGAAGGCTTGCATTTCGCTGGGTGTGCCCAGAGAGACCCGGATGTATTTGTCGAGAACTGGATATTTTGGGCCGATGAGGATGTTGTTTTTCTTGAGGTGCTCGATAACTTCGTCGGGCGAACGCATGGGATTCACCATCACGAAATTGGTTTGCGAATCGATGGCACGAAGCATGCGCGCGTTAACCTGGTTCATGAACTCCTGGCGATCGTCAGCGTTGCGCTTGACGCCGAGGCGCACATAGTCAGCGTCGTCTAGCGCGGCACAAGCGGCACGCGCGGAGACCACACTGACACTCCAACTGGGGAATCCCGTGGCGAGGCGCTTGGCGATTTCCGGAGTGGCAACGGCATAACCGATGCGCATCCCGGCGAGACCGTGAATCTTCGAGAAAGTTCGACTGACGATGACCCGCGGATCGCCGGTTGGCCGGTCCAGGAAAGACTCGTAGGAGGCGCTTGGGCTGGCAAAGTGATGATAGGCCTCGTCGATCAGCACGGTCACGTTCGATGGCAGCTTGCCGAGCAATGCTTCGATCTCTTTGCGCGGCGTAATGGTGCCGGTGGGATTGTTGGGATTCACAATATACACGAGCCCGGAAGGTGAGCGGGCGCGGTCGAGCATGACGCTGAGGTCATGTTCGTAGCGTTTGTTGAGTGGAACGTCCGCGACTTCGCTGCCAGTGCTTTGCGCGAGTTTACCGAGCGCGGGAAACGTGGGTGCCGCTTGCACAAGTTTTTTGCCTGGCCCGAGAAAAGCGGCCGCGGCCATGCACAAAATTTCCCCGGAGCCACAGCCAAGCACGATTTGTTCGCGCTTAACCTGGTGCAGCGCGGCGAGCTTGTCCGTGAGTGTGTCGTATTCGGTGCGGGGGTAACGATTGCCGCTGGTGGCAGATTCGCGCAGCACGCCGAGAACTTTTTCGGAGGGGCCGTAAGGATTTTCGTTGCGATAGAGAAGGATGGGGTCCGCGGCAGTAGCGCCACCCGCTGGCTGTGACACGGGCACGGAGTTACCCCACAGCGCAACTTCTGTTGCCGGTGCAATCGGCCAGCCGCGAAGCGCGGGCGCGGCCGCTCCAACGATGGCGCCTGTTCCAAGATTTCGAAGAAGGTTTCTGCGCGAGATGTACATGGTTCTGCTCCTTCAGCCGATGGCTCTAGTGCCTATGAGCGACCTCTAAGACAAGAACTCAGCAGATTTGCAGGCACGCAGCGCACGGAGTCGTCCGCGAAGGGCGGGCGACCCCGACACTGGGAGGTATTTTACGGTCACGCGCTACTGAACCGTTAGAGTTACCTGCTGCTGGTGCGTCAAGCCGCCACTGGTGGCGGAGATGGTCAGGGTGACTGTGCCGGTTGGCGTCTTGCGCATGGTGCTCACGGTTAAAGCAGACGAACCAGAAGTCGTGATGGACGAAGGATTGAAGCTCGCGTTGGCGCGGCGGGGCAGTCCGCTAACGCTGAAGCTGACGGTGCCGTTGAAACCGGAGCCAGGCGTAATGGTGACAGTGTACGGTGCGCTGGAGCCACGCGAGACGGTGACGCTGGAAGGCGTAACAGCAAGGGAGAAGTCCGCACTCACAACCAGCGTGACGCTCGCCGCATGGCTCAAAGTGCCGCTGGTGGCGGTGACCGTCAGCGGATAACTGCCAGGAGCGGTAGAGGTACCCGTAGTGACGCTCAGCGTGCTGGAGCCGGACGTGGAGATAGACGCCGGACCAAAGGAAGCAGTCGCCCCAGCAGGCAAGCCGCTAACGCTCAGCGAGACCGTTCCGCCGAAGCCGGTGCCGGCCGTAACCGTAGCAGTGAACGATGTGCCACCACCCTGAGCGACCGTTCGCGAGGACGGCGAGGCCGAGAGTGAGAAATCGGGCTGAACCGTAATAGTGCGAGTCGGCGGATGGGGATCAGTGAGGCCAACGTTGTCGGTAACGGTAAACGTCGTGACGTAAGTGCCGGGAGCGGCATAGGTGACGCCGCCGGGATTAGCCAGATTGCTCGAGCTGGGATTACCGCCGGGGAAAGACCACGAATAGGCGCTGATGGTGCCGTCGGGATCGTTGCCCGTGCCGGAATAAGCGACCGATTGGCCGGCAGAGATAGTGACGTTCGAAGCGGGGCTGGTGATCGTGCCGGTGGGAGGCACATCATTCGCTGCCAGAGAGACTTGAACCATGGTAGCGACGGAAGGAACGCCAGCGTTGTTGAGAATGAACAGCATGTAGTAACCCGGCGGCGCAATGTTGCCATTTGGCGGGCCGGTGATGTTGAGGACGCCAGTGCCTGTGGTGAAGGAGAGACCGACGTAGCGCTGATCCATGTCGAAAGCGTGCGTGACCGCACCATTCCGCATCAGGACGACGCTGGAGATGTTGGCGGCATCAGGAGTTTGCACCTGGAACGCGCTGCCATAGCCGATGAAAGACGTAGAAGCGCTAGCTATGGTGGGACGCGTAGCAGGAGTGCCGTCTGTGTTGAAGAGATACGCTGGCGAGTAGACTTCCATATGCGGTTCGTACGTCCCGCGCTGCGGGTTGCCGCCCGCAACCCAAACTGTGGCATCGGGCAGAAGCAAGCTGACGGAGTGATAGAGGCGCGCATAAACCTCTGCACCTGCGGGGCTGAAGGTGTTCGGTCCAGGATCGTAAAGGTCAGCTTTCAGGCTGGCGGTGGCGGTGTCTTCGTCGTTGAGCGAGCCGCCGATCGCAAGCACACGGCCGTTGGGGAGAATGGTGGCATTCATTTCAATGCGAGGTTGCGACATATTGGGGCCGTAGACCCACTTCGGAGTTGGGGAGGAGAGGTCAATGATTTCGCTGGTGTTCGTGGATGGACTCCCACCGCCCATGATCAGCACTTTGGGCGTGTAGTTATTGGCGGGAGTCAGAGGGAGAAGCACGGACGACCCATAAGTGCGTGTCCCATTGTAATTTGTGAAGGCAATGTTGGTGGTCCAAGTATGAGTCGTGGGATTGAAAAGGCTGGAACCGGTGGTTGAGCCCGAGTAAAAAACGTTGCCGTTGGGGAGCACGTGCATGCGGGGGTAAAGAGGCGGCGTCCACGGGGCGGAGAAAGCGGCGCTCCAGCCGGAGCCAGCGCCATAGAACTCAACGGATGTGTTGGTACCGCCGGTTTCGCTTAGGCCAGAGAAAATCATTACTCGACCGTCGCCGAGAACCGTGCCAGTAGGGTACCAGCGACCGTGCGCCATGGATTGCTGGTCGGTGAAGGTATTGGTGGCGGGGTCGTAGGTGGAAGTGCGCAGTTCACCGTGAAACGGATCGTACTGCAGCGTGCCGCCCATCACGAACGGGCGCCCATCGGGGAGAACCACCATGCCGTTGCAGAACATATCCCAGCCGACGGGTTGCGTCGTGATCGTGCCAGCCTGGGGATCCCAGAGCGCAGCCCGGAAACTCGTATTTCCGGCGACGTTGCCGGAGCCGGAGACGATGACCACCTTGCCGTTGTTCAGCAAACCTGCGTGAACGGGATTGATAGGCATGGTGTAAGGCAAAATTTGCCACTGGCCTTGTCCAGTCTGAGCGAGGCCGACGGGCGCAAGCGGGATCAAAATTGCCAAAAGTAGACAGGCGGACACAAACAGACGGCGAGCGAATCTGTTCATTGGAGGTCCTCTTTTTGAAGTTTCCGCAGGGACAGAGGAAACCTTCGAAGGGCAAAAGCAATTCAGGGTCCAGTTGAAACGGATCGCCAGCCTATAAGCTATTGAATACAAACAATTTAGAATCATATGCGGTCTTGGAAACCTCTGCCTTGTGCCAGAAAGTGAAGGCGCATGGCAAAGTGAGGAAGATTCTTCGTATCCGCCAGTCCGTTCTATGATGGAGCGGGCGAGTCTCACGACTCTCGTCATGCGTCCCATCAGTGCTAGCTGACGGCGCACCGCTCTCTGTGAGATAACTCTTCCCGTGGATCCCCTCACTCACGCCCTGGCTTCCTACACTCTCAGGCGCGCCGCTTTTCCCCGGCTCCCTCGCGCCGCCATGATTGCCATGCTCGTCGCTGGAACCATCGCCGACATCGATTCATTGAGTGCGTATTTCGGCCCTTCCGCCTTCCTCACCTTTTGCCGCACTGATTGTCATTCCCTACTCGTCGCTCTGCTGTTTAGTCTTCTCGTCACCATCCCCTTCTTCATGCGCAGACGCGGATCAACGGAACAACCAATGTTTGCCTTGCCCGTCTTCCTCGCCGCTCTTGCCGCTGCCGTCCTCCATCTGCTCATGGACGTCTCCCAAAGCGCCGGTGTCGAACTCCTTTGGCCCTTTTCAGCCCGCCGCTTTGCTCTGGACTGGGTCGCCAACACCGATCTTTGGATCGTGGGAATTCTTCTCGCCGGGATTCTCCTCCCCGCGCTCAGCAAGCTGGTCACCGAGGAAATCGGCGCAAAATCAAAGGGCCCTCGCGGCAAAGTGGGCGCGTCCCTCGCGCTCGCCGCCACGGTTCTTTACGTCGTTCTGCGCTCTGTTCTTCACGGCAATGCCCTGGCCGCCATGGAGTCGCGCACCTACCGCGGCGAATTGCCTCGCAAGGTCGCGGCATTTCCCGAATCGGGCTCGCCCTTCCGCTGGCACGGGATTGTGGAAACGGAGCGCGCCCTGCATGACCTTGAAGTTGACGTCGGCCCGGGCGCCTCTTTCGACCCTGACTCTGGCATCACCTCCTATAAGCCCGAACCGTCCCCAGCACTCGACGCCGCTCGCGACACGGCAGCCGCGCGTCGCTTCCTCCAGATTGCGCGCTTCCCCAAAGCCACCATCGAGAAGACTCCCGCAGGGTTTCACGTCCTGCTGCGTGCGTATCCTTACTCCCGCGATGCCAGCTCAGGTTTGCGCGTCTATGCGGTGATCGACACCGATTCTTACGGCAAAGTCCTTTCCGAAGAACTCGCCTGGGATTCGCCTCTAAAATAAGGGTGGCAATAAAAGCTTCCGGATGGAAGACTGCGCGGCTAGTTTGGCGCGGTGGGATGTGGCCGATGCCTGAGGATCAGGCGAGAAATGGCATAACTCGCGACCGCGGCGAAAATAACCACCAGCGCCACGCTCCATTTATGATCTTTCAGGAACGGCAACGCATCGTGCCCGTAGCGGATTGCAAGGTAACCGATGCCGAAGTAGCGGATCAGCCGCGCCAAGCTGATGGCGGAGGTAAAACTGGCCAAGCGCACTTCAAACACTCCAGCGGCGATGACGAAAATCTTGAAGGGCGTCGGGGGAGGCAGCAGGGCGGCAAACAACATTCCCCAGAAGCCGTTATTCACAACCCAGTGCCGGATGGCGTGCGCGCGGTCTCCCGCGTGCTTGTGAAAGAGTGCTTCACCGCCCTTCTCTGCGATGAAGAAAAGTAGCCCGCATCCCAGCACCGATCCGAGCGCCGCCATAAACGCGTACAGCGGCATGCGCGCTGGATGCTGAATGGACAACTCGATCAGCAGCAGATCGTTGATGACGGGAAACGTCAGCACGGAAGAATCCAGAAAGGAAATGAGAAAGAGTCCCGGCGCCCCCAGCCCGCCCGCAAACGCCACGATTTTCTGCTTCCATCCGTTCAAACTCGCGGCCAAAGGGAATTCCTCCGATCCGCTTGCAGCAGCTTGTCCGGGTGGGGCATTGGATCTCGGCGCAGATATCAGCTGTGTGCGCGCATTTATTGCGCGAACGCCGCGCGATCGAAATGATTCATGAAGACTTGCATGAGCGCCGTGCGGTGGAGATTGGGCAGCTTGGGAATTTCTCCGATGACCCGCACGTGGCCGAACCGCTCGATGGTTTCGCGGTTCTCCCGGTTCTGATCGCCAATCAGCACCACGCCGTGTACTGGCAGTTCCGCCGCGTGCAGCGCCGCCAGCGTCAGCAGCGTGTGATTCACTGTACCCAGCGTGCTGCGCGCCGCCACGATCACCGGCAATTTGAATTTCACCATGAGGTCGAGCACAAACTGCTTCTGGTTGATCGGCACCAGCACGCCGCCGGCCCCTTCTACGATCAGCCAGTCGTTGATCAAGCTGCCGGGCATACTGATTCGCCCGAGATCGATTTCCACTCCTGCCCAGCGGGCCGCGAGATCGGGAGAAACCGGCGGCACAAATTTGTACACTTCATCGAGCGTTCGATCCGTGCCAATCCCGGCAAGCCTCATGACCGTCACGCGGTCCGAGCCCTCGAGGGTGCCGGTCTGGATCGGCTTCCAATAAACCGCATCGAGCGCCGCGCAGAGAAGCGCCGAAAGAACGGTCTTGCCCACTCCCGCGTCCGTGCCCGTGATGAAAAAATGATGCCTCATGCGCGCCCCACCGTCGCTTGCGCACGCACGCACTCAACAACGTGCACGCTGGCTGGATTCCCCTCATGGCACAAACCGCTGCTTGCAGCAGCAATTCGCGCCGCCCCTGACAACTGTTCGCTGCGCATGGACCCCCAACTGTATAGGGTAAATGGCCTTCAAACGAATCTGGCATGTTACCATCGCTTTGCATCTGCGTCTCGCGGCAGTATCCGACGTGATACGGGGTTGCTACGTTTTCTTTCATGGGGTAGTGAGTCAGTTTGAATTTTCTTAATCGTGACAATCGGGGTCAAAAACCAAACGGACCCACTGCCTTTCATGGTGGCGGTTTGACCGGCCATAGGTAAAATGTTATAAATCGGCGTTTTGTGCAGCCCTTGCGCTCCGTCTTCGGGGCGCTTCGCCGGCCCACTCTAGGGGTAAATCATCGGTCCGGCGCGTGGCGGCTTCTTCCTGGTGGAATGAGAACAATTCGAACTTCGCCCGCGCCCAGCGGCGCTCAGTCGAAAGAGTGTGCCGGAAGCGGCTGTGCCTGGAACCGATTTGCCTTGTGAACAAATGATCTACGGAGGATCGTGAATGCTTACCTGGCTTGCAAATGCCTGGTCCCTGATCTGTAAATTCACCAAGTTTGGAGCAGCGGCGGTGGTGCTTACGTCGCTCGGGGCCGCCTCGGCTCTGGCCGACGAAGCCGGTGGCGAAGCCAGCCTGAAGCTTCCCGACCTCTCCCAGGTTTCTTTTCTCGGCATCGACGGCCACAAACTTCTGCTCTTCGGCATCGTCATCTGCATTTTTGGTTTGGGTTTCGGATTGGCAATCTATTCGCGCCTGAAAAATCTGCCCGTTCACAAGTCCATGCGCGATATCTCCGAGCTGATTTACGAAACCTGCAAAACCTATCTCTTCACGCAGGGCAAGTTCCTCCTGATCTTGTGGGTTTTTATCGCCGTTGTAATCGTTATGTACTTCGGCTGGCTCGCTCCCGTGCAACCGGTTGCGGTCACTCTGCCGATTATTCTGATTTTCAGTCTCGTGGGAATCGCCGGCAGTTACGGCGTGGCGTGGTTCGGCATCCGCGTCAATACGTTTGCCAATTCGCGCACCGCGTTCGCTTCCCTGCGCGGCAAGCCCTACCCGATTTACAGCACGCCACTGCAGGCGGGCATGAGCATCGGCATGATGCTCATCAGTGTTGAGCTACTGATGATGCTTTTTATTCTTTTGTTCGTTCCGGGCGACTACGCCGGCCCATGCTTCATCGGTTTTGCCATTGGGGAATCGCTTGGCGCTGCCGCGCTGCGCATCGCCGGCGGCATCTTTACCAAGATTGCCGACATCGGCTCCGACCTCATGAAAATCGTCTTCAAGATCAAGGAAGACGACGCGCGCAACCCCGGCGTCATTGCCGACTGCACGGGCGATAATGCTGGTGATTCCGTTGGCCCCAGCGCCGACGGCTTTGAGACTTACGGCGTGACCGGCGTCGCGCTGATCACTTTTATTCTGCTGGCGGTCAAAAATCCTACCGTGCAAGTGCAATTGCTGGTGTGGATCTTCGTCATGCGCATCGTCATGCTCATTGCCAGCGCCGCCGCCTACTTCATCAACGGCTTCATCGCCAACGCCAAATATGGCAGAGCCGATCAGATGAACTACGAAGCGCCGCTCACTTCGCTGGTATGGATTACTTCCGTCGTCTCGATTGCGCTGACATACGTCGTCTCGTCGGTGATCATTCCGAGCCTTGGCGGCGACACATCCCAATGGTGGAAGCTGGCCACCATCATCTCTTGCGGCACCCTCGCGGGCGCGATCATTCCGGAGCTGGTAAAAGTCTTTACCTCCACCGAATCGCGCCACGTGAAAGAAGTCGTTACGTCGGCGGAAGAGGGCGGCGCATCACTTGGCATTCTTTCCGGCTTTGTAGCCGGCAATTTTTCGGCTTACTACATCGGCCTGGCGATGGTGTTGCTCATGTCGCTCGGATTTCTGATCAGCACCCTGGGACTCGACAACCAAATGCTCGCTCCGGCTGTGTTTGCGTTTGGTTTGGTGGCTTTCGGCTTCCTCGGCATGGGGCCGGTGACAATTGCTGTCGATTCCTACGGTCCGGTCACCGACAACGCACAGTCGGTCTATGAGCTTTCCTTGATCGAGCAGATTCCGGGCATCAAAGGAGAGCTCAAGAGGGATTACAACATCGACGTCAACTTCGAGCGCGCCAAGGAAATGCTCGAAGCCAACGACGGTGCCGGCAACACCTTCAAGGCTACCGCCAAGCCCGTGCTCATCGGGACGGCCGTCGTAGGCGCCACTACCATGATCTTTTCCATCATCATGGCGCTCACCAAAGGCTTGAGCGAAAACGTCAACAATCTTTCGCTCCTTCACGCGCCTTTCGTGCTGGGCCTGGTCACCGGTGGCGCCATGATTTACTGGTTCACCGGCGCGAGCACCCAGGCCGTGACCACGGGCGCTTACCGCGCAGTTGAATTCATTAAAGCCAATATCAAGCTCGAAGGAGCCGCTGCCGCCAGCATCGCAGACAGCAAGAAGGTCGTCGAGATTTGCACCAAGTACGCTCAGAAGGGCATGCTGAACATCTTCATCGCGGTGTTCTTCGCTACGCTGGCTTTCGCCTTCGTCGAACCCTTCTTCTTCATCGGTTATCTTTTCTCCATCGCTATCTTCGGCTTGTATCAGGCCATTTTCATGGCTAACGCCGGCGGCGCCTGGGACAATGCGAAAAAGATTGTTGAAGTCGAGCTCAAGCAGAAGGGCACGCCGCTGCACGACGCCACCGTTGTTGGCGACACCGTGGGCGACCCATTCAAGGACACCTCTTCCGTGGCGCTGAATCCAGTCATCAAGTTCACAACGCTCTTCGGCCTCCTCGCCGTCGAACTTGCCGTGCAATTGACTGCCTCGCAAGGCAGCGGCTTGACGCACGCTCTGGCCGCCGCCTTTTTCGTCGTTTCTTTCTTTTTCGTCTACCGTTCGTTCTACGGTATGCGCATCCGCGAAGACGCAGGCCACTGAGAACCCGCCAGCTGCCGAACATGCGCGGCGTACAAGAGAAAAAACGGAGCGGCCATCACGCCGCTCCTTTCCATCCCAAATCTGCGGTAGAATTTTGCTCCTCTGTGATGAGGTTCAAACATGAAGAAGACTCTCTTTGCTGCAATTTGCATTCTGCTTCTGGCAGTTGCGCCCGTCATCTGCAGCGCGCAAGTCGACACGAAATGGAAGGTTCACGATCCCGATCGCCCGGTGCCGCCGGCGATTGAACCCGGCACGGCGAGCACGCAGGATTCGTCGGGCCGCCCGCCTTCGGACGCCGTTGTGCTCTTTGATGGCAAGGATCTTTCCAAGTGGGCCCACAAGGACGGCAGCGCGGCCAAATGGAAAGTGGAGAACGGTTATTTCGAAGTGGTGCCAAAGACGGGATATCTCTACACGCGTGAAGCTTTTGGCGATTGCCAGTTGCACGTGGAATTTGCTGAGCCCGCACCTTCGAAAGGCGAGGGCCAGGACCGCGGAAACAGCGGCGTCTTCCTGCAAGGGCTCTACGAGACGCAAGTCCTGGACTCCTACCAGAGCAAGACCTACGCGGACGGCCAGGCCTCGGCAATCTATGGCCAATACCCTCCGCAGGTGAACGCTTCGCGCCCGCCGGGCCAGTGGCAGACTTACGATATCGTCTTTCATGGTCCCCGTTTTGCGAAAGACGGCAAACTGCTCCGCCCCGCCCGCGAAACCGTTTTTCACAACGGCGTGCTGGTCCAGGACAACGTGGAATTGAGCGGCCCGACGGCTCACGGCAAACGGCCGCCGTATGAACCTCAACCGGAGAAACTGCCGCTGGCGCTGCAGGATCATAACCATCCGGTGCACTACCGCAATATCTGGATTCGCGAACTCAAATCGACGGAGTGATGACTGAGGAAGCGCAATCCGGGCCCCGGATTGTTCTGGCCTTCCAGAATTACACCCCGCCTTTCGACGCGGAAAAATCCATTCGGCGAATGTTGCGAATCGTTTCGCCAAAATTCTTGGCAGGCTTGCATACGGTGGTACTCACGAACGTTGCTGCTTTTTCGCGAAAAGAACGTGAACAAAAAACGTGGGGACGAAGGCGTGTCTCCCTAGGTGAAGCTCTGGGCTATTACAGCCAAGCATGGAATGGTGAACCGGCACGAATTACTATTCTTGTCGACAATTTCGAAAAGCGGATGGATCATTCTTTCGAAGCACTTCAAATTCTTTCGAGACGCCGAGTTTGCGGAAGTTCTTTTTCATGAGTTGGGCCATCATATCCATCGAGTGCACAGACCTCAGTATGAAGGACGTGAAGATGTCGCAGACAGATGGAGTAAGAAGCTGTCGGGAACGTATATCCGAGATCGCTATTGGTAGCTGCTTCCAATCGCAGCGCCTCTTGCCCTTGTTGCGGGCCTTGCAGAGGATATCTCGAGGTTGTACCGGAAGATTCGGCGCCGGAAAAACTCCCACGAGCGCGGATTTGCGAATTGAAACGCAGGACTGAACCGTTCCTAGCGCAGAAAATCCGCGATGGCGCGGGCATAGTCCGCAAAGGCAATCTCGGGATCTTCCAGATCGGGATGCCACACTTTTTCCCACTCGAAACAGTAAAAGCCCTTGTAATCGATGGAGCGCAACGCTTCGATCTGCTCCTTAATGGGAACGTTCCCCTTGCCAGTCAACACGTACTTGCGATCGCCGCCTTTGCCGACAGAGTCCTTCAGGTGTGTGTGCCGGATCCAGGGCCTCAGCTGCTGGACGGTGAACTTCGGATCTTCGTTTGACGCCGCGAACGTGTGGTGAGCGTCCCACAAGAGTGCGACCGACTTGGAATCGGCACGATGCAGAACCTCAGCGAGAGTGGCCGATGCGGTGAAGTCATCGTGCGATTCGATAATCACGGTGACTTTGCGTGGGCCCGCATAATCGCCCAGTTCGCGCAACCCGGCGGCGACCCGCGCCTTCAAATCCTCGCCTGGAATGACGGGATGCCCGGAGTCAGGGCTGCAACCGAACACGCGCACGTAGGGGGCATCGAGCGTTGCTGCCAAGTCGATGAATCGGCGCCCGTCCACCAGAACCTTGGAACGCTTCTCAGGATCGGACTCGTGCAGGCTGGCGGAGCTGCTGACGCAGGCGACGCGCAGGCCGTGAGAGAGAATTTCGCGTTTCGTTTGCGCGATGCGTTCCGCTGCGAATGCCGGGTGAGAAGGCAAATCCAGATTGCCTTCCAGGCCGCGGAATTCGACGGCAGCGAAACCATGTTGCTCCGCGAACGTCAGGATTTTCTGCAAGTCCCAGGCTGGGCAGCCCAAAGTTGAAAACGCAATCGGCAGGCGCGCCGTTTCCCCGGCGGGAACAAATGCGGCAGCCATCGCCGCTCCGGTGAGCTTCTTTGCAAATTCTCGTCGCGTTGTTCTCATGGAGCCTCGCCTCCAGCAGTCGCTGGCGCAAGACTACCTGTGCGCTGGAAAAGTGTCAAAGCCACGAATAGCGACGGGACGGAGGGAAGATTCCCTAAAGACGGAATCATGGCAAATCGGTGCTATCGCAATATCTGGATTCGCGAACTGAAGATCGCAGATCTCCTCTGGGATCAAAAGCTTGGCTGCATAGGCCCAATTTTGCTGCAGATACCAAGACCTTCTCCGCCGCATTGGCCTGGAAACGGTTCAAATGGGTTTCCCGACTGCGAGGCCATGCGGCAGATCACTCCCGAACGATGGCAGCGCGTGCATATCGAATTTGAATTTGAGAGCAGGAATTTCCGCGACCACGGCCATCCGCCAGCGGGTTGCGACGTCATTGTCCGCTGGCGGCACAATTGGGACGACGGCCCTGAAGGTATTGAGGTGGTGGAGCAGTCAAGCGTAATTGAATCTTTGGCCAGCGCAGAGGACTAACTCTTGATCATTCCCGGGAATTTGCGCGGGTTGTTGTCAAAGCCGGGGAAGACCGGATTTAAGTCCTGTACGCCAACGTGCTTGGTCAGGATTTCTCCGACGACGGAGCGGAAGTCCGTGGTGAGCGCTAGGTCGCGGCCTTCGTTGAGCTGATGATCGTTCAAGCCGGGCCATCTGCCGTAAACCTGCCCGCCCTTCACGTCGCCGCCCATCACCAGCATGCAATTCGCGTGGCCATGATCGGTGCCGCGGTTGCCATTTTCCTTCGCAGTGCGCCCGAACTCGCTCATGGTCACGAAAACAGTATTTTCCATACGGTCGCCCATGTCCTGATGAAACGCCGCGAGGCCCTGGCCAAGATCCTTCAGCAAATTGGAAAGCTGTCCCTGCACGCCGCCCTCGTTGACGTGATTGTCCCAGCCGCCGCAATCGACGAAAAGGACTTCGACGCCGATGTTCGCCTTGAGCAGTTGCCCGATCTGCTGCAAACTTTGGCCGAGCCGGCTAGTGGGATATTGGGCGCCGTTTTCCGGCTGATACTTCGCCGGGTCCGCCTTGCGCAGAAGGTCGATGGCTTCAAACGTTTCTGTTCCGGTGCCGTGCAGCGCGTGATCCACGGTCTGCGAGTACATGGCTTCAAAGCCGCCTTCGACAATCTGGCCTGTTCCCGGAGCTTGCGCCATCACTCTGAATTGCTTCAGGTCAGGCAGCGCAATCGCCGGCGCTCCTCCGTGCAACATGCGCGGAAGGTTCGGTCCCAACGCCACAGCGCGGAACGGCGAGGCATTTTCCTCCGGAACAATTTCGAGAGCACGGTTCAGCCAGCCGTCTTCGGTCGATTTCAAGCCAGGCGTGCCCGACTCCATGAAGTCCTGCGCGTCAAAATGCGAGCGCGTTGGGTCCGGAGAACCCGCCGCATGCACAATCGCAAGCTGGTTCTTATGAAAGAGCGGCTCGAGAGGCGCGAGGCTCGGGTGCAAACCGAAAAATCCGTCCAGGTCGATCGCCGCATCCGCGCCGCCCCGCTTGGGCTGCGGAATCGCGATGGTCGGACGCATGCGGTAGTAATTTGATTCGCCAAAGGGCACAACGATGTTCAAGCCGTCTGCAGCACCTCGTTGAAACAGCACCACGAGCTGCTTCTTGTTCGGCATCGGCGTCGCCGCAACGGCGCGCTGCAAGAACGCGGGCATCGCGCTGAGGCCGACCATCGCCACGCCGCCCTGCTTCAAAAAATACCGCCGCGAAAACTTGAGTCCGCGTACGCCTTCGCAACATTGGTAACTCATTGCGACCTCTCCAGCCTATCGCCTTTGAAATTCCGGCGCGCCCAGCACCAAACCTGCAACGACGCCGAGATCCACCTGCTTGCGAGCATCGTCGAGTTTCGCCTGCAAGACTTGCGGGTTATCGAGTTGTTTCTCGAGCGTCTCGACCGTCGTCGGCCCTGCCTGCCCGCCAAGAAACACTTGGACCGCGCGATCCAACGCCAATTTCGGTTCTGCAGTCGAATCCACGCCGAGCAGTGAAACCACATCGGTGCGCGCTCCGCGCATCTTGTTGCCGGCAAGCGCCAGCGAATAATTCAAGCGGTTCAGCAACGCGCCAGTGTTTACCCACGCATCGGATTTGTCCGAGTAACCCGTCGGCGGCTGGCATTGATAGAGCGGCTCGCCGATTCGCCCCACCCACTGCACCAGCGGCATAGGCGTGTCCACGTCCGTGCCCAGCGCACGCACTGCGGTAACCACCAACTCCAGAGGCGTCTTTATTTTCGCGCGGTACGATTCCCGCGACCAGAATTCCGGCGACCAGATCATCGTGTGCAGCACTGCTTTGATGTCGCCATCGCTCGATTGAAAGGTCTCTGCCATCCGGCTGACCAGCGCCGGCGGTGGATTGTCCGAAACAAACCGAAGCGCCAGTTTCGTGGAAATGAACTTTGCAGTGTTCGCGTGATGCACAAGCAGGTCGATCACCTGCTCGCCATCCTTCATCCCGCCTGCATGAATCTTTTTCCCCAGCACGTACTTCGGGTCGGGATCGTGCAGCCGGTCGTCAAACTTGAAATCCGCGTACTGCCTGGGCTTGTCAATGGTCCAGCCCGTGAAGCAGCGGGCCACTTCCGTGACGTCCTTCTGCGTATAACCACCGTCCACGCCGAGCGTGTGCAATTCCATCAGCTCGCGTCCGTAATTCTCGTTCAGTCCGCGCTCATTTTTCTTCGCTTGCAGATTGACCGGCGGACGCGGCGGCGCGGGCCACCCGAATCTCCCGCGGCGCCACTGCTGGCGCGCTGCGCGCTCGGCCGCTTGCCGCTGCGCCGCCCGCGGATCAGCGCTTAGAAAATTGTCCAGATAAAAGAGCATCGCCGGACTCTTGGCCGTCGCCGTCACAAAATCCTTGAATTTTCCGAAAGCGTGCGGCTGGATGACATCGCGTTCATACGAAGTCAGGTAGTAGCGATCTTCGCCTTTACCCGCGAACACGTTGAAGTGGTTAAACCAAAAATCGTCCATCACCTGCTGAAGCTGCCGCTGGCTGTAAATCGCGCGCGTCACCTTGGCCATGCCCAGTTCGGCCACCACGCGTTGTGGCCTTTTACTGTCGTCGGCCATCGCGCGCGGAACATTGTTGGGGTCGCCGCCACCAAGAACGTCCCTCTTGCCCACACGTTTCGTCACAGAATTTCCTTCGGATTGTTCCTGCTTCATGGGCGCGGGGGCATCGCTCATTTCCTGCTTTGCATTCGTGGTATTTTGTTGAACTGCTTCCCCGTCGCCTCCGCCGCCGGCTTGTCCCTGCGCTCCCTGAATATCCCGAGCAACGGTTTCTGCGGCTGCATCGCTTCGGCGCTGCTCTTGCTGCGCTTGTGCCTGCGCGCGCTTCTCGGCTTGCTTCTCCGCTTGCTTGGGCTGCGGATATTCATCAATCAGTTTCGCCGTGGACATCCGAAGGGTCGGATAATCCGCCAGACGCGCATCCAGCGCGCGGTCATCGATCGAATTGGGATTGAGTTGCTGCTCGATCCACTTAGCGAGCCCCATCTGGCGGACGCGCTCAACGTCGCCCGGACGTGGGCCGTATGCAAGGCGGTTCAGCGCGTGCAGAATTGCTTCGTCAGGGCTGAGTTCTGTAATCGGCAGTCCTTTGAGCGCGGGATCGTTCTTGGGTTTCTTGTCCTTCGCTGCTCTGGGATTCGTGGCGCTCGCAGGCAGTTCGAGACTGAGGGACAAAACACAAGCGACAGAAAGAATTGCGGCGAGGAATGACCTTGGCGTCGTGGAAATCTGAGGGATGCGTTGATTCACTGCCGAGGCGTAGGGCTCTTGCAGCCTCATAACACTCTCCTGCCGGTCGGCATAGTAAGCGAAATACGGGTCACGAATAGAGTAACCCTTGCCGGGCGAAGAAGTTGCGCAACTCCAGAGGCCGTGTCGAATTCCTACCGCGGCGGAAACTACACTCAGCAAAGGGCTTAGAGACGTGGGCCGGAAGTAGGGCGCACGATCCAGTTTGCAGTGCAAACGCGGGTTACGGCTTTGACTTACGCACGGCAACTTTCGACCGGCGAATCTTCAGGACCGTCGCGAGATCCGTCACTCGGCTATGTCAAAGTCCACGGACCGGTCTGGCGCATGGTTTTTCGCGCTGTCGACGGCCTGCATCACCAAACGGTAAGAACCCGGCTTCAGGTCGTCCACCTTCACTTTCAGACCGATGGGGATCACCGGATTTCCCTTTTGGATGTAATCATCAGCACGCATCACGTCAGTGAAAAACACTTGCTTGTTGGCCGAGCGTTCGAAAATTCGATAGCCCATGGCAACAATTGGCGGCTTCTCCGCCGCCAGCAGCGGTTCATAAATCTCGGTATAAAGAACCACGTTGTCTGTGTGTTTGAACCGATTGCTGCCGGAAGGAACGATTTGCGTGCCTTTGACTACCAGCGGCGTGCGGTCCTCGAGCAGAACGGAATCCAAGCCGCTGGGAATCTCATTCAGTCTTTGCGCGGAATTTGTCAGCGCCACGCCGCTTAGACTGAAGTGCTTTCCATCATAGGGATCGATGGCCAGCGGCGACTCGAATTTGCCGAATGCATCGCCGCCAGCGCTGAGGACCACGGTCAGCCTGTAGGTGCCCGGTGTGGCGTCGAATTGGTTTTCATAACGATACGGCAGCTTCGTGAATTCTTTCCAGTCATCTTTTTCCAGGTCCAGATTGACCGTATCGCTGAATCGCGCTCCCACTGTCCCATCCTGTCGGTAGGCAATTCCCAGCACGTTCAGGTTCGCGTGATACTTTCCCTTGTCCTTGTTGAATTGAAATGTATCCGCTGGAATCTCCATCGCCAGATTGACGCGCGCCGTCTCCGGCGCAGTGTAGAAATAGGGCGCCTCCAACGCGCCATGAATTGAACCGGGTTGAGAGCCCGTCGCGTGCGATTCGAGTTGTTTTTCCAGAGGCTTGCCCTCCAGCACGTTCGCGGAACGGGTGTTGCAATATCCGCTGCGCGAGCGCGCAACCAGTCCGCCGCGATTCAGCTTCACTTTCAGCGTGTGACAGCTTCCTTCCGGAGTGTCACTGGGCACGTAGCCTAAAATATAAAACTCATTCTGTTCTCGCCCAATGCGTTCAAGTCCGGCAAGCAGGTCGTTGGTGTTGAAAATCGTGAAACCGCCTGTTCCTTCCGCCAGTGCGGCAAGGATCTGCTGATTGGTCGAAGCCGAAGTTGGGAATGGCGGGACGATGGTGCGGGGCTGATTGTACGGCGAGTTGTTGTAATTAGACGTCGGGTTGTAACTGCCACCGCGGGTGCCGCCGCCCGTGCCGCCCCTAGTGCCACCCGTGCCGCCGCCAGTGCCACCTCCCGTGCCGCCGCCAGTGCCACCTTTTCCGCCGCCTCCGGTTCCTCCACCAGTACCGCCGCCGGTGCCACCCTTACCGCCGCCACCCGTGCCACCGCCTCCGGTTCCGCCTCCACCGGTACCCCCACCGCCAGTGCCACCTCGACCGCCTCCGCCGCCGGTTCCCCCACCACCGCCCGGCCGTTGCGGATCAGGCATAGCCATCCCTGGGTAGGCCACGAGTATCAAGCGGGGGCGAGGTGAAATCCTTCCTGCAGGGGGATGATTTGAAACCGCATGCGTCTTCCCGGCAGTTGGTCTTTTGCTAGCGCTCCCCCCCGGAGCAGTTGCCACCAGACCGCGGGCATCCAGAGCGTAGACCGCAACATTCGACTTGTTGCAGGCATCAATGGTTGCCGTTAGCTCCGATTGATTTTCCTGCGTCAGCGGGAAGCCTCCGGAAAACAGCACCACCATTTTTCGGCCGGGGATGGAGCGGAGATTCTTCGCCAAGCTACGCACTGCCAGCAACATGCTGCGTGCGCCAAAATCCGCCGCGGCATTGCCCAACGACGAAAAACCTGTCGACGCTACCGTGACGGGCACGTCCGGGGGCGGCGCGTTTGGATCGACCGACGAAGTTTTCACGCCCGACACAGCCGCTTGAAGCACCGCCGCGTTCGCCGTGAAATTCTGCACGATGCGGAGCGATCCGCCAAAATCCACCACGGCCATCAAGCGGTCGGGACCCGCATTCGCTTCGATAAACTTCTTGGCCGCACTGCGCGCCTGGATCTGGTCCGGCGCCGCCATCGTGGAGTTATCGAAAAACAAGATCAAGTACCGGCGTTGGCCGTTTGCCTGGGTAGCGGCATCGGCGCCAGTAGAAAAAGTAGAAACCGGCTGTTCCTTGTTGTCTTCAAACACCTTGAAATCATTTTGCGTCAGGTCGCGGACATAGTTGCCCTTCTTATCCGTCACCACGGAATCCACGAGCACCAGCTTTGATTCCTTCTTGATGACGACGGCCGGCTGCTGCTCCGCCGGAGATGAAGCCTGGGGCTGCGCTGGTGGAACGGGCTGTTCCTGCGCCCGCGAAGGAGCAGGAACCGTACACATTGCCCCGGCAGCCAACCACGCGGCCAAACGAATTGCTCGCCTGAAGTTCGTCAAAGTATTCATAAATTCCCCCACCACAATCACCAAATTTCAATAAGGAATGACCACTGCCCCATTGCGCGCCGCCATCTGCGCACCCAATGCATCTCGTACAACCAGGCGCACCAGATAGGTACCCGGCTTCACGTCAAAACTGGTTTTCACTGTGAATCCCGAGCGGCTCAACCGGGTGTAAGTCGTATCGAGCAACTTCATGTCCACGATTTTTGAAAGGCCGGTGACGAAATTCCCGTTCTCGTCAAAGATTCCCGTGACAATCGTCAATTGATCGTTATTGCGCCCTTGCACTTTTTGGAAGTGAATGCTCTTCACGTCAAAGTGCGTCAAGACCGCGAGGCGCGCCTGGGTTTCATCTTTTTTGAAAAATTGCGTTTGCAGCTCCACGGGCAGGTCGCGGATCTCCTCCTGGGAGAACAAGGCTTCCTGCATCTCCTGCTTTGTCGCTTCGGCAGGATCGGCCACGGTCTTGGGCGCAAAGTAGCCGTGCCGCGCCAGGATGCCGTACTTTTCCTTGCTCGTGAGCGTGACCTTCAGGGTGTGGAATCGCCCGTCGATTTTCAGGTTCTGCGGCGAAAACCCGAGCAAGTAGGAGATCGCAGGAGCCGCGCCGGCTTCGCGCATGGCTTCATCCACATCGTTGCGGTTGTGGAAGAAATTGCCGCCGGTTCCGTCCGCCAACTGCGCCAGAACATCCTGCTGGGCCAATTGCGCAGCCACACGATAGGAGACTTTGTAGCCTGCGGTGCGATAGCCGTCGCGTGGTGGATCGGCGATGTCTCCGCCCACGTCCGGGGCATAGAGGCCGCGTGCGTCAATCGTATTAATCACGATATTGGCGCGAGTCGCGCGGTCGATCATTTCGGAAGCCTCGGATTGCAGTGTGGAGGTGATAAAGCCTGGTGATACGAGAACCAGCACGCGTTGACCGGGCATGTTTGCCAGGCGTCTCACTACCTCGTCGAGATGCCGGTAGGCAAACTGAGTTTCGCTGTCGCCTTGCGATACGGTGCGGTACGCCGCGGCCTGAGCCAGCCTCTGCGCTCCGGCCATCATGGTAGTGTCCCCGTTGAAAGCACACTGGAGCGCTTCATCGGTGGCGATGGCGAGCGCTTGCACGTCCGACTTGTTCACGATCAGATCGGCCTGATAGTAACCCACGTCGGGGCAATCGTGAAAACCTTGGCCCGTCAGAGGATGCGGCAGGATTCCCAATAACGCTTTCGACAGTTTTTCGTGATCGTCCGTGAATTCCTGCGTCAACTGGCCGGAGGTCGTGCTCATCGAAACGCGATCGCTGGCCGCCAAAGCGCCAAAGAAACGTGTCGCCGAATCGCGAACGAACACCGCGTCTTCCATCGATAGGTGCACGTCGTCAAACACCATGGAGACAAAACGCTGCGGCAGAACGACTGTTTTGCCGCCTGCAACGTCCGCGCTTGACGAAGAATCTCCCGCCGTCGTGGACGCCATTGCGGAGGCCGTGCGCTTCTCTGGGGTCTCGATACTGAAAGCAGAGATGGTCTGCAACTTTCGATTGTCGTAAAGCTGAAAGTCCTCTTTCTTGAGATTGGATACGACTTTGCCTTGCGAGTCGCGAACCACCACGCGTACCAGAACCAGGTTTACGCGCACCTTAAAAGTAGTCGGAGTATCGTGACTGGAGACTTCTTCATTCTGGCCGGTTGCAGCCGCTGACGCAGGTACGGCCGTCGAATCCGGCTTTGCAGGCGCGTCCTGAGTTTGTGAAGACGGCGCGGGCGTCTGAGCAGAAAGCCGGTCGCCCCAAATCGATAGGCAGCACGCGAAAACCATCAAAATGGTGCGTCGGAACCGCGGGCGTAGCACTGAGTGAAACATCCCTGCCCTTCAAGAAGCTGCATCCTGAGGCGTCCGGCAGCCGGAATGGGACGAAACCAAGGGACGCTTGCTGTGCCTAGCAGCGATTTGACTATACGCTTGGCGCAATTTTTGTGTCAATCAGATTGCTGCCCGGGTAGTGGCTCCGTTTCCGGTTAGCCCGTGACATGATCAGAATAATCGAAACTCCGCGATACGTTCCCTATTGGAATGGGCGATCAGATGGCAAGAGCCGCCCTGCGAGGGGAGCGAGGTCGGACGGCGCTGCCCCCATGAAGCCCCGGCCGGCGCTCGGCAGATGCAGCGCCTTGTCAGGCCACAGAGAGCGCACTGATCGTAACGTAATATCCGTCCGGATCTCGGAGCGAGAACTCCTTGGTTTGAGTGTTCGGATTCACGTGTGGCTCCTCTTCGAGCCGAGTCGCGAGAGAGCGTGCCCTTTGAAGCGCCAGGTCG
>Ga0137361_10000349_pt1 | contig 25291 bp, 18 predicted proteins | sample Mad1_80_16metaG_FD_104923 | JGI IMG/M metagenome (GOLD analysis project Ga0137361, IMG submission 104923) | Vadose zone soil microbial communities from Angelo Coast Range Reserve, California, USA - Mad1_80_16 metaG | ecosystem: Environmental > Terrestrial > Soil > Vadose zone | place: USA... | reverse complement strand
GGGCCCCCCACCGTGGAGCCGCGAAGCCCCGCCATGCGCGGCGTCATGGAGCGGCTGCGCAGCGTGAGCCGGAGCCCCCTCACGCCGGTGCTGGTCCACGGCGCGTCCGGGGTCGGCAAGCAGAAGGCGGCGGAGACGCTTCACGCGCTCACCGGGTCGACGGGGAACCAGGACGCGCCGTTCGTGGAGGTGAACTGCGCCGCCCTGCCGGACGACCTGGTGGAGAGCGAGCTCTTCGGCCACGAGAAAGGCGCGTTCACCGACGCCAAGACCACGCGCCGGGGCCTCATCGAGATGGCGGCGGGAGGGACGTTGTTCCTCGACGAGATCACAGAGCTGCCCCTCCGCTCCCAGGCCAAGCTCCTGAAGTTCCTCGACACCATGCGATTCCGGCGCCTGGGCGGGCAGCGCGAAGTCGCGGTGGAGCTGCGGGTGGTGGCGGCCACGAACCAGGACATCGAGGGTCTCGTAAAGGCAGGGCGCTTCCGGGAGGACTTGTACCACCGGCTGGCCGTCTTCGTGGTGATGCTCCCGTCCCTGACCGGCCGGCCGGAGGACATCCCCGAGCTGGCTCGCGCCTTCGCCGCCCATTTCGCGGACCGGCTTCGCAAGCGCTCGCTGACCCTCTCCCCGCGAGCCCTGGAGAAGCTTCGTCATTACGACTATCCCGGCAACGTCCGCGAGCTGCGGAACATCATCGAGCGCGCGGTGATCCTGGCCGCGGGATCCGAGGTCACGGAGCACGACATCGTCCTGCCCGAGCGCAGCCGCCCGGAGACTCTGGATGCCACGTTCTTCGGGATCGGGCTGCGAGCCGACGGCACGCCCCCGGCCCTGGAAGAGATGGAGCGCGCCTACGTGGTGCGCGTGCTGCGCCAATTCGACGGCCACCGCACCGCCGCCGCCCAGGCCCTGGGCGTCTCCTACCCGACCTTCCTCAAACGCCTGCGGGAGTTCGGCCTGGAGCAGGGCGCTCCCGAGGTGCCCTCCGATCGCCCCGCCCCGCGTTAGAATGCCGCCGTCCACTCGAAGGAGGCCGAGGCCATGCACGTCACACGGCGGGATTTCATCGGTTGGAGCGCAGCCGGGCTGGGGGGCGCGGCCTTCCTGAGGGGCGGCTCCCTGCGGGCCGCCGGGGCCGCCCGCTTCAAGGTCGGGGTCACCGACTGGAACCTCGGCCAGGAGGGCAAGGTCGCGGCGGTCGCCCTCGCCAAGGAGATCGGCTTCGACGGCGTCCAGGTGAGCATCGGGGTGGGGACGGACACGCTTCCCCTCTCCGACCCCGCCCTACAGAAGTCCTACCTGGACGAGTCGAAGCGGTTGGGGCTGCCCCTCGCCTCCGTGTGCCTGGAGATCCTGCACCGCAACATCCTCAAGTCCGATCCCAAGGGCCCGCGCTGGGTGGCCGATTCGATCCCCATCGCGAAGGCCCTTGGGGTCAAGGTGGTCCTGCTGCCCTTCTTCGGCAAGGGGGCGCTCACCACCACCGCCGAGATGGACTACGTGGGAGACCTGCTCAAGGAGATCGCACCCGCGGCGCAGAAGGCGGGGGTGACCCTCGGCCTCGAAGACACGATCTCCGCGAAGGACAACGTGCGGATCATGGACCGCGCCAAGTCGCCCGCGGTCCTGACCTACTACGACGTGGGGAACTCCACCAAGGGCGGGTTCAACGTGGTCGAGGAGATCCGCTGGCTGGGCAAGGACCGGATCTGCGAGGTCCACCTCAAGGACAACCCGCACTACTTGGGCGAAGGGACGATCGACTTCCCCGGAGTGGTGGCCGCCCTGGCCGACATCGGCTTCGCGGAGTGGGCCGAGCTGGAGACAGAGTGCCCGACCAAGGTGGTCACCGCGGACATGGGCCGCAACCTGAAGTACATCCGGGGGCTGATGGCGGCGCGGAAAGGCTAGGGCACGCGCAGGGTGTGCGTTCCGGGAGCGAGCGGCCGCGGCTTGCCCAACCAGACGAACGTCCCCGAGAGCCCCTGGGGCAGCGTGACCGTCGCATCCAACCCGCCGGCAACGCGCCGGTAGCGCACCTCGATCGGGCCGCGCGGGTGCGGCAGGGCGGCGTCGAGGTGATCGAGCGTGCCGAGGTGGGGCTCGATCCGCACCGTCTTGAAGCCCGGCGAGCCCGGCTTGATGCCGGCCACGATCGTGAGCAGGTCGTAGTTCGGGTGGGCGCTCCAGGCGTGGCAGTCGGAGCGTGAGGCCAGGTCCGGGGTCTCCGCCCACGTCGAAAGGCCGAGGTCGAGCATCTCCCGCCAGGGCTCGAGCTGCGGCAGGTAGCTGTCACCGCGGCCAAGGGCCTCCATGGCGCGCGCGAGGTAGAAGCGGAAGTAGTAGCTCGCCTTGGTGAGGCCGGAGCTCTTGCGGACGGGGCTCCCCGCCTCCGGCTCCGTTCCGTCCCGAGAAGAGAGCATGCCTGCGCGCATCACCTTGTCGAGGACGGCCGGAGCCTGTTCCGGCGGTAGCGCGCCCGCCAGGACGGCCAGGATGTTCGCCTGCTGGCTGAAGCTCGCCTTCGCGGGGGTGTCGGCAATCAGTCCGCGTCCCGGATCCCAGCAGAGCCCCTTCACCGCCTCCGCGGCCTTGTGTGCCGCCATGCGGTAGTCCGTGGCCCGTCGCCCGTCGCCCAGCGCCGCCTCGAGGTCGGCCCCTTCGCGCAGCGCGTTCACGAGCTGCAGCGTGATCGGGGCCGAGCCGCCGTCTGCGTCCTGGGGCGGGACGCCTTCCTTGAAGTCCGTCGCCCAGTCCACGAAGTTCCACCACGGCGTGCGGCCGAGGAGGCCGTCCGGCCGCTGGTAGCCCAGGAACCACTCGAGCACGCTCCGCGTGCCGGGAAGACGCGCGGCCACGAACGCCGGGTCGTCGCGGTAGCGCCAATAGTCGTGGACCATGCCCACCCAGAGCAGGGAGAAGGGGGGGATGTACTGGGGGATGCCCGGGTAGCGGCTCGAGGTGATGCCGTCGGAGCGGCGTGAGTGGTCGTAGGCTTCGATCGCCTGGCGGGCCAGGCGGTCGTCGCCCGCGACCGTGTAGGAGATGAGCGCCTGCACCCGGGTGTCGCCCACGTACTGGAGCTGCTCGTAGTAGGGGCAGTCCACGTACGTCTCATGCGCGCAAAGCCGCGCGGTGCGCCAGCCCACTTCCCAGATGCGGGCAAGAGCAGGGTCGCCCGCGTCCCACTTCGCCCGCTCCTCGAACGGGTAGCCGGTCGCCCAGGCGGCCAGCCGGTCGAGGGTCAGCGGCTCGCCGGCCGTCTCCACGTCGATCTGGAGATACCGCCAGGTCCGCCACCAGAGCGGGTGGAAAACGCGCGAGGCGCCGCCGTCGGGCAGGACCTGGTCCACGAGGCCCACCATGCGCTTGCCATCGACCTCGTTCCGGTTGCCCTTCGTGAAGCGATCCTTGACTAGCGCCTCCTGGTAGGCGAGGCGCACCCGCGCCCCCCTCCCGCCGGAGAAGACCAGCTCGGGGTAGGCGGCCACCAGCGCGCGCCGGTCGAGGAGGATCGTGATCTTGGCGTTCGATGGGATCGTGGTGGGCTTCTCCGGGAAGCCCTCGGCGACCGCGACCCCGCTCGAGCGGACGACCGTTCCCGCGGGGACGCTGCGGTACTCCATGGGCGGCAGCTCGTCGGCGACGAGGAGGCGTCCCTCCGGAGAGAGCGCGTAGCCGGGGGCGTCAAGGATGGTGCGGGGGCTCGGAGCGCCATAGGGGACGGCGGCCTTCCAGGCTCCGCCGGCCGTCCCCGGCTCGGGCATCCGGTCCCAGGCCCAGTCGTATTGTGCGGCGTCGAGCCGTTCTCCCGGCCCCACCACGAAGTAGGTGCCGATCTGCCGCAGGGGAAGAAGCCCCTCCGGCCACGGCTGGTGGCCCGGCTCGGGGGCGCATTGCCACGACGCGTCGGTGTTGGCGGCCGCCTCGTCCGCCCCATCCCCCTGCGCCACGAAGCCGGTGCGATCACTGACCTGGGCGGCCGGAGCGCGCGTCCCGAAGCTCCAGACCAGGGCCACCAGCAGGTTCTTCCCGGCTTTCAGGAAGGGGGCGAGGTCGAAGGTCTCGAAGCGCCAGTAGTCCATGTCGCCGCGAGAAGGTCCGATCCCGACCCGCTTGCCGTTGGCGAACAACACGAAGCGCTGGTCGCCGCTCACGTGGACCACGAAGCGGGCCGGCGCCTTCGGCAGGTCGAGCACCTTGCGGAAGCGGTACACCCCGGCATCCCGCTCGGGCGCGCCCGCGCAGGCGATCCATTGGCCCTTCCATTGCCGATGCAGGACGGCGTCGGAGGCGGGCGGACGAACCTGAGCACGCGCGTGCGCAGTGGCGGCGACCATAAGGGCGCCGCAAGCAACCGTCCGCATCCACGTTCGACGATCCATGCTCATGACGAGGGGCCCAAGCATAGCCCAGCCGTTCGCTCTCGCGAAGCTCCCTTGACAGCCCGTCGGTCCATCTGCTTCCATGGTCTGGCGGCCTTCCCACCTCCGACCCGAGCCTCCGCGGACGGGCCTTGCCGAAGGAGGTTCTGATGCCCAGCTTCGCCCGCGCCATCCGCGAGGCCTACCTGGAGATTCTCGGACGCGAGGCGGACCCCGGCGGGCTGGCGAGCTGGGACCGCAACATGAACCTCGGGCTGAGCGAGGCCGAGATGCGCGAGGCGCTCCTGCGGAGCCCCGAGTACGCGGTTCGGAACCCCGGCCTGCCCCTGCGGGAGCGCCTCGGCCTGAACGGGCACATCCCCTCGGACGCGATCCTCGAGGACATCGCCCGCAACCTCCGGATGCGCTGGATCCGAGTCGACTTCGACTGGTTCCGCATCCAGCCGGAGCAGGCGTCGTTCCACTGGGAGGAATGGGACCGCGTGGTCCTCCACGCGAGCGAGCGGGGCCTGGAGGTGCTCGCGACCCTCGCGTACACGCCGCCCTGGGCCTCGCCGAACCAGACGAGCCCCAAGATCAGCGACCCGCCGGCGTCGACGACCTTCTGGACCGACTTCGTGCGCGAAGCCGTCGGCCGCTACCGCGACCGGGTGCGGTACTGGCAGCTCTGGAACGAGCCGAACATCACGCAGTTCTGGACGGGGTCGATGGCGCTCTACAGGACGCAGATCCTCGAGGCGGGGGCCGCGGCCGCCCGCTCGGTCCACCCGGGCCTCCGTGTCGTCGCGCCGGGCCTCGCCAACATCCGCGACTGGAGGGCCTGGTTCGCGGAGGCCATGAAGGCCCGTGACGTCATCGACGTGGTGAACCACCACAACTACCAGACCTCGGGCCGCGAGGTGGTGCTGGAGCTCGAGCGCGACCAGCCCTCGCGGCCCTCGCTGCGGACGCTCATCCGGCAGAACGGCGTGGAGGACCGACCCTTCTGGATCACGGAGACCGGGCTGCGCTCGAGCGAGGGCGATCAGCGGCGGTACTACGAGGACGTGGTGGCGGTGCTCGGCGAGAGGGAGTGGGTGGAGCGGCTCTTCTTCTTTCACTACTGGGACGGACCCGGAGCGGGCAACGGCGGCTTCGGCATCGTCAACGAGGACTTCTCGCCGAAGCCGGCCTACCGCTTCCTTCAGTCGGCGCTCGGCCCCCCGGCCCTCCGCGCCGAGGGGAACCGGACGTAGGATCTACCAATGGCGCAGCGGGCCCACGCTTTGGCGGGGAGCGCGGCGGGGCCGTTCTTCGTCGATTCCTCCTGCATCGACTGCGGCACCTGCTACACCCTGGTCCCGGAGGTCTTCCGCGACGCGGGCGGCCACAGCCTGGTCGATCGGCAGCCGGCCGGCGCGCTCGAGCGGCGCCGGGCCAGCATGGCGGTCCTGGCCTGTCCGACCGCCTCCATCGGCACGGAGGACAAGTCCGAGATGGCGGCGGCCACCGCGGCCTTTCCGAGCCCGATCGAGAGCGAGGTCAGCTTCTGCGGCTACACCGCGGAGGCGAGCTTCGGGGCCTGGAGCTACTTCATCGAGCGGCGGGGCGGCAACGTGCTCATGGACTCGCCGCGGGCGGCGGGGCCGCTGCTCGCCGCGCTCTCAGCCCGCGGCGGGGTTTCCACCATGGTGCTCAGCCACCGGGACGACGTGGCGGACCACGTGGCCTTCCGGCGCCGCTTCGGCTGCGACCGCGTCATGCACCGGGCCGACCGCGTCCCCGGCCTCGAGCGCTACCTCGATGGAAACGACCCCGTGCGCCTGGCCGACGACCTGGTCTTCATCCCGACCCCCGGCCACACCCCGGGCAGCGCCTGCCTGCTCTACCGGAACACGTTCCTTTTCACGGGCGACCACCTGTACGGGAACCCCGAGGCCGGGTGCCTGTCCGCGTCGAAAGCGATGAACTGGCACTCCTGGCCGGAGCAGCTCCGGTCACTGGAGGCGCTCCTCGACTTCGAGTTCCGCTGGGTGCTTCCCGGCCACGGGGCGCCCTTCCGCGCCGAGTCGCCGGCGCAGATGCGGACCGAGCTGGAGCGGGCCATAGTCCGGCTACGGTCGGCGTAGCAGGCCGGTGAGTCGACGCCTTCGCAAGCGACGAAGCCGGCTCCACGCTACTGCAGGTCGAGCTCCAGGACGAAGCACTGGAATGTGAGGGGAGCCTGGAGGAAGGCCGCGTAGAGATCGTACTCCCCGTTCGCCGCCCTGCCCTTGTAGGGCTTGAAGGTGCCGTCGGGGGTGGACAAGTCGCCATACGGCGCGAAGGTCCCGTTGTAGGGGGCGGCCGCGCTGGAGAACGGTGGGTTCCCCTCCGCGAAGATCAGGCCGGAGCTCGTACAGGCGCTCGTGCCCATGGTGGTGCCCACGAGCGGCACCTTGGTGGTGGCGGCCAGATTCACCAGGTCGAAGCCCAGAGGCCCGCCCAGGGCGTCGAGTCGCATTTCCATGGTGCCGCTCGCCGTGCTCGCGGTCAGGCTCGTCGCGGTGACCCGCGTTCTCACCCTCACGGCCTTGATGGTGCAGCCGTCGAGGCCGGTGACCTGGACCTTGGGGCCGTCACCATTGCCGCCGGCGGCGCTGGTCGTGTAGGGCGTATCCGTCGAAGTGAAGCTCGCGGTCGCGGTCGCGCAGGGGGTCGGAGTGGGGCTCGGCGTGGGCGTCGGGGAGGCGGAGGGCGTGGGAGACGGCGAGGCGGGCGGAGCGCCCCCGCCGGGCACCGGCCGCGGGGCAGCGCTCGGTGCCTGGCCGATCGGGTTCGGGAACGTCTCCAGCTTGCCGTCCGAGACCAGCGTCGTCGATGGGCTCTGCTCGGGTTCGGTCACCTTCTTCTTGTCGCAGGCGGGCAGGAACATCGCCCCTGCCAGGAGCACCAGCAGGTACAAAAGAGTGAATCGTTTCATATCGCTAGAGCCTCCACTCGACGTTTATCTGAGTTCGCCGCGCACGGGGAGACCGTGTACTGTGGGCGTGCACGCATCTGACCCGTTCGGGCCTTCGCCAACAGCGTACAGTTGCCGGTGGCGAGCGCGTCGGCCACGGTCGTGAAGGCCGAGTTGAAATACGACTTGGTCACGTCCGCAAGCCGACGCTATTGGAAGTATCCGTTGACATCGATGATGAGGTGGACCGTGGTGCCGGTCGGCTGTCCGACGAAGGCGGCCATTGTGCCGCTGGCGTTGAGCGTGACTACGGCGTTGTTGGCCCGGGTCTGTCCCGCGACGTAGTTGATGCTGGAGACGTTAGGCACCGTCTCTCCCGCCGCGAAGAGCCGGACGTTCCCCGCGGCGGTGGGTTGGGTTACGGTCACGTTGATCGAGATGGCCTTCGCCGTCGACGGGATGCCACATTCGCGGGCCACCGCAAAGGGGCGCGTCTCCTGGCCCGCCATGACGGGTCCACTGATGGGAGCGCCGCCGCGCGTGTCGACCACGCGGCAGGGAGCGAGGGTGAAGTAATCCAGGCCCACTAGCGTGTCGGTATCCGTGGCGGAGTTGTTGGCCTGGTTTGGGTCGGTCACCCCGCCCGGCGTGGTGACGGTGGCCGTGTTGCTGAGGCTCCCGGTCGCCAACGCGCTGATCGTGCCCGTCAGGGTGTAGATCACGGACCCGCCGACCGGCAGAGACGCCGTGTCGTCGATGTTCCCGGACCCGCTTGCCGTGCAGGTTCCGCCGCCCGCACCCACGCACGTCCAAGTCGCTCCCGTGATCGCTGCCGGCACAGTGTCCGCCACGGTCGCCCCCGTTGCCGTACTTGGCCCCGCGTTCGACGCCACGATCGCGTAGGTGATGGGCTGTCCGGGCACCGCCGTCGCCTGGGCGTCTGTCTTTGTGATCGAGAGGTCCGCCTGCGGGGTTAGGGTGTCGGTGTCCGTGAAGGAGTTATTGGCTTGGTTCGGGTCGGTCACGCCGCCCGGGGCGGTGACGATGGACGTGTTGCTCAAGCTCCCGGTCGCGGACGCGTTGATCGTGCCGGTCAAGGTGTAGGTAACGCTCCCCCCCTCCGGCAGGTTCACCGTGTCGTTGATGCTGCCCGACCCGATGCCCGTGCAGGTTCCACCACCCGCGCCCAGGCACGTCCACGCCACACCCGTGATCGCCGTCGGCACCGTGTCAGCCACCGTCGCTCTGGTCACCGGATTCGGCCCCACGTTCGCCGCCACTATCGTGTAGGTGACCGGGGACCCGGGGACGGCCGTCGCTTGGCCGTCTGTCTCCGTGATCGAGAGGTCCCCTTGCGCGAGGACGACCTGGGTGAGAGCGGGGGAGGTGCTGCTCGCAAAGGTTGGGTCACTGGCGTAGACCACCGTGATCGAGTGGCTCCCGCCAAAGAGAGCTGATGTCACAAGAGTGGCCGTCCCGCTGCTCAGTGTCGCGTTTCCCAACGTCGTCGTCCCGTCCTTGAAGATCACCGTTCCGGTCGGGATGCCCGAACCGCCAGAGCCCGAAGTCACGTTGGCCGTGAACGTCACGGCTTGCCCAAACGGCAACGGATTCGCGGAGGAGCTGACTGCCACCGCGGTGACGAACCGGCAGGTGTTCAGCAGGATTGAGACGCCGCCTTCGCTCGTGACGGCCAGATCTTGTTTGCCGTCCCCGTTGAAGTCCGCCACGGCAAGGGAACGGGGATCTTTGCCCACCCCATAGTTCACCGCCGGCTGGAAGATCCCATTCCCATTTCCCAGCAGGATCGAGACATCGTTCGGGCCCGAGTTCGCGATGACCAGATCCGGCCTGCCATCCCCGTTGAAGTCCCCCACCGTAATAGCGTGGGGAAACAGCCCCGCCCCGTAGTAGAGCGCCGCCTGGAAGGTCCCATCCCCATTAGCGAGCAGGATCGAGACGTTGTCGGAGCCGAAGTTTGCGAGCGCCAGATCCTGCTTGCCGTCGCGGTTGAAGTCCGCCAGAGCAACGGAATAGGGACTTGTCCTCGCCTCGTAGTTGACCGCCGCTTGGAATGTCCCATCTCCATTGCCCAGGAGGATCGAGACGTTGTTCGAAAGACTGTTCGCGACGGCCAGATCCGGCTTGCTGTCGCCGTTGAGGTCTCCGATCGCAACCGCCAGGGGAACCGACCCCGCGGCGTAGCCAACCGCCGCCTGGAATGTCCCATCCCCGTTGCCCAACAAGATCGAGACGCCGGAGCCGCTCACAACGACGAGATCTTGCCTGCCGTCCCCGTTGAGATCTCCCGCTACGACGGACAGCGGATTTGAGCCCTCCCCGTAGTTCACGGCTGCCTGGAAGGTTCCGTTTCCGTTACCCAAGAGGATCGATACGTTGTGGGGGCTATCGTTCGCGACGGCCAGGTCCTGCTTGCCGTCCCTGTTGAAGTCCCCGACGGCGACGGATAGGGAACCTGTTGCGGCGCCGTAGCTCACCGCCGGGTCAAAAGTCCCGTTGCCCCTGCCCAGCAGGATCGAGACGTCGTCCGAGAGGTGGTTCGCGACGGCCAGATCCCACTTGCCGTCCCCATTGAAGTCCCCCGCAGCAACCGAGACGGGACCCGTGCCCGCCCCGTATTCGGTCGCTACCAGGAAGCCGCCAACTCCGTTGCCCAGAAGGATCGAGACGCTGCCAAAGCTATCGTTCGCGATAGCCAGATCGTGGTTGCCGTCGCCGTTGAAGTCCCCTACGGCTACGGAACGTGGCCCGTCCCCCGCTGCGTAGTTGAGCGTCGCCTGGAACGTCCCGTCTCCGTTGCCCAGCAGGATGGAGACGTCGCCCGAGCCAACGTTCGCGACGGCCAGATCCAACCTGCCGTCCCCATTGAGGTCCCCCACTGCTACGGAGGCGGGGATTGTTCCCACCGCGTAGTTGACTGCCACTTGGAAGGTCCCGTTCCCATTGCTCAGCCCGATTGAAACATCGTCCGAGCCGTAATTCGCGACGGCCAGATCCTGGCGGCCGTCGCCATTGAAGTCCCCAACGGCAACGGAGACGGGTGTTGTCCCCGTTCGATAGTTGACGGCCCCCTGGCTGACGCAGACGGTGGGGCTGCTGTCGTTGAGGAGCACGCTGACGTTATTGGAGCCGTCGTTTGCGACCGCGAGATCCTGCTTGCCATCCCCGTTGAAATCGCCCACGGCAGCGGATTCGTCCCCGCCCCGTAGTTGATCGCCGCCTGGAAGGTCCCGTCGCCCTTGCCCAGCAGGATTGAGACGTTGTTGGAATTCCGGTTCGCGACCGCCAGGTCCTGCTTGCCGTCCCCGTTGAAGTCTCGCACGGCGACGGAAATGGGACCTGGCCCCGCCCCATAGTTGACCGCCCCTTGCAACGTACCGTTCCCGTTGCCCAGCAGGATCGAGACGTTGTCCGAGAAAAAGCTCGCGATGGCCAGATCCTGCCTGCCGTCGCCGTTGAAGTCCCCGACGGCCACGGAATTGGGATTTGTCCCTGCCGCGTAGTTGAGCGCCGCCTGGAAACTCCCGTCCCCATTGCCCAGCAGGATCGAAACGTTGCCCAAGCCATAGTTTGTTACGGCCAGATCCTCCTTGCCGTCACCGTTGAAGTCTGCGACGGCGACGGTGTGGGGCTCTGCCCCCGACCCGGTTCCATAGTTGACCGCCACCTGAAAGGTACCGTCACCATTGCCTAGAAGGATCGACACGGCGTCGGAGCCAAAGTTCGTTACGGCCAGATCCGGCTTGCCATCCCGGTTGAAGTCCCCGACGTCCACGGAGGCAGGATGTGTCCCGGTTGCGTAGTTGACCGCGGTCTGAAACGTCCCGTTCCCATTCCCCAGGATGATCGAAACGTTTCCGGAATCACGGTTCGCGATCACCAGATCCTGCTTGCCATCCCCGTTGAAGTCTCCGACGGCGACGGCCGAAGCCGGACCCATACCTGTTACGTAGTTGACTGCCGGCTGGAAGGTCCGGTTCCCGATACCCAGCAAGATCGAGACGCTGGCGTTGGCGTCACGGTTCACGACGGCCAGATCCTGCTTACCGTCCCCGTTGAAGTCCGCCACGGCAACTGATTGTGGACCTTCCCCTGTGCTGTAGTTGACCGCGGGTGCAAAGCCGGCCTCCAAGGCTGGGACGCTCCCGAGGAGCCCCAGGACAGAGACCGCGACTCCAGCAATCGCCGTTCTGGGAGGGCGACCTTCGGGCCAAGAAACTCGGCCTCGCGAACGGCGTGCCGTGCCTTTCACCGAGCGCCCGCGGAAACAGCTGTTGACCGCACCGCAGAACAATAATCCATATCAGATTTCTCCGCACACCTGGGCGATGCCATTGCGCCGCAGGACAAGCAGGCCTCGAGGACACCGCCGCGTACATGGTCCGAAACCTTCCCAACGAAGCGCGTGTACCTCGACGCCTACCGCGGCGCTCAGGGCTTCCGAGCGAGGAACCCCATCGTCTCCATCCAGGCCGCGCAAAGCCCCGGCCAGACCGAGAGCGCCGGGTCCTTCGGGGCCAGGCCCACGCCGTGCGGTCCCTTGGCGAATACGTGGAGCTCGGCCGGCACTCTCGCTCGCCGCAGGGCTTCGTAGAACAGGATGGAGTGCTCGGCGGGGACGCCCGTGTCCTCGTCGGTGTGGAAGAGGAAAGTGGGCGGAGTGAGGGGCGTGACCTGAGTCTCGTTCGAGAGGGATTCCAGGAGCTTGGGGTCGGGATCCTGGCCCAGCAGGTTGTCCCGAGAGCCCTTGTGGACCGAAGGGTGGACGAGCGAGATCACCGGATAGCCGAGGACCAGGAAGTCGGGCCGCGAGCCCTGGCGCTCGACGGGATCGGTGGCGTCGGGCTGGCCCTGGTCGAAGTGGGTGCCCGCGGTGGAGGCCAGGTGGCCCCCCGCCGAGAAGCCGAGGATGCCCAGCCGCGCCGGATCGACTCCCCATTCCCCGGCGCGGGCCCGCACCAGGCGCAGGGCACGCTGGGCGTCCTGCAAGGGCGCGGGGTGGTGGTAGCGCGGCCCGAGGCGGTACTGGAGGACGAAGGCGGTCACTCCGAGCCCGTTGAGCCATTCCGCCACTTGCTTGCCCTCGTGGTCGCTGGCCACGACCACGTAGCCGCCCCCCGGGCACACGACCACCGCGGCGCCGTTGGCCTTTCCCGCCGGGGCGCGGTAGACCGTGATCTTGGGCTTGTCCACGGGCTCGGTGCCCAGGGCCCCCGGCGCGCCGTCCGGCCACAGCACGTGGAACTCGCGATCGCCGTGCGCCGTGTCCACGGGACCGATCTTGTAGTCCGTATGACCGGCGGCCGCGGGCAGCTGGGCGGCGGCAGGGACCGCCGTGAGCGCGAGCAGCACCTGTAAGAGCAACGGGAGGCGAGCGGAGCGGGATTCACCCCCATTCGGGGGCAGGCTCCCGCGGAGCGAGCGGGGGGTCTGGGGGGGGCGGCGCAGCACCCCCCAGCTCATTACAGACTGCCCTTCTTCATCTCGGAAAGGAGGAAGTCGGTGGAGCGGACGGTCAGGGCCATGATGGTCAAGGTCGGGTTCTGGCATCCGCCGGAGGTGAAGCCGGCCGCGTCCATCACGAACAGGTTGTTGATGTCGTGGGACTGCTGGTACTGGTTCAGGACCGAGGTCTTCGCATCCTTCCCCATCCGGGCGACGCCCATCTCGTGGATCCCGTATCCCGGGATGCGGTCGTGGACCTGCCAGGGCTTGACGTTCTTCGCTCCCGCGGCCTCCAGCATCTCGCCCGCGGACTCGGCCATGTCCGGGATCATCGCCCGCTCGTTGTCGCTCCAGCCCATGTGGATCTTCAGGGTCGGGACGCCGAACACGTCCACTACGTCCCGGTCGATCTCCACGAAGTTCTCGAACCGCGGCAGCACCTCGCCGAAGCCCGCGAGGCCGAGGCGGGTGACCGGCTCGCGCAGCCCCTGCTTGAAGGCCAGGCCGAAGCCGGGGGCGCCGAAGTTGAAGCCGGTCGAGGCCCCACCCTGGAAGCCATAGCCCCGGAGGAACTTCGAATACTTCGGCTCGTCGTGGCGGTTGCGGAACCGGATCACGTAGATCCCGTCGGGCCGCCGCGGCCCGTCGAGGCTGGGGGAGCCGTGGAGGTCGGGGAAGTCGCCCTCCGCGCCGCCCGCCACCCAGAGGTGGTCCATCAGGTAGTGGCCGAGGGCGCCGCTCGAGTTCGCGAGGCCGTTCGGCTGCCGCTCGTTTGCGGAGTTCAGGAGGATGCGGGCCGACTCCAGGGCCTGGGCGGAGACCACGACCGCGCGCGCGAAGACCTCCTTCGGCTCGCGGGTCTGGCGGTCGATGTAGAGCACGCCCCGCGCGCGGTTGTCCGCGTCGGTGAGCACCTTGTAGACCATGGCGTTCTGGACCAGGGTGCAGTTCCCGGTGGCGAGCGCGTCCGCCACGGTCGTGAAGGCCGAGTTGAAGTAGGACTTGGTGACGCAGCCGCGCTCGCAGGGGCCGCAGTAGTGACAGGCCTGGCGGCCGTTGATGGGCTTGGTCAGGTTCGCGGACCGGCCCAGGGTGACCGTGCGCCCCAGTTTCTCCTTGACCTTGTTCTTGAGCCGCCACTCCGCGCAGTGCATGCCCATCGGGGGATGGAACCTGCTGTCGGGCAGCTCGTGGACACCCTCCGGCATCCCGGTGATCCCCACGTAGTCCTCGACCAGCTCGTAGTAGGGGACGAGGTCCTCATAGGAGAGGGGCCAGTCCTCGCCGAAGCCGTCGAAGGACGCGGGCTTCATGTCGAGGGGGGAGAGGCGGTAGCACTGCCGGCCCCACACGTTCGTGCGGCCGCCCACCACCCGCATGCGCCCCTGCCAGGAGAACGGCTTGCCCTGCGGGGTCTGGTAGGGCTCCTCCAGGTCGTTGGCGAACCAGTCGAAGTTCCACTCCATGCAGGCGTAGCAGTCCTTCTGCTTCGGCCGCGTCCGGCGAATCAGCTCGGGGGCGTGGTCCCGGTACTTCGTCGCGAAGGGGGGCTTGTGCTCGCTGTAGTCGGCGGGGGAGAGGGCGCGGCCCGCGTCGAGCATCACCACCTTGACCCCGGCCTCGGCGAGTCGCTTGGCGGCCCAGCCGCCCGAGGCCCCCGAGCCCACCACGATCACGTCGAACCGCCCGCCAGCTTGGTCTGCCAATCTCTTCCTCCCCCAGAAACGGACGGCGAGCGACGCGGGATTCACCCCCATACGGGGGCAGGCTCCCGCGGAGCGAGCGGGGTTTCAAAGGGGCGCGATGCAGCGCCCCTTTGTTTATTTTGAACTCACGTCCTCGCCCACGAACTCCGTGAGCAGGGTGTTGCCCTTGTACTGGACGTCGTCGTGGATGCCCACCTTCGAGGTGTAGTAGATCCCCGCAGTGGCCTTCTTCAGCTCCCCGAAGAAGCGCTCCTCCGAGGCCTTCGGGTCCTTCTCGTTCCGCGCCATGCGGGTCAGCACGGCCAGGCGCTGCTCGGGCGCGGTCTCGAGGAAGGCCTTGCCGTGCATCTCCCGCGCGACCTCGTCGACGCGGAGGAGGCCGTCCTTCCAGCGCTTCCGCTCCTCCGCGTAGTCGGGGATCTTGGAATCCCGCTCGGCCAGTCGGCGGTCGAGAAAGGGAACGACCCCCGCCGCCCGGGCGCCGCCGGATTGCGCGTCGGCGGGAATGATCATCTCCGTGAGCTCGTCGAGGAGCGCCATCTCGGTGGCGCCGGAGAAGAGCCCAACCGAGATTGCGGGGGCGGCGGAGGCGGCGGCGGGGGCCAGCCCCGCGAGGGGCGCGGCCAGGGTCGCCCCCACGCCCAGCTGCAGCAGCTCGCGACGGCTGATCTTCTCGGTCACAGGTTCCCCCTCCCGAGCTCGTCGGCCAGGTAGTCGGAGGACCGCCAGCAGAGGGCCATGATGGTCCAGGTGGGGTTCTGGCACGACGCGCTGACGTGGCTGCTGCCGTCCACCACGAACAGGTTCTTCACGTCGTGGGACTGCTGGTGCTGGTTGAGGACCGAGGTCCGGGGGTCGTTCCCCATGCGGGCGGTTCCCAGCTCGTGGATGGACCAGCCCTCGGTGAGTACCCTCTTGTTGACGTGCACGACCTCGATCCCCGCCTCCTCCAGCAGCTCCTTGGCGGACTCCGCCATGTCCTCGCACATGGCCTTCTCGTTGTCCCCGAACTTGTAGTGGAAGCGCAGCACGGGAATCCCCCAGCGGTCCTTCACCGCGGGGTCGAGGTCCACGTGGTTCTCGTAGCGGGCCAGCACCTCGCCGAAGCCGCCCATGTCGATGTAGGCCCCGGCCTCGTCCCGCACCTTCTTCTTGTAGGAGGCGCCGAAGCCGGGCGACTCCACGGAGTCTCCGGGGACCATGCCCGTCCCGCTCCCGCCCTCGAAGCCGTAGCCGCGGATGAACTTCGGATGGCGGTCCTTGAGGTTGCGGAAGCGGGGAATGTAGAAGGAGCCGGGCCGTCCGTCGTCGAGGGTGCGGGGCTTCCCCACGAGCTCCTTGACGAAGCCCCGGGCCCCCGGTCCCATCACGTGCTCGCAGAAGTTGTGGCCGACGTGGCCGCTGGAGTTCCCGATCCCGTTGGGGTGCTGGCGGGATTTCGAGAGCAGCAGGATGCGGGCCGACTCCAGGGTGGAGGCCGCGATCACCACCACCTTCGCCCGCGCCTCGTAGGACTGGCCGGTCTCCGAGTCCAGGAAGGCCACTCCCCGGGCCTTGCCGGTGTCGGGATCGACCGTGACCTCGCGCACGGTCGCGTTCGTGCGCATGCTCAGGCGGCCGGTGTCGTTCGCCGGGTAGATGAGGCCGGTGGGGGAGTCGAAGGCGGCGTGGATGTCGCAGCCGCCCGAGCGGCGGCTGCAGGCTCCCCTCCCGAAGCAGCGCGAGCGGTACTTGTTGTGCTTGAGCCCGTCCGTGGTCACCCCCGCGCGATACGGGGTCAGCACGCGCCCCGAGCGGAGGAGGGAGTTCCGCACCTTCACCTCCGCCGGGTTGAGGCGCGTGGGCCGCTGGAAGATCGAGTCGGGCAGGTGGGGCAGGTTCTCCTTCACCCCCGCGATGCCCAGGTACAGGTCCACCTTGTCGTAGTAGGGCGCGAGGTCCGCGTAGGAGATCGGCCAGTCCTCGCCGTAGCCGTCGTGGGTCTTCGCCTTGAAGTCGTAGTCGGAGAGGCGCAGGGCGAGGCGCCCCCAGATGTTGGTCTTGCCGCCCAGGCAGCGCGCCCGCACCCAGGCGTAGCCCGTCCCCGTGTACGGGTGCTCCTTCTCGTCCACCACGATGTTCTTGCTGTAGTCCGATCCCCCCCAGCCCTGCACGTAGGAATGGACCTTCGCGTAGGGCGAGTCCTTCGCGTAGGGGGGCTGGCGGATCGTGTACTCGTTGAAGCTGATGGCGTGGCGGTCCGGCGGCATCAACCCCCGCCGCGTGTGGTCGTACGGCCACTCCATGGACTTCAGCTCGGACTCGATGTCCAGCTTCTTCCCGGCCTCCAGCAGCAGCACCTGAAGGCCGCGGGCCGTCAGGGCGTGGGCCGCCATGCCTCCCGCGGCCCCCGAGCCCACGACGATCGCATCGTAGACCCGGGTGAGGTCGGCCTCGGGTTGCTTCTGTTCGGGGCGGTGAAGATGAGCCATGGAGGCGGATTGTAGCACCGGGAAAAGGCTCTATGATGTGCGGGTCTTTTGACGACGGGCGAGCGAGGGATCATGAGCTTCAAGGGGCCTCTCCCCGACCAGTGGGATGACGTCCGGGCGTCCACGCTGTCGGAGCCGGAGCGGCTCTTGTACCGATCCAACCTCCTGGGCTCGGACCTCCGCATCACCAACTACGGAGGCGGCAACACCTCGGCCAAGGTGAAGGCCACGGACCCCCTCGACGGGAAGGAGGTGGCCGTCCTCTGGGTGAAGGGGTCGGGGGGCGATCTCGGAAGCTTGAAGATGGACGGCTTCGCCACCCTCTACCTCGACAAGCTCGAGTCCCTGAAGTCGATCTACCGGGGCCGGGAGCACGAGGACGAGATGGCCGACTATTTCGCCCACTGCGCCTTCAACCTGAACCCCCGGGCCACCAGCATCGACACCCCGCCCCACTGCTTCATTCCCGCGAAGCACGTGGATCACATGCACGCCGACGCGGTGATCGCCATCGCCGCCGCCAAGGACGGCGAGCGCCTGACCCGGGAGATCTGGGGCGGGGAGCTGGGATGGGTGGGCTGGCAGCGGCCGGGGTTCGACCTCGGACTCAAGGTCGGGGCCATGGCCCGCGAGAACCCGAAGCTCAAGGGGGTGGTGCTGGGCGGGCACGGCGTCTTCACCTGGGCCGACGACGCGGGAGAGTGCTACCGGACCACGATCCGCGTCATCAACGAGGCCGACGCGTACCTGCGGGCCACGAGCCGGCCCCAACCGTTCGGCAAGCCGGTGGTGGCCCCGCTCACGGACGAGGCGCGCCGCGCCTTCCTGGCCGAGGTGGCGCCGGCCCTCCGGGGCAAGCTCTCGAAGCAGCTCTACAAGGTCATGCACGTGATCGACTCGCCGGAGGTGCTCGAGTTCGCGGGGAGCGCCCGTGCCGAGGAGCTGGCCGCCCGGGGCACCACCTGCCCCGACCACTTCCTGCGGACCAAGATCTGGCCCCTCTTCGTTCCCTTCGATCCGTCGAAGGAGACCGCGGCGGACCTGCGGGCGCGCCTGGAGGCCCTGGTCGAGGGCTACCGGGAAAAGTACGTCGCCTACTACGAGCGCTGCAAGCGCGCCGCCTCGCCGGCCATGCGCGACCCCTACCCGGTCATCCTGCTCGTTCCCGGGGTGGGAATCCTCTCCTTCCAGAAAGACAAGCCCACCGCGCGGGTGGCCGCCGAGTACTACGTGAACGCGATCAACGTCATGCGCGGGGCGGAAGGCGTGAGCGTCTACGCGCCGATCTCCGAGCAGGAGGCGTTCGACATCGAGTACTGGGAGCTCGAGGAGGCCAAGCTTCGCCGGCTGCCCCGGCCAAAGAGCCTGGAGGGCAGGGTCGCCCTCGTCACGGGCGGGGCGGGGGGAATCGGAGCCGCCACCACCCGTCGCCTTCTGGCGGAGGGCGCGTGCGTGGTGATCACCGACATCGACGAGGGCGCCCTCGAGGCCGCCCGGAACGAGCTCGCGAACGAGCACGGAGCGGACCGGGTGCGCGCCTTTCGCGTCGACGTCACGCGTGAGGAGTCGGTCCGGGCCTCGTTCGCGGGGGCGATCCGGGAGTACGGGGGACTCGACATCCTGGTGAGCAACGCCGGCATCGCCTCCGCCGCGCCGGTGGAGGAGACGGCCCTCGAGGTCTGGAACCGCAACTTGAGCATCCTCGCCACCGGCTACTTCCTGGTCTCCCGCGAGGCCTTCGGTCACATGAAGCGGCAGGGCCTCCCCTCCTCGATCGTGTTCGTGGGGAGCAAGAACGCGCTCGTGGCCTCCCCGGGGGCGTCCGCCTACTGCACGGCCAAGGCGGCCGAGCTCCACCTGGCCCGCTGCCTGGCCCTCGAGGGGGCCCCCGCCGGCATCCGGGTCAACGTGGTGAACCCCGACGCGGTGATCCGGGGCTCGCGGATCTGGGGCGGCGCCTGGCGGCAGGAGCGGGCGGCCAGCAACCGGATCGCCGAGGACGAGGTGGAGGACTTCTACCGCAAGCGGAGCCTGCTCGTGCGCAGCGTGTTCCCGGAGGACATCGCGGAGGCGGTCTACTTCTTCGCCTCCGACCTCTCCTCGAAGTCGACCGGGAACATCCTGAACGTGGACGCGGGGAACCTCACGGCCTTTACCCGCTAGGGGAGCGATGGGCTTCATGGTCAGCGACGCGCACGTCGCGGAAGGGAACCGCGAGCGGCTCTCCTGGCTCGAGGAGGACTACGCCCACCTCGGCCGGCAGCTCGCCCGCCGCGGGGCCGACATCGAGCGGCTGACCGAGCGGGCCATGGCGTTCCGGGTGGCCGTCCCCTCCTGGGGCGTGGGCACGGGGGGCACGCGCTTCGCCCGGTTTGCCGGTCCCGGCGAGCCGCGGGACGTCTTCGAGAAGCTCGAGGACTGCGAGGTCGTCCATCGCCTGGTGCGGGTGACCCCCGGCATCTCCCTGCACATCCCCTGGGACGAGCCGGAGCGCCCGGCCGAGCTCAAGGCCTTCGCCGAGCGGCGCGGCCTCTTCTTCGACTCCATGAACTCGAACACCTTCCAGGACCAGCCGGGGCAGGAGCTCTCCTACAAGTTCGGCAGCCTCACCCACCAGGACCCTGCGGTGCGCCGCCAGGCGGTGGAGCACAACCTCGAGTGCCTCGAGCTGGGGGTGAAGCTGGGCGCGCGCTCGCACACGGTCTGGATCGGCGACGGGGGGAACTTTCCGGGCCAGGTGCACTTCCGCCACTCCCTCGACCGCTACCTGGACAGCCTGCGCGCGATCTACGCCGCCCTCCCCGAGGGGTGGCGGATGTTCATCGAGCACAAGCTCTACGAGCCCGCCTTCTACTCGACCGTCCTCAACGACTGGGGGACGAGCTACCACTGCGTGCGGGAGCTGGGACCAAAGGCCTTCTCCCTGGTAGACCTCGGCCACCACGCGCCGAACGTCAACATCGAGATGATCGTGGCCCGCCTCATCCAGTTCGGGAAGCTGGCCGGCTTCCATTTCAACGACAGCAAGTACGGCGACGACGACCTCGATGCCGGCTCCATCAAGCCCTTCCAGCTGTTCCTGATCTTCAACGAGCTGGTGGACGCGGAGCTGGAGAAGGTGCCGGGCTTCGATCCCGCCTACATGCTCGACCAGTCGCACAACGTGACCGATCCCATCGAGTCGCTGGCCACGAGCGCGGTCGAGCTGGTGCGCGCTTTCGTCCAGGCCCGCCTCGTGGACCGGGGAGCCCTTGCCTCGGCCCAGGACGAGAACGACGCGCTCGCCGCCCTGCAGGTGCTCAAGCAGGCGTTCACGACGGACGTGAGCCCGATCCTCGGCATGGCTCGCTACCGGGCCGGCGGAGCCATCGATCCCCTGGCCACCTACCGCTCGAGCGGCTACCGCGAGCGCAAGGCGGAGGAGCGGCCGGCGGACGTGCGCCGGGGGGCGGGGATCGTCTGATTGAGCCGGGGGGTGCGGCGTCGCACCCCCCAAGACCCCCCGCTCGCTCCGCCGAAATGAATTCGGCTCCGCTCGCCGCCCGTTGCCTGTATCCTAAGGCGCCGTGACGGGTTCCCCGCTATATCTCGCAATCGACCTGGGGGCGGGGAGCGGGCGGGCCATGCTGGGCCGCCTGGACGAGACCGGCTTCTTCCTGAAAGAGGTCCACCGGTTCCAATACCCGCCGTCGCGGGTCGACGGCCATCTGCGCTGGCCGAGCCGCCGGCTGCTCGAGGGAATCGAGGCCGGCATCCGGTCCGCGGTGCACGCGAGCGCGGCCCTGGGCGCGCCCCTCGAGACGGTGGGCGTGGATTCCTGGGGCGTGGACTATGGGCTCCTCGACGCCGAGGGGGGGCTGCTCGAGGAGCCGATCGCGTACCGGGACGACCGCACGGCCGGCGAGATGGAGGCCGTCTTCGCGAAAGTGGGGCGCGAGGAGATCTTCCGGCGCACGGGCATCCAGTTCCTCGTCTTCAACACGATCTACCAGCTCCACGCCCACGTGCGCGAAGGCCTGCCCGCGGGCGCGCGCCGGCTGCTCATGATCCCCGACCTGTGCCACCACCACCTCTGCGGCTCGACCTCCGGCGAGTACACGAACGCATCCACGACCCAGCTCCTGGACGCGGATCGCCGCGCCTGGGACGACGGGCTGATCGGGCGACTGGGCCTGCCCCGGGAGATCCTGCCCGAGATCGCGACCCCCGGGAGGGAGCTGGGGCGCCTGCAGCCGGAGCTGCAGGGACGGCTGGGCGCCCCGGGGCTGCGGGTGATCGCCCCCGCGACCCACGACACCGGCAGCGCCGTGGCGGGCACGCCCCTTCAGGAGGGGTGGGCCTACGTCTCGTCCGGCACCTGGTCGCTCGTGGGGGTCGAGATCGGCAGACCCCTCGTCAACGGAGACGTGGCCGAGGCCAACTTCACGAACGAGGGCGGGGTCGACGGCACCCTGCGCTTCCTGAAGAACGTGATGGGTCTCTGGATCCTGGAGTCGTGCCGGAAGGAGTGGGCGGAGCGGGGCATGGCCGTGGACTACGAGCGGCTCCTCGAGGCGGTGGCCGCGGTACCGGGCTTCGTGGGCTTCGTCTTTCCGGACCACCCGCGCTTCCTGAACCCCTCCAGGATGACCGGGGAGCTCCTGGCCAGCCTGGCGGAGAGCGGACAGCCCCTTTCCGACGACCCGGTCCCTCTCGCCAAGGTCGTTCTCGACTCGCTCGCTTTGCGCTACGCTTCCGTCCTCCGCAAGGTCGAGTCGCTGACCGGGAGGGCCATCGTGGGAGTGCACATCGTGGGCGGAGGGAGCCGGAACGACTACCTGAACCAGGCCACTGCCGACGCGGCCGGACTTCCCGTCCTCGCGGGACCCGAGGAAGCCACCGCCATCGGCAACCTGATGGTGCAGGCGATCGCGAGCGGCCGCGTGGCCAGCCTGGCCGACGGCCGGGCGAAGGTGGCCGCGAGCGTGAAGCCACGGCGGTTCGAGCCGCGGGCTTCCCCGGCCTGGACCCAGGCGGCCGGGCGATACCGGGAGATCGAGGAGCGGTATTCATGAGCGAGCTCAGGATCGGGGTGGTGGGCCTGGGGTGGGTGGCGGGCGCCCACATCGATGCCTTCAAGGCCGTGAAGGGGGCGCGGGTCACGGCCGTCTGCTCGCGGCGCAGCTGGGAGCCGAAGGCCCTCGAGGCGAAGTACGGCCTGCCTCTCAAGGCCTACACCGACTACGCGGCCATGCTGCGCGACCCCGAGGTCGATGCGGTGGACATCTGCACCCCGCATCCGCAGCACCCGGAGCAGGCGATGGCGGCCGCCCGCGCAGGCAGGCACCTGGTCATCGAGAAGCCGATCGCGCTGCGGCACGAGGATGCCCGGGCGGTGCGCGACGCGGTGCGGGCGGCGGGCGTCCATGCCTGCGTCTGCTTCGAGTGCCGCTTCAGCGCGCACTTCACGCTGACGCGGGCGATGATCGACCAGGGGCTCCTGGGCGAGCTGCACTACGGCGAGGTCGACTACTACCACGGCCTCGGCCCCTGGTACGGCCAGTTCCCCTGGAACGTGAAGAAGGACATGGGTGGGAGCAGCCTGCTCACCGCCGGCTGCCACGCCCTGGACGGGCTCCTCTTCTTCATGGGCGGCCAGGTCGAGGAGGTCACGGCCTACGAGACGCGCTCGAAGAACCCCACCTTCGCCCCCTTCGAGTACGCGACCACCACCACGACCCTGCTCAAGTTCACGGACGGCCGGGTGGGAAAGGTGGCCTCGGTGGTGGATTGCCTGCAGCCCTACTACTTCCACATCCACCTCGTGGGCAGCGAAGGGAGCCTGCTCGACAACCGCTTTACCTCGACCCGGCTCCCTGGCCTCAAGAAGGACCGCTGGAGCACGCTCGAGACGTCGCTGGTCGACTCGGGGGACGTGAAGGACCACCCGTATGTGCCGCAGTTCCAGGCCTTCGTGGACGCGGTGCAGGCGGGACGGCCCATGCCGCGCACGGACTTCGAGACCGCGTACGAGAGCCATCGCGTCGTATTCGCTGCTGACCGCTCGGCCCGCGAAGGCCGCCCGGTGAAGCTGGCGGAGCTTGCGTGAGCGGATAGGTGAGGGTCGATCCATGATGCGGAGCCGATCGCGTAGCAGCGTTCCCTCCCCCCTACGTGGGGGAGGTTAGGAGGGGGGGTCGATGAATAATGGGGGGTCGATGAACAAAGGAGCAATGAACCACATGGATAGCTTGCTGAAGACGTCCGTTCGACTCGCTCTCGTTTGTGCCGCCGCCCTGGGCTGCGGTCGCGTGGCGGCCGCCGCCGACGGCTTCGTCTCGCTCTTCAACGGCCGCGACCTCTCCGGCTGGAAGATCCCCGTCGGCGACAACGGGCACTGGAAGGTCGTGGGCGGGGTCATCGACATCGACGCGCGCAGCGAGGCCTCCGGCGACAAGAGCCTCTGGTCCGAGAAGGAGTTCGGCGACTTCGTCCTCCGGGTCGAGTGGCGGATCAAGGAGACGCCCTACATCAATCCCAACGTCCCCATCGTCAAGCCCGACGGCTCGGAGAAGAAGGGGCTCGACGGGAAGCCCGTCCACATGGCGGTGCCCGACTCCGACTCCGGCGTCTACCTCCGCGGTGATGCGAAGTCCCAGGTCAACATCTGGTGCTGGCCCGTGGGCTCCGGGGAAGTCTACGGGTATCGCACGGATGACAAGATGCCGGTCGCCGTCCGTGCGGGCGTTACACCGAAGAAGCTCGCGGACAAGGACATCGGCGAGTGGAATCGCTTCGAGATCACGATGGTGGGCGACCGCCTCACCGTGGTCCTGAACGGGGAGACGGTCATCGAGAAGGCGCTCCTGCCGGGGGTCAAGGCCCGGGGGCCCATCGCTCTCCAGCACCATGGGGAGTGGAAGGACGGCAAGTGGGTGAGCCCGCCCGCCCTCGTCCAGTTCCGGAACATCGAGATCAAGGAGCTTCCGGCCCGGCCGTAGCGGGTGACTTCGGGCGTCGTCAGTAGCTGAGCAGGCGGAGGCCGGGTACCCGCGCGAAGTCCTTTGCGTTTCGGGTGGCCAGGGGAGCCTCGTCCACGAGGGCCGCGCTCGCGATCAGGAGGCCCATGGTGGCGATCCGCTGCGTACTCACCCACCCCGTCAAGGGTCCGCGACCCCTCGTAGCGAACCTAGAAGTCGAACTGGTCCACGTTGCCCCTGGTGAAGGTGAAGGGCGTGCCCAGGAGCAGGTTGTCGCCCTCGATGGTCAGGTCCCTGAGACGGCCGGCGGTGAAGCTCTTGTCGCCGGCCTTCAGGGTCCCCTTGGCGAGCGCGTAGGCCGCCTGGATCGTGAGGTACCCGAGGTCGGTCGTGTTCCAGAGCACGACCGAGTCGAGCACGCCCTCCTTCAAGTAGGGCCGGGAGGCGTTCGGCAGGCCGAGGCCGGTGACCCTGACGTCGGTGCGGCCCGATTGCTTCACCGCTTCGGCCGCTCCGGGTACCGCGGGCGAGGCGATGGCCATCACCACCTTGACCTCGGGATGCACCTTCAGCAGGGTCTGGGTCTCGTCGAACGCGCGCTTGCGGTCGTCGTCGCTGGGCCGTATGTCGACCAGCTTCAGGTCGGGGTACTTCGCGGCCAGCCCTTCCTTGATGTGCTTGATCCACTCGTTCTGGTTCGCGGCGGTCAAGGAGGCGGTCACGATCGCGAAGGAGCCCTTGCCCCCCAGGATGCGCGCGGTGTGCTCGAGGAGGACGCCCGCGATCCCCCGGGGGGTGGCCTGGTTGACGAAGAAGTTCCGGGCGTCGGGCTCCGCGTCCGCGTCCCAGGTCAGCACCTTGATCCCCTGGCCCCGGGCCTTGCGCAGGACGGTGGAGATGGCTTCCTTGTTCTCGACACTCACCGCGATCACGTCCACCCCGCGGGTGATCCACGCCTCGACCACCTCGTTCTGCTTTGCGGGGTCGGTCTCGGTGGGTCCGTCCCAGAGCAGCTTCACTCCCAGCTCCGCCGCCGCCGCCTCCGCCCCCTTGCGGCAGCTCACGAAATAGGGGTTGCCCTTGTTCTTGGGCATCATGGCCACCGTGAGCTGGTCCTTCTTGGCCTCGCCGCGGCACGCGCCGAGGAGGCCGGCGGTGGCGAGGGCGAGCAGGGCGAAGCGGCGGTTCATGCGCGGCTCCTTTCCGTGAGTATACCCGCACTTGCTCCGCCCGCTCTCTGTGTGCTAAGCCTTCCTGGGGATCGCGGACGGCTCACGCGCCGTGAGGCTTCGCCCAGGGCCCGGACCGATGGCCGGGTTGTCACGAGCGGGTCGAGGTAATGCCCATGAGTCGACGCATCTCCCAGGCCCTTCTGGTCTTG
>Ga0137361_10000342_pt1 | contig 25449 bp, 21 predicted proteins | sample Mad1_80_16metaG_FD_104923 | JGI IMG/M metagenome (GOLD analysis project Ga0137361, IMG submission 104923) | Vadose zone soil microbial communities from Angelo Coast Range Reserve, California, USA - Mad1_80_16 metaG | ecosystem: Environmental > Terrestrial > Soil > Vadose zone | place: USA... | reverse complement strand
TACGTTCACTCAAGTGCGTGGGTTGGAATATCGTTCGTCGCATTGCTATTGGTCGTCATCTTTTTCACAAATTACAGGGTCAAAGGCGCGAACTCTTTCATCATGGTCCTGGGGATCGGATTGGTCGCATTTGCCATGCATTATCTCGGGGCATGGGAGATAGTCTTCCGCTCGTTCCCGGCGCTCTTGATCTTCATGAATCTCGCATTCTACGTGTCCTTGTCGACGGCGCTGCTGTTGCTGTGGGCTTTTGCGACCTTTGTGCTCGACCGCCTGACCTATTGGGAGTTCACGCCCGGACAGGTGACCCTGCGTCATCGGCTGGCAGAGAGCTCGGAGAGCTATGATGCTCACGGCTTGCATCTCGACCGCATCTCGGACGACATTCTCATCAACAAGATCCTGGGGCTGCGGTTTCTTGGCTACGGCACCGCGGATCTCAGGTTTACCACTTCCGGTGCGGTCAGAAATACCTTCACGATCGAAAACGTTTGGCGCGCAAATTTGCGCGACGAGCAGATTCGGGAGCTGATCGTCGTCAGACCGAATGTGGCGACGTGAGTTCTGCGCCATCGACACCCCAAGGCGAACTGGCCGGGCAGGTTGCGCTCGTCACCGGCGGCGTGCGGCGGATCGGCCGCGCCATTGCGCTGACGCTCGCGCGTGAAGGCGCCGCCATTGCGGTGAACGCGAGATCGTCGCGCGACGAGGCGGCCGATACGGTGCGGGAAATCGAGGCGCTGGGCGGCGCCGCGCGCGTCATCATGGGAGATGTGAGCGACGAAGCCGATGTCGCCCGCATGGTGAAGGAAACCGCTGCGACGCTCGGCCCGGTCGATATCCTCATCAACAACGCCGCACTCCGGCGCGACGACGCATTCACCGCCATGAGCTTTAAGGACTGGCGTCTTGTCATGGCGGTGGTGCTCGACGGTGCGTTCCTGATGAGCCGCGCCGTCATTCCGGACATGCTTGCCAAAAGTCGCGGCACCATCGTCAACATCGGCGGCCTTACCGCCCATACGGGCGCTTCAGGGCGGGCCCATGTCTCCGCCGCGAAAGCCGGCCTCGTCGGCCTCACCAAGGCGCTTGCGGTCGAGTTCGGCGCAAGCGGCATCACGGTGAACTGCGTTGCGCCGGGCCGCATCGGCGGGCCGCGATCCGCGACCGCCGGCAAGGGCGGCGTCATTCCGGGCGGCGGCAACCCGCTGGTCGGCCGCGAAGGCGAGCCGCAGGACATCGCCGCCGCCGTCAAGCTGTTGTGCTCGCCGGGCGGGCGCTACATCACCGGGCAGACCATTCATGTGAATGGGGGGATTTATCTGCCGTAGGCTGGGAGCGCGGGAGCCCGGCCCGGCCGTGTCGAGCTCGTGCAAAAGACGACCGACGCCGCGGTGACGAAGAATCGTCTCAAGCCCGTCCACGTGTTTGGAAACAACGTACCCGAGACGGTAGCCTCCACCGTGAGAAATGGCTCGGCGAGGAGCAGGCTTGACATAGTAAACTCGTTTACTATATGCTAGCATATGCGCCGTCGAGGGCCGACTGACTCTGCCGGGTTCCTGCTCTGGCATTTGACGCTGCGATGGCGTGAGGCGCTGAACCGCGCGCTCTCGCCGTTCGGGTTGACGCATACGAACTATGTGGTGCTCGCGTCGCTTTTCTGGCTCACGACGGTGGGGGACCCACCGAGCCAGCGTCGGATCGCCGACCACTGTGGGCTCGAACCGATGAATATCTCGAAGGCCGTTCGCGCGCTCGAAGCGGCCGGACTGCTGACGCGCATGCCCGACCGAACGGACGGGCGCGCGTTTGGCCTGCGGCTGACCGCGCGAGGCAACCGCGCATTCCGCGAGGCCGCGCGGGTGCTCGAGCGCGTCGAGGCGACGTTTCTCGCGTCGCTCGGCGAACGCACCGAGGCCTTCAAAGAACAGCTCCGCGTTGTGCTCCGAGCGGTCGGCGCCCCGAGCACGATCGCCCGGGCCACACCGGTCATGGAGGACCACAAATGAATTCATCGATCGTTCGCACGTTGGGAGCCGGAGCCGCGGCTGGAGCTGCGTTCGCGCTGACGAACTTCTTGACGTTCGGCCTGTTCGCGGGCGCGCAGATCGGCAAGACCGGGCTCTTGTTCGATCCCGCGACGCAGAGCGCGAAGGTCATCGCCGTCTGGAAGGAGATCGCGCCGCTGCCGCTCATAGTCACCAAGCCCGCCGTGGTCATCGGCGGCTGGATCCTATTCGGCATCGCATATGCCGTTCTTTATCGCTTCATCGCGGCGGCGTGGCCGTCCGCGCGGGCGGCGCGCGTGCTTCGGCTGGCGACCGTCATTTGGCTCGGCACTGCGTTCTCCGAGCTGATGGGCCCATTAAACCTGCTTCACGAGCCGCTCGCCTTGTCATCCATCGAGTTCACGTTCTGGGCGCTTGCCGCGACGATCGAGGCGCTCACGATCGTGCTGCTGTCGCCTCCGCTTGCGGCAAAAGCAGGGCTGGAGCGCGGGAGTCTCGCTGCCCCCACCCTACCCTCCCCCGCTGGCAGTGGACGGTAGCGTCGGGCAGCGGACGGGACGCCCGCGGTCCGCTGCCTTACGCCTGCAACAGCCGCCGCAATCCGGCCACCGGGCCGAACGTATCGAGCCCATAGACCGCGGCAATCAACTCCTTCGCCCGGCCGTCGCCGAGGATCGGCGCCATCAGGTCGAGCGCCTTGGCGGCGACCTCGTCGGCAGTCATCGGATTGCCGGGCGTGCCGCGCACCTCGTAGGTGCGATGGCTGAGCGTGCGGCCGTCAGTGGTCTCGATCTTGACGATGGCCTGGCGCGCCGGCACGGCGGTCACCAGCTCCTGGTTCGGCACCGCCTCGACGAGCTTGCGCACCGCCAGCACCTTGGGGTCGCTCATGCGGGCAGCGTCGTGAATGCTGGCGAAGGTCGCGCCGCCATCCACGATCATCATGGCGACGAGGTGCTGGAGGCTGATATCCGAGATAGTGCGGTTGTCGACGATGTGCAGCCGGTCCGCCGGCATGTCGACCACGATGCGCTTGACCTTGCCGGCGCGCACCGCCGGATCCTCGAGCAGCGCCGTGACGCAGTCGAGTACCGATTGCAGCGGCGAGCCGACCGTCCATTTCTTGATCGACGTATTCATGATCTCGTAGCGCTTGCCAAGCTCCGCCACGAATTCTTCCGGCTGGGGCTTGTCACCCCCGACCGCGGTGAACAGGTTCTTGGTCCCGCTCAGGAAATCATCGACCCCGGTAAAGCCTGACGCAATCATGGTCGCCGCCGTGACGCCGTTACGGGCGCCCATGCCGCCGAAATCGAAGGCCTTCTCCACGTGCTCGCGGTCGCGCTCCCAATAGGGCACGCCCGAGGCCTGCTGGGCCGCGAAGGAGAACCCATGGCGCACCTGGGTCGGATCAAGCCGCAGCATTGCGGATGCCGCCGCGGTCGCTCCGAACGTGGTCGAAAGGGTGTGGGTGCTGTTGCGCTCGGTGTAGAGCTTGCCGAAGCCGAGCGAGAAGATAAGCCGCGCCCCGATGTCGTAGCCGAGCGCAATGGCGCGCAAGAGATCATTGCCGCTGCGGCCCGCCAGTTCCGCGGTCGCGAGCGCCGCCGGTACGATCCCGCAGCCTGGATGAAAACGGCCGCGCAGATGCGAATCGTCGGTCTCGTCGCCGTGGGCCGCCATGCCGTTGGCAAGCGCGGCGTTGACGGTCGAGGTCAGGATGCCGGTTCCGATCACGGTTGCCTGCGGCTTGCCGCCGAGGCTCGCCACATAGCGGGCCGCCATTTCGCCGGCCTTGAGCCGCGAGCCCGAAACCATCGCCGCGATGGTGTCGAGCGTATGCAGCTTGGTCTTGGCGACGACCTCGGCCGGCATCTCGCGGTCGAGGGTCTTGGCGACGTATTCGCAAAGCGCGGTCGTGATGGGCGAGATCGGCTGGTCCGCGGCAGCATCCTCCGCTTCCGCGGCGGCCTTTGCGGCCGGCGCAGCGGCCACCTGCGCATGGGACGACCCGCCCGCGAGCGCGTTTGACAAAATCGCTGCACCGCTCGCATTGATGAGCCAGCGCCTGATGTGATCTGGACCATCGCTCATGGAATCCTCCACCGAAGTCGTTGCCGGGACCGCGGGCGTCCCGCCCGCTCTCCAAAGTGCGGGCGAGACACCAGCGGTCCGGCAAAAGTCTACGCCTCGCACTTCCGCTATGCTAGCCGTGGCGGTACAAGGAAAAATGCAGGACAATGCACCACACGACGCCGGTCCCGATCTCATCAGAGAGTGGATCGATTGTGCCGCGCGGCTTCATCCCGATAAGCCCTACATCGTGTCGGTCGAAGACGGCCGGGCCATCACGTTCGGAGAATTTGCCCGCCTGGTGCGCTGCCTGGGAAGCTTCCTTGACCGCGCCGGGATCGGCGTCAATGACCACATCGCGCTGTTGGCCGGCAACTCTATCGAGCACGTCGCCTGCTACGTGGGCGTCATGGCGTATGGCGCGACCATCTGCACCGTTCATGTGGAAATGAATCGCCACCACCTCGGAGGCATCCTGGCGCAGCTCAAGCCCCGGCTCGCGCTCTACGACGATGACCTCGTGCCTGACGACATGCCGGGCAGGACACCGTGCCTTCGCCTCGGCCGCTGGGACGCGCCTCGCTCCGGCACGTTGTTCGCCTCAGTCCTGGAGTGCGATCACGATGGCGCACACATTCCGCAAACCACTCCGTGCGATGACGGCGTCATCTTCTTCACTTCGGGCACCACCGATCGCCCCAAGGGCGTCGTGCTGAGCTACCGCGAGCAGATCGGCAACGTCGCGCCGATGGCGGACGCTTTCGGCCTGTCGGCCGCTGATCGCATCTACGATTTCCGCTCCTTCAACTGGGCGTCGGCGCAGCTGTTCGGGGTGCTGGGGCCGCTGTGCCGCGGCGCGACGCTGGTGATGCGCAAGAAATTTTCCGCAACGCGGTTCTTCGCCGATATTCGCGCCCACGACGTCACGGTCGCGGCCGGCAATCCGACCGTCATCAACATGTTGCTCGGCGCCGGTCACACGATCGGCGCCGGCGACGTACCGACGCTGCGCTTCCTCACATCGAGTTCGGCTCCGCTGCCGGAGCCCGAGTGGCGCCGCTTCGAGGAGCGTTTCGGCATTCCGGTGGCGCAAAGCTATGGCAGCAGCGAGACCGCCTGGATTGCGATCAACCCCGGGCGCGAGCGGCGCTTTGGCACCGTCGGCCGGCCGCTCGCCTACCACCGGCTGGCGATCGTGGATGCGGAGGATCGCAGCCTTCCATTCGGTGAAATCGGCGAGATCGAGATCGGCGCCTGGCACGACAACGCGTATCGCTATCTCGGCGACGACGGAACCGCGCGGGCGAACAGTCGCGGCCGGATGCGCACCGGTGACATCGGCTATCTCGACGCCGACGGCTTCCTGCATCTCACCGGACGCGCGAAGGACCTCATCATCCGCGGTGGCGTCAACATTTCGCCGCTTGAGGTCGACAGCATCCTGATGCAGCGCGACGAAATCGCCGAGGCTGCGACCATCGGCGTTCCGGACACCGTGTGGGGCGAGGAAGTGGTAAGCTACGTGGTGCTGCGTCCTGGTGAAGTGTTCGTGCCCGGCGATCTGTTGCGCCATTGCGCGGCGCAGCTTCCGGCGTTCAAGACGCCAAAGCAAATCTTCCTGCGCGAAGCCTTGCCCAAGAGCGCGCGCGGCAAGCTCGACCGCAAGGCGCTGGTTGAGGAATGGGGAAGGGTAGGGCGGATTAGTTAGCGAAGCGTAATCCGCCCTCCGCGGTGCGAAACGGCGGGTTAAAGAGAACCCGCCCTACCGCGCAGAGCCTATGGATCGCCGGCCGAATGCGTGCCAATGTGCGCCCATACCCTCGCTCATACGCATTTCTACGGCGAGGGCCGGCGAAAAATCGGAAACAAGCTGAGAGGAGCCCAAGAAATGCACAGGATTAAACGATTCCATCTGGGTACCGCGGCCGCGGTCGGCTGTGCGGCGTTGCTGTGGATGCCCGCCCCCGGCATGGCGCAAGCTCAGGCGCCCGCCGCGGTTGCGATCGACAATGACGATATCGGCGGCGTGGTGCGCGGCCCTGGCGGCCCCGAGGCCGGCGTGTGGGTGATTGCGGAAACCCGCGACCTGCCGACGAGGTTCACCCGCAGCGTCGTCACCGATGACCAGGGCCGCTACGTGCTGCCCGATCTGCCTAAGGCCAAATACAAGATCTGGGTGCGCGGCTACGGCCTCGTCGATTCTCCCAAGGTCGACGGCGAACCTGGCCAGCAGCTCAATCTCACGGCCCTGCCGGCGCCGAACGAACGGGCGGCAGCAGAATATTATCCGGCGATCTACTGGTATTCGATGCTCAAGATTCCGGCCGCCGACCAGTTCGGCGGCGCAAGCGACATTCCGCGCAACGTCAAGCAGTACGACTGGCTCAACCTGATGAAAAACAACGGCTGCGTCGGCTGTCACCAGCTCGGGCAGGCGTCCACCCGCACCATCCCGAAGGCGTTCGGCGACTTCAAATCCGGCGAAGACGCCTGGATGCGCCGCACCCAGTCGGGCCAGGCGGGCGAGCTTATGGTGAACATCCTGGCCGGTCAGCTCGGCGGCGCGCCCTACAAGTATTTCGGCGATTGGACCGACCGCATCGCCAAAGGCGAAATGCCCCATACCAAGCCGACGCGGCCGTCGGGCCTCGAGCGCAACGTCGTCGTCACCACGTGGGACTGGGCCAACGAGAAGCAGTATCTCCACGATCTGAGCGTCTCAGACAAGCGCAACCCGACGGTGAACGGCTATGGACCGGTGTTCGGCCAGCCGGAATACGCAACCGACGTGATTCCGATCCTCAACCCGGTTACCAGCACGGTCGTGAATTACAAAGCGCCGGTGATGGATCCCAACATGCCGATGTCGCTCGGCCCGGGCCACGCCGCGATGCTCAAGCCCTTGCAGCCCTCGGCCTACTGGGGCGAAGAGCAGATCTGGGACACCAGGGTCAACAACCATAACTCCATGATCGACGGTAAAGGCAGGATGTGGATGGCCGCATCGGTACGCGGCCCCAAGAACCCTGCCTTCTGCCAGAAGGGCTCGGATCATCCGTCGGCCAAGGCGTTCCCGGTGCCGGAAAGCAATCGTCAGCTCGCAATGCTTGATCCGAAGACGATGAAATACACCTTCGTCGACACTTGCTTTACCACTCATCACCTGAACTTCGCCAAGGACGCCAACGATACGCTGTGGACGTCGAGCGGCGGCGGCACCGGCGTGGTGGGCTGGTTCAACACCAAGATGTTCGAGGAAACCGGCGATGCGGTGAAGTCGCAAGGCTGGACGGCGCTCGTTCTCGACACCAACGGCAACGGCAAGCGCGACGACTATGTCGAGCCCAACCAGCCGGTCGACCCGACCAAGGACAAGCGCATCGCCCAGGTGTTCTACGCCGTGATGGTAAGTCCGGCCGACGGCTCGATCTGGGGCACGCTGCGGGCGAGCCCCGGCTCGATCGTGCGGCTCAATCCGGGTCCCAACCCGCCGGAAACCGCGCTCGCCGAAATCTACAACGTGCCGATGCCGGGCTTCGGCCCGCGCGGCGGCGACATCGACAGCAAGGGCGTGGTGTGGGTATCGCTTGCGAGCGGCCACATGGGCGCCTTCGACCGGCGCAAGTGCAAGGTCCTCAACGGGCCGACTGCGACCGGCAACCACTGTCCGGAAGGCTGGTCATTCTATCAGTATCCGGGTCCGGGCTTCGAGGGCATCGGTGAGAACAGCGCTGAATCGAGCTACTACTCATGGGTCGATCAGCACAACACCTCTGGACTTGGCGAAGACGTGCCGGTTTCCACCGCAAACCTTGAAGACGGTCTCGTCGCCCTCAAGGACGGCAAGATGATCGTCCTCAAGGTGCCGTACCCGACCGGCTTCTACGCCAAGGGCCTCGACGGCCGCATCGACGATCCCAACGCCGGCTGGAAAGGCCGCGGCCTGTGGACCTCGAGCGGCGACCGCACGCCATGGCTCCAGGAAGGCGGCAAGGGCATGAAGCCTATGGCCGTGCACTTCCAGGTGAGGCCCGATCCGCTCGCGCATTGAGCGGGCTTCTCCCCCTCCCGGCTCGCCAGGGAGGGAGGGGGCCGAACGCAGATGTGAAAGCCCCGTCCGGCGCTGCCGGGCGGGGCTTTTGCATCGGCATCAAGTTTGCAACCATGTTGTGAGCGGGAGTGTATGCACTCGCGCGGTGCGTCACTTTACCCTGAAGCGATGATGAGTGAACCTTGCCCGGCACCGGAAATGCATTAGCTGAAAGACTTGGGATGCACGACGTGACGGGTGGGGTGCGGGTTACATGCATTCGACGCGGCGGAACCGAGCGGTTCAGCACCGGGGCTAACTGCCGGTAGGATCGATGCCGTGCGGCGGGTCCACCAGGCAGGAACGTTCATGAGCGTCCGTATCGCGATCCGGCTTCGCACAACCGGTCGTGCAGACTTTGATAGTCGCGAGATTTCGAGATTTATCGCGCGGTTGGGCTCGGCCCTAGCTTCGGCCTTCTGTTGGAATAGTTAGGAACTCGCCCAATTGCTGTGTTCGGCGCGATACAGTTGGATTTTTCGCGATGCAGCTGCTGATTGGGTGAAGCGAGTAAATAACGTGTCGCCGCACCAAAATAAGGGCGCCCCGGTGCCCCTCGTGACCCTGCCGCTTCCGGGCCGGCGCCTGACCAGAGCGGGCGTTGCCTCCGATGCGGTCCTCAATGTGCTGGTGATCGACGACACGCCCGAGGACCGTATGGCGGTGCGGCTCGCACTCGCGGTCGGCGGGTTCGCACTTGAGGAGGCGACCGATGCCAAACAGGGCTTGAAGCTCGCTCGCTCCTCTACGCTTGATTGCATTCTCCTCGACTACGTTCTGCCCGACGCGAAGGGCCTCGAAGTGCTGGAGTCCCTGCGGCAGCCGGACGGAACGCTGCCATGCGCGGTGGTCATGCTGACGGGAGCCGGAACGTTGGACGTCGCGACCGCAGCGATGAAGGCTGGCGCGCTCGATTACCTTATCAAGGACCGCCTCGATGCCGACATGCTAAGGCGCGCGATTGGCAACGCCGTACGGCAGTTCCGGTTGATCGAAGCTCAGCGCGTGGCGGAGCGGCGCAACGCCCAGCTTGCCGCGATCGTTGCCGCCTGCGACGATGCCATCATCAGCGTCGGGACCGATTTCGTGGTTCAGACCTGGAACGCGGGCGCGCAGCGGCTGTTCGGCTATGGCGAAGCCGAAGCGCGCGGGCGCCGGCTCAGCGAGTTGATCGTTCCCGATGCCTATGAGGCTGAAAGTGTTGCTATTCACACCACCGTGGTCAGCGGTGGGACGGTCCTGAAAGAGATACTGCGCCAGCACAAGGACGGTCAGCTTGTTCCGGTGGAGATTAGTACCTCGCCGATTCTCGACAGCTCTGGCCAGGTTACCGGCACATCCATCATTTATCGAGATATCAGCGAACGCCGGCGCGCCGAAGAGGTCCGCCGCGCTCTCGCCGACAGCGAGGCACGCTTCCAGGTCACGTTCGAGAATGCACCGGTCGGTATGGCACACGTCGCGCCCGACGGCAGGTGGCTCAGGGTCAACGAAGCGCTGTGCCGCATTCTCGGCTACGCGCCCGACGAACTCACAGCCAAGTCGTTCCAGGACGTCACCTACTCAGACGACCTCGCAGCCAGCGTTGCCCGTGTCGACCAAATGCGCGACGGCAAGATCGACCGCTATGACGCGGACAAGCGTTACCTGCGCAAGGACGGCACCATCGTCTGGGCCCGGCTGACTGTCAGCTGCGTGCGCAAGAACGACGGCTCGATCGACTATCTCGTCACTGTGGTTGAAGACATTTCCGCGCGCAAATATGCCGAAGAGGAATTGCGCAAGAGCGAGGAACGCTTCAGGTCCTCACTCGTCCACTCGCCGCTGCCAGTCCTCATGTACGACGACCGGGAGCAAATCCTTGCGGTCAGCCAAAGCTGGCTCGAAAAGACCGGCTATTCGAGAGAGGAACTACGGCGGTTAGAGGACTGGACGAGCCGCGCCTATGGGGAGCGCTCGGGCGAAGTGCTGGAGTATATCCGCCGAATCATCCGAACAGAGCCCAAGGCGCAGCCGACTGAACTAACAATCCACACCAAGGATGGCCGCGAACGACTCTGGAACTTTGTTGCCTCTGCGCTTGGGACCCAGTCGGATGGACGACGTCTGTTCGTTTCCATGGCCCACGATGCGACCGAGCAGAAGGCTCACGAGGAGCAGATTGGTCTTTTGATGCGCGAGGTCAGCCATCGCGCCAAGAACATGCTCAGTCTCGTGCAGGCAATCGCCCGCCAGACCGCGGCCCGTGAGCCTGAAGACTTTATCGGGCGCTTTACTGAGCGCATCCAGGCGCTCGCAGCCAATCAGGACCTTCTGGTCCGCAACAAGTGGCAGGGCGTTGATACCGAGGACCTGGTGCGCGCCCAGCTCGCGCCTTTTGCCGACCTGATCGGGTCCAGGATCGCCGTGCACGGCCCGAAACTGCGCCTGAATGCGGCCGCCGCCCAGGCCGTCGGTCTCGCCCTCCATGAGCTTGCGACCAATGCCGGCAAATACGGCGCACTGTCGACAGATGCCGGGCGTGTCGATGTGGGCTGGGGGAGTGGCGGCGATATTTTTGCGATGAGGTGGACTGAGCGCGACGGACCGCCGGTGCGACCGCCGGAGCGGCGTGGCTTCGGCACTACGGTCATCGATTCGATGGCGAAGCGGACCGTCAGCGGTGAAGTCGAACTTGATTACGCTCCATCAGGTCTGGAGTGGCGCTTGACCTGCCCGGCGGCAAATGCGCTGGAACGGCGGTGACGATTGCGGATATTCGCCAACTAGTACCTCTGCGCAGCGGTTTTGACGGGTTGGCGGAGCGATGTCCACGGCGTCGGCTCATTGCGCCGCGCCAGATACTGCTGTCCACCGACGACCTCGGGAGTCTCCCGGTCATAGAGGATGAAGTATCGATTGATTGTCGTACCCAACGCGCGAAAGATGCGGCACCACAGGAAGCCCTCGACCCCACGGCGTTCAGACGAATGCTCGCGCGTCATCCAGTGCGCCCAGTCGGTATCATCCTCGGGCGCGAGGTCGCTCCGGTTCGCCAGAAATCCCTTGCACAGCATCTTGTCCTCGCTGGTGGCTATTTGGGGCCGATGCGCATGGCTGCGGGGAGTGTCCCGGGTAACTTTCCGCCAGCCTGTAGCGCAGCTTGCATCGCGACGATGTAGCCGTAGGGGCCGAGACCCGCGATGACGGCTTTCGCCGTAGCAGACAGCTTCGAGTGCCGATGCAGTTCGTCGCGCGCGTGAATGTTCGAGATGTGCACCTCGTAGACCAGCCCCTCGAATATCCTCAGCGCGTCGTATATGGCGATAGACGTGAACGAATAGGCGGCCGGGTTGATGATCAAGGCATCTGCGTCTTGACGTGCGGATTGAATGAGATCGACCAGCACGCCTTCGTGATTGGATTGATGAAACGCGAGCTCTGCGCCGACGAACCTGGCGAACTCCTCACAGCTTTGCTTGATCGCATCGAGCGTGGTCGACCCGTAGAGGTGTGGCTCTCGAACCCCAAGGAGATTCAAGTTTGGGCCATTGATGATCATGATACGCATGCCAGTCCTCGCAGAAGGCGGTCGGTGATCGGCGTGAGTTGTTAGCGAATGCGGCGGCGGGTCCTCTGATTCAACCGCCGAACCACTTGGCGGGGACCGTGACGAGTTGCGGAAACAGAACCATAAGGAACAGCGCGACCAGCTGCGCGATCATGAAGGGCCACACGCCCTTGATGATGTCCTCCATGCTGATGCGAGAAACGCCGCATACGACGTTCAGCACGACGCCGACCGGTGGCGTGATCAGGCCGATCGCGTTATTGATGATGAAGAGGACGCCGAAATAGACCGGATCGATGCCGGCTTGCTTGATGATCGGCATCAGGATCGGCGTCAGAATCAGAATCGTCGGCGCCATATCGAGCGCCGTTCCGACGATCACCACCAGAACCATGATCGCGAGCATCAGCAGCATCTGATTGCCGATGAAAGGGCGGACCAAGTCTACGACCTGACTGGCAATCTCCGCGACCGTGATCAGCCACGACGAGACAAGCGCCGCCGCGACGAGGAACATCACAACGGCCGTGCTGAGCGCCGCGGAGGCGAACACCTCATAGAGCTGCGAGACCTTGAGCTCCCGATAGATGCACGTCGCGACGAAGAGCGCATAGACCGCCACCACGACGGCGGCCTCGGTCGGCGTGAAGATGCCGAAACGCAAACCAACCACGATAATCACGGGCAGCATTAGCGCCCAGAAGCCGTCGACAACGGCCCACGCTATCTCGCGCAACGACTTGCGTGGCGGGCTTTGGATATTTTCGCCGCGCGCCACCCACCACCATGCAAAGCAAAGGCCGACGCCGAGCAGAAGACCCGGGACGATGCCGGCGAGGAACAGCTTCGAGATGGAAACGCCTCCCGCGACTCCGAACAGGACGAAACCAATGCTCGGAGGGATGACAGGCGCAATGATGCCGCCCGCCGCGACCAATCCCGCCGCGTACATCTTGTTATGACCTGCCGCGACCATCATTGGAACCAGCAATGCCGCCAGAGCAGCCGCATCCGCGGCCGCCGAGCCGGACAGTGAAGCAAGAGCGCAGGACGCCAGGATGGTGACGTAGCCGAGGCCACCTGGGACGTGTCCGACCAGCGCGAGCGCGATATCTACGATGCGCTTGGCAAGGCCGCCTTTGTTCATGATCTCGCCGGCCAGCATGAAGAACGGGACCGCCATCAGCGGAAAGCTGTCGGCGCCGTTGATGATGTTCTGCGCGACGATTTGCGAATCGAAGATATCGAGCGAATGCATCAGCGCCACGCCGCAGACGATGAGCGCAAACGCAATCGGCATTCCAAGCGCCATCGCGCCGAGTAGCGAAAGGGTGAATACCGCGATAGTCATGCGTGGGACTTGAAACTCGCCGTCCTTATCAGGTGTGCTCGTCGCTTTCCCTTACGGTGATCAGCTCATTCTCCGTCACCTGGCCGATGAGCACGCGAAGGAGGTCGTGGAGCAGGATCACGGCGGCGGAGACGCCGAACACCACGCCTGACGAATAGAAGAAGAGGCCGACCGATATTCCGGACGCCGGCGCACTGTCGCCGAACGTGAGAACGGTCTGCTTCCAGCTCCCGAGCGTCAGCAGCCAGTCGGCGTAAAGCATCAGGATGTAGCTGGCGATGAAGCAGAGGAGCCTGCCGCGGGGTGGAAGCATCCGGACCAGCGTATCGACGCCAAGATGCGCATGCTGGCGCAACGCCACGATCGCGCCGAGGAAAGTGAGCCATACGAGGAGCCAGCGCGACAGCTCCTCGGAGGTGGCAATGCCTGAGTTGAAAACGTAGCGCAGCACCACGTTTCCAAACACCAGCACGACCATCACGGCGAGGCAGATCGCAATCGCGACCTTCAGGGCGCCGCAATAGAGGTCGATCAGCCGCCCCATTTGACTGCGGCGTCAGTTCGTCTTGCTCTGGATGCGGGCAAGCTCGGCGTTGAAGAGCTTCACCTTCGCGGGATCGTAGTCAGCCGAGAATTTCTCGATAACGCTTTTTGTCGCGGCCTGCATCCGGGAGTATTCGGCCTGGGCGATCTCGTTGAACTGCATGCCCTTCGCCTGTAGCTCGCCAAGCGCTTTGTCGGCGGCAATCTTCGTCTGTTCACGCTGATACTGGATGGTCTCCGCGTATGTATCGCGGAAAATCTTCTGCTCTTCGGGCGAGAGCTTGTCCCAGAATTTCTTGCTGACGATGATGATGTTCTGCGTGAACGTGTGGTTGGTTGCCGACACGTACTTCTGCACCTCGTGGAACTTGTTCGACAGGATGACGCTGTAGGGGTTTTCCTGGCCATCGACGGTCTTGTTCTCGAGCGCCGTATAGAGTTCGCCGAACGCCATAGGGACCGGGTTCGCTTTGAAAGCCTTGAAGGTTTCAAGATAGACCGGGTTGGGCATGACGCGCAGCTTGAGCCCGGCCAAGTCCTCGACCTGTGCGATCGGACGGCGGCTGTTGGTCGCGTTACGGAATCCAAGGCCCCAATAGCCGAGCGCAATCAGATCCTTCTCAGGCAGCGTCTCCATCATAGCCTTACCGAATGGCCCTTCGGCCAGCGCCGTGGCCTGGTCAAGCGTGCTGACGATGAAGGGGAAGTCGAAGAGACCTAACTCCTTCACCACGCTTGCGAGTGTCGTGGTTGAGGCGGAGAACACCTCCTGCGTTCCGCCCCGCACGGCCGATTGCTGTTGCAGCTCATTGCCCAATTGGGACGCTGGAAATTCGCGGACCTTGAGCTTGCCGCCGCTCTTCGCCGCGAGGACCTCGGCGAATTTCTGCACTCCGAGGCTCACCGGGTGATCGGTGTTGTTGAGGTGACCCCAACGGATGGTCCGTTCCTGCACCTGTGCGGTAGCCGGATATGCGGCGGCCAGCAGAGCGATCATAGCGACAGCAATCTTCAGCGTTTTCAAATGCATGGTACCCTCCCTCTTTCGTGGGCAAGCCAGTAGAGCACATGGTGAAATCGTAATCAAGATATAAAATCTATTTCATCAGACGATTATATTATCATATGTTAATTTTAGATTCTACGATCATATGGCAATTTGTGTGGCTTGAAGCAAAGAGCCCGGCGTGGCATTCAGGGACGAATGAACCGTTGGGGATTCCAATGACGTTGATCGACAGAGACGAGGAAATCGAAGCCGTCGGAGACGATGGCTATCGCCGCATCCGCACCGACATTGTCTTTGGCCGTCTTCGGCCGGGGCAGAAGCTGAAGCTCGACGGCCTGAAGGAAACCTACGATGTCAGCGTCAGCACGTTGCGCGAGATCCTGAGCCGCCTGACCGCAGAAGGCTTCGTCATCGCGGAAGGCCGTCGCGGCTTCGAAGTCCCTCCGGTATCGATCGAGAACCTGAAAGAACTGGCCGAGCTGCGACTCCTTCTTGAGTCGCATGCGATGGAGAGCTCGTTCGCGCACGCCGACGTAGAATGGGAGGGCCGGATCGTCTCTGCGCATCACAAGCTCGCATCAACTGAGCGGTTGATGGAGTCCGGGATCGGAGAGCTCGAGCAGTGGAAACGCTACGACGGCGAATTCCATCAGGCTCTGATCTCGAACTGCGGCTCGCGGGTGCTAATGGAGGCGCACGCGCTCCTCTTTGACAAATACGTCCGTTACGTGATGGTGGCATTCAGCTATCGCGGCGCAGAGCCCGCCACGCAGCACAAGGGGCTGCTCGACTGCGCGCTCAAACGCGATGCAAAGGGCGCGAAGACGATCCTCAGGGCGCACGTGAACAACTGCGTCGACTACGCGCTAGCGACCAAGTCGCTGCGCTGAGAGTATTAGATCACCACCGCGAGTTGACGGCATGGCGCCCACCACCATCGCCGCAAGCAAGGTCGAATGCGCGGTCGCAGCCGCCGATCTCCTCGGCGAGACGCCGCTGTGGTGCGATCGCTCACGGAAGCTCATACGGGTGCGACTTGGATCCAATTGGCGAGCCTGAGTGCCTACAGATGCGACTGGGATCCAACTCGTCCGCGGTGCGCTGTGTCCCTTTCGCCGCGCTTCGGGTGAGCAGCTGACGTAAGGCTCAGGCGTCAGAAATTCCGCTTCGGGTCAAAACCGGCTGTACGCCTAGCGTCTCATTTCCGGCTGACACATGCAAAGCAGTCCGCTCGGACAACCCGTCGAAACCTCTGTGCGGAGGTACTAGCCTCCATGACGTGATTCGAACCTTGAAATCGACGGGCAAGTGTTGCCGGGCAGACACGCCGCTTGCATCCTCGTCGAACGTGTCGAGAAGCCGACCGACAACAGACCCGCACGGTTGCTTTGTTACCGTGCGGCTGATGATTCTCCGGAAGCGATCAGCCCCGCGTTGGCCCCGGCGCATTTCCCAACACCCTCCACGCGCCTGGGCCCGCGGCTACTTCGACGGAACTCACCGGTCCCGTGCTGAGGGCGGGACCGGACCGTCGAAACAAGACCCCAATCCCCCTCAGGGGGCAACGCGAAGGGGACCAAGGTCGCGTGCGGATGTCATCACCGCGCACAGCCGCACGCAAGCGGATAACGCACGGCCGATCAGGCATTCCGTGGGCCGAAAAGTGGCCATCAAACGGAATATTGCTGGAGGGTCTCAATCCAGACATTAAGGCTGGAAGTGATATATTTTGGGGCCCCAGCCACAACGCCCGTTCCCGGAATTGATATTTCAAATCCGGCTTTGCTAACCGTAAGAAGCAGGCAAGCCCGTTTCCGCGTCGCTCTAAGCTGGATTGATTCTCGCATGCTCGACGAGTGTGGGGCACAAGAGTTCATGAGCGCCCACATTGTGATCCGGCCCTCGCACAACTTTTCGCAACAGCCGTTGATACGTCAGGCTATCGCGTGGTTGAGTTCGACTCCTCGCTTTCTACTTCCGCTGGAATGGCCGGGAAATTCGTGTACAACTGCATCCTAACCCGCCCGATAAGGTTGAATTTCCGACTCGCACCCGTTGATAGTGCGACGCGAGTGTGACTATTGTGGCGCTATCGTGGCGCTGTCGTGGGCGCTACACGACGACAGGGACGCCGTAGTGGTGCCTTTCATCATTCAGCCGCTTCCGGGCCGGCAGCGGACCACAGCGGGAGTCGCCTCCGAGCCAGCCCTCAACGTATTGGTGATAGACGACACGCCTGAGGATAGGATTGCGGTTCGGCTCGCACTCGAGGCCGCAGGGTTTGTGTTGCAGGAGGCGGCTGACGCAGAGCAAGGCCTGAAGCTCGCGCGCTCCTCGACGCCCGATTGCATTCTCCTCGACTACGGGCTGCCGGACGCGGAGGGACTCGAGGTGTTGGAGTCCTTGCGACAACCCGGCGGAACACTGCCATGCGCCGTCGTGATGCTGACAGCGGCCGCAACGGCGGATGTTGCGACCGCAGCGATGAAGGCCGGCGCGCTCGATTACCTCGTCAAGGACCGCCTTGATGCCGAAATTCTCAGGCGCGCGATCGGCAGCGCTGTGCGGCAGTTCCGGTTGATTGAAGCCCAGCGCGTAGGCGAGCGGCGCAACGCCCAGCTCGCCGCAATCGTTGCCGCCTCCGGCGATGCTATCATCAGCCTCGGATGCGACCTCGCGGTCCGGACCTGGAATGCTGGCGCGGAGCGGCTATTCGGCTATAGCGAAGCCGAGGCGCGCGGGCGCACGATCAGCGAGTTGATCGTTCCCGATGTCTGTGAGGCCGAAAGCGCTGCCATCTACGCGACCGTGATGAGCGGTACGGCCGTGCTGAAGGAGACCGTGCGCCGGCACAAGGACGGCCAGCTTGTTCCGGTCGAGATCAAAGTCTCGCCGATGATTCTCGATTGCTCGGGCAGGGTGACTGTTGGATCGTCCATTATCTATCGAGACATCAGCGAACGCCAGCGCGCCGAAGATGCGTTGCGCCGCCACGCCGCGCAGCAGGCCTTGCTGCTCAAGGCCACCTCGGACCTGATCCGCGCCTCCGAGCCGGGCGAACTTGGCCGCGTGATATTCGAGCACGTCAGCTCGCCCCTCAGCGCCGTTGTCTGCACCAACTACCGCCTCGACCCCGCCAAGCGGCGCCTCAGGCTGGAGTTCGTGCACGGCATACCGCCGGAACATCTGCAGGCGGCCCAGTCGCTCGAACTTGGTCAGGAGTATTGCGGGATTGCGGCGGCAAGCGGCCGGCCGCTGGTGGCCGACAAGCACCGCATTGCGTCCGATCCGAATGCCGGCCTTATGCGCATACTCGGTGCGACGGCGTATGCCTGCCACCCTCTCAAAGCGCTCGACGGCCGCTTGCTTGGCACGTTTGCAGTAGCCTCGGCGACACGGGAAGCCTTCACCGATGACGAAGTCGTCTGGCTCGGCCAGATCACCAATTTTCTCGCGCAAGCCTGGGAGCGGTTCGAGGCGGAGCAGGGTTTACGTGCGAGCGAGGAACGCTTCAGGTCGTCAATCCTCCACTCGCCAGTGCCGATCCTCTTGTTCGACGATCGGGAGCAAATCCTTGCCGTCAGCCAGAGCTGCGTCGAACGAAGCGGTTATTCGCGAGAGGCCCTGCGCCGCATCGAGGACTGGATAACGCGAGCCTGCGGCGGACACGCAAGCCAAATGCTGGGGCATTTTCGCCGGATCATTTCGACGGCGCCTGAGGCGCAGTCGGCTGAGCTGATGATCCGCACCAAAGACGGCCGTGACCGTCTGTGGAGCTTCGTTTCCTCTGCGCTGGGAACCCAGTCGGATGGACGACGTCTGTTTGTTTGCGTGGCCCAGGATGTGACCGAGCGGAAAGCTCACGACGAGCAGGTTCACCTGCTGACGCGTGAGGTCAATCATCGCGCCAAGAACATGCTCAGTCTGGTACAGGCAATCGCCCGCCAGACCGCAGCTCGCGAGCCTGAGGACTTTATCGGACGCTTCATTGAGCGTATCCGGGCGCTTGCCGCCAATCAGGACCTGCTGGTCCGGAACGAATGGCAGGGGGTCGATGTGGAGGAACTGGTGCGCGCCGAGCTCGCGCACTTTGCGGATCTTGTCGGGTCTCGCATCGCTTTGGACGGCCCGAAGCTGCGTTTGAAAGCAGCTGCCGCGCAAGCCATCGGTCTCACGGTGCACGAGCTCGCGACCAATGCCGGCAAATACGGCGCTCTGTCGGTGGACGCCGGCCGTGTCGATGTGGGTTGGCGATTTGACAACGAGATGTTCAAGATAAGCTGGACTGAGCGCAACGGGCCGCCCGTGTCACAGCCCGAGCGGCGTGGCTTCGGCAGTGCGGTCATCGAATCGATGGCGAAGTGGAGCCTCGACGGCGAGGCTCACCTTGACTACGCTCCTTCGGGTCTGATCTGGCGCCTGACCTGCCCGGCGGCGAACGCACTGGAAGGCTGACAGCCGGCGTAGGGTGGGTTGAGCGCAAGCGAAACCCACCGTCGACTTCGGCGCTGGAAAGCCCTGATGGGTTTCGCCATCGCTCAACCCATCCTACGGCCCGGATGGGTGACAACCGGGCACAGGATCTAAACAAAATGAATAGCAGGGGTGCTTGCGGGTTGATTGCGGTCGACAAAATGGGCGGCAAGGTGCTTTTCCTCGACCCCGATAGCTATGCGACGACGCATATTCTTGACGACTTCGAACGCCTGCCGCATGAGCTCCTGGTCGCACCGCAATCTTCAACCGCCTACGTCCCGATCTATGGGGATGGCATCCACGGGCGCAATCCCAACCCCGGCCATTTGCTGTCCATCGTCAACCTTGAGACGCGCAAGCATGTGACCGACATCGATCTTTCTCCATACGTGGCGCCGCACGGCCTGCAGATCGGGCCGGACGGCCTGCTCTACATCACGTGCGAGAACAGTGGCGTGGTCGCGCTTGTCGATCTCGCCGACAATGCGGTCGTCGGCGCAATCGAAACCGGTTCCGTCAATTCGCATCGCCTTGTGATCGCACCGAACGGGCGGTGGCTCTATACCGAGAACGAAGAGGACGCCTCGATCTCGGTGATCGACCTGCCGGCACGCCGACTCGTCCGACAGGTGGCGACCCCGCATCCACTGGCGGGCCTCGCGATTTCACCTGAGGGCAACCTCCTTGTTGCGGTCGATGACGAGGAACCGATGCTCCTCCTGATCGACGCGTCGAGCTTTGCGATCGTCCGCACGGTGCCGCTTGAAGGCGTGCCGGAGCCGGCACAGATCGCCCGCTATAGTCCGGACGGCCAAATTCTCCTCGTCACGAGCCTGCGCAGCGCGACAGCCACGCTGATCGACTCAACGTTCGGCCGCCAGACGACAGTGGCTGTCGGGCAGCAGCCGATGGATGGCGCCTTTCATGAGGGGGCGCTCTTCGTCGCCTGCCAGGGGGACGGGAGCGTTCATGTGATCGACCTCGCGTCGCGGCGCGTGTCGCGCCGGTTCGAGGCCGGTGTCGGTTGCGAGACGCTCGCCTTTTTTTGACGGTCTGTGGCTTTGACCCTCCCACGCAGGTGGGGAGGGTGAAGAAAAGTGGCGCGGCTAAAATCAACCTCTCCGCGCGCCGGCGGTGTCGGCGACGTGCTCGACGAGTTCAACGATGGACCGCCGAATGTGGCGGTCCTCGATCCGCCTGAATGCTTGCACAAGACGCAGCGCATACGCCGTATCGAGAAAATCGACGACGTCGCAACTGCGTTCCCGATCGCGGGCCCCGCTGAGAGTACCGCCGAAAAAGAACAAGATAGGCACGTTGAGGATCTCGGCAATCTGTTGCAACCGAGCGACCTCGATGCGGTCGTTTCCGGCCTCATATTTTTGCACCTGCTCGAACGTCACGCCGAGCGCAAGACCCAACGACTCCTGCGACAGCCCCAGCTGGAGCCGCCGCAACTTGAGGCGCTTACCGATGTTTTCGTCCCAAAGCGATGGCTCGTTGGCCGGCATGGCGCAGCCCTTCTCGGAAAGCCTTCAAAGTTCAGCGACCAACAATTCAGACAGTTCTATGGTCGACCAAAGGCCGCATCAATTGCGCCCGACGGGCTTGAGCGCAGATGCTTGCCGAACTCCTCCGGGTGAATGAAATCGTCGCGGAACCACGGGCATTTTTGCGGATCGAATTGCTCGATCGCCCAATCAATCATCCGACGAACTCGGGGTACCTGTCCGAGATCGGGATGGTAGCTCAACCAGATATCGAAGGAATAAACCAATCCGACGTCGAGCGGGATCACCGATGCGCCGATCGCGAAGCAGTAAGTCGGCAGACAACCTATCGCTACCCCGTTGACGATCGCCGCGTAAAGCGCCGTGCTGACATTCGTGCGCATGGTGACGAAGCCGGTCTGCGGCCGTTCCGGATACAGTTGATCGTAGAGATCACGCGCCCTGCCCTGGTCCGCGTGCATCAATACGATGCGGTGACGTTCGCCGATCTCCTGCTTGGTCTTCGGCAAGCCGTAGGTGTCGATGTAGGATTTCGACGCGCAAGGTATGATGTGCATGCGGCCGATCCTGCGGGCGATAAGATCGCGCGGCGAAGGCTGCTCGATTTGGATGGCGAGATCAGCCTGAGCCCGGGCGACGATGTCGTCCGGCCGCAGCATCGAACAATTCAAGTCAACCAATATCTGCGGATGCGCCCGCGCAAATTCGAGCAGCCGCGGCGTCACCCAGAACGTTCCCAGCCCTTCCGTGCAGGCGATCCGGATCTCGCCATGCAGGGGCTGTGTCAGCATGCCGCGTCGCCGGACGAATCCCAATGACGCCTCCTCCATGCGCACCGCGCACGACAGGAGGTGATCGCCATCCGCGGTGAGGCGGACGCCGTCGCGATGGCGGGTGAACAGCATTGCCCCGAGCTGATGCTCAAGCTGCTCGATGCGCTTGGCGATCCCGTGGCCGGTCATACCCAATTTGGTTGCCGCAGTGCGGAAACTGCCGCCTCGCGCCACCTCAAGAAAAATGCGGACGCTTTCCCAGTCCGGGGCCGGGCCATCGGACAAAACGCGTGCGTGCTCAGTTTCGTGAGCACCGATAGTCGAATTCAAACGCACCGACGCACCCCGCATGAAGGTACTTTCTAACAGATTGCACGGGAAGCGCCAAAGGGGAAAAGCGATGACTGTCCACGATGTTCGGGTGTCCGAGAACGCCAAGCTTGCTTTCGATCACGCCCAGCGGGGGGCGCGCCGGATCGACGACCCGGCGATGTTGGCCCTGGCGCGGCGGCTTGTCATCTTCAACCCCGCCGGCGAACAGATCGAGACGCTGATGAACGAGGCCCGAAAGGCTATTCCGGGCCTGACCTCCGCGGCGGTCGTGCAGCGTGTCGTGTCCTATAATCCCGATTGCTTTTGGGCGATCGCTCATCGCGACAGGTTCAATATCAACGCGCCCGTGGGCGAGGGATACGTTTCGCTCCTGCCGTTGACCAAGCAGGGGTTGAGCCAACTCCTTGATGGAACGCTGGATCGGCGAAATCCGCCGCTTTCGGTCATTGCGGCCCAACACGAGAAACCCGCCGGTATTTATGTCTGGACCGTCTATGCTCCCGGCAAGCTGGCCGCCGGTGTGGCGCTGGTCATGCAGAGGCTGTGTGGCCCGCAATGCGGCGATGTCGATCTCTATAGCTGGTCGATTAATAGCGAGGCTGCCCGCTTCGTCGAGGGCATGGGATTTCGGCTTGCCCCGAAGCTTGCCGGCAGCACGGCACCTCAATTCCACCTGTTTCGACGGTCCAGGCCGCGCCATCAAGAAGCCACTATTTGCGCGATGCCGCCCCCACACCCACCCGAGCCTCCCGTCTCGGTTCGCGTCGCGCGGACGGTCGACGATTTCATGCGCGCTGCGGTGATCCGAGGGGCTGTTTTTGTCGGAGAACAAGAGTGCCCTTATGACGAGGAATTCGATGGCAATGATTTCACCGCAACCCATTTGATCGGCTATGTGGGCGACGAACCGGCCGGTTGCCTGCGCATTCGTTACTTTGCGGATTTTGCCAAGTTGGAAAGGCTGGTGGTCCGCAAGGAGTTCCGGGGCCTCGGTCTGGCGCGCAAGCTTGTGAGCTTCGGCGTCGAGTTTTGTCAGACGAAAGGCTACACCCGTCTGTGTTCCTATGCCCAAAAGCGGCTGGTGAAATTCTGGGGCAAGTGCGGCTTTTCGATATCCGATACGCCCCGCGAGCTCGTGTTTTCGGATTTCGATTATGTCGAGATGGTCTGCGACACGAGCCGCGCTGCAAGGACGATATCGTTCGAGACCGATCCCTACGTGATCATCCGTCCCGAGGGCAGCTGGCAGGAACCCGGAATTCTCGAGCGCTCGAAAGCCCGTGGCGTCAGCCGGCCTTCCGCTGAAGGAGCTGCCGCGTGAACCAGGTCATCTATCTCAGGGCTTTGTCCGATGCGTCGGTCGCGCCTTGCCTCGTTCTGGTCGACATGCAGCAGGAATATGTCACCGGTTCCCGCCTTATGGCCCTGCCGGACCCCGATCTCGCGCTCGCGAACTGCCGCGTCGCGCTCGCCTACGCGAGATCGAACGGCTTTCCGGTGGCATTTCTCCGCCAGTTCAGCCGTTCCGCCTTTTTCAATCGCGCGACGTCATTCAGCGGATGGATCGAGGGATTCGAACCAACGGGCGCTGATATGGTCTTCGACCGCGAGAATCCATCTTGTTACTCCAGCGCGCCGTTTGCCCAGTTCATGGACGGTTGCGGAGGCCATTTCGCTCTCGCGGGATTTGCCGGAGAGACCGCGTGCCTCTCCACCGCGATCGATGCATTCCACCGCAGGCATCGATTTTCATATTTGGCGGATGCCTCCGCAAGCCACCAGCTCGGCGAATTGTCTGCCGCGGACGTCCAAAAAGCGGTGGCCGGCATTGTCGCGGTTTACGGCGAAATCGTCACCACGAGCAGTTGGATAAGCGAGATCCCGACCAATGCCGAGTTGCTGAGGAGAAGACGATGAACGACCGCAACCAACAGATTCTTGTCTTGATCGACCGACTTTCGAGCAGCGCGAGACAGGCGCGAGCGCTATCGCTCGACGACACGTCGCATTTGCTCGCGATGGCTTTGCTCGATCTTCAGACAAAATTGTACGCGATTTCGCACGACGAGCTTCGCAGTTTCACCGGCAAGGTCGCAAACGTGCTGGACTTCAAGGTGAGGGCGACCGACGCCACCCATGTGGAGCCGGGCGAGAACGTTCAAAAGGGACACATGCCGTTCCTCAGCTAGCGCGGCATTGTTGAATTTCAAATATATGCGCGTCACTGCGCGGCGTTTTTAATGCATTGGCCGCTGTCGACATACGCGGTGTGGCGGCGGCGAGGCGTGTCGAGTCATTTCGGGGCGCCACCGTCAGGTGGCGAGCCCGCAATCCATAACGCTTAGGCCGCGGTTATGGACTCCGGACTCACGACTGCGTCGCCCCCTCCAATGTCGGTCCGTGTGATTCGAAAGCGAGCCATTTAGGGGTGCTTACCTTGACCTGGGCGGTGTTCATTGCTGCCGTTGCAAGCGCCTTTTTGCACGCATGCTGGAATGTATTGGCAAAGCTCCATTCGGCGCCCCGGGATTTGCTCCGCGGCATTGTTTTCGCAACCGCCAGTCTGTGTTGCGTTCTCCTGCCCTTCGTGGGCGTGCCTCCTTCCGGTAGCTGGCTCTGGGTTGCGGCGGCGAGCGCCTGCAACGTCGCGTTCACCCAAGCGATGCTGCAGGCCTATGCATGCTCCGATTTCGGCATAGCCTACGTGGTTGGAAGAGCGGTTATTCCGCCGGTTTTATTCCTGATCGGTTGGATTTTCATGAACGAGGCCCGCGGACTGTATGCCGTTGAAGGTTTGGCGCTCGTTGTGTTGAGCCTCCTGCTGTTTGCGTTTTCGGGTCGCACGATTCGGGATCGGGGGGGAGGCGGAATGCTGCCCGCGATCTACGCCGGCGGAGCGCTGGCATGCGCACTTCTGTTCGACGTAAATGGCATCCGCGCGTGCGGCGGCGGAATAGCTTGCTTGATTCCCTATGCGGTCACGAGTTCGGTTGTCACCGGGATCGGATTGGGAGTAGTGTCTGGAATCTCATGCACGAATCCGTTTGCCGTCTTGAGGAGTCACCCCAAGCTCTGTTATGCGGGAGCAGCTTTGCTGCTGTCGTCATATTTGTGCGGCATGTGGGCCTATGTCCACGGTCCTATCGGCCTGGTCGCGCCCTTGCGCGAGAGCGGTATCGTGTTTGGCGGCGCGCTCGCGGTGTTGGTGTTGCGAGAGCCTGTCAGCACGCTACAACTGATGGCCGTGGGGTTAGCGACCGTCGGGGTCGTCCTCGTTCAGATCGGATGAGTGCTTCGGGATGGCGTTGAAAGAGTTGCCGGACCCTGGCCGGCGCTGGCGTGCGGTTGCCGCCGCATCGATCGGAAATGCGTTCGAGTGGTTCGACTTTATCATCTACGGCTTTTTCGCCGTGATGATCGCCAGGCTGTTCTTCCCGGCCGGAAGCGAAACGGCGTCGCTGCTGCTGGCATTCGCGTCCTTCGGGGTCACCTTCGTCATGCGCCCGTTCGGCGCGGTCGTGCTGGGTCGCCTTGCGGATCGCCATGGGCGCAAGGCAGGCATGACATTGAGCATATCGATGATGATGGCTGGAACCGCGATCACGGCGTTTGCTCCGACATATACGTTTGTCGGGATATTCGCGCCGATTACGATCGCCGCCGCACGCATGATGCAGGGCTTTTCGGCGGGCGGCGAATTCGGCAGTGCGACGGTGTTTCTGGCCGAG
>Ga0137361_10000340_pt1 | contig 25472 bp, 14 predicted proteins | sample Mad1_80_16metaG_FD_104923 | JGI IMG/M metagenome (GOLD analysis project Ga0137361, IMG submission 104923) | Vadose zone soil microbial communities from Angelo Coast Range Reserve, California, USA - Mad1_80_16 metaG | ecosystem: Environmental > Terrestrial > Soil > Vadose zone | place: USA... | reverse complement strand
TCCCTCGGCCCGGACACGGGCTTCGACTCGATCGGCGACTTCGCGCAGGCCCGGCCCCTCGCCCGCTTCCTCGACCGCCTGGACGAGACGAACCAGCTCGCCAAGACCATCCTGTACAACATGAACCCCGGGGACAACGAGCTCCTGGCCACCATGTGCGGCAACTTCATGGACGGCTCGGTGCCGGGGAAGATGCAGTTCGGCACCGCCTGGTGGTTCCTGGACCAGAAGGACGGCATGGAGGCGCAGATACAGGCCCTCTCGAACATGGGCCTGCTCTCCCGCTTCGTGGGCATGGCGACCGACTCACGCAGCTTCCTCTCCTACTCGCGCCACGAGTACTTCCGGCGGCTCCTCTGCAATATCCTGGGCGAGGACGTGCGGCGGGGGCTCCTGCCGGACGACCGCGAGGCCCTCGGGCGCCTGGTGCGCGACGTGGCCTTCGTCAACGCCCGCGACTACTTCGGCTTTCCCCTCGGACGAGCGGCGGTGGGGGCCTGACTCGTCAAGAGTCTCCACACCAAGCACTTGGCACCGTTCCTGCTCTATCGACCCCACAGCCAGGGGCCCCGTAGAACACCGACCGTCGAGAGTCGGAGGAAGTCCTCGGTAGCCCTAGGTGTGGCAACAGGTTACGCCTTCGCCCGGCCAGGCGGATGGCGTGGGGAGGGACATGTCGCGGCGCGTGTATGGCCGGTTTTTGGCCGCCGGTATCGTGGCCGGAGCCGCGCTTCTCTCGGCCCCCGTCGGGGCCCAGGGACCGCCGGAGCTGCGGGTGAGCGCCCGGAAGCCCGCGCGGATCCCCGTGCTGGTCGAGCTCACCGCGGAGCCCGCGGCCCGGGTCTATGGCCGCGCTCTTCTCGAGTCGAAGGCCTCGCGGATGCAGGTACTGGACGAAGCCCGCGAGGCAGCCAGAGAACGCATCCAGGCCATCGAGCGCGCCCAGACCGAGCTCGCGAGCACGCTCGAGGCCCGCTTCGGCGCCAGACCGAGCTACCGCGTCCAGCGCGCCTTGAACGCGGTCGCGGTCGACGTGGAACCCGCGCGCGTCGAGGAGATCCGGCAGATGCCGGAGGTCAAGGCCGTCCACGTCCTCGAGCTCGAATACCCGACGAGCTCGACCAGCGTGTCCTTCCTGGGAATCCCGCAGCTCTGGGACGATGCGCTCGGCCTCGGCCGCAACCTCACGGGGGCCGGCATCCGCATCGGCATCATCGACACCGGCATCGACTATCAGCACTCGAGCCTCGGCGGCACCGGCCTTCTCGCCGACTATCAGGCGAACGACCGCACGACGATCGCGGACGGCTTCTTCCCGACCGCCAAGGTGGTGGGGGGGACCGACTTCGTCGGCGACAGCTACACGGGCGCCAACCTTCCCGTCCCCGACCCGGACCCCATGGACTGCAACGGTCACGGCACCCACGTGGCGGGGATCGCGGCCGGGTTCGGGGTGAACGCCGACGGCACCACCTACGCGGGACCCTACGACGGCTCCGCGCCCTTCGGCACGATGCGGATCGGGCCCGGAGTGGCCCCCCAGGCCCTGCTCTACGCCCTCCGCGTCTTCGGCTGCACCGGCGGAACGACCGTCACCGTCCAGGCCATCGACTGGGCGATCGACCCGGATGGCGACGGCGACTTCTCCGACCACCTCGACGTCATCAACATGTCGCTCGGCTCTACTTACGGAGGGCCCACGAGCACGACCGCCCTGGCCTCGGAGAACGCGGCCCTGGCGGGCGTGATCGTGGTCACCTCCGCGGGCAACTCCGGCGACACCTACTTCATCAGCGGCAGCCCCGGCTCGTCCGCCCACGCGGTCTCGGTGGCGGCGACCGCCGATGGCGGGGTGCCGGGCGCGTTCCTGCAGGTCAACAGCCCGGCCGCGATCGCGGGCAGCTACCTGGCGGCCGCGTCCATCTTCACACCGACCCCTCCCCCGCCCGCGGGACAGACGGCCAACGTCGTGCTGGCGCAGGACGCCACCGCCCCCGCGACCGACGCCTGCACGGCCCTCACCAACGGAGCGGCGATGCTCGGGAGGATCGCGCTCATCGATCGCGGGACCTGCAACTTCAACGTCAAGGTCCAGAACGCGCAGGCGGCGGGGGCCATCGGAGCCATCGTGGCCAACAACGTGCCGGGCGACCCGGGCCTGACGGCGATGACGGGAAGCGGGATCGCGATCACGATCCCCTCGGTCTTCATCTCCCAGGCGGATGGGGCGGCGATCAAGGCCCAACTCGCGTCGGGAGTCAACGCCACCTTGGCCGCCGCCAGTGCCAGCGACATGCTGGCCTCGTTCTCGTCTCGCGGGCCTCGCCTCGCGGGATCCCCCATCGCGCTCAAGCCCGACCTCGCGGCCCCGGGCCTGGCCATCACCTCGGCCCAGACGGGCGTGACCTGCACGAGCGGGAGTTGCCAGACTCCTGATGCCTCCGGCTTCCTTCCGAACAACCAGGCGCTCGTCCTGAGCGGGACCTCGATGGCCGCTCCCCACATGGCGGGGACCATGGCCCTGCTGCGCCAGCTCCACCCCGACTGGACGGTCGAGGAGCTGAAGGCGCTGGCGATGAACACGGCCCTTTCCGACGCCACGACCGGCGCCAACGGGACGGGGCAGCGCTACGGGCCGGGACGCGTCGGGGCAGGGCGCGCCCACCCGACCGAGGCCGCGACCACCGACGTGGTGGCCTACAACGCGGAGGAGGCGGGCCTGGTCAGCGTCTCCTTCGACGGCGAGGTCCTGGGATCCGTGACCCGCATCAAGAAGATCCGGGTGGCGAACAAGGGGACGGCCGCCGCGACCTACGATCTGGCCATCGACACCTTCGTGGACGCGCCAGGGATCTCGTTCTCGCTCCCGGGGGGCAACAACATCACCGTGCCCGCGGGCGGCTCGGTCGAGATCGACGTCCAGATGGACGCCAACCCTGCCCAGATGCGCCACGCTCGCGAGGGCACGGTCGCGACGTTCCAGGCCGCTCCCAGCCCCCTCAGCGGCAACTTCCCGCGCCATTGGCTGACCGAGGAGGCGGGCTACGTGACCTTCCGCCAGACCGGCATCCTCAAGAAGCGCGTACCGGTCTACGTCGCAGCACGCCCGGCATCTTCCATGGCGGGCGCACCCAACATCACGACGGGCGGGGTTCCCGGCTCCGGCACCATCCCGCTCAGCGGCACCGGGGTTTGCACGGGCACCCTTGTCGCGGGCCCAAGCTGCAGCGGCACGTTCCCCACCGACGAGGTGTCGCTGGTATCTCCGTTCGAGCTGCAAGTCGTCTCGCCCCTCGACCCGGCGAAGGCGCCGGCCTTCGCGGACATCCAGTACGCGGGCGTGGCGTGGACGGGCTCGACCCTCGTGTTCGGAGTCTCGACCTGGGGCAACTGGTCCACGCCGACCGACGTGGCCTTCAACATCTTCATCGACATCAACAACGACGGAGTGTGGGACCGGATCCTGTTCAACAGCAACCCCGGCACCATGGCTTCGTCCCTCTTCGGCAACGGCGCCGCGACCGGTGAGGACTACTTCGTCAACGCGGTCTTCAACATCTCGACGAGCGGGGTCACCGTCCTCGGGCCCGTGAACCGCCTGGGCGCGACCTCGTTCGACTCGGCCCTGTTCGACAACCACGTCATGTTCCTGGCCGCGACTCCGGCCCAGCTCGGCCTGCCCCCCAGCGCGAGCTTCAAGTACAAGATCGTGACGTGTCCCGGCAGCCTGCCCCTGTGCGGACAGTTCGGCGGCCAGTACGACTCGGCCCCCGGTCCCTACTTCTGGGACCGCAATGCCCAGGGCCTCAACTTCTCCGGCACCAGCCTGGTCCAGGACCTCGCGGGCGCTTCGATCCCCGTGGCCTGGAACCCCACGAACATGGCCACGAACGGGACCCTTGGCGCCCTCCTGCTGCACCACCACAACCAGGCGGGAAGCGCGGCCCAGGTCGTGCTGGTCGACAGCACCCAATCGGCGGACGTCTCCGTCACCCAGACCAACGGCCAGACGAACGCGGTGCCGGGCCAGAGCGTGACCTACACGATCGTGGCCGCGAACGCAGGTCCGAACGACGTGGCGGGGGCGACGGTGACGGACCCCATGCCGTGGGCCCTCACCGGCGTGAGCTGGACCTGCGCCGGCTCCTCGGGAGGCGTTTGTCCCCCTTCCGGGAGCGGGGACGTCAACACCACGGTGACCCTGCCCGCGGGAGGCAGCGTCACCTTCACCGTCACCGGCACCGTGTCGCCGAGCGCCACCGGAAGCCTCACGCTCACCGCGACCGCGACCATGCCGCTCGGGGTGACGGACCCCGCTCCGGGCAACAACTGGGCCACGGACTCGGACCCCCTGGTGCCCATGGCCGATCTCTCGATCACGAAGACGGACGGGCAGGCCAGCGCGATACCCGGCCAGCCCCTGACCTACACGATCGTGGTCGCGAACGCGGGCCCGAGCACGGCGGCGGGTGCGACCGTCACCGACGTCATGCCTCCGGCCCTCACCGCCGTGAGCTGGACCTGCGTCGGCTCCGCGGGCAGCGCGTGCGGGTCGCCTTCGGGCAGCGGGAGCATCAGCACCACGGTCGGCCTGCCGCCGGGGGGCAGCGTCACGTATACCGTCATCGGCACCGTCCCTCCGAGCGCGACCGGTACCCTCGTCAACACCGCCACCGTGACCCCTCCGGGGAGCGTGACCGACCCGAGCCCGGGCAACAACTCGGCCACGGACTCGGACACCCTCGTGCCCACCGCCGATCTTTCGATCACGAAGACGGACGGCCAGGCGAGCGCGGTGCCGGGCCAGGGCGTGACCTACACGATCGTGGCCTCGAACGTGGGGCCGAGCACGATCACGGGCGCCACCGTGACGGACCCCATGCCCGCGGCCCTGACCGGAGTGAGCTGGACCTGCGCCGGCTCTGCGGGCGGGTCGTGCGGCTCGACTTCGGGCAGCGGCGACGTCGGCACGACCGTCAACCTGCCCGTGGGCGGGATGGCTACCTTCACCGTGAGCGCAACCGTCGCGGCGGCCGCCACCGGCTCCCTCGCGAACACCGCCACCGTCATGCCCCCGGCGGGCGCGACGGATCCGACTCCGGGCAACAACGCCGCCACCGACACCGATACCCTCACTCCAACGGCGGACCTGTCGATCACGAAGACGGACGGCCAGGCGAGCGCGGTGCCGGGCCAGGGCGTGACCTACACGATCGTGGCCTCGAACGCCGGACCGAGTGCCGTCACCGGGGCGATGGTGACGGACACCATGCCCGCGGCCCTGACCCTGGTCAGCTGGACCTGCGTCGGCTCGGCGGGGGGCTCGTGCGGCTCGGGTTCGGGCAGCGGCGACATCGGCACCTCGGTCGACCTGCCCGTGGGAGGGATGGCCACGTTCACGGTGAACGCGACCGTGGCCGCGGGCGCCACCGGCTCCCTCGCGAACAGCGCCACCGTCACGGCCCCGGCAGGCGTGACGGATCCGACCCCGGGCAACAACTCGGCCACCGACACCGATACCCTGACCCCCACGGCCGACCTGTCGATCACGAAGACGGACGGCCGGGCGACCGCGGTGCCGGGCCAGGGCGTGACCTACACGATCGTGGCCTCGAACGCGGGACCGAGCGCGGTCACGGGGGCCACCGTGACGGACACCATGCCCGCAACCCTGACCGGAGCGAGCTGGACCTGCGCCGGCGCTGCGGGGGGCTCGTGCGGCTCCGCTTCGGGCAGCGGCGACATCGGCGCCACGGTCGACCTGCCCGTGGGCGGGATGGCCACGTTCACGGTGAACGCGACCGTTTCCCCGAGCGCCACGGGCACGCTCAGCAACACCGCCGCCGTCACGGAGCCCGCGGGCGTGACCGACCCCAACCCGGGCGACAACAGCGCCACGGACGCCGATGCCCTCGACCTTACGGGCTACTACACGTTCCTGGCCTGCCGCCTGGCGGACACGCGAATCGCTGCCCAGGGCCCGGCCCTGAGCGCAAACACCACCCGGACCTTCCAGGTGTCGGGGCTATGCGGCGTGCCGTCGGATGCCACGGCGGTGGCCATCGTGTTCGCAGTCGTGAACGAGTCGGACCTCGGTCGACTGAACCTGTACCCGACGGGAGATGCGCCGCCCCTCGCCAGCTCGATCAACTTCGTCATCAACCAGACGCGCACGAACAACGCGGTGATGGCTCTGGGCACGAACGGCCAGATCGACGTCCAGTGCACCATGCCCCCCGGATCTACGGGCACGACCCACTTCGTCCTCGACGTGTACGGCTACTTCAAGTAGCCCTCGCGCGAGCCCACTTCCCCGGGGTTGACTGCCCCCGGAGGGGGAATTAGATTGGCCCGGCCGGCCTCCCGCATGGCCCGCCCATCGCCCCCCGCATGATCACGGAAAGGATCGGAGCGGCCTTCACGCGCCCCCTGGAAGCCCTGGTGCGCTCGTGCGCCCACGTGAGCCCCGACGTCCTCACCATCACCGGCCTCGCCCTGAACGGCGTGGCCTGCGCGCTCTTCGCCCTCGCGGGGGGCAAGGACTACACGAACCCTGGCCTGCTGCGCCTGGGCGGCCTGGTGGCCCTCGCGGCCAGCATCTTCGACATGATGGACGGCCGGGTGGCCCGCCTCCGCGGCCGGGAGACGAAGTTCGGGGCCTACCTCGACTCCACCATGGACCGCTACTCGGACATGGTGCTCTACATGGGACTCATGATCCTGTACGCCCGCATGGAGCGGACCCTGCCCATGGTCCTGGTGTGGGTGGCCGCCTTCGGCGGCTTCATGACCTCCTACGCCCGGGCGCGCGCGGAGAGCCTGATCCCCCGCTGCACGGTCGGGCTCATGGAGCGGCCGGAGCGGATCGTGCTCGTCATCCTGGGCGCGCTCACCAACCGCATGGCGGCCGTCCTGTGGATCATCGCCGTGCTGTCCAACATCACCGCGATCCAGCGGGTGGTCTACACCTACGTCGAGCTGAAGCGCGGCTCCCGGGAGGAGCCGTGAGCTTCCACCCGAAGTCGGAAGCGTTCCGCCGCCGTATCCTGAACCGGGTGGTCTTCTGGCTGTGGCGGTGGAAGGACCTGCCGCTCGCGGCCTGCGCGGGCCTGCGCCTGGTGAGCCTCGACGCCCAGGCCTGCACGGTCTTCCTCCCCGGGGGCTGGCGCACCCGGAATCCGTTCCGCTCGACCTACTTCGCGGCCCAGGCCATGGCGGCCGAGATGTCGACCGGGATGCCCGCCGCGGCCCTCGTCGCAGGGGCCCCCGCCTCGGTGGCCATGCTGGTGACCGAGTTCCGCGCGGTCTACCGGAAGAAGATCGTCGGACCCTCGTACTTCACATTCGAGAACGTGGCGGGCATGCAGGCCGCGGTGGAGAAGGCGGCCGCGGGCCCGGAGCCCCATCTCTACGTGGCGCGCTCGATCGCGAAGGACGCGAATGCCGACGTGTGCTCGGAGTTCGAGGTGACCTGGTCCTTCAGGCGCCGGAGCTGACCCCCGTGGAGGTCGTCGGTTTCGCAGTGGCGGGAGGTCGGAGCCGCCGCATGGAACAGGACAAGGCGGGGCTCGCCTGGGGCGAGACCGACCTGCTGGGCCACGCCCTGCAACGGCTCCGCGCGGTCTGCCGCGACGTCCGGGTCCTGAGCGGCCCGGAGCGGCGGTACGCGGACCGCGGCGTCCCCGTGATCGTGGACCCGGTCGAAGACGTCGGCTCCCTGGCCGCCGTCCTGGCCGGGCTCGAGGCGGCGGGGGGTCCCGGCCTCTTCCTCGGCGTCGACCTGCCCTTCGTGCCGGTCCCGCTGCTCGTCCACCTCGCGTCCCTGGCCGACACCGCGGACGCGGTGGTCCCGGTCTCCCGAGAGGGGCCGGAGCCGCTCTGCGCGGTCTACGGCGCGGCGTGCCTCCCGCCGATCCGGCGCTGCCTGGCGGGGGCTCGGTTGAAGATGACGGCCTTCTGGCCGGACGTGCGCGTGCGCGAGGTGGGACCGGAGGAGCTGGGAGGGTTCGGCGATCCCTCCCGGCTCTTCCGCAACCTGAACACGCCCGCCGACTACGCGGCCGCCCGCACCGAAGAGCCCTAGCGAGCGCGCGTCGGGAGGCGCAGGCGCAGTCCGGCGCGGACCGTGAAGGGAGGGCCGAGGGTCCGCACCGGGGTGAGCCCGACGTCCGCCCGCTCGTCGAGGACGTTCTCCGCGGCCGCGAAGGCTTCCAGTCCGCGGCCGAGCCCGTGGGCGGCGAGGACGTCGAGCTGGAAGGCGGGGGCGAGGCGCAGCTGGTTCTGGTCGTCCTCGAACTGGGCCCCGCTCCATCGCCCTTGCAGGGCCACCCGCAAGCCCTTCGGCCGCTCGTAGCTCGCCTGGAACGTGAGCTGGTGGCGCGGGACCTGCGGCAGTTGCAGGCCTTCGAGTGCTTGGTTCGTGGGGAAGCGCCGCACCTGCGCGTCGGTCAGGGTGTAGCCGGCCCCCAGGTGGAGGCCCGGCAGGGGCATCGCCTCCACCTCGGCCTCGAGGCCTTGCGACCGGGTGCGGCCGAGGTTCTGGCGCTGTCGCGTCACGAGGCCGGGCCGCACCGAGAGGGTCACGTTGGCGACGGGATCGCGCACGGCGCTCGAGAAGGCGGTGGCCCGCGCGCGCAGGCGGCCCGAGGCGCCCGTCCAGTGGGCTCCCGCCTCGCCGCCCGCGAGCCGCTCGGCGGTGAGGCGCTCGTTGGCGAGGGTCAGGGTGTCGCCCACCCGGAAGGAGCGGTACAGCTCGTTCAGGGTGGGACCGCGAAAAGCGCCGTAACCCGCCGCCACCAGCGAGAGGCCGGGGGCCGCGCGGAAGAGCACGGAGACCCGCGGGCTCAGGGCGCTCTCTCCCCGGTCGGGGAAGGCGGTGTGGGTCACGGGCGAGGCGGGCGCGAGCGGCCGCGTCTCGGAGAAGCCGTCCTCCTGCCGCCAGTGCTCGAAGCGGGCCGCCGCCACCACGAGCACCCGAGAGGTCACCTGGAACAGGTCCTCCGCGAAGACGCCCACGGTTCGGGCGCGTCCCCCCGCGTCCACGTTGGCGGTGGGGAGCCCGGCCGCGAACGCCAGCTCGTCGCTCGCCCCCTTCACGCTGCGGACCTCGAGCCCGGCCAGGGCCACGTGCTTCCCTCCGAGCGCGCGCCGCCACTGGAGCGCCAGGCCGGCGCTCCGCGCGGGGACGCGCTGGCGCCGGGTCAGGGTCTCTCCCTTGCGGTCGGCCGACACCGCGGTGAAGGACTGGTTGAACACCTGGCTGGTCAGATCGAGCCTCGCGCGCAGCGAGCCGAGACCCGGAGACGACCACTCGCCGCCCAGAGCGCCCTCGCGTACCCGGGTGTCGTTCGTCTGGAGGGGGGTGCCGTTCTCGCGGCTCTCTCCGAAGAAGGCCCCGCGGGCGAAGACGCGTCCGCTCTCGGCCCACGACCGCTCGATCCGCAGGTCCACCACCCCGTTGCGGGAAGCGGCTCTCGTGTCGACGGGGCCTCGGCTCGCCTCTTCCACGGGCACGTACCCGCCCGTGCGGAAGCCCGCCGCGGCGAGCCGGCTTCCCCAGGCCCCGGCGCGCCCCTCCATCGCGAGGGATCCGTCGAGCGTCCCCTCGTTGCCCGCCGAGGCCTCGGCCCGCAGCTCCGGACCCGGGGGCAGGGGCCGGGTGAGGACCTGAACCACCCCGCCCAGCGCGGTGCTGCCGTAGAGGTCCGAGGCCCCGCCGCGCAGCACTTCCACCCCCCCGACCGCATCCCGCGGCACGCGTCCCCAGTAGACCCAGCCGCCAAACGGGTCGTTCAGGGTCTGGCCGTCCACGAGCACCAGGGCCCGGCTGGCCCCGCTCGCTCCCAGGCCCCGGAGCGAGACGCCCTGGGCGGTGGGGTTCGCGGTGCGGCTGCCCGTGCGCCGGAACAGGCCGAAACCCACCACCTGGCGCAGGGCGTCGTCCAGGCGGGAGGCCGCGGTGACGGCCAGCCCTTCGGGCCCGAGAACGACCAGGCTGGCCGGGGTCTCCGCGAGGCGAGTGGGAAGGAGGGTCGCGGTCACGGTGAGCCGCTCCGCCAGGGCGGGCCGGAGGACGATCACCAGGAGCTTCGTGAGGGGGAGGGGGAGCGCGCGGGTCTCTTCCGCGAAGCCAGGAGCGCGCACGCGGATCGCGCGAACCCCCGGCGGCAGCGCGATGGTGAAGGTGCCGTCCTCGCCGGTGGCGGTGCGCGCCGCCGCGCCCTCCGCCTCCACCTCGGCCGATCGGACGGGCGCGCCGCCCGGGTCCTCCACCAGGCCCCGGAGCGCCTCCCTGGGCTCGTCCGCGCGCGCCAGGGGGCTGCCCAGCCGGACGAGGGCGCAGATGACGACCGTGACGGCCCCTCGGGTCACACCGGTTCTCGCGTGCGCAGTCAGGGAACGGTGACCCCGAACTCGACGTCGGCGGAGCCGCGGCGGCACCAGCCTTCGCGCTGTGAGCAGTAGAAAAAAACCACGCTGGCCTTCACGGTCTGCGCCCCTTTGGCGGCGCTCGGGGCGAAAGCCACCGGAAACTGGACGGGCTTCTTCAGATCGAGGTAGCGCGTCGCCTCCGGGTCGTTGACGGGGACGGGCTTCGGGGGGGGCGGCTGCCTGTCCAGGAGCGCGCTCTGCTCGGGATCGAGCTTCAGGCGCGGGGCGGGCTCCTCGTTGATGTGGACGTCGGGGTCGCGGGCCAGGAAGCTCACCGCGATCGCGCCCCCGCCGCCCGGCTTCGCCGGGGGCACGAAGGACGCGGCCACGTCGAAGTGTCTCGGGGAGGCGGCGCCCGCCAGGAACAGGAGGAGGAAGGGAAGGCTCACCATGCCCTCGATCGTACCAGAGCCGCGACCATACGCCGAGCCGATACCGCCTGCGCCGGGCTCCCTCATCCAGTGCGGGTATCATTGTCCGGTGATCCTCCAGTGGCAATCCCTCCTGGCGGACGCCGTCCGCTCGGCGGCCCGCGCCTCCTTCGACGTGACCCTCGACTCGGTGACCTTCCAGTACCCCCCGAAGGTCGAGATGGGCGACCTCGCCCTGACCACTCCTTTCGACCTGGCCAGGACTCTTCGCAGGAAGCCCCGGGAGATCGCGGAGAGGCTGGCGGCCGCCCTCTCCTTCCCCGGCCTCCGCAAGGCCGAGGTGGCGGGAGGCGGCTACGTGAACCTGTTCCTCGACCGTGGCCGCTTCACCCGCGAGCTTCAGGCGGACCTGCGCGACCCGCAGCCGGCCCCGAGGGTGCCCGGCCACGTGATCGTCGAGCACACGAGCATCAACCCGAACAAGGCCGCCCACATCGGCCACCTGCGCAACGCCACCCTGGGCGATACCTTCGTGCGCATCCTGCGCCACCGCGGCCGGGACGTCGGGGTCCAGAACTACATCGACGACACGGGCGTTCAGGTGGCCGACGTGGTGGTGGGCTTCCTCCACCTCGAGAAGAAGACCCCGGCCGAGGTCGAGAAGATCGGGGGCAGGTTCGACTATTACTGCTGGGACCTGTACGCGAAAGTGGGCGACTTCTACGCGGCCGACCCCGTGAACCGCGGGCTCCAGACCGAGGTCCTGCACGGGATCGAGGAGGGCGGGAACGACGTCGCCCGCCTGGCCGCCCACGTGGCGGCCCGGATCGTGGACTGCCACCTGGCCACCATGGAGCGCCTGGACATCCGCTACGACCTGCTCGCCCACGAGAGCGACATCCTGCGCCTGCACTTCTGGGACCGCGCCTTCGAGCTCCTCGAGGAGTCGGGGGCGATCCGTCTCGAGACGGAGGGGAAGAGCAAGGGCTGCTGGGTGCTCTCCATGGAGACCGCCGTCGGTGACGGATCCATTCCGACGCCCCGTGACGAGGACAAGATCATCGTTCGTTCGAACGGGACCGTCACCTACACCGGCAAGGACATCGCGTACCAGCTCTGGAAGCTCGGCCGGCTGGATCGGGACTTCCGCTACCGCCGCCATCGGACCTACCCCGATGGCCACGTGCTGTGGACCACCACCAGCGCCGAAGGCGAGCCCGGTGCTCCGCGCTTCGGCCACGCTCGAGAGGTCTACAACGTGATCGACGTGGGCCAGTCCTACCCGCAACGCGTGGTCAAGGCCGGGGTGGCCGCCCTCGGCCACCAGGCCGAGGCCGAGGGCAGCTACCACCTGGCCTACGAGAAGGTCGTGCTCTCCCCCGCCACCGCCCGGGCCCTCGGCTACGAAGTCTCCGGCGAGGAAGCTTCGGTGAAGGTCTCGGGCCGCAAGGGCCTGGGCGTCAAGGCCGACGACCTGCTGGACGCGCTCGTGACCAAGGCGAAGAGCGAGGTGGCCGCGCGCGATCTGGAGCGCGACCCCGCTACCCGCGACCAGACCGCCGACGCGGTGGCCCGAGGCGCGCTCCGTTACTTCCTCCTCAAGTATGGCCGCACCCGGATCATCACCTTCGACATGGAGGAGGCGCTCGCGTTCGTCGGCGAGACCGGCCCCTACATCCAGAACGCGGCGGTGCGGGCGCGCAACATCTTCGCGAAGCTGGAGACGGAAGGGCACCGCGTTCCGTCCCTTCTCGAGCAGGCCGCGGCCCTGGATCTGGCACCCTTCCTGCAGGGCGAGGAGGGCGACGAGGTCTGGTCCCTCCTCCTCCTGATGAGCCGCACCGAAGAGGTGGCCGAGCAGTCGATCCGGGCCCAGGACGTGGCCCTCCTCGCCAAGCACACGTTCGCGATCGCCCAGGCTTTCCACTCCTACTACCAGAAGCCGAAGTACTCGCTGCTCTACGCGGAGACCGGCGACCAACGCGCCTTCCGGACCCTGGTGGTCGACGCTTTCATCCGCCACATGGAAGCCCTGGTCGGGCTCTTGGGCATCCCGATTCCCGAACGGATGTGATGCGGCCGGCCATCGGGGTCACGATCGGCTACGACGACCGCCGGAACGGCCTCCATATCCTTCGCCAGGACTACCTCCGCTCGGTCGAGCAGGCCGGGGGACTGCCCCTGGTCCTCGCCCCGGGCCGGCCGGGCGACGCCCCCGAGATCCTGGACCGGCTACAAGGGCTGCTCCTCACCGGGGGGTCGGACGTGGACCCCGCTCTCTACGGGGCGAGCCCTCACCCGAAGCTCGGCAAAGTCTTCCGGGAGCGAGACGATTTCGAGCTGGCCGTCACCCGCGAGGCCCTCGAACGGAATCTGCCCCTTCTCGCTATCTGTAGGGGCCATCAGGTGTTAAACGTTGCGACGGGTGGAACCCTCATCCAGGACATCCCGTCAGAGGTGACAGGGGACGTGGAGCACGACTCTCGGCGGAAGCGCTGGGAGCGGGCTCACCGTGTCCAGATCCTCGAGGGCACCCGGCTCCGGGACATCCTCAGGCGAGGAACGGTTTCCGTGAACAGTTTTCACCATCAGGCGATCGCGCGAGTTGGATCAGGGCTCGTCGTCTCGGCGGTGTCGGTCGGCGACCAGCTCGTGGAGGCGGTGGAGAGGCCCGATCGCCGCTTCGCCCTCGGCGTGCAGTGGCACCCCGAGTCCTTCTGGAACCGGGAGGACGGCTTTCAGTCCCTGTTCACGGCGCTGGTAGACGCAAGCCGATCGTGATCCTCCGAACCCTGGCCGTCCTGCTCCTGGCGTCGGGTCCCGCCGCGGCGGGCGGAATCCGGTGGGAGAAGAGCTTCGACGAGGCGCTCAAGAAAGCCAAGGCCGCCCGCAAGCCCATCCTCGTCGACTTCTGGGCGGATTGGTGCGGGTGGTGTCACCGCCTGGACAAGACGACCTACGTGGACCCCGTGGTGGTGCGCAAGGCCGAGGAGTTCGTGGCGGTCAAGGTCAACACCGAGGGGAGCCCGAAGGACACGGAGGTCGCCCTCCGCTACGACGTGCAGTCGCTGCCTACGATCGTCTTCCTCTCGCCGGAAGGCCGGCAGATCCAGCGGCTGAACGGCTTCCAGGGACCGGGGCAGTTCCCGCGCACCCTCGACCAGGCGCTCGAAGCGGCCAGGCGCGTCCTCTCCCTCGAGGAGGCCATGGAGAAGGACGCGAACGACGCCGGGGCCCTCGCCAGCCTCGGCCAGCACCTGTTCGAGCAGGAGTTCTACGAGGAGAGCCGCGACCTGCTCTACCGGTCCCTCAAGGGCGACCAGGACCAGCCCGCTCCCGGACGCCGCAAGGTCCGCATGCTCCTCGCCATCATCCAGAACTACGACCGGAAGTACGCCGAGGCGGAGGCGCTGCTCAAGGGCGCCCTGAGGATCAAACCGTCGGGGGACGACGAGGCGAAGATCCTGTTCGTGCTGGGCCGGACCTACGTTTCGTGGGGCCGCCGCGAGGAGGCGCAGAAGACGATGCAGGCCATCCTCCGTGACCACGCCGGCAGCTCCATGGCCGAGAAGGCCCGCGAGACCCTGCTTTCCCTCGAGCGCAAGCCGCAGTAGGTTAATCTGGGAATTCTCGCAGCCAGCGCAGGACCTCTTCCGGCCGCTCTTCCTGCGGCACGTGGCCGCACGCCTCGAGCACGACCTTGCGCGCGCCCGGGATCGCGGCCACCACCCGGTCCGCGTGCTCGACCGGAATCCAGCGGTCGTCGCGCCCCCAGAGGACGAGGGTCGGGACCTTCACCGTGGGAGCCAGGCTCGCGGCCAGGCCGGGGGTCGCCGCGCGGGAGGTCAGGAGCGACACCAGGGAGGCGGGGGCCCCCGGGCGCAGCAGGGGGACCAGGTACTCGTTGAAGCGCTCCTCGGTCAGGAGCGCGGGATCGTGGAGCACCTGCCGCAGCCCGAGGCGCAGCACGCGTCCGCGGACGGGCAGCCGCTCGAAGAGCGCCTTCCCCGCCCTCGTCGCGACCAGGCGCAGCAGGAGGGGGCGTTCGGAATCGGCAACGTCGAAGCCGGCGGTGTCGATGAGCACGAGGGCCTGGACCCGCTCCGGGGACCGCGCGGCCAGCACGGTGGCCACCGCACCTCCCATGCTGTTGCCGGCGAGGGTGGCCCGGGCGATGCCCAGGCGGTCCATGAGGCCGAGCACGATCCCCGGATAGATCCCGACGTCCAGGTCGGGAGGCTGCTCGGACTCGCCGAATCCGGGGAAATCGAGGGCCACGACCGTCCGACTTCGGGCCAGGCCGGGCAGCACGTCCTTCCAGGTGAAGATCGAAGAGGCGAAGCCGTGAAGGAGCACGATGGGCGGGCCGTCTCCCGCCTTCACGTAGCGGACACGGAGGCCCGAGACGGTCTCGAAGCGCGGCTCGAGAGCGGCCGCCTTCAGCCAGCCGCCGATGGGGCCCGCCTTCGCCTCCGGCCAGAGCAGCAGCGCGAGGAGCATGACGAGCAGGAGGGCCAGCAGCCCGCGCACCGCTCGCTTCATCTCGTCCTCCGCGCGGCCTCATCGAGCAGCCGGCGAAGCTCGGGCAGCGCCTGCATGAGGGCTTCGTCGCCCGCCTCGAAGAAGCCGGGGATCTTGCGAGGCTGCATCCAGCCCGACTCGCCCATGGCGGGGGCGATCACGAGGTCGGCTCCCGACAGCTCGCTGCGGGTCCGGCCGCGCAGGAGGGTGAGGCCGGCCCGCAGGGCGAGGGCCACGAACGAGTCGGCGGAGGGCCAGCGGGTGCCGCTGTTGCAATCCACGGCCACCACCACCCCCGCCTCGCCCGCCATGTCCCGGGCCAGGCGCACCGGGATGACCTCCGAGATCCCGCCGTCGTAGAGGCGCCGGCCGTCCAGGACCATCGGGGGGAAGACGCCGGGAAAGCTGCACGAGGCCCGCACCGCCTCGCGCAGGTCGCCCTCGCGCAGGACCACCGGCTGCCCCGTGTCCACGTCGGTGGCGAGCACGCGCACCGGAACGCGCAGCCCCTCGAAGCCGGGCACGGGCAGGAACTCGTCGATCATCATCCCGAGCTTCGTTCCCGAGAGGAGCCCGCCCCCCCAGCCCCGGACCCAGGTCCAGGGGTGGAGGCGCGAGGCCTGGTCCACCAGGTTCTCGAGGTCGGCTCCTCCCGCCCAGGCCGCCGCCACGAGGGCTCCCCCGCTGACCCCGGCGATCCCCGCCACGGGCAGGCCCTCGCGCATTAGGGCCCGGAGCACCCCCGCGTGCGCAGCCGCGTGGGCCCCTCCCCCGGAGAGCGCCAGGTAGAGGGGCTTCCCCACTTCAGGCCCGGACGGCCCCGGCGTGTATCTCCTGCAGGCTCAGGAGGTCGAGGGACCGCTCGCGGAGGGCGCGGATGGCCTGGACGGTGGCGGCGGTGGCGGTGAGGGTGGTGACCACGAGCACCCCGTGCAGCGTCGCGCTCTTGCGGATCGCCCCGTCGTCGAAGAACGACTCCTTGCCGAGCGGCGTGTTGAAGACGATGGCGATGCGCTTGTCCTTGATGAAGTCCACGACGTTGGGCCGCCCCTCGTTGACCTTGTACACCATCTCCGCCTCCACCCCGCGCGCGTTCAGGTACTCGGCGGTGCCCCGGGTGGCCAGGATCTCGAAGCCCATGTCCCGGAGCGCTCTCGCGTGGGGCAGCACCCCTGCCTTGTCGAAGTCGTTCACGCTGATGAAGACGGTGCCCGAGGTCGGGATCCGGAAGCCGGAGGCCATCTGCGACTTGGCGAAGGCGATCCCGAAGTCCTCGGAGATCCCCATGACCTCGCCGGTGGACTTCATCTCCGGCCCCAGCAGGATGTCGGCCCCGGGGAACTTGAGGAACGGGAAGACCGACTCCTTGACGAAGATCCGCGAGACCGTGAGGTCGTCGGCGAGCCCCTGCTGGGCGAGGCTCCTCCCCGCCATGATCTTGGCCGCCACCTTGGCCAGGGGCACCCCGGTGGCCTTGCTCACGAAGGGCGTGGTCCGGGAGGCGCGCGGGTTCACCTCCAGCACGTACACCACGTCGTTCTTGATCGCGTACTGGACGTTCATGAGGCCGCGCACGCCCAGGGCCAGGCCGAGCCGCCGGGTGTGGCGCCTGATGGTCTCCAGGTGCTCGGGGGTGATCTTGTAGGTCGGGAGGACCATCGCGGAGTCCCCGCTGTGGATCCCCGCCTGCTCGATGTGCTGCAGGATGCCCCCGATCACCACCCGCTCGCCGTCGGCCAGCGCGTCCACGTCCACCTCGAACGCGTCCTCCAGGAAGCGGTCCACCAGGATCGGGTGCTCGGGCGAGGCCTTGACCGCTTCCCGCGCGTAGCGCTCGAGGCTCTGGTCGTCGTACACGATCGCCATGGCCCGCCCGCCCAGGACGTAGGAGGGGCGCACAAGCACGGGATAGCCGACGCGCCGGGCCACCGCCGCGGCCTCTTCCAACGAGGTCGCGGTGCCGCTCTCCGGCTGGGGGATGTCGAGCTCGTGAAGCAGCGCGCTGAAGCGCTTGCGGTCCTCGGCGAGGTCGATGGCGTCGGGGCTCGTCCCCAGGATCTTCACCCCCGCCCGCTGCAAGGGGAGGGCGAGGCGGAGCGGGGTCTGCCCCCCGAACTGGATCACCACCCCTTCGGGCTTCTCCAGCTCCAGGATGTTCATCACGTCCTCGAAGGCCAGGGGCTCGAAGTACAGACGGTCGGAGGTGTCGTAGTCGGTGGAGACGGTCTCCGGGTTGCAGTTGATCATGATGGTCTCGTACCCCTCCTCCTTGAACGCGAAGGAGGCGTGGCAGCAGCAATAGTCGAACTCGATCCCCTGCCCGATGCGGTTGGGGCCGCTGCCCAGGATCGCGACCTTCTTCCGGTCCGTGGGGTCGGCCTCGCACTCCTGCTCGTAGGTCGAGTAGAAGTACGGGGTGTAGGAGACGAACTCCGCCGCGCAGGTGTCGACCCGCTTGTAGACGGGGACGATGCCGGCCGCCTTGCGCCGGCGGCGGACCTCGGCCTCGGTCGCCCCCGCGAGCTGCCCCAGCCGGGCGTCGGAGAAGCCCATGCGCTTGGCCTGGCGCAGGGTCGCGGGGTCGTCGAGCAGGCTGGGCCCCAGGCCCTTCTCGAGGTCGACGATCTGCTGGATCTGGTCGAGGAACCAGGGGTCGATCCCGGTCATCCTGAAGATCTCCGGGTGCGACCAGCCGAGGTCCAGCGCCCGCTTCACGTAGAAGATGCGGTCGGGGTCGGGGTTGAGGAGCTTCTCCTTGATGCGCGAGTCGTCGAGGTCGGTGCGGGCGAAGCCGCTGATCCCGGTCTCCAGGCCCCGCAGCCCCTTCTGCAGCGCCTCCTTGAAGGTGCGGCCGATGGCCATCACTTCCCCCACCGACTTCATCTGCGTCCCCAGGGTCGGTTGGGCATCCGGGAACTTCTCGAACGCCCAGCGCGGGATCTTGACCACCACGTAGTCGAGGACGGGCTCGAAGGCGGCGGGGGTGACCCGGGTGATGTCGTTCCGGATCTCGTCGAGGTGATAGCCGATCGCGAGGAGGGCGGCGATCTTCGCGATCGGGAAGCCAGTGGCCTTGCTGGCCAGGGCGGAGGAGCGGGAGACCCGCGGGTTCATCTCGATCACGACCAGGCGGCCGGTCCTCGGGTCCACCGCGAACTGGATGTTCGAGCCCCCGGTCTCCACTCCGACCTCGCGGATGATGGCCCGGGCCGCGTTGCGCATCACCTGGTACTCGCGGTCGGTGAGGGTCTGGGCGGGGGCCACCGTCACGGAGTCGCCGGTGTGGATCCCCATGGGGTCGAAGTTCTCGATCGAGCAGATCACCACGAAGTTGTCCGCCCGGTCGCGCATGACCTCGAGCTCGTACTCCTTCCAGCCGATGACGGATTCCTCGATGAGCACCTCGTGCACCGGCGACAGGTCGAGGCCGCGGGAGACCAGGCCCTCGAGCTCCTCGAGGTTGTAGACGATGCCGCCCCCCGTCCCTCCGAGGGTGAAGGAGGGACGGATGACCGCGGGCAGCCCGGTCATCTCCGCCACCGCCCGCGCCTCGGCGATGCTGCGGGCGACGCCGCTCCGCGGCACCTCGAGGCCGATGCGGGCCATGGCCTCCTTGAAGAGCTTGCGGTCCTCTCCCACCTCGACCGCCCGGCGGCTGGCCCCGATGAGCCGGATGCCGAGGCGGTCGAGCGCCCCCCGGCGGGAGAGCTCGACCGCCAGGTTCAGCGCGGTCTGGCCGCCCACCGTGGGCAGGATCGCGTCCGGCCGCTCGCGCTCGAGGATGGCCTCCACCGTCTCGGGGGTGAGGGGCTCGATGTAAGTGCGATCCGCGTATTCCGGGTCGGTCATGATGGTGGCCGGGTTCGAGTTCACGAGGGAAACCCGGATCCCCTCCCGGCGGAGGACCTTGATGGCCTGGGTCCCCGAGTAGTCGAACTCGCAGGCCTGGCCGATGACGATCGGCCCCGAGCCGATCACGAGGACAGAGTGGATCGAAGCGTCCTTGGGCATCAGCCCGACAGTATCTCACGGGCGGCGGAGGCGATCAGCGCCGCCCCCGGGAACCTCAGAAGGTGAAGCGAACCGAACCCTGCATGATCCGCGGGTTGCGGGCCGCGGTCGCCTTGCCGAAGTTGGCGTTGACCTGTTTACCGGTCGCGTCGAACCGCAACGTGTTGTCGATCCCGGGGTAGCCGGTAATCCCGTAGGCGGCGCCGAACTGGGTGTGGTTGAGCACGTTGTACATCTCCCAGCGGAGCTGCAGGCGGCGCCGGCCGCTGCTTCCGAGAGGGAAGTTCTTGAAGAACGAGAGGTTCCAGTTGTTGATGCCGGGCATGCGGAAGATGTAGCGCGGCTCGTTTCCGTGTTCCCCCCGGGCGGGCCGGGCGAAGGCGGCCGCGTCCAGCCAGCTCCCCGGGGCATCGGGAGCAGGGTTGCGGTTGTCCGGAACGACGCTGCCCACGATGACGGGCCGCACGACGCGCAGACCGTTGCCCACGTCCTGACCCGCGCCACCGGTGCCGCCCGTGAAGTCGAAGTTGTCGGTGGTGGTGATCAGCACCGGAGCCCAGTCTCCGCTCGCGAAGGCGTTCTCGCCGGAGAGCTGCCAGTCGTCGAAGAGCAGCCGGATGACCCCGTGGTTCCAGAGCTTGCTCGCCTTCGGCAGGTCCCAGGTGTAGTTGATCACCAGGTTGTGGAGCTGGTTCCCCGCAGAAGGAGCGTAGTGCCACGGCTTGAGGGGACGCGCGATGCTGATGTTGGTCTCGTCCTCGTCCGCGATCCCAAGGGACTTGCCATAGGTGTAGGCGACCGCGAACTGCAGGCCCCGGATGTAGCGCCGGTTGATCTGGACCTGGAGGCCGTTGTAGTTCGCGGTGCCGAAGTTCGAGCGCAGGGTGATGTCTCCGTAGCCCAGATAGGGCCGGAGGAAGTCGTCGGGCTTGGGAGTATTGGGATTCTGCGGGTTGGCATTCTCGGGATGGAGGTTCACGAACTTGGCCCCGTCGGGAACCACGTTGATGTTGCTGAACTGCTCCATGTGGCGCGCGACCCAGCCCACGTAGGTGAGGTCGACCACCGTGCCCCAGCCGATCTCCCGCTGGAAGCCGATCGACCACTGGTAGCTGCTGGACGTCTTGGCGTCCCTCTCCAGGGCGTTGACGCTGCTCGGGCGGGCGGAGAACGAGGGCCCCGCCGCGAGGAGGGTGTCCATGGTCCCGTAGAAGATCTGCGGCGTGTTCACCGCCGGCGGGTTGTTCGCGGCCTGGTCCATGCTGCGCGCGGTCGTCTGCGCCTGGTGGAACAGGCCCGCGCTCGCGTGAAGGGCCGTCTTGCCGTTGCCGAAGATGTCCCAGGCCAGGCCCAGGCGCGGCTCCGGCATGATCCCCTGGTCGTCCCGGAAGCCCTTCGGGTAGTTGGCGTCGGTGCTGCTCACCATGCCGTTGTACGGATCGCCGGTGCCCGGAACGAAGCTTCCGACGTAGGGGTTGGGACGCACCTCGCCCGTGACGGGGTCTATGGCCACGTTCTGGTTGTTGATCCGGGCCGGCTGGTACAGCCGCGGCGCCTTGGCCGGATCGTAGAGCGCGGGCACGAAGGTCGCCGCCGGCAGGTTCGTGTACCAGGGCTTGAACCAGAGGAAGCGCACGCCGTAATCGATCGTCAAGCGCCGGCTGAGCTTCCAGGTGTCCTGCAGATACGACTCCGCGAGGTAGCGGTGCGCCTTCACCTCCGGAAGGGCGTCGATCTCGGTGTAGTCCCGGAACGAGCCGATGAGCGCGTTCGCGAAGGAATAGCCGGTGTCGAAGGGGTTTGCGGTGTCGGCGGAGAAGTTGAACTGCCCGGCCCAGGGGCCGGCCCCGACGCTGCCCTTGCCTTCGGTGTTGTAGAGGTGCTCGAAGTAGAAGCCGCCCTTGAACGTGTGGCGGCCCTTGATCCAGGTCAGGTTGTCGTTGAAGGAATGCACCCAGGCCACCCCCCCGTCGCCCACCAGCCGGTTCTCGTAGGTCAGGTTCGGGTTGGGGGGGGAGTTGGCGTTCCCCAGCACGTTGAAGGTCGCCTTGGGCAGGCCACCCACGAGGTTGACCTCGGGATGGAACTGCCCGAGCGTGTAGCCGTTGTCCGCCCGCCGCAGGCGCCGCCAGTCCGCCTCCGTGACCGGCTGGAAGCTCTCGCTCTGGCGGCGGGCCCCCGCCTGCGCCTCGTTGACGAGGTGGGAGTTGAAGACGTGGGTGTGGCTCACGCTGTAGGTCCGATCCGTGTTCAGGTAGTGGGTGTTGAACCAGCCCCACTTGTTCGGCCCCGCGGTGATCTCGCTCCCCCGTTGATCGGACCACCAGTCCTTGACCGTCAGGTAGAGGCTGTCGCTCGGCGAAGGCCGCCAGTCGAGGCGCAGGAGGTTGTTCACCTTCGGGTTGTCGTCTGTCTCCTGCCGCTCGAAGTTGAACTGCCCCTTGGTGAAACCGCGATCGGTCGAGTTCGGAAGGGGCATCAGCTTGAGGAGGGCCAGGCCGTTCGGGTTGATCCGGCCGGCGGGGACGATGTTGCCGGGAAACGCCTTGCCGGTCAGGGGGTCCCGGATCACGATGAGACGGCCCGCGCTGTCGAGGGTCTGCGAAAAGTCACCCCCACGCTCGAGCTCGGTGGGCACCATCCATTGCCGCAGGGGTCCCGGCCTTTCCGTGAGGGGGGCCTCGATCGAATAGAAGAAGAAGAGCTTCTTCTCGTCCTTGTTCAGGCCCGGGATGGGGCCCCCCAGGTTGAAGCCGAAGGTGTTGAACCGGTAGCGAGGTCGGGGGCGATTCGACCGGTTGTTGAAGAAGTTGTTCGCGTTCAAGTGCTCGTTCCGGCCGTAGTAGTACGCGTTTCCCCGGTACTGCGCGTCGCCTCCCTTGCTCACGATCTGGATCTGGGCGCCGCCCGTGCGGCCGTACTCGGCGCGATAGGTGTTGAGCAGGATCTTGATCTCGCCCACCGCATCCAGGTTGATCTGCTGCGCCATGCGGTCGGTCTGGCCGATCTCGTTGCCGAGGACGCCGTCCACCGTGATGTGGTTCCAGGTCCGGCGCTGACCGCTGACGTGGGGGACCAGGGTTCCGAAGCTCTCCCCCAGGGAGTCGACGGTGTCCTCGTAACGGACGCCGGGGGCGAGGCGCATGAGGGTGGTGACGTCGCGCCCCTTGGTCTGGATCTGCTCGATCTGCTTGGACGTGATCAGGCCGGCGTGCTGGGTCTCGTCGGTGTTGACCTTGGTGCCGCTCTCCTCGACCACGATCGCCTCCCCGAGGCCGATGGTCAGCCTCAGGGTGCCGAGAGAGAGCCTCTCTCCCCCGCTCAGCACGACGTTCTTGCGCTCGAGGGTGCGAAAATTCTGCAGCTCGACCCTGACCGTGTAGCTGCCCGGAGGCAAGGCGGGGAGCTGGAAACTGCCCCGGGGGTCGGAGACCGTGGTGCGGACGGCGTTGGTTCGTTCGTGGCTCGCCGTCACCGCCGCTCCGGGCAGCACCTGCCCCTGCTCGTCCGCGATGGTCCCGGCGAGGGTGCCGGCGGTCTCCTGGGCCGCCACCCCCCCGGCTTCCAGAGTGATCACGAGCGACAACGACAAGAGACGGACCCTCAGGGTCGACATGGCGTGCCCCTCCCGAAGCCGATGGGACGACGGCTAGGCAGAAAAGTCGATGAGAAGGTACGGCCCTGGTCGACGGGTGCGGTAGACCCGGAACGGTTCCGTAACGTTACTCCGGGCGGCGGTGCTCCCGCATCATCGCGACGAAGTCCTGGAACAGGTAGTGGCTGTCGTGGGGGCCGGGGCTCGCCTCGGGATGGTACTGGACGGAGATGACCGGCCGGTCGCGGTGGCGGAAGCCCTCGACCGTCCCGTCGTTGAGGTTGACGTGGGTCTGGATGAGCTCCGGCCGCTCGAAGAGCGCCTGGTCCACCGCGAAGCCGTGGTTCTGGGAGGTGATCTCCACCTGGCCGGTGCGCAGGTTCTTGACCGGATGATTCGCCCCCCGGTGGCCGAACTTGAGCTTGTAGGTCTTTCCGCCGCAGGCCAGGCCCAGGATCTGGTGGCCGAGGCAGATGCCGAAAACGGGGAGCTTCTCGATGAGGACCTTGGCCGCCTCGATCGCGTACGCGCAGGGCTCGGGGTCGCCGGGACCGTTCGAGAGGAATACCCCGTCGGGTCGGAAGGCCAGGGCCTCGGCCGCGCTCGTGGTCGCGGGAACCACCGTCACCTCGCAGCCCGCGGCGGCCAGGCTGCGCAGGATGTTCTGCTTCATCCCGAAGTCGTAGGCCACCACCCGGAAGGGCCGCTCATCGGTGGCGGGGCGGCCGGCGGCGAAGGGGTAGGGCTTTGCGCAGGTGACCTCGCGGGCGAGGTCGAGGCCGACCATCGAGCGCGAGGCGCGGGCGCGCCCGACCAGGGCCGCCTTGTCGGACGAGAGGGTGGAGATGATCCCGCGCTTGGCCCCGTGGGAGCGCAGGTGGCGGGTGAGGGCCCGGGTGTCGATCTCGCTGATGCCCACCACCCCGTTCTCGTCGAGGTAGCGGTGCAGCTCGCCGGAGGCCCGCCAGGAGGAGGCCACCGTCGAGGCCTCCCGGACCACGAAGCCCGCGACCTGGGGATGCGCGGACTCCACGTCCTCGCGGTTCACCCCGTAGTTGCCGATGTGCGGGTAGGTCATGGTCACGATCTGGCCCGCGTAGGAGGGATCGGTCAGCACCTCCTGGTAGCCGGCGAGGGCGGTGTTGAACACCACCTCGCCCGTCGCCTCCCCCGCCCTTCCGAAGGACCGCCCCTCGAAGGCGGTGCCGTCCTCCAGGGCCAGAATCGCGGTCAGGGGCTCCACCGTTCTGCTCCTTCCTGAGTCATTCATCGACCCCCCACCCTATCCCTCCCCACGTTGGGGGAGGGAAACGCTGATCCGCGCACGGCTCCGCTCCCTTCATCAACCCCCACCCACCTACGCGCCCGCGGCGGCGGTCTTCGCCTTCGGGCGCGTGATCAGGAGGTGGTGTCGTCCGGAGGCGTCTGGGTAGCCGTAGCGGAACGTCAGCTCGCGGTGGGGCTGCTCCGCCCACAGCTTGCGGAACTCGTCCGCCACGGACTTGCGCGCCAGGAGGTACGGCCCGCTGAATCGCCCCCAGGTCTCCATCTCGAAGCCGGCCCGGGCGGCGTCCCCGGGCGCGATCCCAGTGGAATCCGAGATCATGAACACCATGTGACCGAGGAGGTAGTCGCGGATCTTCGTGAAGCCCTCCGCCCAGAGCAGGTAGCTCGCGGCCTTGGTCATGGCCGCCACCTGCCCCTGCGCCTCGAGGAAGCGGAGCGCCGCCGGGTCACGCCGCAGGTTCTCGTCGGACAAGTTGACGGCGATGTGGCGGTGGACGCGCAGCGGCCCTTCCTTGCCCTTCGGCTTGAAGACCAGCTCGGCGTTCGAGAATGCCACCGAGAAGTCGGGCGAGGTCCACGCCTTGTTCAGCTTCTGGGCCAGGGTCTTCTCCACGGCCGTGATCTCCTCCGCGGTCAGGTAGTGGAGCACGCCGTCGGGCTCGAGGCGAAAGTAGCGGAGGGAGACCGGCTCGTAGCCGTGGACGGCCAGGGCCACCACGAAGAAGGCGAGCTGGCCCGGGATGTCGCTCTTCTCGAGCTGCATCAGGTTCTCGCTCGTGCTCTCGGCGTAGGCAAAGAGTCCCCGGATGCGCCGACGCACCTCGGCGAGGTTCTGGGCGAGGGGGGCACCGTCGAGCCCGGCCAGGCGCCGGGGGTCGCCCGCGTGCTCGAGGGAGAGGGTGGTGTACTCGACCGCGTCGGGGTAGGTGGTGAGGGCGGTGAGCAGGTCGCCCCCGCCGAAGGGATAGACGACCGCGGGAGGGAGGTTGGCCGGCCGCCGCGCGGCCAGGAACGGGCGCGCCTTGCTCAGGTAGTCGCGCTCGTAGGCGGCGAGCCGGGGCACCAGCCACCCGCAATACTCCTCGACCCTCGCGGGGTCGAGGGCGGCGGGCAAGGGCTCGTCGCCCCCGCAGGCCACCACGCGGTAGAGCAGCCGGACCTCCTTCGAGAAGTCGGCGCCTCCGGGGGCGAGAGCGGGGCGGAGGGACGGAGGGGGCGGGGCCGACGGCACGGGCGCGGGGGCGGGCGACTGGACG
>Ga0137361_10000337_pt1 | contig 25554 bp, 30 predicted proteins | sample Mad1_80_16metaG_FD_104923 | JGI IMG/M metagenome (GOLD analysis project Ga0137361, IMG submission 104923) | Vadose zone soil microbial communities from Angelo Coast Range Reserve, California, USA - Mad1_80_16 metaG | ecosystem: Environmental > Terrestrial > Soil > Vadose zone | place: USA... | reverse complement strand
CTCGAGCTATCTGGAAGGGGTCGAGGCGAGCCTGGGGACCCTCCCGCTCGAGCGGGTCGTGCGCTTCGGGGACCCGGTGCGCGAGATCCTCGTCGAGGCCGAGGCCTGGGCCGCCGACCTGATCGCGATGACGGTACCGCCCGTGCGGTGGCTCGACCGGGCCCGCCGGCGGCCCGTCGCCGAGCGGGTCGCTCACAAGGCGAAGATCCCGGTCGTCATCTACCGGCCGGCCCGCAGTCGGCTGCGCATCGCGTAATCGGCTCCGCCGGGCTGTCGCCCGGCTGCCGACTTGACTGATCAAGAGAAGTTGATGTACTGAGGGCCATGGCCCCGACCGGCCCGCGAGACCTCCGGCGGGCGCAGCACTGCTTCCGGGCACTTGGTGACGAGACCCGCCTCCGGCTGGTCGCTCTCTTACGAGGCGGCGAGCAGTGCGTCTGCGACCTGACCGATGCGCTCGGGACCGGGCAGTCCCGGCTCTCCTTCCATCTGAAGGCGCTCAAGGCCGCCGGCATCGTGACCGATCGCCGGCAGGGGCGCTGGATCTACTACGCGCTGAATCCGGGGGTCGGCGACGCGGTCGAGCGGTTCGCCGAGGCGCTGAGGCCGGGTCGGGACCGGATCTGACGCCCCCTTCTTGCCGTGGGCGCATCGGGGCGAGCCGACGCGTCAGGGAGCTCGAACATGGACGAGCCGAACCTCAAAGAGGTCGTCCGGCGGAAGTACGGGCAGGCGGCCCTGCGGGTGACGAGCGGCGGGGGCGCGGCCTACTGCGGCACCGGGGCGGCGCCTAGCGAATGCGATCCGGTCACCTCGAACCTCTACGCCCCGGCTGAGACCGAGGGCCTCCCACCGGGCGTCCTCGCCGCCTCGCTCGGCTGCGGCAACCCGACCGCGCTCGCCGCGCTCGCGCCCGGTGAGATCGTGCTCGATCTCGGCTCCGGGGGTGGGATCGATGTCCTCCTGTCCGCCCAGCGCGTCGGGCCGACGGGCAAGGCGTACGGCCTCGACATGACGGACGAGATGCTGGAACTCGCCCGCGAGAACCAACAGAAGGCCGGCGTGCCGAACGTCGAGGTCTTGAAGGGCGAGCTCGAGAGCATCCCGCTTCCCGACGGCGCCGTCGACGTGATCATCTCCAACTGTGTCATCAACCTGTCCGTCGACAAGGACCGGGCCTTGGCGGAGGCGTTCCGGGTGCTGCGGCCGGGCGGCCGCCTCGCGGTGTCCGACGTAGTCGTCCGCGGGCCGGTGCCGGCGGAGATCCGGCGAGGCGTCGAGTTGTGGCTCGGGTGCGTGGCGGGGGCCCTCGACGAGTCCGAGTACCGCGTGAAACTCGCGCGCGTCGGGTTCGAGGCGATCGAGCTCGAGCCGACGCGTGTCTACCGGCTCGAGGACGCCCGCGAGCTTCTCGCGGGGGCTGGCCTCGACGCCGACGCGATCGCGCGCCATGTCGACGGAAAGGTCATGAGCGCGCTCGTCCGGGCGCGGAAGCCCGCCGCCGCGGGCTGAGGTCGGTGAGTGACATGCGGGCAGACCAGCTCTTCTTCGGGCTGGGATCGGTGTCGGCCCTCATCGCCGTGGCGGCGGGGGCGTTCGGCGCGCACAGCCTGAAGGGGTGGTTGCCCGACGATCTCCGCGCCGCCTTCGAGACCGGCGCGCGCTATCAGATGTACCACGCCCTCGCCCTGCTCGCGGTGGCGGCGGCGCACAGCCGCTGGCCCGGGGCCGCCGTGACCGCGGCTGGCTGGCTCTTCGTCGCGGGCACGATCGTCTTCTCGGGCAGCCTCTACCTGCTCGCCCTGACGGGGCATCGCTGGCTCGGCGCCCTCACGCCGCTCGGCGGCGCTGCCTTCCTCCTCGGCTGGCTCACGCTAGCGGCGCGGGTGTTGCGCGCGAATTGAGGCGGTGCCGCGCTCTTCGTCTTGACTGCGCCCGACGTTCGCGGGAGCATGAGTTCGATCGTCGGATGACCAGTGTGATCGCGTCGCCCCGCGCGACGACGGTCCCGCGCGCGGCCTGACGCGATTCCGCGAGCGGCTCGCCGACGCGAGCGGGGGGTGAGCGCCGAGGGCTCGACGTCGGAGGCCTTATGACATCGCCAGCGTTCCTCGACGGGCTTCAGGATCGGGCAAACCGGCTCCGGATCCACTCGATCCGAGCCACCACCGCCGCGGGAAGCGGTCATCCGACGAGCTGCTGCTCGGCGGCGGACCTCGTGGCCGCGCTCTTCTTCGACGTCATGCGCTTCCGGCCCGGCGAGCCGCGCGACGCGGAGAGCGACCGCTTCGTCCTGAGCAAGGGGCACGCGGCGCCGCTGCTCTACGCCGCGTGGGCCGAGGCCGGCGCGCTCCCCCCGGAGAGCTTGGTGACGCTCCGGCGGATCGACAGCGACCTCGAGGGCCATCCCACGCCCCGCCTGTCGTTCGTCGATGTCGCGACCGGGTCGCTCGGACAGGGACTCTCCAACGGCGTGGGGATGGCGCTCGCCGGGCGGATGGACGAGTCCGACCGCACGGTGTTCGTCCTGCTCGGCGACGGGGAGTGCGCGGAGGGGAGCGTCTGGGAAGCGGCGGCGATCGCGGGCTACTACCGCCTGGACAACCTAGTCGCGATCGTCGACGTCAATCGCCTCGGCCAATCGCAGGCGACGATGCTCGAGCACGACGTCCAGGCGTACCGGAAGCGGTTCGAGGCCTTCGGCTGGCGGGCCGTCGCCGTCGACGGCCACGACATGAGCGAGGTGGTGAGGGCGCTCCGGCGCGCCCGGCGCCGCTCGGGCCGTCCGGTCGCGGTGGTAGCGCGGACCGTCAAGGGCAAAGGCATCCCTGAGGTCGAGGACCGCGACGGATGGCACGGCAAGCCGCTGCCGGAGGAGGCCGCGACGCGCGCCATCGCGTCCCTCGAGCGTCAGCTCCATGGGGGCGAGCTGCCGCGTGTGCGCGTGCCGAAGCGCCGCGCCGCGGCGGCGGCGCTGGCGGCGCCCTCTCCTCTGGTGCCGATGGCGCCGCCGGCGTACGAGCTCGGCTCATCGATCGCCACCCGCCAGGCCTACGGCGAGGCGCTCGCCAAGCTCGGCAAGCTGAACCCGGTGATCGTGGCGATGGACGGCGACGTGAAGAACTCGACGTTCGCGGAGCGATTCAAGGAGGCGTGCCCGAGCCAGTACGTCGAGGGCTTCATCGCCGAGCAGAACATGGTCGGCGCCGGTGTGGGGCTTGGCGTGTGCGGCAAGATCCCCTTCGTGTCGACCTTTGCCTGCTTCCTGACCCGGGCGTTCGACCAGATCCGGATGGCCGCGATCTCCCGGGCCAACCTGAAGGTGAGCGGTTCGCACTGTGGCGTCAGCATCGGCGAGGACGGGCCCTCGCAGATGGGGCTCGAGGATCTAGCGATGCTCAGGGCCGTACCGGGCTCGGTCGTCCTCTATCCGGCCGACGCGGTCTCGACCGAGCGCTGCGTCGAGCTGGCCGCCGGCCACCGCGGGATCGTCTACATCCGGACGACGCGCCCCAAGACGCCGGTCGTCTACGGACCGGACGAGCCGTTCGCCATCGGCGCGCTGAAGGTCGTCCGCCAGGACGCCGCCGACCGCGTCACGGTCGTGGCCGCCGGCGTGACGCTGCACGAGGCGCTCCGCGCGTGGGCCGAGCTCCGCCAGCGGGGAGTGGCGGTCCGCGTCATCGACCTCTATTCGGTGAAGCCGCTCGACCGGGTGGGCCTCCTCGCCGCCGCCCGCGCGACGGGCGGCCGTCTCGTGACCGTGGAGGATCACTACGCCGAGGGAGGCCTCGGAGACGCGGTCCTCGAGGCCGTCGCCGCCGAGGGCATCCGTGTTCGCAAGCTCGCCGTCGCCGAGCTTCCCCGGAGCGGCGCTCCCGAGGCGCTGCTCGATCGCTGCGGGATCAGCGCGCCGCATATCGTCCGGACGGTGCTCGAGGTGGCCGGCGCCAGCTAGGCCTCGGCTGGGAGGTCCCGCATCGCGCGCACAGGCCCTTGATCGCGCGGCGGCCCTTGTCTACCATGGCCCCGTGTGGCAAGGCAGCGTCGTCTCGATCCACGTCGCCCCCGAGGCCTCCGCGCTCATGAGATCGGTCGCCGAGGTGCGAGCCGTTCCCGGGCGCGGGCTCGAAGGCGACCGGTACTTCACGGGCCTGGGCTTCTACTCGCCCCGGCCGGGCTACGGCGGGCGCGAGGTCACGCTGATCGAGGTCGAGGTCCTCGAGGCCCTGGCGCACGGCGCGGTGAACGCGGACGGCCAGCGCCTCGGGATCAAGCTCACGCCGGCCGACAGCCGGCGCAATCTCGCGACGGCCGGCGTGCCGCTGAGCCATCTGGTCGACCGAGAGTTCTGGGTCGGCGCGGTCCGGATGCAGGGCACGCGGCTCTGCGAGCCGTGTAAGCACCTCGAGGACCTGACCCAGCCGGGGGTGCTCGCCGCGCTCGTCCACCGGGGCGGGCTGCGCGCCCGGATCCTGACGGACGGGACGATCCGCGTCGGGGACATCGTGCGCCCGTCGTAACGGCGCTGGCGGTGCCGCGTGATGGGGCGGGACGGGCAGGTGCTGCGTCTTCGGAGAAGATCACCGTCGCTACTCGTGGGATCCTGGGCTCGACCCGCGCGCTCACGACGGGTCGCCGGCCAGCCTCCCGTTGATCCCCCAGTTCGACCGCTCCACGTCCTGAAACACGATGTGGACCTGGTCGGGCGTCGTCTTGCCGATCGTGACCATCGCGTCGGTGATCGCGGCGACGATCTCACGCTTCTGCTGCTGGGTGCGGCCGGCGTACCACTGGATCGTGATGTTCGGCATGGGGCCTCCCTGATGGACCTCGTGACGACTGTCGTGGCCGAATTATGGCAGGCTCCACTGCCGGCGGGCAAGGCGCGGTCGCCCCGGCGGGCCCGGGCGCTTGACGGCCTCCGGGTCAGAGTGCAGAATCCCTTCGGCGATCGGTTCGGACCTCAGGGAGCGCCGCATGCCTGGGGACCGGGACGCCCGACACGGTTTGGATGCCCTCGTTGACCAGCCAGACGGCCGGCAGGCGGCCGCCGACCCCCGTGTGGTGATGACCGCGTGGTTCTTTCTCGTGTGGGCGCTGGGCGCTCACAACGGCCACTCCTACACGGCCCGGGTCGTTGTCGACCGGATCGTGATGCCGACGCTCGAACTGTGCGAGGCGGCGCGCCGTGGCATGGAGGAGGAGCTGGCGGCGGAGCTCGGCACGCTCTACCTCCCCGGCCCCTGCGAGCCGGTCCGGCCCGGCGCGGGGAAGGGAGAGCGCCAGCGCGAGAGCCGCCGCGGTCCGCCGGGCTCCAAGTGATACGCTACCGGTTCGGCGTCGGATCGGAAGGCATCTGGGCGTAGGGAGGGTGCGATGTCGAGGCGCCTGCTGTTCGGGCTATCGATGGCGCTGGCGGTGACCAGGGCCGCGTCGGCCGGGATGATTGACGAGAAGCCGCTGCCGAGGTCTCTCTACGACCGGCTCGGCGGCCAGCCCGCCATCGTTCTCGTCGTCGACGCGTTCGTGGGCAACGTCCTGGGAGACCCGCGGATCAACGGGCGATTCGCGAACACCGACGTCCCGCGGCTCAAGGCGCTCCTCGTCGACCAGATCTGCGAGGCCACGGGCGGCCCCTGCCACTCCGCGGGACGAAACGCGCCGTCCGCCCACTCCGGCAGGGGGGTCACGGACGCGGACGGCGAGGTGCTGGCCGAGGATCTCGCCCGAGCGCTCGACACGCTCCGCGTCCCCGCCCAGGACCAGGGCGAGTTGCTCGGCATCCTCGGCCAGCTTCCGTCGCTGGGCGTCGGTCAGTAGGCGCGTCCGCCCCGCCGCTGACCCGCGTCCCCCGCCGGATCCGATCGCTTCCGCAGGCCTAAGGAGAGCGCGGAGACCGGTCAAGCGCTGCCAGAAACTCCTCGACCGCACGCAGGGCTGGCGCGGGCGCGTCCTCTTGGAGGAAATGGCCGGCGTCGGCGAGCTCGCGGACCTGAGCGCCGGGTAGAGCGCGCTGCCACAGCCTCAGCACCGCCTCCGGCAGGACGGAGTCACGCATCCCCCAGACGATGAGCGTTGGGAGATCGGCTACCGTGGGCAGCGCCCGCTCGATGCGCTGCATCTCCGCGAACGACGGGTCGTTCTCCACGACCGGGATGTCGCGCGACCAGCAGAGGAGCGCGAGCCGCGACGCCGGGGTGGGGAAGGGCGCCAGGTAAGCCGCGAGGCCCGCGGGCGTGAGGGTCTCTGGATGAGCACTGCCCGCCCGCAGTGCCGCCTCCACGTACCCGTTCTTCTTCAGGACAAAATGCTCGCCCCGGGACGAGCGGATGATCTCGAGCAGACGGGGCAGTGGCCCGGCGGGCCAGGGCGCGAACGCCCAGGTGTTCATCAGCACGAGACGGCGGATTCGCTCGCGATGGCGAATGGCGACGCCGAGACCGACGGGTCCACCCCAGTCATGGAGCACGAGCGTCAGGTCGCGGAGGTCGAGTCGGAGCAGGAGGCTCTCGAGATTCGCGACGTGGTGGACGAGCCGGTAACGGCCCGCATCCTGAGGAACCTCTGACTTGCCCATGCCCATCTGGTCGGGGACGACGCACCGGTGGCGCTCCGACAGGGCGAGGATGAAGCGCCGCCAGAGATAGCTCCAGGTCGGGTCGCCGTGGACGAAGAGGATCGGATCGCCCTCCCCTTCGTCGACGAAGTGCATCCGGAACCCGTTGACGCTGAGATAGCGGGGCGCGAACGGGAAGGTCCCATCAAACGTGTCGTCCCGGATGTCGAGCATGTCGCCCCGTGACGCCTCCGGCGGAGTCGACTGGTGCCAAGGGGGCCCGCGGCCGAACCCGCCCGTCGCCCCGCACGCGCCTCCTCGTCACCGCATTGCCGCGGTACGAGGCCGTCGACGCGTCACGGCGAGCCGCCCCTTCCTGCCTCAGTCCCAGAGACGGGTCGAGAAGTAGCGCTCCCCGATGTCGTTGAACAGCGTCACGAACCGGCCGCGCCGCTCGCGGCGGGCGATCCGCTCTACGCCGGCGAGGTAGGCGCCCGACGACTGGCCCACGAAGAATCCGGCCTGGGCGAGCCGCACGCACATCCGGTAGGCGTCGTCGATCGTGACGTGGATCCGTTCGTCGATCACGTGCTCGTCGAGGATCGCGGGCACGATGTCCTCGGGGCGCCCGAGCGGCTTCAGGCCTTCGACGCCGGGGAAGGCGTCGGGGATGACGCAGACCATGCGGACCTTCGGGTCGTGCTCCTTGAGCCGCCGGCCGAGGCCCGTCACGGTGCCGCCGGTGCCGACGCCGGCGACCACGTGGGTGAGCCGGCCGCCTGTCTGCTCGAGGATCTCCACCGCCGTCGTCTCGTAGTGGGCGCGCCAGTTGTCCTCGTTGCCGTACTGGTCGCAGAAGAAGTAGCGGTCGGGGTCGGCCTTGTACCGGCGGTGCACCTCGCGCAACGCCTCGTCGTAGCCCTGGAGGGCGTCCGTGTACACAAGCCGGGCGCCGTGCGCCAGCATCCGCTTCTTCCGCTCGGAGCTGGCGTTGTCGGGGACCACGATCTCAACGGGGTGGCCGATGATCCGGCCGATCATCGCATAGGCGATTCCCGCGTTGCCGGACGAGCTGTCGAGGATGGTCCGGCCGGGCTCGAGGCGGCCGTCGGCCAGGGCGCCGAGCAGCATCCTGAGCACCGGCCGATCCTTCAGCGAGCCGCCGGGGTTGAGCGACTCCAGCTTGACGAGCACCTCGACGCCTGGGAGTTCGTGACGGAAGATGTCGAGCGGCACGAGCGGCGTTCCGCCGATGGCCCGCAGGACCGGGTAGCGGTCCAGCAGGCGTTCGATCCGGGGGTCCCAGGGCATGACAGATGATTCTACCCCAGGCGGCGCGGGGTGCCTGGACGAGCGCGGGGTGGATCGGGGCGGCGGGCGCCCGTCAGTTCAGGCGGGCGCGGAGGCCGTGGAGCGCCCGGTGGGACTGAATGTCGGTCGGCGCCATCCGCACCGCGCCCTCGAACTCGCGCAGTGCCTCCCACACCCGGCCCTGCCTCAAGTAGATTCGGCCCAGGTTCAGGTACGGGAAGTGGCGCGGCTCGTAGCGCCGGGCCTGCTTGGCCTTCTCGAGCCAGCGGACCGCCTCGTCGAGCTTCTCCTGCTGCATCAAGTAGACGCCGATGTCGTTGTAGGGGTTGCCGAAGTCGGGGTCGACCTCGATGGCGCGGAGGCACTCGGCGGTGGCCTCGTCCAGACGTCCCCTAAAGCTCAGCGTCCAGCCGAGGAACGTGTGCGCTTCCGCTGTCGGGCAGACGGTGATCGATCGCCGGTAGAGCTCGATCGCGCGGTCCAGATCGCCCTGCATCTGGTGGCGGTACGCCTCTCGCCAGAGCTCCGTCGCCCGCTCGAGATCCCCTGACTGGCTCACCGTCGAGACCCCCGCCTCCTCAGGCTCTCCCGCGGAAACCGATGCTCCCTCCCGGGGCCGTCTCCCGCGCGCCCATCGACCGACTGGCTATTCTGGGCGTCGCCAGGGCGGTCGGCAACCGGGGCGGTGGCGCCGACCGCGGGCGGCTACAATTTGAAGATCGCGCGGATCGAAACGGTGCGGGTGGACGTTCCGCTGCCGGGGCGAGGGGTTCCGGCCCGCGTGGGGACCGCGCCTCCAGCAGCGGACTTGGTCTAACGTACTCGTGAAGGTCTTCACCGACGCGGGCATCGTCGGTTACGCGGCCGGTCATTCCTTCCAGCGCTTCAGTGCCCTCGTGACCGAGCCGCTGACGATCGACGCGGAGGGGTACGTGCACGTCACCGACAAGCCGGGGCTCGGCGTCGAGCTCAACGAGGAGATCGTGGAGCGTTACCGCACCAGCGGGTGACGGCCCTCCCGTCCCGCGGCCGCCTCGCTCGAGGGTGGCGGCAAGCCGGATCCGGGCCCGCGGGCGCTTTTCCCGTGAAGGGAGCGCGAGGTCCGGGTCGCGCCTATCCGCCGACGATTCTCGCGGCCAGATCGAGGAGGTCCGCCGGGTCGACGTCCGACACGAGCGCGTATCCGAGGTCCCCGCTCCGCCACAGGACCACGGTGAACCCCCGGACGGTCGTCGCGGACGCCGTCGCCCGTCCGATCGGGCGAAGGCCGCGAGTGGGCCATGCGAGCCCGTCGGCGCGGAACACGAAGAGCGAGATCGAGTGGAGCCGCCGGCCGTAGACGAGGGCCGCCGCCTTGCGGTCGAGGAAGTACGCGACGGCGCCGCCCTTCAACGGGAACTCCTGGTCGCCCGCGAACGGGACGACCGGCGCGAAGTCCAGGCGCCCCTCGAACCACGGCTTGACCCGGTGGATTCCGCCGCTCTCCACCTCGAGCGGGCGCTCGCTCTGGAGGAGCCGCAGGTGGTCGTTCAGAGCCTCGGTGACCATGCCCGCGGTGCCGTCGGCCCGCCCCACCGTCGCCCGCTCGTAGTAGAGGAGCGGGAGGCCGACCAGGAGGGCCGCGGCGACCGCGAGCCCGGGCGCGAGCCGCCATCCCCACAGATCGCGCAACCAGGGGCGGGGAGCTCTGACGGGCGACGGCCAGGCGGCGGCGAGGCGGCGCTTCAGCGCCAGGGAGGCCGGATGCACCGGCAGCCGCCGCTCGAGCACCTCGGTCAGCACCTGCTCGACCGCCTCGGCGCGGGTGCAGGCTGCGCAGCCGCCGAGGTGCGTGCGGACGTCTTGCTGGCGCGTCGGGTCGAGCGCCCCCCGCTGGTAGTCGAGGAGGTGGAGGCGAACGTCCTGGCAGTCCATGGCGGCGTTATCTGGCATAGTCGCGAAGCTCCTGGCGGAGCGCGGCGCGAGCGCGTGCCAGGCGCGACTTCACCGTACCGACGGCGCAGCTCACGACCTCGGCCACCTCGGTTTCGGTCAGGCCCTCGAGGTCGAGCAGAATCACTGTCCGGGCGTCCTCGGAGAGGCTCATCAGAGCGCGCTCGATCTCCCCGGCGACGACCTTCCGGAGCCGGTCCAGCTCGATGTCTCCCAGGAGCCACTCCTCCTCAGCGGCGCCGAGCGCCCCCGAATCGACGGTGTCGAGGCCGCCGACGGTCGGGTTGTTGCGCTGGCGGCGGTACTGGCTGATGAACGTGTTGCGGAGGATTCGGAAGAGCCACGCTTTGAGGTTGGTGCCCGGCGTGAACTGGCCTGCTGCCGCGAGGGCGCGCACATAGGTCTCCTGGACGAGGTCCTCGGCGTCCGTCTCGCTTCGGGTGAGATACCGGGCGAGGTTGTGCAAGGTATCGGCGTACGCCAGGGCCTCCCGCCCGAGCCCCGCCTCCGAGTCCGACACTTACCGGCTCCCCATCCGCCCGCCATGATAAGCCCTTCTGGCGCTGCTCGCGCCTCCGCGAGGCAGCCCTTCCTACCCTATGGCAACGCCCCGCCGAGCGAATCGTTCCCTGGACGCCCCTACCCGAAGATCGACCGGACGGAGCCGCCGGCACCGGGATGACGTGGCGGCGGGATCGCGCGCGTGTCGACCGCCCTTCCCCCGCCCGCGGCCGGCGCCGCTTCCCGGGGTCCCCTCGAAGGCGCCGGCCGGAGAGGACCTGCGCCACGATCTCGCGGGTCCGAGTCTGGCGTCCGCCGAGGCCCGGGGCAGGAGCTTCGGCGGTTCCTGAGAGCCGTGCTGACGCGCTCGCCGGGACGCCCGCGGTCGGTCGGTTGACACCGGCCCTGCCGCCACCTAGAGTCTCGCCAGCTTCGCAGGACCGCAGAGTTGGGAAGGGCGGGTCGAGTGGGAAGGTGCGTCGGTAAGGCCGTGATCGTCACAGGCTGAGGGCGGGGCATCGGCCGGTGCGCCGTGGAGGTGTTCGCCGCCCCGGCGCGCTCCTCGCCCACGACGCGTCGAGCTTCGTCACCGGCGGCGACCCGTGATGAACAGCGGGCCGGCCGGGTGCCGGAGCTCGCCAGTCCGGCCGCGGGGGCGTCGGCCGATGGGGCGCGCCGTGCTGCCGGCGACCGAGGCGGACCGGCGATCGGTGCCCGGTTAGACTGAAGGAGGCCCCGACGATGCCACAGACGCCGCACGTCGAGCGACACTTCTCGGCCTCGGAGACGATCCGCGACATCGTCATCGGCATGTCCGACGGGCTGACCGTCCCCTTTGCGCTCGCGGCCGGGCTCTCCGGGGCTGCCCAGTCGAGTGGCGTCGTCATCACCGCCGGGCTCGCCGAGATCGCGGCCGGGTCGATCGCGATGGGCCTGGGGGGGTACCTCGCCGCGCGGACGGACGCCGAGCACTACGAAGCGGAGCGCGCGCGCGAGGCGCGCGAGACGATCGAGATGCCCGAGGAGGAGACGGAAGAGGTCGCCCGCATTTTCCGCTCCTACGGGCTGCCCGAGGCCACGGTGGCGAGCGTGGCCCAGGCCATCCGGTCGAACCGCCGGCGCTGGATCGACTTTATGATGAAGTTCGAGCTGGGGCTCGAGAAACCGGATCCGCGGCGCGCGCGGACGAGCGCGCTCACGATCGCGTTGTCCTACGTGGCGGGTGGCCTCGTGCCGCTCGCGCCGTACATGGTCGTCGCGCGCGCGGGGCCGGCCCTCGCGTGGTCAGTCCTGCTGACCCTGCTCGCGCTGCTCGTGTTCGGGTACGTCAAGGGAATGTTCACCGTCAAGGCGCCGCTCCGGAGCGCCTGGCAGACCGCGCTCGTCGGCGGGCTGGCCGCGGCCGCGGCCTTCGCGATCGCGAAGCTCGTGGCGTAAGCGCCGCGGCTCCGGCCGTCGCTGACTGTTGCGGGCTCTCGCCAGCGCGGGCTCATGCCGACCGAGGCCAGCGCGAAGGCCCGCGGCACGGAAGTCTCCACGCGCGTCTCGGAGCACAGCCGGACGAAGCCATTCCCCATCGGCCGGGAGTTCGACCTGATGCCGATCGGGCTCTTCGAGTCGGGGACGGCGTTGACCGCGGTCGGCCGCGCGTGTGGCTCGACGTCGGGACGGGCGCCCGACTCTGCGAGCTCCGTCCAAGGCTCCCGACAAGCCCGTCGAGCGCCCACCAACCCGACGTCGTCCCGGCGGTGGCCGCGTCTCGAGGGTGATCGAGGATCTCCAGGCGCTCGCAAGGCGCCGCGCGGCCGGCGGCTCGAGCCTAGCCGGGCCCGCGCGTGGCCGCGGGCCGGCGGCCGAGCAGGCTCATGCCTCTGAGCGTCAGGACGACCTCGCCGTGCTGGTTCCGCATCTCGAGCACCGAGCGAATGATGCCGCGGTCGGGCTTGCTGCGCGACGGGATGCTCTCGGTCACCGTCATCCGCGCGGAGAGGGTGTCTCCGGGACGGACCGGCCGGAGCCAGCGTAGCTCGTCGATCCCGGGCGAGCCCAGGCTCACCGTGCCCTTGAGGAGCCCCTCGTAGAGCAGGCGCATCAGGAGTGAACCCGTGTGCCACCCGCTCGCCAGCAGCCCGCCGTAGATGGTGCGCTTGGCGGCCTCCTCGTCGACGTGAAACACCTGCGGGTCGAACTCCGTGGCGAACGCGACGATCGCCTCCTTGGTGATCGTGCGGCTGCCGAGTTCGATCACCTCGCCCGGCTTGAAGTCTTCGAAGTAGCGCATGTTCGCCCCAGGGCTCCGCGTGAGCCGAGCATTAGGACGGCCAGGACCGCTCCGGGGATGCCGGCGGCGCGGCCTGCGCACCGGTCTCGGGGCGGCCTCCGGGGTTCTGGCAGGCCCGGCGCCCGGTCGGCCGTGGGGCCGGAGACCCTCGACACGCCCGCGGCATCCCGGGCTGGACCTGTATTACACTGCCCCAGCGTGCGCGGACCCCTGGCCCGCGCCGGAGGAGCGCGCATGATCTTTCACGGCTACTATGCCGACGTCCCCGCCGATGAGGTCGACCGCTTCGCCCGCTCGCAGGAGCTCGGGCGGCTGGTGACGGTCGGCGAGGACGGCACGCCCCACGTCGGCCTCTACCCATTCATCGTGAGCGGGAACCTCATCGAGCTCCACATCGTGCGGGAGGACGAGCAGGCGGCCGACCTCCGGGCGCGGCCGCGCTGCGTCTTCGAGGTCGACGAGGTGCTCGCCGTGATCCCATCCTACTGGGTGCACCCCGAGTATGCCGGTGCGGCGACGGCGTACCATCGGACCGTGATCTTCGAGTGTCTCGGCTCGGTCAGCGAGGAGCCGGAGGCGGTCGCCGCGCAGCAGCTCCGCCTCCTGGCCAAACACCAGCAGGAGGGCGGCTTCCGGTCGCTTGCCGTCGGCGACCCGCTCTACGCGGGCCACCTCGCCCGGCTCGCCGCGCTCGGGCTCCAGGTGCTCCGGCGCCGCGTGAAGTTCAAGCTCGGCCAGAACCGGCCCGTCGAGACGCGGCGGCGCGTGATCGCCGAGCTCCGGAAGCGCGGGCGGCCGAACGACGCCCGCGCCGCGGACGCGCTCGAGTGGACGATCGCGCACTCGGCCCCGCCGTCGGCCTGAAGCCGCGAGCCGCCGATGCCCCCACGCTGGGACCTCTTGATCCGCGGGGGAACCCTGATCGACCCTGCCCAGGGCCTGTCGGCCCGGCGCGATGTCGCCCTCCAGGGCGGGCGGGTCGCCGCCGTCGCGGAGACCCTCGCGAGCGCTGACGCCGGCGAGGTGGTCGACGCGGCGGGCGCCCTGGTCACGCCGGGCCTGATCGATCTCCACGCGCACGTCTACGACGGCGCGCTCCCGATCGGGATGCACGCCGACCGGGCGGCGCTCGTCAACGGCGTCACGACGGTGGTGGACGCCGGGAGCGCCGGGTGGATGACCTTCGCCGGCCTCCGCGACTACGTGATCCCGACCTACCGGACGCGAGTCTACGCGTTCCTGCACATTAGCGCGACGGGACTCGCGACCGTGCGCGTGGTCCCGGAGCTCGGCGACATCAGGTTCGCCCAAGTGGAGGAGGCCGTGCGAGTGATCGGGGAGAACCGTGACCTGATCCTGGGAGTCAAGGTCCGGATCGCGCACGGCGGGACCGGAAAGGGGGACCAAGCCAACGCGCGCGAGGCGCTCCGGCGCGCCCGCCAGGCGGCCGACCAGGCCCGTGTCGGGCTGATGGTGCACGTCTCCGATACGCCGATCCCGCTCCCGGAAATCTTCGAGCACCTGCGGCCGGGAGACATCGCCACCCATATCTTCAACGGCAACGCCGAGCAAGTCCTCGGCCCGGACGGCCGCGTTCGTCCCGAGGTCCGCGCGGCCGCCGAACGGGGAGTCGTGCTCGACGTCGGCCACGCCTCCGTGCACTGCGACGTGAAGGTTGCCGAGCGGGCGCTCGCGGAGGGTCTGCGCCCGACGACCCTCAGCACGGACCTGCACAAGCCGCCATCCGGGCGCATCGTCTACCACCTCCGCGGGCTGATGTCGAAGTTCCTCGCCCTCGGTCTCGGGCTCGAGGAGGTGGTCGCGTCGGTCACGAGCCGTCCGGCCGCCGCGCTCGGGAAATCGGCTGAGCTCGGGTCGCTGGCGCCCGGAATGGCGGGCGACGCGGTCGTCCTCGACCTCGAAGAGGGCCAGTTCGCGTACATCGACGGCGCCGGCAACACGGTCCGAGCGTCCCGCCGGTTCCGGGCACGACACGTGATCCGCGACGGGCAGCGGGTTGCCACGCCGGCGCCCGCGGCGGATCATGTCTGAGACGACCACAAACGGGTAAGGAGTGCGACGATGACGCTTCTATTCTCCCTCGCTCTCGCCCTGTCGCTGGGGACGCACTTGCTCGCGGCGCCCGCGCTGGCCTGCGACTCGGCCGGCCCCAACACCCACGTCGGGGTCGTGACCGCCGTCGACCGCGCCGGGAGCACGCTGACCTTGAGGGATGCCGAGACGGGCGGCGCGCTGACGTTCGTGGCGCGGCCGGATCTCCTCCGCGGTATCGCGCCGAATGACGCGGTCAGCGTCACGTTCGCCGCCGAGGGCAAGACCCTCCGGGCGACGTCCGTCGAAAAGGGCGGACGCTGAGACCGGGGAGGCGGCTACCGCTCCGCCAGCAGGATCCGGACCGGATAGGCGACGTGGACCTCGGCGCCCCGACGATGCGCGCCGATGCCGAGCGCGTCGTCGACCACGGAGTCGATGATCGCTTGGCGGACCTTCACCTCGTTGCCCGGTTCGGGGAACGAGCGCTCGAGTAGCCCCTCCAGTTCGCTCCGGAGGTCGTAGGCCGTCGTCCGCGGCGTGGGGAGCCCGACCGCCGAGAACAGCGCGAGCAGCTCGGCCAGCGGCAGCGCGCGCACGTGGGAGGGGTCGCGGAGCCTCTCCATGCGGTTGAAGGCGGTCGCCTTCGCCGGGTCGGGCGAGGCCTCGACGTCGGTCACGACGACCTTGCCCCCCGGCGCGCATACCCGCTTCATCTCGGCGAGGACCCCAGCCGGCTCCTGGATGTGGTGGAACGCGAACCGCGAGGCGACGATCGTGAACGAGGCGTCGGGGTGGGGGAGGGTGCGGACGTCCCCAACCTCGAACGTCACGTTGCGAAGACCGCTCTCCCGCTGGACTCCCCGTGCGCGCTCGATCATGGCCGGCGTGAGGTCGATTCCGGTCGCGTGGCGGGCGACCCGCGCGAAGGCGCACACGACCAGGCCAGGGCCGCAGGCGACATCGAGTACGGTGTCGTCGGGTCCGGCGCCCGTGAAGTCCACCAGGAGCCGCAGCGCCTCCTCGTCTCGAACGCCGGGCGCGTTCGAGAAGGGGATCGCCTGCTTGGTGAACTGGTCTCGGATCGTGTCCTGGTGCGAGCGCGTGCCTCCTCCCTGAGCGCCGGGGCGCCCGGCCGTCATCGGGTCACCGGTCGCGCAGACGGCTGCGCAAGTACTTGAAGAGCGAGAGGCCGCCGGTAAGGGGGACGAGCGCGAGCTGCCGGAACAGCTCGTGGCGGTGCCGCTCGCGCGCGCGCTCGCGCGCCGCCTCGACCTGCAACCGGCCGAGGTGGACCAGCCCGTACTTGAGAAAATCCACGCCGCACGCATCGCACGTGCCGCCGTGGCTCTGGGCGTGGCCGCAGGCGGGGCAGGTGAAGCGAAGCGGAGTGTGGCAGCGCGAGCAGAAGCGCGCCGTCTCGGGATTCTCCTGGCGGCACCGCGTGCACTCGGCGGACATCGTTGGCTCCATCATAGCGCCGGCGGCGCGGGCGTTGACAGCGCCATCCGCCCCTGCGATAAGCATAGCGGGCTCTCGCCCGGGCGGGCGGGGGCGGGAGGCGCATGGCCGTGGCGAGGCGACAGCATCGGTGGTGGCGCGGGCCCGGCGCGGTCGCGGCCGGCCTGCTCGTCGGCGCCGCACTCGGCGCCGGACCGGCACACGCGGCCACCTTCCGGATCGCCGTCGGTATCGACCCCGACACGATGGATCCCGTGCAGACGACGACCACCACCGTCGGCAACCTCGTGGACTACACGGTGGAGACGCTGACCACGATCGACGAGGCCGGCCGGATCCTGCCCCTGCTCGCGGAGGGCTGGACGGTCTCGGCCGACGGGCGCCAGTACACGTTCAGGCTGCACCCCGGGGTGCGCTTCCACGACGGCTCCCAATTCGACGCGAAGGCGGTCAAGTGGAACTTCGATCGGCTGATCGATCCCGCGGTGCGGGTCCCGATCCGCGCTGCCTACCCGATCGAGAAGACGGACGTCGTCGACCCGCTGACGGTCCGGATCACGCTCAAGCACCCGTACGCGGCCTTCCTCGGCGCCCTCTCCTCGACGACGTCGGGACTGCTGTCGCCGGCGTCGGCCGCCGCGCCCGGCAACGACTACAAGAACTACGTCCACATCGTGGGCACCGGTCCGTACACGCTTACGCAGCGGCGGAAGGGCGAGAGCCTCACCTTCGCGCGGTATCCCGGCTACTGGGGCCGGCCGACGTCGTACGAGTCGGTCGTCGTTCGCATCGTTCCCGAGGCAGCGACGCGCGAGAGCTTGCTCCTCGCGGGCCAGGTGGATCTGATCATCCTGCCGCCGCTCGCCGACGTGCCCGCGCTTCAGCGGAACCCGGCGCTCAAGGTCCTGCTCGCGCCGAGCGACCGGACGATCTTCGTCGCGATCAACACCCGGAAGCCGCTGCTCTCCGACCGGCGCGTGCGGCAGGCGCTCAACTACGCGGTGGACAAGGCGGCGATCGTGAAGAACGTCCTCTTCGGCGCCGCCGACCCCATGGACGCCCCGATGGCCTCGACGCTGTTCGGGTACTGCCGGACCGGGGCCTACGCACACGACCCGACGAAGGCGAAGACGCTCCTCGCGGAGGCGGGGATCACGCCGGGGACGAGGCTCCAGCTCCTCCACCCCACTGGGCGCTACGTCCAGGACAAGGAGGCCGCGCAGGCGATCGCCGGCTACCTCCGCGAGGTCGGGCTCGTGGTCGAACTTCAAACGATGGACTGGCCGTCGTACGTCGCGACCGTCTCGACCCCGGCCGAGCGGAACACCACCCAGCTCCACTTTCTGGGCTGGGCGCCCCCCTTCCTCGACGCCTCCCAGCAGGCCCTCCAGTTCCTCTCGACGTACGCCCCTCCGGGCGGCCTCGCGACGAGCTTCTACGCGAACCCGGAGGTGGACAGGCTGATCCTCGCCGCCGAGCAAGAACTCAGCCCCGACCGCCGGCGGAGCCTCTACTGCGAGGCGTCGAAGCAGGTGTGGGAGGACGCGCCATGGGTCTTTCTCTGGGTACAGCGTTTCCCGATCGTCTACTCTGCGAAGGTGACGGACGTGGGGTCCCTCCCGAACGAGAAGTTCGCCGCGGTCCACGCGCGTCCGGCTCGGTAGGTGGCGCGGAGCGGGACCGCGGCGCGCGCCGGCGGCGCCGGGATCACGGCGCGGCCGGTCGATGACGACCCTCCGGCGATACCTGGCCGAGCGACTTGCCGCCGCCGTCGTCACGCTGCTCGGCGTCTCGTTCATCGTGTTTTTGATGGTCCGCGTGCTCCCGGGCGACCCCGCCCGCGTCATCGCCGGCGTTCTCGCGAGCGAGGAAGAAGTGGGGCGCCTGCGGAGCCAGCTCGAGCTGGACCGGCCACTCCCGGTGCAGTACGGCAGCTTCCTCCTCCGACTCGCGCGGGGGAACCTCGGCGTTTCCGCGCGCACGTCGGAGCCGGTCACGCGGGAGTTGCTCGGACGGCTGCCGAGAACGGTCGAGCTGGCCGTCGTGAGCTCGGCCATCGCGACCGCCGTCGGCATCGCCGCCGGCGTGGCCGCCGCGGCCTGTCCGTACTCCATCTTCGACTACCTGCTGTCGGTGGTGACGCTCTCCGGGGTCTCGATGCCCGTGTACTGGCTCGGCCTCGTCCTGATCATCGTCTTTGCCATCGACCTCAACTGGCTGCCCGCCGCCGGCGCTGAGGAGCCCGCCAGCATCGTGCTGCCCGCCCTCACCCTGGGCGCCTTCTCGATGGCCCTCATCGCGCGCATGACGCGGTCGAGCGTGCTCGAGGTGCTCGGGCAGGACTACGTGCGCACGGCCCGGGCCAAGGGCCTCGCCGAGCGGGCGGTCCTCTGGCGTCACGCCCTCGGCAACGCGCTCGTTCCGATCATCACCGCCGTCGGGCTCCAGTTCGGCGCCCTGCTCGGCGGGGCGGTCCTTACCGAATCGGTGTTCGGCTGGCCGGGGCTTGGGCTGCTCCTAATCGACTCGATCTTCGCTCGCGACTACCCGGTGGTGCAGGGCATCGTGCTGACCTTCTCGGCGCTGTTCACCCTGACGAACCTGCTCGTCGACCTCCTCTACGCGTATGTCGATCCCCGCATCCATTACGGCTGAGCGGTCTGGGGCCCGGCACCGGCCGCGCTGGCCCTACGGACTCGGGAGCTGGCGGCGCTTCCGGCGCCACCGGGCCGCCACCGCCGGTCTCCTGCTGCTCCTGGCGCTCTTCGGCCTGGCGCTGGCCGCGCCGGCGCTCACCCCACAGGATCCCGAGGGCCAGGACCTCGGCCAGGCGCTCGCGCCGGTCTCCCGGCTGCACCCGCTCGGCACCGACCACCTCGGACGCGACCTGCTGGCACGACTCCTCTACGGGGGGCGGCTCTCGCTCTTGGTCGGTTTCCTGGCCGTGGGCCTCGGGCTCGCCGTCGGCGTTCCGCTCGGCGCGATCTCTGGGTTCCGCGGCGGGGTGACGGACCTGATCATCCAGCGGTTCGCCGACGTCCTCCTGTCCTTCCCTGGCTTCCTGCTCGCGCTCTCGCTGGTCTCGGTGCTGGGCGTGGGACTCAAAAACGTCGTGATCGCGGCCGGTGTCGGCGCGATCCCCTCCTTCATCCGGCTCGTCCGCGGCTCCGTGCTCTCGATTCGCCAGCAGGCCTACGTCGAGGCCGCGGCGGCGATTGGCCAGCGGCAGCGCACCATCATCTTCTGCCACGTCCTGCCCAACGCGATCGCGCCCGTCATCGTGCAAGCCACGCTCAACCTAGGCTCCGCGATCCTCGTCGCGGCCGGCCTCGGCTTCCTCGGTCTCGGCGTCCAGCCGCCGACTCCCGAATGGGGCACGATGCTCGGCGAGGGCCGCCAGTACATCTTCCGCACGCCCGCCCTGACCACGTACCCGGGGCTGGCGATCTTCCTGGCGGTTCTCGGCTTCAACCTCTTCGGCGATGGGCTTCGCGACGCCCTGGATCCGCGCACGGGGACCCGGTGACGGAGGGGTCAGCTGGCGGCGCGGGTGGTGCAGGCGTATGGGAGCGGTTCGGAAACGGGTGCCGCGCGCCGTCCCCCTCACCCGACGACCGACACTGCGGGCAGGGCCGGGGAGCGTCCGAGGGGAGAGCACGAACGCCGCGCAAAGCTCGCGACGCGAATCGTCGAGCCGGCCACGGCTGGCGCGGCGATCTCCCACCCGTCCGGGTCGGCGCGGGCCAGAGAAGGGTCGTCTGGACACGCCCGCCGGGTGGCGCGGACCCGTGGGGGTGGGGACAATGGCGCGCACAAGGGAGGCCCAGATGAAGCTCACGGATCGGGTGGCGATAGTGACTGGAGGGGGATCGGGGATCGGCGCCGCGTCGGCACTCGCGTTCGCCCGGGAGGGGGCGCGCGTCCTGGTGGCCGACATCGACGAGGCGGGCGCCAAGACGACCGTGGAGCAGATCGAGCGACAGGGAGGCCAGGCGGCGGCCGCCCGCGCGGACGTCGCGCGCGCGGCCGACAACCAGACGCTGGTCGAGCGGGCGGTCGCCATGTGGGGGCAGCTCGACGTGTTCCTCGCCAATGCAGGCGTCCCCCAGTGGCCGACGGACATCGAGGATGTCGATGAGACCGTCTTCGACCGGATCATGGCCGTCAACGTCAAGGGCGTCTGGCTCGGAGCGAAGTACGCGCTCCCGGTCATGAAGCGTCAGCGGCGGGGCGTCTTCCTGATCACGGCCTCGACGGCGGCGACGCGGCCGCGGCGGGGAGGGCAGACGTATGCCGCCTCGAAAGGCGCCGTGGTGACGCTGACGAAGAGTCTGGCCCTCGAGGCGGCGCCGCACGGCGTCCGCGTCGTGGCCATCGCGCCCGTTGCCACCGAGACCCCGATGCTGGCGACCTTCATGGCGAAGCCCGCCGTGGACGCCGAGGGCCGGAGTCGTTATATCGCCACCGTTCCCCTCGGGCGCCTCAACCAGCCCGAGGACCTCGCGCGGACCGCGGTCTTTCTCGCCTCCGACGACGCGGCGATGATCACAGGCTCGTGCGTGCTGGTGGACGGCGGCCGGTGCGCGTAGGCGGCCTCGGCTAAGCTCGGCCCGTCGGGGGCGAGGGTGCGTCCGTCCGTGCTGAGCTAGCTCCCGACCTGCCGCGTCGGGATGAGCCCAACGCGTGTGTGCGACATTCTGCCTTCCCCCGTCACGCGTTCAGCGACTTCTCGGCCTGCCGGACGCGACGCGAGAGCGTCGCCAGGAGCGCCCGGGTCAGCTCCGGCACCTCGGCGAGCACGTAGTGGAAGTTCCGGCTGTGGATCACGAGCAGGCGGAGCGGCGTCTCGGCGACAACGGTCGCCGAGCGCGGCTGGCCGTCGAGGAGGCTCATCTCGCCGAAGAAGTCACCCGGCCCTAGGCGCACGCGCTTCCTGGGCGACACCTCCGCCCGCGCGGTGCCGTCCAAGATCAGAAAGAACTCGCGGCCGATGTCTCCGGTGCGGGTGAGGACGGCGCCGGCAGGGGCGCTGAACACGCCGGCGATGCGGGCGACCGCCCGCAGCTGCCGCCGCGAGCACCCCTCGAAGATCGGCACCTCCAGAAGCCGCTCGATCTTCTCGCCCTGCCCCACCGCCGGCCCCTCGGACGGGCGGAGAACGGCTTGGATGTCGTAGGGGAGTGAGCCGTCGAGCATCCGGCCTATCAGTTCCATCGTCTGCTCGCTTTCTCGTGTCGGGCCCGCAGACCCCTCGGGACGGCGCTGCCGGGCAGTCAGACCTTAGCGCCGACGGGCGGGGTGGGTCAAGGCGGAGCCGGCTCGCCATATCGCCGGCGCGCGCCCTTGACAATCGGGAGAGCCTGACCCAGAGTCGGTGCACGTCGCCGGGAGCGGGGGGCCCCGCCAGTCTGCTCCCACTCACGGGTCGCGGAAGAGAGCGCGCATGCGTCTACGTCAGAGCCGCCGGGAGTTCCTCAAGGGCGCCGCCGCAGTGGGAGTTGTCGCGGCCGCGCCCTGCGTCACCACGCGGCCGGGCTGGGCCCAAACGGGGCCGATCAAGATCGGGGTCCTCGAGCCCCAGAGCGGGCCTGTGAAGTGGGTTGGCGACACCTACATCGCCGGCGTCCGCTTCGGGGTCGAGCGAGTCAACCGGAGCGGCGGCGTCCTTGGCCGGAAGCTCGAAATCGTCGTCGCGGACAGCGAGCTCAAACCGGACGTGGCGACGCGGCGGGCCAACGATCTCCTCCTCGCCGAAAAGGTCGACCTGCTCGCGATGGGCACCGGCTCGAACATCGCCAAGGCGGTGTCCCAGCTCGCGAGCCAGCACAAGAAGCTCTTCGTGTCCTACGGCACCGAGGCCGCCGAGCTGACCGGGGCGGAGTTCTTCCCGACGACCTTCCGCTGCTGCCTCAATACCGACATGCACTCGGCCGAGCTCGCCGTGTACTTCGCCCGGCTGGCGCGGGAACGGTACACGAAGTTCTACCTGCTCAATCAGGACTATAACTTTGGCCACGCCGCCGCCGAGGGCTTCAAGAAGAAGTTCAGCCGCATCAAGGCGCCGGACCAGCAGATCGTAGGCGAGGAGTACCACCCACTCCAGAAGGTGCAGGATTTTGGCCCCTATGTCACAAAGATCATGGCATCGGGGGCGGAGGTCGTGATCACGGGTGACTGGGGCCAGGATCTCAGGCTTCTCCTGCAGCAGGGTGCGGACCTCGGCTGGAGGGTCAAGCTCGGGAACTACTTCCTGAACGATCCCACGAACCTCCAGGCGGTCGGCAAGGCGGCGGTCGGGCATGTGACGGCTGACGCCTACTTGATGACCATCGAGACCCCCGAGAACCGGGAGTTCCTTCGGGCGTGGCGCGCCTTCTACCCGGACGCGCCGCTCAGCTACCGCTACCCGGACCTCAGCATCGGCCGCGCCGCCTACGCGATTCCCTGGATCGCCGACGTCATCACGAAGGCGGGGAGCCTCGACACGGAGGCGCTGATCCGCGCGTGGGAGGGGGCGAGGTTCAGGACCGCCTGGGGCCAGGTGGAGATGCGCCCGTGCGACCACCAGATGCTGACGGGGGGCTATGTGGCCGAGGTCATCGAACCCGAGCGGATCCCGGCGGCGATCCGCTACTGGCCTGACTTCCCCTACATCGGCCCGCCCACGGCGATCCCGCGCGACGAAATGACGGTCCCGCCCCGGGAGACCGGCAATCCCCGCTGCGCCTGATGCGGGCAAACGAGGTCCGGCGGCCGGGGGGTCCGCGCGCGCGTCAGAGGGATGGCGGGGGACGCTCGGCGCGGGAATGATCGCGTGGCGCGTCACGCGAGGGCGGCGACCGACTCGCGCAACGAGGAGGAGGCGATGATGGAGAAGATGAACCGTCGCGCGGCACTCCGTCTCGGCTTGCTCGCGACGGCGTCGGTCGTGACTCGTCCCGGGCTTGCCCGGTCGGCCCCCGTGTGCCGGCCGACCGGGCCCGACACCCAAGGGCCCTTCTACCTGCCAGGCGCGCCGACCCGGGTCGCGCTCGCCGCGCCGGATGAACCGGGCGACCGGCTGGTCGTCCGCGGACGTGTTCTCCACCCCGACTGCCGGACGCCGCTGGCCGGCACGCTCCTGGACGTCTGGCAGGCGGACGCGAGCGGCAGCTACCACGGCGCGACAGAGCAATACCGGCTGCGGGGCCGCCTCCGGACGGACTCGACGGGGAGCTGGGAGCTGACGACGATTCGACCCGGAAACTACGGGCTCGGCGGTGGCATGCGACCGGCGCACCTCCACTTCCTCGTGACCCACCCGGCGCACCCGCCGCTCGTGACCCAGCTCTACTTCCGGGACGATCCGTATCTCGGCCCACACGACGCCTGCGGTGAGGCGTGCAAGTCCGGCGACCCGCACCGCGTCATCGGGCTCGCCCGGGAGGAGATCATGGGGAGGGAGGTCTTCGTCGGGCGGTTCGACGTCGTGCTCGGCGCCGGCGCATGAGGCGGGGCCTGGCCCCGGGCGCCCTGCTGCTCCTTCTCCTCGCCGGCCCGGCAGGCGCGGCGTCTCACAGTCTCCCGGCGACTCGCGAGACCACCCAATGGGGTTGGCTCGACCCGAGGGAGCCGCCCAAGCTCAGGGTCGACTCCGGGGATACCGTGGCCGTGGAGACGATGCTGCACTCGCTCGACAAGATTCGGCCCGGGGTCACGATGGAGGAGATCGTCGCCCTCCGGAAGGCCAACCCGGGCGGCGGGCCGCACTCGGTGACGGGCCCGATCTACGTGCGCGGCGCCGCGCCCGGCAACGTCCTGGAGATCCGGATCCTCAAGATCGATCCCAAACCCGACGCCTTCAACTTCAACCTGCCGGGCAAGGAGTTCCCCACGATCGGCGTCCTCGCGCGCGAGTTCCCCGAGGGGTTCGCCCGGTTCTTCCGCTTGGACCTCGAGCACCGCCGCGCGGAGTTCAAACCCGGGATCGTGCTCGACCTGCAACCGTTCCCGGGCATCGTCGCCGTCGGCGTCGACCCCAACGACCCGTCGCCGCGCAAGGGCGGCTCCGCCGACCCGTTGGGGCCGGTGTCGACGCTCCGTCCCTGGAAGAACGGCTCCAACCTCGACGTCAACGAGCTCCGCGAGGGCTCGACGATCTTCATCCCGGTCTTCCTCGACGGCGGGCTCGTGTGGGTGGGCGACGCCCACTGCCGCCAAGGCAACGGCGAGGTCAACCTGACCGCGCTCGAGTGCGCCTACCGCCAAATCGTCCTGCAGCTGATCGTGCGGAAGGACCTGACGCTCAAGTGGCCGCGAATCGAGACGTCGAGCCACTGGATCCTGATCGGCGTCGATGAGGACCTGAACCGCGCGATGGAGAACGCCGTCCGCGAGGCCGTCGACTTCCTGGCGAGCCAAACTCGGGTTCCGCTCTCCCGGGCCGAGGCCTACTCTCTCGCCTCGATGGTCGCCGACTGCCGGGTCAGCCAGGTCGTGGACATCCGCAAGGGTGTCCACTGCATGATCCCGAAGTCGATCTTCGTCGCGCCCTAGCCCGACACGTCCGCGTGGCGCCCGTCGAGCGGCTCCGGCGCTGGACGATCGCGGCCTCGCTCGCGAGCCTGCCGTTCATCCTGGCGCACACGGTCGAGGACTTCGGCCAGGGGATCGCCCAGCGGGTCGGCCTCTCGACGGGCGTCGGGGCGTTCCTCCTCGGCGGCTACCTCGCCGGCCAGTGCCTCGGGCTGGTCCTCGTCGGCCGCGGGCGGCCCGCGGGCTTCCGCCTCACCGTCTGGATCGGCCTGATCTGGATCGCGGGCGCGCTCTTCGAGCACGGTCGCGCACTCGTGGCAGGTCACTTCCGGACGGGCGTGCCGTCGGTGCTCTGGATCGGCGGGCTGCTTCTGACTCAGGGGGCCTGCGTGGTGCTGGCGTGGGCGGGCGCGCGGGGCGCGCGACCTAAGCGAGGGTGACGCGCAAGATCTCTTCGACGGTGGTGAGGCCCTGGATGACCTTGAGGAGACCGCTTTGACGGAGCGTCCTCATGCCCTGGCTCTCGGCGACGTCGCGGATCTCCGAGATGGAGGCGTTGCGGAGGATGAGGTCGCGGAGCTCGGGGGAGACGGGCATGACCTCGTAGATGGCGATCCGGCCGCGCATGCCGGTGAAGTGGCAGGCGGGGCAGCCCTTGCCGCGGTAGAAGGTGCAGGCGCCGAGGCCCTGGGGGAGGTGGCCGTAGGGGACGAGGCTGTCCTCGTCGGCCTTGTAGGGTTCGCGGCAGTCCTTGCAGACGCGGCGGGCGAGGCGCTGGGCGACGATGAGGAGGAGGGAAGAGGAGACGAGGAAGGAGGGAATGCCCATGTCGAGGAGGCGGGCGATGGTGGAGGGGCAGTCGTTGGTGTGGAGGGTGGTGAGGACGAGGTGGCCGGTGAGGGCGGCGCGGATGCCGATCTGGGCGGTCTCGAGGTCGCGGGTT